>Ga0075154_10000526_pt1 | contig 31693 bp, 34 predicted proteins | sample JI71714BDNA_FD_70965 | JGI IMG/M metagenome (GOLD analysis project Ga0075154, IMG submission 70965) | Wastewater effluent complex algal communities from Wisconsin, to seasonally profile nutrient transformation and Carbon sequestration -... | ecosystem: Engineered > WWTP > Effluent > Algae...
ACCCTGTTTTTCCGGCTGTGGCACCGGCCACAGTCCTCAAAAGCAGGCCCGAATTGGGTTCTCTTCCCACCCGTTTCGCTTCGATGCCTTCTGCCGCGCAGGCTCCTAGGAGCCCGCGACGCGCGCCTCCACGTGGGCGAGCACGGGGGCGGGCAGGCGCGAGAGCATCCAGCGCAGGGCCAGCGGCACCAGCACCAGGTCGTCCACCACGCCCAGCAGCAGCAACACCTCAGGCACCAGATCCACCGGCGACAGCACATAGAGCACCAGCGCCGCCGTGCCCGCCTTCAGCCACAGCGGGGCTTCGGGATGGCCCAGCGCGTACCACAGCCGCTTGGCGTCACCGCGCGCAGCCACCCACAGCACCGACAGACGTTTCCACATACCGCTGGCCCTCCAAGGCAAGAACGATCCAGACCACACCCTGTGGCGCAGTAGACCACGGTGGCCAGGATCAGGTTCCCCTCCGCCCATGCAAAGGTATGGCGGCCCCCACACCACAGGGGGGGCGGCGGTGGGGCCGGATGCGGCCGCGCTGCGGTGAAAAAGAGGCGCTGCGGGCGTCACTTTCTCACCGCATTCGGAAAATACAGTGCCGTCAGGCTGCGGCTGTGCACGGGTGAAAAGCCCTCGGCTGCGGCACCGCTGGCCTGCCCGTAACGCCGCCAGTCGCGCACCCAGTGCAGGGCGTCGCAGATCTCCACCAGGCCGATGGTTTCGCGGTCGCCAATCAGGATGCCGTGCACCCGCAGGCCCAGCCGTTCTTTGGCTTCGCGCAGCTGCGCCAGCGTCGCGGGCGTGAGGCCAAACTCGCCGTCGCTGACGATCAGCACATCGGCGTCCTGCCAGCCGCGCTGCCGCACCTGCTCGGTGGCGCGTTCGATCGGTGTCTGCACATCGGTGCCGCCGTCGAAGGCCTGGCCCATCAGGTCGAGCAGGGCGTCGATCCCGGCGGCGTCGCGGGTGAGCGGGCGTTCGAGCAGTTCACCTGGCCCGCCAAAGGCCAGCAGCTGGCAGGGCCGCTCGCCCGCGTGCGCGCTGCGCAGGGCCTGCAGCACGCAAGCCTTGGCCACGTTCTCGGGCGCGCCCTGCATCGAGCCCGAGGTGTCGAGGCAGACGATCAGCGGGCCGTGGCCCAGCGGGGCCTGCTGCCGGTGGGCGGCCGCTCCCTCGGGCTGCGGCCGTGGGTGGGGGCGCGGTTCGCGCGCGCGGTCGTCGTAGGTCAGCAACCGGGCCTCGGCAAAGCGCGCACGCCACAGGCGGCGCAGCACCGGGTGGGTCAGCAGCAGGCTCTCGCTGCCGGTCATGCGTGCCAGGACGCGCGAGCGGTGCACCCCGTCCACTGCGGTGGGTTCGGGGTGGCGCTCGTCCTCGTCGGTGGGCAGCGGTGTGGCCGGGTGGCTGGCCTGCGCCTGCGGGGTGGCGCTGTGTGCCGGTGGCTGGTGGGCGTCCAGCTGGCGGCGGCCCACGCTGTTGATGAACTGGGCCAGCGCCGGCAGGCGTTCGAGCAGGTCGCCAATGCGCCGCGCCTCGGCCCACTCGCGGCGGCCAAGCCGGCCTTGCAGCTCGTCCCAGTGCAGATGCGAAGGGTCGCCCAGCGATGGGAGCAGCGACATCGCCTCTTCCCAGCCCTGGCGCTGCAACGCCCAGTTCTCGCGGAACTCGCCGGCCATGCGGGCAATGGCCTGCTCGCGGCTTTCGTCGGCGGGGCGGTCGATCAGGCTGTCGAGGTGCCACAGCAGGCTCTGCAGCACCTGACCAGTCAGCGAGGCCTTGCCCTGGGTCAGCACGAGTAGGTCCAGTTCGCCCAGCAGGGCGCGCAGGGGGTGCACGGCCTGCGGGTCGCCAAAGTCCAGGGCCGGGTCGGGCAGTCGCCCGGCGAGCAGGGCGTCGTGCCAGTGGGCGGCCTGCGCCAGCCGTGCGTCGGCCTGCCCGGCGCTGCACACCACCGACCAGCGCCAGAGTTCGCGGGCCATGCCGTCCAGGTGGTGGTAGGGGCGGTCGGCAGGCGCCGTCAACACAGGGGCGCCTCCGCCTTGCGGGCTGCGGTGCGAGCTGGCTTGGGAACGGCCCGGCGCCGTGCTCATGGCCTCAGTCTGGCCAGCTGACCGGCGCGGGCACGGCTTCGCAGCGGTCTTCGGCCAGCCGCGGCAGGGCCGCGAAGCCCTGGTGCAGCTCGGTCAGGCGCGCGGCCAGCGCGTCCACCCGGGTGCGGTGGTGGGTGTGTGCGGCGTCGATGCGCTCGCGCCACGACGGCGGCAGCCAGCCATGGGCGCGGGCCTGGGCGAGCACGGCGTTGGCCCGGGCATGCACCTCGGCCTGCAGCGCAGCCACCCGCTGCTGCACCTCGGCCACCTGCGCCACGCGGGCGCGGATGTGCAGCGCACCGTAGCGCCGGTGTGCGCGCTCGCTGGTGATGCGCACCAGCTCGCTGTCGCTGGTCGGTCCGGCGATGGCGCGCGCCAGCGCCAGCTTGCCGGCGCTGTCGTCCTGCGCGTCGGCCGGGGCGCGGCGCTCAATGTCCAGTTGCTGCTCGAAAGCCTGTGCCGCGCGCTCCAGGCCGTCGATGGCCGGGGGCTCGGTCTGTGCCACAGTGTGCAGGAACCAGTCGGCCCAGTCGGGCACCTGGTCCGGATCGGCCGCCAGGGTGAAGGTCAGCACCCACGCGTCCCAGACCGAGACCTCGTCCGCGCCCCGGCTGGCCGCCTGCACCTGCAGCAGCGCTGCGGTCTGCCGCCAGCGCCGGTCGGAGACGGCCTGTTGCGTGGCCCGGGCCCGCTCGCGCGCGGCCGTCAGCAGCGCCAGGGCGGCTTCGGTCAGCGGCACCCGGGCCGCCTGTGCGCGCAGTGCGTGCAGCGCGTCGGGCGTGAGCTGTGCCTCGGCGGGCACGGCGCCGGCGGGCAGCGCGGTCTGCAGCAGTGCGGCAAAGTGCGCGTCGTCCACCGGTTGCACCGGCACACGCAGCAGAAAACGGTCGTAGAAGGCCTGCAGGCTGTCGTCCTGCGGCCGTTCGTTGCTGGCGCCCACCAGGCAGACCAGCGGCACCGGCACCCGCTGGTGGCCGTTGTCGAAGCGGCGCTCGTGCAGCAGGCCCAGCAGGGTGTTGAGAATGGCCGAATTGGCCTTGAACACCTCGTCGAGGAAGGCCACCTCGGCCGCGGGCAGGTAGCCCTCGGTCAGGCGCTCGTAGCGGTCTTCTTCCAGCGCCTTCAGTGAGAGGGGGCCGAACAGCTCTTCGGGCACCGAAAAGCGGGTCAGCAGCCGTTCGAAATAGTGCGCGCCGGGCAGCAGGCGCTGCAGCCGGCGCGCGAGTTCGCTTTTGGCCGTGCCCGGCGGCCCGAGCAGCAGCACATGTTCACCCGCCAGCGCCGCCAGCAGCAGCGCCCGGGCGGCCACGTCGCGCTGGAGCAGGCCGCGCTCGAGTTCGTCAATCGCGGCGGTCCAACGCATGCAACTCTCCTTAGGGTCTTTGATGGACCGATTCCCTCGCGGAGGATGTGTCTGCCTCCAGGATGCGGTGGAACCGGCTTCGCCGGGCCACCCGCATCGCCCCCCTCTGGGGGGTGACGCGAAGCGGCGCAGGGGGGGGCTGCTTATAGCCGCTCAAATACAGCGGCGATGCCCTGGCCACCGCCGATGCACATGGTCACCAGCGCATAGCGGCCGTTGATCCGCTGCAGCTCATAGAGCGCCTTGACGGTGATCAGCGCGCCGGTGGCGCCGATCGGGTGGCCCAGCGAAATGCCCGAACCGTTGGGGTTGACCTTGGCCGGGTCCAGGCCCAGTTCCCGGGTGACGGCGCAGGCCTGGGCGGCGAAGGCCTCGTTGGCCTCGATCACGTCCAGGTCATTCACCGACAGTCCCGTCTTCTTGAGCACCGCCTGGGTGGCCGAGATCGGGCCCACGCCCATGATCTTCGGGTTCAGCCCGGTGTGGGCATAGCCCACCAGACGGGCCAGCGGCTGGGCGCCACGGGCCTTGGCTGCGCTGGCTTCCATCAGCACCACAGCGGCGGCCGCGTCGTTGATGCCCGAGGCGTTGCCGGCGGTGACGGTGCCGTTTTCCTTGACGAACACCGGCTTGAGCTTGGCCATGTCTTCCAGCTTGCAGCCGGGGCGGAAGTGCTCGTCGGTGGCCCAGGCCACGTCACCCTTCTTGCTCTTGAGCATGACGGGGACGATCTGGTCCTTGAAGCGGCCCTCGGCGGTGGCGCGCTCGGCGCGCTGGTGGCTCTCCAGCGCCAGCGCGTCCTGCATCTCGCGGGTGATGCCGTATTGGGCGGCCACGTTTTCTGCCGTCACGCCCATGTGGATGTTGTGGAAGGGGTCGTGCAGCGCGCCGACCATCATGTCCACCATTTTGGTGTCGCCCATGCGGGCACCCCAGCGCATGTTCAGACTGGCAAAGGGGGCGCGGCTCATGTTCTCGGCACCGCCACCAATGGCGACATCGCAGTCACCCAGCAGGATGGACTGGCTGGCCGAGACGATGGCCTGCAGGCCCGAGCCGCACAGGCGGTTGACGTTGAAGGCCGGGGTGGCTTCGGCACAGCCGCCGTTGATGGCCGCCACACGCGAGAGGTACATGTCCTTGGGCTCGGTGTTCACCACATGGCCAAACACCACATGGCCCACGTCCTTGCCTTCGGTCTGGGCGCGGGCCAGGGCCTCGCGCACGACCAGGGCCGCCAGTTCGGTGGGGGGAACGTCTTTCAGGCTGCCGCCGTAGGTACCAATGGCGGTGCGAACGCCGCTCACAACAACAACTTCTCGGCTCATGGGGACTCCTGGTGGGGTGGTGGAAGATATCAACCGTGCATGGTAAGCCCGTGCTGCTGACACCAGGCTTGTGCTGCGTCAAAAGTGCGTCAGGGCAGCAGCCGGGCTTGCACCCGCAGCCGCCCGTCTGGGGCGGGGCCGGGCCGGACGAGGAACAGCTCGCCCATGGACGGGAATTCGCCGGTCAGTGCCGAGATGTTGACCTGGTGGGTCACCAGCATCCAGTTGGCCGGTGCCCGCAGGGTGGCCAGTGCCTGCAGCACGGTGCGGGTCTGGGCTGCGCCGTCGCCCTGGCCCTGGAAGAAGGAGTTGAGCGCCGGCCAGACGTCGGCGCGGCCGAAGGCCAGCTGCGCGGTGTCGGTGCAGCGGCACCAGGCGCTGCTGCGCACCGCTTCGAACGCGATGCCTGCGCGCTGGAAGGCCTGCCCCACCCGGCGCGACTGCTCGCGCCCCTCGGCGCTGAGGTTGCGCTGGGTGCGGCACTGGCCGAGGGTGAAGCCGGGCGGGTCGCCCACGCCGGGCTCGGTCTGGGCATGGCGCATGAGCACCGCGCAGCCGCCTTCGCGCAGCAGGCGCCAGAAGTCAGCGCCCGGCGCCTGCGCCCGCACGGCGGGGGGCAGGGCCAGCGCGCCACCCAGCCACAGAGCCTGGCGGCGGGTGCACAGTGGGGTGGCGGTCGGGGTGCGGGTCATGTGTTTCTCCATCGGAACAGCGGGGGCCCGCTGCGCGGCTCAGTCGCGCACGTCGGCCACTGGCTGCTGGCCGAAATCAGGGCGCTGCAGCCAGGCCAGCACCCGGGCGGCGGCGTCTTGCGGGCTTGTGAGCTGGCCCTGGCGCTGGAGTTCCACGAAGCGCTCGCGGTCGGGGAAGGCCGCGGGGTCGCCGCCGCGCAGTTGCACCTGCATGTCGGTGTCGATCACCCCCGGGGCCAGCGACACCAGTCTTGCGCCGTGCGGGTGCTGGGCTTCGTCGAGCGCGGCGCAGCGGGTGAAGTGGTCCATGCCGGCCTTGGCCGCGCAGTAGGGCGCCTGCGAGGCCATGGCCCGCCGCCCCAGGCCGCTGGAGATGTTGAGCACCTTGCGCGGGCCGCGCCAGCCGGCGCCCACCCAGGCGGTGGTGGCGCGCAAAAAGGCGGCGGTCAGTTGCATGGGCGCCTCCAGGCCCACGCGCAGGGCCTGGGCCAGTTCGGTCGCCGGGCAGTCGCCCAGCGGGACGATGCTCGGGATCATGCCGGCGTTGTTGATCAGGGTGGCGCTGGCGTGGTCGGCGGTGTTGCGGGTGGTCAGCCAGTCGGCCAGCCGTGCCGCCACCGGCGCCGGGTCGGCCAGGTCCACCGGCCACTGCGCCAGGGTGGCATGGCGCTGTTCGGCCAGCGCGGTGAGTTCGGCATTGCTCTGGCGCGAGAGGCACAGCAGCACGGTGCCCGGCTGCAGCAGCTGGCGCGCCATGGCCAGGCCCATGCCGCGGGAGGCGCCGGTGAGGATGACGAGGTCTTGCATGGGAGGGGCCTTTCGGTCAAAACGGGCAGGGCGAGGCAAACGCCATCGGCTCGCCGCTGTGGGGGTGGGGCACGGTCAGCGCCTGTGCGTGCAGCAGCAGGCGGTCAACCGCGGGGTTGGGCGGCGCATACAGCGGGTCGCCCACGATGGGGTGGCCGATGGCCTGCAGGTGCACCCGCAGCTGGTGCGAGCGGCCGGTGACGGGCTCCAGGTCCAGCCGCGTGCAGCCCGGCAGCGGGGCGGCCTGGGCCGCCACCCGCCAGCGGGTGAGGCTGGGTTTGCCGATGCGGTGATCGACCTTGCTGCGCGGGCGCGCCAGCCAGTCGATGATCAGCGGCAGGTCGATGGTGGCCCAGTCCTGGTCGGGCGTGGGGCCGGGTGGTACGCCCTCGACCACCGCCCCATAGCGTTTGGTTACCCGCCGCTGCTCGAAGGCCAGGCTCAGGCGGCGCTGCGCCTCGATGCCGCGGGCCATGACCACCAGGCCGGAGGTGGCCATGTCCAGCCGGTGCACGATGAGCGCGTCGGGGTATTGCGCCTGCGCGCGGGCGCTCAGGCAGTCTTGCTTGTCTGCCCCGCGGCCGGGCACGGCCAGCAAGCCGGCTGGTTTGTCCAGCACCAGCAGGTGCCCGTCGGCGTACAGCACGCGCAGCCCCGGCGGCACCGGGGCGGCGGTGGCCTGCGGGCTGATGGCCGGTGTGGTGCCCGCTGTGTTCACGGCGCCGGGCCCAGTGCGGCGCGCAGCTCGGCCGCATCCACCCGGCGGGCCGCCCCAAAACCGGCCACCTGGCGCGCGCCGAGTGGCATCAGCCGCACGAAACGAAAATCGCCCAGCGCGGTCATGGGTTCGGCTTCGGGAAAGCGCGCCAGATACGCCGCGCGTGCGGCGGCCTGCTCGGCGCTGTCGGCCGGGCAGGGCAGAGCGGTCACGTCGATGGACACGCGGGCCAGCGCATGCACCGGCTCACCGGCCTGCTCGGCCTGGCAGACCATCAGCGCGGCGCGCGGCTGGCGTTGCAGGTGGCGGGTGTGCGCGGCCAGGCCGCTGATGTGGATCACCACCTCGCCCGCAGCCGGGCACAGCGCAAACGGCACCATCGAAACCGCCGGCGCCCCGTCATCGCCCAAGGTGGCCAGCGACGCCACGCGCTGGCGGTGCAGCAGCTCGCGCAGGGCGGCGGTCAAACGCGCTTCATGGGCCATGGGCGTGGGATGGGCAGGAGTGGGGCAGGGGTGGGGCAGGGGTGGAAAGTGGATGGTAGCGGAGTCCGTGTAACCGATGCGGTGGTACGGCGGGCTGGCATGCGCCGGCGCCATGGCCGCTGCACACCGGCCAGTGCTGCCCGCCCGGCGTCGATAGAATCGCGTCCCTGTCCACCGCCCCTGGCTGCTGTGCCCGCCGGGCTCTTTTGCCTGTGAACCTGTTGCTTGCGCCCATGGAGGGCTTGTTGGACGCCACCTTGCGCGATGTGCTCACCCGCGTCGGCGGGGTCGATCGTTGTGTGAGCGAGTTCATCCGCATCACCGACACCCTGCTGCCCGAGCGCGCTTTCACCCGCGTGGTGCCCGAACTGCTCCAGGGCGGGCGCACGGCGGCCGGTGTGCCGGTGCGGCCGCAGTTGCTGGGCTCTGACCCGGTGTGCATGGCCGACAACGCGGCGCTGCTGGCCAGCCTCAGCCCGTTTGGGGTCGATCTGAACTTCGGCTGCCCGGCCAAGACGGTCAATGCCAGCCGTGGCGGCGCTGTTCTGCTGGACGAGCCCGAACTGGTGGGCCGCATCGTGGCGGCGGTGCGCCGCGCGGTGCCGCCGCACCTGCCGGTATCGGCCAAGATGCGCCTGGGCTACCACGACGACCGCGTGGCCGAGGACAACGCGCTGGCCATTGCCGAGGCCGGCGCCAGCGAACTGGTGATCCACGCCCGCACCAAGGCGCATGGCTACAAACCGCCCGCTTACTGGGAACGCATCGCCGAGGTGCGGTCGGTGTTGCCGGCCGATTTGAAAGTGGTGGCCAATGGCGAGGTCTGGACAGCGGAGCAGGCGCAGCGTTGCCGCGAGGTGACCGGCTGCGACACGCTGATGATTGGCCGCGGCCAGGTGACCGACCCGGGCCTGGCGCTGGCCATCAAGGGGCAGGCCGGCGGCGTGACCTGGGCCGACCTGCTGCCGCTGCTGCACCTGTTCTGGCTGCGGGTGTGCGCCCGCGTGGAGCGGCACCACCGCGCCGGGCGGCTCAAGCAATGGCTCAACTACCTGCGCCAGCGCTACCCCGAGGCGCAGGCCGCCTTCGACGAATTGCGCACCGTGCACGAGCCCGAGCACATCGACGCCTGGCTGGCGGTGCGCGCGCCGCAGCCGCGCAGGCTCTTAGCGGAAAACACCATCCCCGTGCCGACAGTGGATTTGGCGCCTGCGTGTTAAGGTCCGGCCCCGGTTATCAGAAGAGAGAACGATGAAGATCCTGCAACAGCGGCTGGAAAGCCTGAGCCCGGAGCGCCTGATGGGCATGCGCCGTGGCCTGGAAAAGGAGAGCCTGCGTGCACAGCCCGATGGCAAGCTGGCCCTCACCCCGCACCCCGCGGCCCTGGGCAGCGCCCTGACCCATCCCCACATCACCACCGACTATTCCGAGTCGCAGCTCGAACTCATCACCGGCGTGCACGCCAGCGTGGGCAGTTGCCTGGACGAATTGCGCGAGGTTCACCAGTTCACCCTGCGCAGCCTGTGCGAGCAGGGCGGCGCGGCCGGTGAAGAAATGCTCTGGGCCTCCAGCATGCCCTGTGGCCTGCCCACCGACGAGACCATTCCGCTGGGCCGCTACGGCAGCAGCAACGTGGGCCGCGCCAAGAGCGTCTACCGCATGGGCCTGGGCCACCGCTACGGCCGGCGCATGCAGACCATCAGCGGCATCCACTACAACTGGTCGCTGCCCGGGGTGGACAACGACGGCTATTTCGCCCTGATCCGCAACTTCCGCCGCCACGCCTTTGTGCTGCTGACGCTGTTCGGTGCCTCGCCCGCGCTGTGCTCCACCTTCGTCGAAGGCCGGCAGCATGCGCTGCAGCCGCTGGGCGGCAGCGGCACGCTGCACATGCCCCACGGCACCAGCCTGCGCATGGGCAAACTCGGCTACCAGAGCGAGGCCCAGGCCTCGCTGGCGGTCAGCTACAACGGCCTGGAGGGCTACGCCGCCAGCCTGCACGACGCGCTGACCCGGCCCTGGCCGGCCTACGAGGCGCTGGGCATCCGCAACCCGGGGGGCGACTACATCCAGCTGGCCACCACCCTGCTGCAGATCGAAAACGAGTTCTACGGCACCATCCGGCCCAAGCGCGTCATCCGCCAGGGCGAGCGCCCGCTGCACGCGCTGCGCGAGCGCGGCGTCGAGTACATCGAGGTCCGCCTGCTCGACCTCAACCCCTTCGAAGCCATCGGCATCGACGAAGGTACGCTGCACTTCCTCGACGTGTTTCTGCTGCACTGCCTGCTGGCCGACAGCCCGCCCGATTCGCCGGACGAGATCCGCGAGCTGGCGCAGAACCAGCACCTCGCGGCCGCTCGCGGGCGCGAGCCGGGCCTGCAGCTGCAGCGCCACGGCCAGCCCGTCGCCCTGGTCGACTGGGGGCTGGAAATCATCGACCAGCTCGGCCCCATCGCCGCCCGGCTGGACGCGCTCCACGGCGGCGACCGCCATGCGCAGGCTGCGGCACGCGCCCGCGCTGCCTGGCTGGCGCCGGATACGCTGCCCTCGGCCCGCGTGCTGCAGGCCATCCATGGCGAACACGCCGATTCCTTCGTCGGCTTCGTGCGCAGCCGCTCGCAGGCCATCCGCGAGGAATTGCTGGCCCTGCCCTGGACGGCGCAGCAGCAGGCCCGCTACCTGGCCATGGCCGCACAGTCCATGGCCGACCAGCAAGCCATCGAGGCGGCCGACACCATGCCCTTCGAGGAGTATCGGCAGGAATACGTTTCCGAGAAGCGCCTGGGCGCCCCGCTGGCCGTGCCGGCCTGAGCGGCGCAGAGCCCAGCCGCGAAGGTTTTCAGAGGTCGAGGCGCGCAGGGCACATACGGGTTCGGGGATTCTCGGCGAGGGCGCCGCTCCTGCGAATGCGGGGGCAGGTCGAAAGCCAGGGTGATGGCCTGTGAGGGGAAGCCTGTAGGAGCGGCGCCCCCGCCGCGAAGGTTTTCAGAGGTCGAGGCGCGCAGGGCACACACGGGTTCGGGGATTCTCGGCGAGGGCGCCGCTCCTGCGAATGCGGGGCAGGGCGTGTGAACGGGTTGCTGCGCTCAGTCGCGCAGCGGCACCAGCGTGACGTCCTCCAGCGGATAGGCCACGCAGGGCAGCACCGCGCCGGCGGCCTTTTCCTCGGCCAGCAGGCCGGGCCAGTCCACCCCATACCGCACACGGCCGGCCGTCAGCTGGCCCTTGCAGGTGCGGCAGGTGCCGTTGCGGCACGAGGCTGGCCAGGGCACACCCGCGCGCAGCAGGGTCTGCAGCAGGCTGGTGTCGGCTGCTGCGTCCAGCACTTCACCGGTGGCGGGCAGGTGCAGGCGGTGGTGGCCGCTCATGTGTGCAGTTCCCTTTGTCCGGCGCCTGGTGCAAGGGTCTTTTCAGACTGGTGCTGCACTGCCTGATTTTCGTGCAATCTGAAGAAGTTCATTGAAAATCAATAGCTTATCGGCTTCTTACAGGACTTGCCCAGGTTTATGCACAGGCTTTTCCAGTGAATCGAGGGACAAGTGGATATCTTCTGTGCACCCAGTGCCTGTTGGGTGGGCAAATTGATGTTTACCCTAGGGCCACAAGCACTTGCGGCGGCCGTACAGGGCTGCTCCCGGCTTATGCACAGACTTGTCCAGCGAAACCCGGGACAAGTGGCCGCCGATTCACGCCTCGCCGCCGAAGCGCTGGATGAGGTTGTCGATGTACTGCTCGACCAGCTTCTCGAACTCGCCCTGCACCACAGGCACCACCACCATCTTCATCAGGCCGGGCAGCGGTACCTCGACCGTGCCCTGGATGGCCAGGGTGATGGCGGTGGACTTCTTGTGGTCAACGATCTTCCAGTGGCCGCCGATCTGGGCATTGCCCACGCCCTTGACCGGCGTCCACTTCACCGTGCCTTTGGCCTTGTCGCTGGCGTATTGGCTGGCGTAGATGGTCTGGATGTTCACCTGCGCCGTGCCGACCTTTTCCATCTCCCAGCGGTAGACGCCGCCGCCCATGTCCACCAGCTGCTCGACTTTGGGAAAATGGCTGACCGAGACCGGCACGTCCGACAACACCTCGAACACCTCGGCCGCCTTGGCCTTCACTTCGAATTCGTAGCCCAGATCGATGTTGACGGTGATCGCCATGTGTTGCCTCGCAAGGGATGTGGTTCGGAAAAATTCATTGTGGCACGCCATCCCCGCCACCCCACCGGGCGCCAACCCTAAAGCGCCGCATCGAAAGTACCGCCTTCCATGAGCATCCAGTGGTTCCCCGGGCACATGCACCTCACGCGGCAGGCCATTGCCGACCGGGTCAAGGCCATCGACGTGGTGATCGAGATGCTTGACGCGCGCCTGCCCGGCAGCAGCGCCAACCCGCTGATGCAGCAGCTCACCAGCGGCCGGCCCACGCTGAAGGTGCTCAACAAGCAGGACATGGCCGACCCCGAGCGCACCGCGCTCTGGCTGGCGCACTACAACGCGCAGCCCAACACCCACGCCATACCGCTGGATGCCAGCAACACCGCACCGGCGCGCGCACTCATCGACGCCTGCTACCGGCTCGCGCCCCACCGGGGGGGCCTGTTCAAGCCCATGCGGGTGCTCATCTGCGGCATTCCCAACGTGGGCAAGTCCACCCTCATCAACACCCTCAAGGGCAGACGCGCGGCCAAGACCGGTGACGAGGCGGGCGTCACCCGCACCGAGGCGCGCATCGTGCTGGCTGACGACTTCTATCTCTACGACACGCCGGGCATGCTGTGGCCGCGCATCACCGTGCCCGAGAGCGGCTACAACCTGGCCGCCAGCGGCGCGGTGGGCAAGAACGCCTATGACGAGGAAGAGGTGGCCTGCGCGCTGATTGCCAAGCTCAAGGCCGATTACCCGCAACTCATGGAAGCGCGCTACCCGCTGGGCCTGACGCCCGAGGCCTGGGCGCAGACGCATGATGACGAACTGCTCGAAGCCATCGGCCGCCAGCGCGGGGCGCTGGCCAGCGGCGGCCGGGTCAACCTCCAGAAAGCCGCCGAGCGGGTGATCGCCGACTTCCGCGCGCTGCACATCGGCCGCATCACGCTGGAAACGCCCGAGCAGTTTGCCCGCTGGCTCAAGGCCGGCCAACGGGCCGACGCCGAACGCGCCGCGCGCAAGAACAAGCTGCGCGAGGAGGGCCACATCAGACCCGAACGCACGCCAGCAAAGAAAACCGCCCCCCGCAAACCCCGTTGAGACCCGCCGCCATGAGCACCGTTGCCCCCGTTCCGAACCCTGAAGCCGATCCGCGCGTGAAGGCGGTCTTCGACGACATCCGCGCCACGCGAAAGACCGAGTTCATCAACAACATGTGGCGCTACCTGGCCTTCGACCCGGCGCTGCTGGAGCAGACCTGGGCCGAGGTCAAGCGGGTCATGGCCACGCCGTCGACCCTGGACCCGCTGACCAAGGAGCTGGTCTACATCACCGCGTCCATCATCAACGGCTGCAGCTACTGTGTGCACTCGCACACCGCGGCCGCCACCGCCAAGGGCATGACGCGCGAGCAGCACGCCGAACTGTTGTCCATCATCGCGCTGGCGAGCAAGACCAACCAGCTGGCCACCGCGCTGCAGGTGCCGGTGGACCCGGTGTTCGATCGCGGTTGATCCGCATCAAGACCGGCGCGGCCGGGCCGGCGCAGCATGGCAACTGTTGTCAAGGAGTTGCGCCCATGTCCACCGAAGCCCGCCGCATCCTGCTCATCGAAGGTCACCCCGACGCCGGCAGCCGCCGGCTGAACCACACGCTTGCCGATGCCTATGCCGAAGGGGCCACCGCCGCGGGCCACGACGTGCGCCGCGTGCGCCTGGCCGAGCTGGACGTGCCGCTGCTGCGCAGCACGGCCGACTGGGAGCACGGCGACGTGCCGCCGGGCCTGAAGGGCGCGCAGGACGACATCGCCTGGTGCCAGCATCTGGTGCTGTTGTTTCCGCTCTGGCTGGGCGACATGCCGGCGCTGGTCAAGGCCTTTCTGGAGCAGGTGGCGCGGCCCGGTTTCGCGTTCCGCCGGGACGTCGATAACCCTTTCGGCCAGAAGGCGCTGGGCGGGCGCTCGGCGCGCATCGTGGTCACCATGGGCATGCCGGCCGTGGTCTACCGCTGGTATTTCCGCGCACACAGCGTGAAATCGCTGGAGCGCAACATCCTCGGCTTTGTGGGCATCGCGCCGGTGCACGAGACCCTGATCGGCCTGGTCGACCGGCTGGGCGACAAAGGCGTGGCGCGCTGGTGCGCGAAGCTGCGCAAGCTGGGTGCACAGGCCGACTGACCGGACGCCGTCTGGACGGCCTCAGTCCTCGACCTTCACACCCTTCCAGAAGGCCACGCGCCCGCGGATGTGCTCCGCTTCGGGTTTGGGGTCCGGGTAGAACCAGGCCGCGTCGGCGTTGAGTTCACCGTTGACCAGCAGCGACAGGTACTTCGCCTCGCCCTTCCAGGGGCAGGTGGTCCGGTGGTTGCTGAAGGTGACGAAAGCGCGGTTGAGCGCGCTTTCGGGGAAGTAGTGGTTCCCTTCGACCAGCACCGTGTCGTCGCTGTCGGCGATCACGGCGCCGTTCCAGGTGGCTTTCATGTGGTCTGTCCCCGGGTCACTTGTACTTGTCTTTGTCCTTGCCACGAGGGATCACCGCCGTGGTGGGGGCCATCGGCCGGTCCGAGGACACCGGCCCTTTCGGCGCCGAGGTGTCCTTCTTGGGCTTCTTGGTCATTTTTTCGTTGCGCTGTTCTTTGCCCATGTCGATCTCCGTTGGTGGTGTGGGGCACTGCGACACGCAGCGCCTGCGGCAATGGTAGGCGCGCTGCGCCCAGCCATCAAAGGCCCAGCAGGGCCGCCAGCGCGGCGGTTTCCATCGAGCCGGCGTGCAGCACCGGCTGGCCGGCGGGCGAGCGGGTGACGATGAAGGGCACCGACTCGGCGCCCAGGCGGCCGAGCAGCTGCGTATTGCGCTCGATCGCCGCGCGGATGTCGTCGGGCACACTGGCCGAGGCCGACATGCCACCCGACCCGCCGAGCAGCGCCTTTTCGTGCGCGGTCATGGTCTCCAGCGGCTGTGGCGACTGCAGCAGCGCGGCACCCTGCGGCAGGCTCTTGGGGCTGATGAAAGCCACCGGCAGCCAGACGAAACGGGCCTTGTCCAGCAGCGGCTGCGAGGCTTCCCACAGGTGGCCGCAGTGCGGGCATTGCGGGTCGAACAGCACGTACACCGTGCGGGCGGCCATGGTGGCGCCCACGGTGAAGCCCTTGCCCTCGGCGGCCAGCACGTCCAGGGCTTGAGCGGCCGCGATCGGCGGGCCCTTGTCGGCGCTCGCGTTCTCGCGCGAGCAGGCCGCGAGGCTGAGCGTCAGGGCGGCAGCAAGGGCCATCAACAGCGGGCGAATCGGCTTCATGGGGGTGCAGAGGTCAGCGGGTGGGGACGATGCTTCGCATCATCGCAGAAGCCCCTGCGGCGGGCCGTCGCAGGGGGGTGGTTGCTGGCGTCGGCGCGAGCGATCTCGTCGCGCGGGCCCTGGCCAGCCGGTGTCTGTGCGGCGGGTGCTCAGCTGCGGCCGGCGCGCAGGCCTTGCGCCAGCGCACCGAGCGCGATGCCACCCAGCGCCCACAGCAGGTCCCAGTTGCCGGTGCCCAGGGCGGCAATGGCCGGGCCGGGGCAGACGCCGCACAACCCCCAGCCGATGCCAAACAGCGCGGCGCCCTGCAGGGTGTCGCGGTTCCACTGGCTGGGGTGCTGGTGGAAGGTATCGCCCAGCAGCGGGCGCTTGAGCAGGCGGGGCAGCAGCCGGTAGGCCAGCAGGGTGACCAGCACCGCGCCACCCATCACCAGCATCAGCCCCCCGTCCTGCAAGCGCAGAAAGCCCAGCACCACCTCGGGCTGCACCATGGTCGACAGCGACAGGCCAAAGCCGAACAGCGCGCCGCTGGCCAGCACCACCAGCGCCATGGCCGGGCTCATCTTCGTCGGGCCGCTCATGCCAGCCCCCAGAACGACATCAGGTTGGCGGTGATGAAGGCGGTGGCCATGAAGGTCAGCACCGCCAGCAGCGACGGCCACTGCAGCGAGCCCAGGCCGCAGATGCCGTGGCCGGACGTGCAGCCGTTGCCCAGCCGTGCGCCGTAGCCAACCAGAAAGCCACCCACCAGCAGCGCCCAGGTGGGGACCTCGGTGTGCAGCGGCGTGCCGTCGGCAAAGCCCAGCCACCACACCAGCGCACCCACCACCAGGCCCGCCGCATAAACCAGGCGCCAACCGCGGCTGCCGGTGTAGCGGGCCTGCTGGAAGTAGGGCTGGCGCAACAGGTACGACCAGGTGGAGGAGAACACCGAACTCATGCCACCGATGAGGCCGGTGAACAGGAACAGCAGCGCCACACCCGTGCCAATGAACAGGCCGCCCAGCAGGTAATGGGCCCAGCCGTAGGGGAACAAGATTGAAAGGTCCATGGGTCTGATTATCCCGCCGGCTGTGGCCGGTACCGGCTCAGGTGTGCTGTCCTGCGCTTTCGAAGACCAGGATCAGGTTGTTGGCCGGCATGGGGATGCGCTGGCGCAGGCGCAGCCCGGCCTCTTGTGCACAACGCTCGACCGCCTCGCGTTGGCGCAGGCCCCAGTCCGGGTTTTGCCGCCGCAGGCTGGCGTCAAATTCGAGGTTGCTCGCCGCGGTGGGCACATCGCCTTCGAGAAAAGGGCCATAGACGATCAGCGGCGCGCCGGGCTTGAGGTGGCGGCGTGCGCCCTGCATCAGCGCCGGGCACACCGCCCACGGGGCGATGTGCAGCAGGTTGGCACAGAAGAGGGCGTCGAACGGTTCGCGCAGCGCCTCGGCGGCGGGCGTCGCCTCGCCGGGCCAGACCGGTGCGGCCACATCGAGCAGCAGCGGCGGGCGCACATTGGTCGCCCCGGCGCGCTGCACCCAGGCGCTGATGGTTGGCAGCGCGTCGCGGTTGGCCTCGCTGGGTTGCCAGGTCCAGCCGGGCAGGCCGGCGCCCAGCCAGGCGGCGTGCTGTCCGGTGCCCGAGGCCAGTTCCAGCGCCCGGCCGTGCGCGGGCAGCAGCCGCTGCAGCACATCCAGGATGGCTTGTTTGTTGCGTTCAGCGGCGGGGCTTTCGGGCAGATCGGTCATGGTCGTGCAGAGGGTGAGGGTGGTGCGGGGGGGGCCGGGCTGGTCGTGCGGCCAGGGTCCCGGCGTGGGCTGTGGCCGTTGGCCGTGGTCGTTCGCTGTTGCGATTGTGCGCCCGCCCGGCGCCGCTGCGGGTGGGTGCATACTCGGCGCCCCATGCCCGACCTCCACCCTCCTGAACACGCCGTGGCCCGGCTGCGCCGCCAGCGTCTGGCGGTCAGCCAGAAGCCGTTTGTGGCCCGCGGTGCCAACACGCCGCGCTGCACCCACTGCCGCCTGCCGCACAGCCACTGCCTGTGTGCGCTGCGCCCCAGCGTGCCCACGTGCGCGGGCATGTGCCTGCTCATGGGCGACATCGAAACCCTCAAGCCCAGCAACACCGGCTGGCTGATCGCCGACGTCGTGCCCGACACCTGGGCCTTTCAGTGGTCGCGCACCGAGACCGACCCGGCGCTGCTGGCGCTGCTGGCCGATCCGCAGTGGCAGCCGTATGTGGTGTTCCCGCCCGAATACGCCGGCGCCGCGCGGGCGGTCCGTTCAGTCGCTGCCGCCGACGCCAGCGGCGCTGGCCGGCGCCCGCTGTTTGTGCTGCTGGACGGCACCTGGAGCGAGGCGCGCAAGATGTTCCGCAAAAGCCCTTACCTCGACCGCCTGCCGGTGCTGGGCCTGCAGCCCGGGCAGGCCTCGCGCTACCGGCTGCGCCGCTCCGCCCAGGCGCACCATTTCTGCACCGCCGAGGTGGCCGCCATGTGCCTGGCGCTGGCCGGCGATGCGCACGCTGCCGACGCGCTGGACGCCTGGTTTGACGTGTTCAGCGAGCGCTACCTCAGCCTGCGCAGCCAGCGGCCGCTGGACCCGGGCAGCCCGGCCCAGCAGCGCCTGCAGGCGGTGATGGCCGCTCAGGTGCCACAGAACGTGCGGTAGCCGCGCGTCTGCTCGGGCGTGCCGGGCAGCGCGGCACTGGCGTCTTGCGCGCGTTCGTCAAACGGCCGCTGGACGATGGCCAGCAGCTGCTCGAAGGGGCGCAGGTCGCCGTCTGCGCTGGCGGCTTGCAGCGCGTTCTCCACCAGGTGGTTGCGCGGCATGTAGAGCGGGTTCACCGCGTCCAGCCGCTGCGCCACCTGCGCAGCGGGCTCGCCCTGTGCCGCGAGGCGGGCGCGCCAGCGTTCCACCCAGGCGTTCAATTCGGCCGCGCCGTCGTCGCCCCACAGCCGCTGCAGCGCCAGCGGGTCGCCGCGCAGCAGCGCGCTCAGCCCCCGCCAGCCCAGGGTGAAGTCCACACCGTGCCGGTGCAGGCCTTGCAGGTAGTCGTTGGCCAGCGCGCGGTCGGCCTCGTCGTCGCCGGTGTCGTTTAGGCCCAGCTTGGCGCGGTGCACCGCCAGCCAGTGGGCAGCAAAGCGCGGCTCGAAGCGGTCCAGCACCTCGGTGGCCAGGGTCACGGCGCGGTCCGGGTGGGGGTCGATCAGCGGCAGCAGCGCCTCGGCCAGGCGGGCCAGGTTCCAGTGCGCGATGCCCGGCTGGTGGGCAAAGGCGTAGCGGCCGTGGGTGTCGATGGAGCTGAACACGGTCTGCGGGTCGAAGGCCTCCATGAAAGCGCAGGGCCCGTAGTCGATGGTCTCGCCCGAGAGCGTCATGTTGTCGGTGTTCATCACGCCGTGGATGAAACCCACACCCATCCACCGCGCCACCAGCTGCGCCTGCCGCTCGGCCACCGCGCCCAGCAGGGCCAGAAAGCGGTCGTCGCGCCCGATCAGTTCGGGGTCGTGGCGGGCGATGGCGTATTCGGCCACCCGGCGCAGCGTGGGCACCTCGCGCCGCGCGGCGAAATATTGCAGGGTGCCCACCCGCAGGTGGCTGGCGGCCACCCGGGTGAGCACCGCACCGGGCAAGGCTTGGTCGCGGTAGACGGTCTCGCCCGTGGCCACGGCGGCCAGCGCCCGCGTGGTGGGAATGCCCAGCGCGTGCATGGCCTCGCCGATCAGTACCTCGCGCAGCACCGGCCCCACCGCCGCCTTGCCGTCGCCCCCGCGCGAGAACGGGGTGCGCCCCGAGCCCTTGAACGCGATGTCGCGCCGCTGCCCGGCGCGGTCGATCACCTCGCCCAGCAGCAGCGCGCGCCCGTCGCCCAGCCGGGGCGAAAAACCGCCGAACTGGTGGCCTGCGTACACCTGCGCCACCGGCTGCGCGCCGTCGGGCACCGCATTGCCCGCAAACACCGCCAGGCCCGCGTCGCCGGCCAGTGTGGCGCTGTCCAGCCCCAAGGCATCGGCCAGTGCGTGGTTGAACCACAGCCAGCGCGGCGCTGGCACCGCTGCCGGCGGCCAGGGGGTGCAAGCGGCGTCCAGCTCGCGCGCGTAGCTGTTGTCAAAGGCAAAGGTCGGCAGGGCTGTGGGGGTGTCGCTCATCGGGGCAGGTATCAGGACGGTGATCGGGGCAGGTGTCGGTGCAGGAGGGGAGGCCGGCGCGGCAGTGTGCCGCCAATCGCGAGCCCTGACCGGGGGTGCGGTCTTGCCCGCACCCGCTCGGGTGGCGCGCGCAGCACGCGGCGCAGCGCAGGGCGGCCGGCGGTGGGAGCTGTTCCTCGCGGGTTCCTGTGGCCCGTGGCGTGGTGGGGGCGGTGCCGCTGGCAGTTAGCAGCACGGCTGCGCGGTCCGAAAACCCTGCCGCAACGCGGGTTGTCCCGTTGGGCCGTACCGCGTCCGGTGTCTATCATGGCGCCACAAAACCCACGGACGCCGCACGCACGGCGCCCGGACGACAGGAGACAAGACATGCACCCGGTCCTCCACGACGTCGATCATCGGCCCGCGATCAAGCAGGGCCTGTGGTTTTATGGGGGCGTCACGCCCTGCCATGTGCGCATCGTGCGCCACCACACCCTGGTGGGCACGGGCGACACCGACGACCCGCCCGATCTGGCCAACGATCGGGCGGTCGAATGTTTCTACGTGCGTTTCGACCACCCGCACAGCGGCCCCGGCTGGCACGATGGCGGAGCGGCGCTTTCACTGCGCGAAGCGGTCTTCATGGCCGAACGCCGGCTCGGCCCGCTGGTCAGCTGGTCCGACTGAAGGCTCCAACCGCTCAGGCAGCCGCGGCCAGCACCGGCCGCACCAGATAGGTTTCGCTGCCGGCTGCCCAGGCCAGCAGCCGGTCGATGTTGGGGTGCTTGCCCGGGTTCGTCCGGGCGTCGGCCGTGTGCTCGGCGTACCACTGCAGGCCCAGCGCCGCGGCAGCCGGCGTGATCACCCCGCCGTGTTGTTGCGCCAATGCGTGATAGACCGCCAGCGAGCCCGCCTGACCCGGCTTGTTCTCAATCGTCGCCAGCAACTTCTGACCCGATGGTGACAGCAGCTGCAGGGCGGCCAGGTGGCTCACCGCGGGCAGGGTTTTCAGGCGTTCGGCAAAGTTCATGGTGTGCAGCGGTCGCAAGCGAAGGGGGGTGGCATCTTGCCAGATCGGCCGCCCGTACCATAGACGGCCAGGCGGGTACCCGCTCCGTCTGCCGAAAATCGGAATCTGACCCCCATATCTCTGACCCCCATATGTTTGAGACCCCCGCATGAAGGCCTCCACATGGCATCGCTCCTATCCCATCGGCACGCCGGGCCAGGCCTGGGGCGCGGCCGAGCGGGCGCAGTGGCTGGCCTTGCAGCGCCGCCAGCGTTCGTATGCCGACGAGGTGCTGCGCCCCATCGACGCGCTGCGCGACGGTTTCGAGGTGTCCACCTACGGCCAGCTGGGCCATGGCGATGAACGCTACCCGCTGCGGGCCGTGCGCAACCGCTGGCACAACGGGCGGCCCCTGGCGCTGGTCACCGGCGGTGTGCACGGCTACGAAACCAGCGGGGTGCACGGGGCGCTGCGCTTTCTGCGCGAGCACGCCGCCGCTTACCAAGGGCGGGTGAACCTGCTGGTGGTGCCCTGCGTCAGCCCCTGGGCTTACGAGCATGTGCAGCGCTGGAACGCCGACGCGGTGGACCCCAACCGCTCGTTCTGCACGCCCAGCCCGGCGCCCGAATCGGCCGCGCTCATGGCCCTGGTGGCGCCGCTGCGCGGGCGCTTGGCCGCGCACATCGACCTGCACGAAACCACCGACACCGACGAGACCGAGTTCCGCCCGGCCAAGGCCGCCCGCGACGGCGAGGCCTTCACCCCCGGCAGCATCCCCGACGGCTTCTACCTGGTCGACGACGCCGAGCACCCGCAGCCGGCGTTCCAGCAGGCCATCATCGCGGCGGTGGAGCGGGTGACCCCCATCGCCGAGGCCGACGAGCGGGGCGAACTCATTGGCTCGCCGCTGGTGGCGCGTGGCGTCATCCGTTATCCAGTGCGCGAACTGGGCTTGTGCACCGGCCTCACCGGCGCGCCCTGCACCACCACCACCGAGGTCTATCCCGACAGCCCGCGCACCACGCCCGAACAGTGCAACCTCGCCCAGGCCACGGCCGTGTGCGCCGCGCTGGACTTTCTGCTGGCCCGGCCAGCCGCCGCCGCATGAGCCGCGCCAGCACACCGCAGCGCCGGGTGCTGCTCACCGGCTTCGACCCCTTCAACGGCGCCGTGGTCAACCCCAGCTGGCAGGCGGTGCAGGCGCTGCACAACCGGCAGATCCAGGGCCGGCGCATCGTGGCGGCGCAGCTGCCCACGGTGTTCGGCGCTTCGCTGCGCACGCTGGAAACCCTGCTCGACCAGTTGCGCCCCGAGCTGGTGATCTGCGTCGGCCAGGCGGGTGGGCGCGACGCCCTCTCCCTGGAGCGGGTGGCCATCAATGTGAACGACGCGCCCATTCCGGACAACGCCGGTGCCCAGCCGGTGGACACGCCGGTGGCGCCGGACGCCCCTGCGGCCTATTTCAGCACCCTGCCGATCAAGGCCGCGCTGGTGGCGCTGCAGGCCGAGGGCCTGCGCGCCGAGGTCTCGCAAACCGCCGGCACTTTCGTCTGCAACCATGTGTTCTACGGTCTCATGCACCGGCTGGCCCGCCAGCCCGGCCTGCGCCACACCCGCGGCGGCTTTGTGCACGTGCCCTGGCTGCCGGAGCAGGGCAACCCCGCCATGGCGCTGAGCGATGTCGTGCGCGGCCTGCGCGTCATCGTGCGCACCGCGCTGGCCCGGCCGGCCGCACCCGCCAGCGCACCGGCGGGCGGCGCCACCCACTGAAAGGCCGCGCCGGTCAGGAGGAGGCCAGCACCGATCCGTCCTTGGCGCGGTCGCGTGCCAGGGCTTCGGCCTGACTTTTGCGCCGGAAAAACACTGTCACGATGCTGGACGTGATGACGATGAACAGCGAGTACAGCACCGGGATCAGCAGCACCTCCTGCTGCATCGGGCCGGTGAAGGTCAGTGTCACGATCAGCACCGCCAGCGGCCCGTTTTGAATGCCCGTTTCCAGCGCGATGGTGCGGCTGCGGTTGGGGTCTTGCCGGAGCACGCGGGCCAGCCCGTAACCCAGCGCCATGCCGAACACGCCCAGCCCAATGGCGGCACAAAACACATACCACGGCGTGCTGGCCAGCAGCAGGTGGTTGCGCGGAATCCAGGTGACGACCAGGAACAGGATCACCATCACCCCGAGGAAGCCGCCCACCAGTTCCACGGTGGCGCCGATGTTGGGGTTGAGCTTGCGCAGGACCATGCCGATGACGGTGGGGATCAGCAGCACGAACAGCACCTGGGCCACGTTGCCGGCCGGAATCTTGAAGCCGCTCTCCAGCCCGGCCAGTTGCGAGTAAAACTCCAGCAAAGCGGGCACCATGCCCAGCGCCACCAGCGAGGAGACCGAGGTCATCATGATGGACAGCGCCAGCACCGCCTTGCTGAAGTAGGTGAAGATGTTGGAGGTGGTGCCCCCGGGCATGCAGCCTATCAGGATCAGGCCCACCGTCAGGCCGGGCGAGAGGTCCAGCGCCCGGGCCAGCAAAAAGGCCAGCAGCGGCATGATGCCGTACTGGCACAGCAGGCCCACCAGCACGCCCTTGGGTTTGCGAAAGGCGATGCGGAAGTCGCGCCAGGTCAGGGACGCGCCCATGCCGAGCATGATGACGATCATCATCATGCCCAGCAGCTTGGTTTCGAATTCGGAGAGCATGGCGGGTGGGCTTTCGGTTCAGGGCGTTCTCGGGTCGGGTGCTGCGGCTCAGGCCCGGCGGGTTTCTTCGGCCACGGCTTTGCGCAGGTCTTTGCGCAACACTTTGCCAATCGGGCTCTTGGGCAGTTCATCGCGCACCACCACCTGCTTGGGCAACTTGTAGGCGGCCAGGTGCTGCTGGCAATGCGCCAGCACCGCGTCGGGCGTGACGGCTTGCGCATGCTCGGGGTTTTGCACCACGTAAGCCCGCACCGCCTCACCGGTCTTGGCATCGGGCACGCCGATGACCGCCACCTCCAGCACCGACGGCATGCGGGCGATCACGTCCTCCACCTCGTTGGGGTAGACGTTGAAGCCGGAGACCAGAATCATGTCCTTCTTGCGATCGACGATGCGCATGAAACCGCTCTCGTCCATCACCGCCACATCGCCGGTGGCCAGCCAGCCGTCTTTCATCACCTGCGCGGTTTCCTGCGCTGCGTTCCAGTAACCCTGCATCACCTGCGGGCCGCGCACCCATATCTCGCCCGGTGTGCCGGCGGGCACGTCCTGCCCTGCGTCGTCCACCAGCCGCACATCGGTGCCCGGCGCGGGAATGCCGATGCTGCCGTCGCGCGGCGTGCCGGTCAGCGGGTTGAAGCTCACCACGGGGGATGTTTCGGTCAGGCCGTAGCCCTCGGCAATCGGTGTCCGGGTCAGCTCGCGCCAGCGCTGCGCCACAGCTGTGTGCAGCGCCGTGCCGCCTGAAATTGACGCCTTGAGCGTCTTGGGCGGATAGGCCACAAACCACTCCTCGTTGAGCAGACCGTTGAACAGGGTGTTGACCCCTGTCATCCAGGTGATGGGGAAGTTCTCCATCGCCCGCTGCAGGTTCTGCACCGGTCGCGGGTTGGGGATCAGCACGTTGTGTCCGCCGATGGACAGGAAACCCAGCAGGTTCGCGGTGAAGGCGAAGATGTGATAGAGCGGCAGCGCGGTGAGCACGCACTCCTGCCCGGGTACCATGTGGCTCTGGCCCATGGCCCGCGTCTGCTGGATGTTGTGCAGCAGGTTGTCGTGGGTGAGCATGGCGCCCTTGCTCACCCCGGTGGTGCCGCCGGTGTACTGCAGCAGGGCCAGGTCGTGGCGGCCGATGCTGTCCCAGTAGGTGACGGCCGGCGTCCGCGACAGCGTGGCACGGCCCTGGGCCAGCGCGTCCTGCAGGCGCACATGCGGCACCGTCACCGGGGGCAACACACGGCTCCAGTAGCGCTGCACGCCCCGCACAATGGCGCCCGGCACCGCCGGGAAAAACTCCGACACCGCCGCCAGCACCACCTGTTGCACCCCGGTTTTTGCCAGTACCGCGGGCAGTTTGTCGGCAAACATGTCCACCATCACCAGCACCCGCACCCCCGCGTTGTTGAACTGGTGGATCATTTCCGTCTCGGTGTACATCGGGTTGGTGTTGACCAGCACGCAACCGGCCTTGAACACCCCCAGCGCCGCCACCGGGTAGCCCAGGCTGTTGGGCAATTGCACGGCCACCCGGTCGCCCGCCTGCAGACCCAGCACCGCGCGCAGGTAGCCGGCGAAAGCGTCCGAGAGTTCATCCACCTGCGCAAAGCCCAGCCGCCCGTTCATGCCGTTGGGCACCACGCAACTGAATGCCGCCCGGGCCCGGCTCTCGGTGGCCCATTGCCGGCAACAGGCCTGCACCAGATGCGCCAGGTTGCGATAGGGCAGGGGCTCCAGATCGGGCGCTATGCCCGCACGTTCGTACGAGGTGTGCCAGGGGCGTGAGGGCGATGCGGTCATGGGTTTTTCGGTGGGCAAAGGTGACCCGTAAAAACGGACAGGCGTTCGATTTTGTGCGCCGCAGGATGCCCAGGACCAGACGCCCATTCTGGAAATGTGGTTCTTGAAAAACCTGTGATGTCCCGCCTTGAAACGGTCGTCTCGCGGGGTGTTTGCGGTGCGCACGGCCGAGCGGCCTCGCAGCCACTACCATGCGGCCATGAGCGACACACCTACCCCTGCCAAAACCACTGCCTACACCCCACCGCGCGTCTGGACCTGGGACCAGGCCAACGGCGGCCAGTTCGCCCACATCAACCGACCCATTGCCGGCGCCACGCACGACAAGGCGCTGCCGGTGGGCCAGCACCCGCTGCAGCTGTACTCCATGGGCACCCCCAACGGGGTGAAGGTGACGGTGATGCTCGAAGAACTGCTCGAACTCGGTCACAGCGGCGCCGAGTACGACGCCTGGCTGATCCGCATCGGCGAAGGCGAGCAGTTCTCCAGCGGCTTCGTCGAGGTCAACCCCAACTCCAAAATCCCGGCGCTGCTCGACCGCAGCACCGAACCGCCCACCCGCGTCTTCGAGTCCGGCGCCATCCTGCTGTACCTGGCCGAAAAGTTCGGCGCCTTCCTGCCCAAGGCCCACGGCCCACGCACCGAAGCGCTCAACTGGCTCTTCTGGCAGATGGGATCAGCGCCCTTCGTGGGTGGCGGCTTCGGCCACTTCTACGCCTACGCGCCCGAGAAGTTCGAATACCCCATCAACCGCTACGCCATGGAAACCAAGCGCCAGCTCGACGTGCTCGACCGGCACCTGGCAAGCCACACCTGGATGGCCGGCGACGACTACAGCATCGCCGACATCGCCATCTACCCCTGGTACGGCTGGATGGTGCAGGGCAAGCTGTACGGCGCGGGCGAGTTCCTCTCGGTGCACGAATACACCCATGTACGCCGCTGGGCCGATGCGGTGGGCGCGCGCCCGGCCGTGCAGCGCGGCCGCCGCATCAACCGCGTGCGCGGCGACGAGCCCGGTGAAGTGGCCGAACGGCATTGAGCCGCTGGCCCGGGTGCCTTGCGGTGGGGCACAGTCCCTGGAAGGCGGCGCATTTCTCACCGACCGCCCTGGCGAACCGACGTCGGTCAGTGCTCTTCGTGCGGCTTCTCGCGCGTCAGCCGTTCGGCAAACGAAATGCCGATGGCCGAGAGCACGAAGGTGAAGTGGATGATGGCGATGTAGGTCACCACCTGCACGCTCTCCATGCTCATGTCGCCGCTGAGGTAGGTCTTGAGCGCGTGCACGCCCGAGATGGAGATGATGGCGAAGGCCAGTTTGAGCTTGAGGTTGTAGGTGTTGACGTGGTCCAGCCAGTCGGGCTTCTTGATGTTGCTTTTGTCAAAGTGCCCGGTGGTCACGAACAGCGACACCCCGGCCAGCGCCACCACCCACACCAGCTGGGCCACCATGGTCATGTCCACCAGTTCCAGCACCTTGATGATCAGGTCGATCTTGGTCAGCTCCTCGAACAGCAAGGTGTTCATCAGCTTCCAGGTCTCCAGCAGGAACTTGCCCAGGATGCCGACGATGATGGCCACCAGTCCCACGTAGAAGAAGAGCATGGTGAAGCGCATGCGGTAGAGCAGCGCACCGAAGCCCGAGAGAATTTTTTCCATGAAATGTCTTGTGTCTTGTGCCGTGATCGGAATCGTCGGAGGAGGGCGCGTGATCCTGGCAGACACGGCGCCTTTGCACCACCGGCGCTTTGATGGGAGCGAGCGTCGGTGGTGGTGGTTGGGGGTGCGGCCAGACCGCCGGGGGCGCCAGACGGTGCTGCCGGTCGCGTTGCGCTTTCGGTTGACCGGCGCCGGCGCGTGGGGGTGGTGTGCCCCTGGCGCCCGGCCTGCGAGCGGCGTTTACCTCAGTTCGGCGATGAGCTCGATTTCGACGCAGGCCCCCATGGGGATCTGGGCCACGCCAAAGGCGCTGCGGGCGTGGGCGCCCACTTGCGGGCCGAACACCTGGCCGAACAGTTCGCTGGCGCCGTTGGTGACCAGGTGCTGCTCGGTGAAGCTGCCGGTGCTGTTGACCAGGCTCATGACCTTGACGATGCGGGTGACGTCGTCCAGTGTTTTGCCACTGGCTTTGCAGGCGGCGTCCAGCGTGCCCAGGAGGTCGATGGCGATGGCACGCGCTGCCTGTTTGCCCTCTTCTGTGTCCATGGTCAGACCCAGCTGACCCACCCAGGGTTTGCCGTCTTTTTTGGCAATGTGGCCGCTGAGAAAGACCAGGTGGCCCGTCTGCACGAAGGGCACATAGGCGGCTGCAGGCACGGCCACGGGGGGCAGCGCGATGCCCAGTTGCTTCAGTTGGTGGTAAACGCTCATGCCGGGACTCCGGTAGGGGTGGTGGAATGTGGGGGCGATTCTATCGACCGGGGCTGCCGGCCATGCCGGGCCCATGTACAGCCACCCGCGGAATCGGGGATTCGCGGCGGGGGCGCCGCTCCTACAGGGGGCACGACGGCGACGGGTGCTATGTTGCGGGGTTGGAGCCGCCGGGCTGCGCCGTTGACAGCGCGGTCCATTCGGCCTGGGGGGCGACGGTCACGGCCACCTCCAGGGTGTGGCGTGCGCCGCTGTGGATGACGCCGCGCATGGGCGAGACGTCGGAAAAATCGCGTCCGCTGGCCAGCTGCACATAGTCTTCGCCGGGGCTGTGCAGGCCGCAGCGGTTGTTGGTGGGGTCGAAGTGGAACCACAGCCCCGGGACATCCGGGGGGGGGTGGGCGTGCGCTGGCGGCCTTGGGACGTACACGGCCACCCAGGCGTGCGAGGCGTCGGCGCCGATCAGCCGGGGCTGCCCCGGCGGCGGCCGGGTGAGCAGGTAGCCGCTGACGTAGCGCGCGGGCAGGCCCAGGCTGCGCAGGCAGCCGATCATCAGGTGGGCAAAGTCCTGGCACACGCCTTTGCGCTGCGCCAGCGCCTGCAGCACGGGGGTGTTGATGTCGGTGCTGGCGGTTTCGTAGTGCAGTTCGGTGTGGACGCGTTCCATGAGTGCGCGCGCAGCCTCCAGCAGGGGCTGGCCGGGGGCGAAGGCCGGGCGGGCAAAAGCGGCCAGGGCTTCGTCGCGCGGCACATGCGGTGAGGCAAAGAGGAACTCGCTGGCCGGGTCGAAGGGCAGCCCTTTGCGGTAGCGCAGGTGCTGGCACACCCGTTCCCAGGTTTGCAGCGGCCAACCGCTGTCCTGCGGCAGCGGTGCGGTGGCGCCGGTTTGTACCAGGCTGTCGGCTTGCACCGTCAGCGTCTCGTGTGGCGCCTGCAGCGAAAAGAAGGTGCGCTGGTTGCCAAACACGTCGGTGGTGGTGCTGCGGGCTGCCGGTGCGGGGCTGATGTGCAGGCTGTGCGCGAGCACCTGCTGGCCGGGTGTGTCCAGCGGCGAGAGGTGCACCATGTGCTGCGCCAGGTCGACGCTGGACTGGTAGCGGTAGGTGGTGGTGTGCAGAATCCGCAGCAGCATGACCGGTCAGGCGCCCAGGGCTTGGTTTTTGCGGTCCGCGTGGCTGAAGTGCAGCCGGGTGATGTCGTCCGACAAGGCCAGCGCGGCCGCCTCACAACGGTCGAGCAGGGCTTCGAGCGCGGGCCAGCGGTGTCCGCCGCCCGCTTCGGGCTGGCCGTGGCTCAGGGGGGCCAGGGCCCAGGTGTCGGGGTCGGGCAGGGCGCGCGCGAGGGCGGCGTCTTGCACCCGGGCGGTCTGCGCCAGCTTGGCCAGGCGCGAGCGCAGGGTGTGCAACACCCAGGCCAGTGAGCGCGGGTTGTCGCGGTCCATCACCAGCAGGTCCACCAGCGCTACCATGTCGCGGCGCTGCTGGTATTGCGCGTGAAAGGTGATGGTGCTGTCGAACAGGGCGACCACCGCCTCGAAGCCGACGGGGTCGTGCAGGCAGCCGGTGCCCAGACTCAGGCGCAGTGCGCGCGCGAGGGTGATGGTCCGCTCGATGTGGCGGCCGATGGACAGCAGGCGCCACCCGTTGTCGCGCACCATGCGGTCGGTCTGCGCACCGGTGATGGCCGAGAGCCGCTCGCTGGCGTTTTGCAGCGCGGTCAGCGATTCGGCGGTGGCGTATTCGGCGTCGGCGGCCATGGCGGCGCAGTCGCGGGCAAACTCGGCTTCGACCCGCTCGATGAGTTTCCAGTGTTCGGGCGACAGGCGCTCGCGCACCTGCGCCGCTGCGGCCTTGAGGGCGCGCAGGTTGAAGCCGACGCTCAGGCTCTGGCCGGCCAGCGGCGAGCCGGGCGCGGGCGAGAGCGCAGCCATGAGCGAGCGGGCGAACACCCGCGGCGCCTGATCAGCGGCGGGCACGTCGGCCAACACCAGGGCGTTGTCGTGCGCGGCGGCCGACAGCCAGGCCAGCAGCGGGCGGCCATGGGCGTCTTCGCCAGCGAGGTGGTGCAGCGCGATTTGCGCCAGCCGCACCCCGTTTTCCGCACGCTCGGTATAGCGACCCAGCCAGAACAGGTTTTCGGCCGCGCGGCTGGTCACCGCGCGCTGGTGTTGGGCCAGGGCGATGGTGCTGGGCGCGGTGTGCAGCAGGCTGGTGGCGTCCACCTCGCCGTCGGTGAGGGCCCAGCAGTCGGCGCTGCTGCCGCCGCGCTGCATGCTGGCCATGAGCTGGCCGCGCGGGGCCAGGCGCACCAGGCCACCGGGCAGCACCCGCCAGCGCTGCGCGCCGTCGGCCAGGGCAAACACGCGCAGCATCGACGATCTGGGCACCAGCCGCTCCCCGGTCCAGGTAGGGGTTTGCGACAGCGGCAACCACGCCTGTACGGTGTGCTCGTCAGGCTGGCGGGTCATGCGCAGCGTCCATTCGTCCAGCGCCCGTCGGTCCAGGTCCTGCCCCATCACCGTCTCCAGACCCGAGCGCGGATAGGTGGCCTTGATCACGCTGCTGCGCAGCAGCGGCAGCGCCTCGCGCAGCGCAGCGTCTTCGCCGCACCACCAGGTGGCCAGGGAGGGCAGGGCCAGCTCTTCACCGAGCAGGTGGCGGCTGATCGCGGGCAGAAAGCCCAACAGCGCGCTCGACTCCAGCGGTGCCGAGCCGGGCGCATTGGCCAGCAGCAGATGGCCCGCGCGCAGCACCTGCAGCAGGCCGGGTACACCCAGTGTGGAGTCGGCGCGCATCTCCAGCGGGTCCAGCCATTCGTCGTCCAGCCGCTTGATGAGGGCGTGCACCGGTTCCAGGCCGCCCAGCGTCTTGAGGTACAGGCGCTGGTCGCGCACCGTCAGGTCGCTGCCCTCCACCAAGGTCAGGCCGAGGTAGCGGGCCAGGTAGGCGTGTTCGAAATAGGTTTCGTTGTAGGGGCCGGGGGTGAGCAGTGCGATGCGGGCCTGCTCGCCTTCGGGGGCCAGGGCCTTGAGGCCGTCCATCAGCGCGCGGTAACTGGCGGCCAGCCGCTGCACTTTCAGGCCGGCAAAGGCCTTGGGAAACTGGCGCGCGATGGCAATGCGGTTCTCCAGCAGGTAGCCCAGGCCGGACGGAGCCTGGGTGCGCTGGCCCACCACCCACCAGCGGCCGTCGGGGCCGTGGGCCAGGTCGAAGGCCACGATGTGCAGCCAGGTATCGCCGGGCGGGCGCACCCCCTGCATGGCACGCAGGTAGCCGGGGTGGCCCTGCACCAGTGCGGCCGGCAGCAGCGCCTGCTTGAGCAGTTGCTGTGGGCCGTACAGGTCGGCCATCAGGGCGTTGAGCAGGCGCGCGCGCTGCAGCACCCCGGCCTCGATCTGCGCCCAGTCCTGTGGCGGCACGACCATGGGAAACAGGTCCAGCGCCCAGGGTCGCTGCAGGCCCTTGTCACTGTCAGCGTAGACGTTGTAGGTGACGCCGTTGTCGCGGATCTGGCGCTGCAGGTTGTCCGCGCGCCGGTTCAGGTCGGCCAGCCCGTCGGTGCCCACATGGTCAAAAAACCGTGCCCAGTGCGGCGCCAGAGCCGCCGGGTGGCGATCGTCGCGCAGTTCGTCCCGGTGGCCGGCATCGGCAGGCTCGGACCGCGACAAGGCCCAGTCCCCTGGCGATGCGGGTGGAGTGGCGTCGAAAAAGGCGTTGCGGTGGGCTTCAAGGGTCACAGGTGATGAGTATGCACGGGCAGGCGCCTGATAAAAGCCCGGTCCGAGAGCGCCGGTCCGACAGGTTTCGGTGGCACGGCGGGCGCAGGGGCTTGTGCATTGGAGGTGGAGTCTGTAGGAGCGGCGCCCCCGCCGCGAAGGTTTTCACTTGGGGCCGGCGCCACAGTGCCGCAGGTCCAGGGTGAACGGAAATTCGCGGCTGGGCACCGCTGCCGGGGGTCGCATGGGGCCGGGGGTGTGGCCCATGCGGAAGAAGCGCGAGAGGCGCCGGCTTTCGGCTTCGTAGGCGTTGACCGGGAAGCTGTCGTAGTTGCGCCCGCCCGGGTGCGCCACATGGTACTGGCAGCCCCCCAGCGAGCGCTGCGTCCAGGTGTCCACGATGTCGAAGGTCAGCGGCGCGTGCACGCCGATGCCCGGGTGCAGGGCCGAGGGCGGGTTCCAGGCCTTGTAGCGCACGCCGGCCACGTATTCGCCAGCGGTGCCGGTGGGCTGCAGCGGCAGCGTGTGGCCGTTGCAGGTGATGCGGTAGCGGCTGTCGTTGTAGCCGCTGACCCGCACCTCCAGGCGTTCGAGCGACGAGTCGACATAGCGCACGGTGCCACCGGCAGCGCCTTCCTCGCCCATCACATGCCAGGGCTCCAGCGCGTTGCGCAGCGTCAGCTGCATGCCGCGCACCGCCAGCTGGCCCACCAGCGGAAAGCGGAATTCGAAATGCGGCTCGAACCAGGCGGCATCGAAGCGGTAGCCGAAGGCGGTCAGGTCGGCCAGCACGTCCTCGAAGTCCATGCGGATGAAGGCCGGCAGCAGGAAGCGGTCGTGCAGTTCGGTGCCCCAGCGGGTGAGCTGGCCGCGCCAGGGCTGTTGCCAGAAGCGCGCGATGAGGGCACGCAGCAGCAGCTGCTGCGCAATGCTCATCCGCGCGTGCGGCGGCATTTCAAACGCGCGCAGTTCCAGCAGGCCCAGGCGCCCGGTGGCCGAGTCGGGCGAGTACAGCTTGTCGATGCAGAACTCGCTGCGGTGGGTGTTGCCGGTGACGTCGATGAGGATGTTGCGCAG
>Ga0075154_10000540_pt1 | contig 31348 bp, 27 predicted proteins | sample JI71714BDNA_FD_70965 | JGI IMG/M metagenome (GOLD analysis project Ga0075154, IMG submission 70965) | Wastewater effluent complex algal communities from Wisconsin, to seasonally profile nutrient transformation and Carbon sequestration -... | ecosystem: Engineered > WWTP > Effluent > Algae...
TCAACGACAAGACTGATTCTTCGAGCACACCATTCGCCAGCACCCGTTCGCGGATCGGTTGGTGAAAAACCGCCAGATCGTTGCTGGTGATTTTCACCATCTGGTCGAGCCGCAGCTGTCCGCGATCCACCTGATCGAGCGCCGCCAGCGACACCCACATTTTTGATACGCTTTGCTGGGGGAAGAGTTCATCCTGCCGCTTGCCCACCATCCAGTCGCCGTCGATGCGATACACCGCAATCCCGGTCCGGCCCGGGAAAGTGCGCCATGTTTCGTGAATCCGGTTTTCGAGTTCGGCGGGGGCTACCCGGCGCGATGGTACGGGTTCGGGCATCGGTTGCGGATTTGGGCTGGCAGAAGGCGCAGGCAATTGTTGCGCAGGTCGGGCAGGGGGTAGGGTTTGCGACGGCTGCGGCTTGGGTAATGCGGTTGGTCGACGCGGCTCGCTAGCCGGTGCGCTTGCGCAGGCTGACACCAGCATCGCCAGCATCAGGGCAGAAAACGCAGCTTTTTTGCCACTGTGGAGCTGTGTCATAAACGAAGGAAATCCTGTCATCGCAAGGCCTTTGCCGCTAAACCGAACCGGCCACCATGGAAAGCCCGACAGCATTGCTTTGCGATGAACGATTCTTGTGCGGCGACAGAACGTTGTCGCGGGGCGATCAGACGAAATAAGGGGGATGGCAAGGATTTGACTTGACCTGACAACCGTCCCGTAGTTGTCCCATGTCACGAGCAAAAATCTAGTCACGCACACAGATAAGGTTGGGGTATATGGAAAACGAAAACGGAATCTTCATCGGCGCGGCCGTGGACGTGAAAGATGCCGAGCGGGCGCAATATCTCAATTTGAAACGCGCCAATCGGCACGGCCTGATTGCAGGGGCAACGGGCACGGGTAAAACCGTAACGCTTCAGGGGCTGGTCGACAGTTTTTCGGCAATTGGTGTTCCGGTATTCGTATCTGACGTGAAAGGCGATCTTGCCGGACTTGCAATGGCGGGGTCACCCACCGGCAAATTGCACGATATCTTCACCGCGCGCGCGAGTGAGATCGGCTATGAAGGTTATGCCTATTCCGACAATCCGGTGGTTTTCTGGGATCTTTATGGCGAGCAAGGTCATCCGATCCGCACCACCATTTCCGAAATGGGGCCATTGCTGCTGTCGCGCATCCTCGACCTAAACGAAACGCAAGAGGGCGTGCTCAATATCGCCTTCCGCGTTGCCGATGACGAAGGCATGTTGCTGCTCAATCTGGAAGATTTGCAGGCCATGCTGATCTGGTGCGCTGAGAATACCGCGCTGATCGGTACCAAATATGGCAATGTTACCAAGGCGTCGGTTGGTTCGATCCAGCGGCAATTGCTGACGCTGGAGGGGCAAGGCGGCGCGCGCTTCTTCGGCGAACCGGCGCTCGAGATAAGCGATTTTCTGAAAGTCGATGAAAAAGGGCGTGGCCATGTCAATGTGCTGGCGGCAGACAAGCTGATGGCCAGCCCGAAGCTCTATGCGACTTTCCTGTTGTGGCTGCTTTCCGAATTGTTCGAGGCGCTTCCAGAAGTGGGCGATGCCGAAAAGCCCAAGCTGGTCTTCTTCTTTGATGAAGCACATCTGTTGTTTGACGAAGCGCCCGATGCCTTGATGGACAAGGTTGAACAGGTTGTGCGCCTGATCCGATCAAAAGGGGTCGGCGTCTATTTCATCACCCAAAACCCAATCGACATTCCCGAAAAGGTCGCTGGGCAATTGGGCAACCGGGTGCAACACGCACTGCGCGCCTTCACTCCGCGCGACCAAAAGGCGATCAAGGCAGCGGCGGAAACATTTCGCATCAACCCCGATCTCGACGTTGCAACCGCGATAACCGAACTGAAAGTCGGCGAGGCGCTGGTTTCGACCCTGATGGCCGATGGTGCGCCTTCGGTTGTCCAACGCACGCTCATCAAACCCCCGCGCTCGCGGGTAGGCCCGCTTGACGCCAAGGAACGCGCCATCATCCAGTCGATTTCGCCGTTTCAGGAAAAATATGACGCAGAGGTCAACCGCGAGTCCGCTTTTGAAGTGCTCCAGCAAAAGGCAGCCGATGCTGCGGCTGTCGCCCAGCAGGTCGAAGAACAGGGCGAGGAAGAAGTGCGCAAGCAGCCGCGCCAGTCCGAATCGCTTTGGGGCAAGATTGGAAAGGCGGCTGCTGGTGCCGCCGCTGCTTCTGCCGGAACTATGATTGCGCGTCAGATGACCGGGCGCAAATCAAGTGCTTCGCCGACAAAAAGTGCTGCAGGCGCTATTGCTGGAACACTGGGCACCGAAATCGGCAAGTCCATCGGATTCCCGGGACTTGGCCGTTTTGCGCGCGGATTATTGGGTGGTTTGCTGCGTTAGCTATCGCTGAAAAGCGTGACGCGGTCATGCTTTTGGCATGACCGCGCCGATTCCCGCCAGTTTTTGCAGATGGGTCGCTATTGCATGGTTCCGGCGAGAACCCCCGTTGCTGGAACGAATCATCCTTCCGGGGCAACGAGTTCAAACTATGGCAGTCCGAACTTGTTTAATTGTAAAAAAACGACGCTTTGTAAAAATAACAGGACCTGATCCTATCACGCGTTTTTATTGCAAATCTTCGACCGTCACCCAGCCGCTTGTGCCGAAATTGTCGCTGACTTCGACGAACAGGCCTTCGCGATTGCCGGTCGGATTCAGCTTGGTACCGCTGCGAAGCGCGCGGACGACGGTGCTTTCTTTCGACGCGGCACTGTAAAGCTGGGTGTCGACGGCAACGGTCGCGGCGGCGGTTTCGGGAGCCGCTGCGGCGGGCGGTGTCGATGCCAATACCGATCCTTGGGCGCTTACGGCGTTAAAGGCCTTAACAAAGGCCTCTACCAGCATTTTGCCATCCTTGCTCGAGGCATAGCCCGAATTTGCGGCACCGGCTGCCCAGCCGACAGGGTTGCCCCCACCAAAGGTCAGGCTGGACTTTTTGACCTCTCCCGACCCGCTGACCAAAGTCATACCATTCGCGGGACTGATCACACGGATGCCAGCTGCGACCGTCTTTTTCTTGCCGCCAAGACCACCGAACATGCCAAGCAGCGGACCTGCGAGCGGGATATTGCCCGCGAGACTGCCTACCGCGCCCGAGCGGACCAGCCCTTCGGTGACGGCGGCTTTGGCAATGTTGATGCTTTTGTCGACTTCTTCCTTGTCACCGGCGATGACATTCAAAAGATAGTTTGCAGCTGTTCCGCTCGACGGATTGTGGAGCGTGAAGCAGCCCGATTCGACCGCCAGCGAATTGATCAGCTCGCGCGGGCTGCCAAGGCCATATTTGGTCCAACCCTGGGTGTCGCCATCGACTATGGCAACGGTGCCAAGTGCGGTATCGCATTTGGTCAGCTCCACCGCCGATTCCTTGTCAGCCGCGAAACCCGGGCTCGCCAGCAGTAATGCAACAGCGGCACCACTCCATTCAATATGTTTCATAATCCCATCCCCTGATAGTTTCGATACCAGCGAAATAGTGGATTCTGTCCGCTCGGGATTGAATAAATCCGACGCCGTCAGGCAATTAGGCTGAGCGCGGAAGCATGGCGGATGGTGCGGCGTGAAAGGATGGTATGCAGCAAAAGCGGCTGTGCGCCCTTGGCAAAGGCGCCTGGAGTGCAGCCGATGAAGGTTGAAAACTCGCGGATGAAATGCGCCTGATCGCAATAGCCTTCGCCAGCAACATCGCGCCAGTCGGCCTGATTGTCCCACGCCATGCGGTTGCACGCGATCAGCGCGCGATATTTGCGTTGCAGCTTTTTGGGCGGCGCACCCAGATAGTCGCGGCACATCCGTTCGACCTGCCGCGTTGACCGGTCGCTTTGTTCCACCAGCTGGTCTATGCCCGACCGGTCGGCGCGGGTGACCCAGTGCGATGCCAGTTTCATGAAATTCTGGTCGCCTTGTTGCCGCCGTTCAATCAATATCCGGGTGAACAGTGCGTCGAGTATCTTCACCATCGATGCCGGGTCATGGCATTCGCGCACCCGCTCGGCTTCGCGGCTGTAGTGATGCGACAGCACGTCATCGAGCAACAGCCGTTGATTGGTGACTTCGTGCATCGGGATCCCGAAAAATTGCTGCCAGCCTTCAGGTGTAATTGACAGCCCGAACACGCTCGATCCGGGTGTGAAGTCGAGTCCGATCGAATGAAATCGCGGTCCGAACAGCACCATGTCACCTGCGGTATAAAGCTGCGGTGTATCGTCATGAATGGTCGTCTGGCCCGACAACAATATCCGCAAATTGGGCATTTCGGCGCGCAGCTTGTCGCTGAACGCGATGGGCGTTTCGAAATGATAATAGCTACCGATCAGCCCCTGAAGCTGTGGTGCAGGTTCGAAATAGGCAAAAGCCATGCGCGCCTCCCCAATGCGCAACCGACCCGACCGGAGAAATAGCGCGAACCGGAGCCGCTGACTTGTAAGAATGCAACAGCCGGTAAAACGGAAAAGTGCCATTGCATTTCCCGATTTAATCGCGCAATTAAATCGGCGAGAGGAATCGTGATATGAACCAGACCGCGTCTGTGCCAACCGCCGCCGAACTCGTCGATTTCGAAACCCAATGCGAGGCGTGGTTTCGCGAAAACACCGTGTCCGACCCCGGCTTCATGCTGCCGCTGACCTTCATGGAAGTGTCAACTGATCAGCAGTTCGATTTCCTGCAAAACTGGCAGAACAAGGTTTATGAGGCAGGTTATCTGGGGATGAGCTGGCCCGCCGAATATGGCGGTCGCGGGATGCACCCGGAGTATCAGCGGACCGCAACGCGGATCATGCGCGAACATGACGCGCCGATCATGATCAACGCCATCGGCAATGGCTGGGCGGGGCCGCTGATCATGGACATCGGCAGCGAGGAGCAGAAAAAACGCTATATCAAGCCGATGCTGGCGGCGGAGGAAATCTGGTGCCAGGGCTTTTCCGAACCCGACAATGGCTCCGACCTTGGCAATGCGCAGACGCGCGCGGTGCGGGATGGTGACGACTATGTCATCAATGGCTCCAAGATATGGACGTCACTGGGGGACCGCGCGCACCAGATGATCCTGCTTGCGCGCACCAACCCCGAAGCTGCCAACAAATATGCTGGACTCAGCTTCTTTCTTGCGCCGATGAAAATCCCCGGCGTCGAAACCCGCCGCATCCAGAAACTCACCGGCGAATATGGCTTCGTTCAATGCTTCTTCGACAATGCCCGCATCCCCGCCGACGGCTTGATGGGCGAAGAGGGGCAGGGCTGGCTGGTCGCGATGAAGACGCTCGAATATGAGCGCGGGGCGAAGGTCAATTTGGCGGGTGGATCGTTCGTCAAGGAAATGGACGTGATGGCGATTGTCGATCTCGCGCGCACCGCACAGCGCGGCGGCAAGCCGGTGCTGGACGATCCCGTGATCCGCGACCGGCTGGTCGATTATCTGATCGATATTCAGGCCTTGAACCTCAACAACAGCCGCAGGCGGATGGCTCCGCTCAACCGCGACCGGCCGATGGGGTTGGCGCTGATGAACAAGCTGGCGCGGACCGAACTGGTGCGCGAACTCACCGAATTCGCTTTGCAGTTTCAGGGCAGCAATGCCGGCTATTATGTTGGCGACGACAATGCCGTCGATGGCGGTTATTGGCACCGCGCCTATCTCAACAGTTTCTCCGCAACCATTGGCGGAGGCACCAGCGAAATCCAGAAAAATATCATTGGCGAACATGTGCTTGGGCTGCCCAAGACCAAATGATCCATGCTGACAGGAGTGAATAATGAGCGAAGTATTGACCGAAGTCCGCGACGGCATATTGATCATCACGATCAACCGCCCCGAAGCGAAAAATGCGATGTCGAAAGCTGCAGCCGAAGGGATTGCAGCGGCGCTTGAACAACTGGATGCCGACAATGATCTGCGCGTCGGGATTGTTACCGGTGCGGGTGGCACATTCTGCTCGGGGATGGACCTGAAAGGCTTTCTGCGCGGCGAAGTCCCCTATGCGCCGGGGCGCGGTTTTGGCGGGATTACGCAGAAATCGGCGGCCAAACCCTTAATCGCCGCCGTTGATGGCTTTGCGCTTGCCGGGGGGCTGGAAGTGGCAATTGCCTGCGACATGATCGTTGCCAACGAAAATGCCAAATTTGGCATTCCCGAGGTGAAGCGCGGGCTGGCAGCCGCCGCCGGCGGCCTGATGCGCCTGCCCAAGAAAATTCCGCCGCACATCGCGATGGAGCTGGCGCTGACCGGCGATTTCATCGACGCCAAGCGCGCGCATGAACTGGGGCTGGTCAACCGGCTCACCTCTGGCCCGGCACTCGACGCCGCGCTGGAGCTGGCACAGATCGTTGCTGGCAATGGACCGCTCGCGGTGAAGAAATCGAAGCAGGTCATGGTCGAATCTGCCGAATGGAGCGAAGCCGAAATGTGGCAGAAGCAGAATGACACACTCGGCAATCTGTTCGCATCCAACGATGCGCGCGAAGGCGCCGCCGCCTTTGCCGAAAAGCGCAAGCCCAACTGGACGGGCAGCTGAATTTGACAGGGTTTTTTGCAACCGTAGCCCTGAGCCTGTCGAAGGGCGCTTCGCAATTGTAGCGATGCACTGAGAGGCGTGCTTCGACAGGCTCAGCACTACGGTTTCTCAATCAAGGATCAGAACTTACATGAGCCACCCTTACCTCCACGCCGCATCCCACCCCGACAAGCCTGCCGTCATCATGGCTGGATCGGGCGAAACCGTCAGCTATGCCCAACTCGACCGTCGTTCCAATCAGGCGGCACAACTGTTCCGGTCGTTGGGTCTTGGGCATGGCGACACTATTGCGATCTGCATGGACAATCGGGCGGTGTTCTTTGACCTTGTTTGGGGTGCCCAGCGCGCAGGGCTTGTGTTTGTCGCAGTCAGCAGTCGCCTGACTGCTGCGGAAATTGATTTTATCCTGAAAGACAGCGGTTCGCGGGCGTTGTTCGCGTCGGCTTATCTCGGCGAAACACTGGATGCGCTCACAGTCGATGTTGGTCGCTATATCACCGGCGGCGCTCGTGACGGCTGGCAGGACATTGAAACCGTGCTGGCCGGGATGCCCGATGCAGCTGTGGCTGACGAGCGGGCGGGAACCGACATGCTCTACAGTTCCGGGACCACGGGCCAGCCAAAAGGTGTTCGGCTACCGCTTCCGGATGAACCCGAGATTGATGGCCCCAATATGCTGGCAATGATCGCGGCCGGGGCCTTTGGCTTTACCGCTGACAGCATCTATCTGTCGCCAGCCCCGCTCTATCATGCCGCTCCTCTGCGCTGGTGCATGTCCGTCCATCGGCTTGGCGGAACCGTCGTCGTCATGGAGCATTTCGACGGTGAAGCTGCGCTCGCGGCAATTGAGAAATACCGCATTACCGACAGCCAGTGGGTGCCGACGCACTTCACGCGAATGCTGAAACTGCCCGAGGATGTCCGTGCGCGTTACGACCACAGCACGCTGAAATGCGCGGTCCACGCCGCCGCCCCCTGCCCTGTCCCGATCAAGGAAGCGATGATTGCCTGGTGGGGACCCGTGATCCGCGAATATTATGCAGGAACCGAAGGCAATGGCTTTACCTTCATCTCGAGCGAAGACTGGCTGACGCACAAGGGTTCGGTCGGGCGCGCGCTCAACGCCATCATTCATATTTGCGACGAAAACGGCCGCGAATTGCCGGTGGGCGACGAAGGCATTGTCTATTTCGAAAGCGAAAGCCGTTTCAGCTATCACAATGACCCGGAAAAGACACGGGAGAGCCGCCATCCGGAGCATGAAAACTGGTCGATGCTCGGCGATGTCGGCCGGGTGGATGAAGAAGGCTTTCTCTATCTGACTGACCGCAAGAGCTTCATGATCATTTCGGGCGGGGTCAATATCTATCCGCAAGAAATCGAGAATCTGCTGGTCAGCCACCCCAAAGTTGCCGATGCAGCAGTCATCGGTGCACCGGATGAAGATATGGGCGAACGCGTGGTCGCGGTGGTCCAGCCGCTCGACATGGCCGAGGCCGGCGATGCGCTGGCCGCAGAACTGATCGCCTATTTGCGGCAGTCGCTGTCTGGGGTGAAAGTGCCGCGCCAGATCGATTTTCGTGCAGAGCTTCCGCGCCATCCCACGGGCAAACTCTACAAACGGCTGTTGCGCGACGAATATTGGGCAAAATCGGAAAGCCGTATCGTTTAGGAGAGTGTGATGAGCGTGCCAGTTGCGTCAAAGGAAGTTGCACAAACCCTGGTCGATCCGGTTGCCTATGGCGAATGGGACGGGCTGCTCGATATTTTCAGCGCGCTGCGCAGCGAAATGCCGGTCGCGAAGGTGGAGGCAGAGGGATTCCGCCCTTTCTGGGCGATCACAAGACACGAAGACATTTTGCGGGTGTCAAAGGACAACAGCACCTTTCTCAACGGAACAACTTCGACTGTGCTGGGTCCGATCATGTCGGAAATGTTTGTCGCGCATTTGACCGGAGGCAGCCCGCATCTGGTCAAGTCGCTGGTGCAGATGGATGCGCCTGAACATTCCAAATATCGCCGACTGACGCAGGACTGGTTCATGCCGGCGAACCTCAAAAAGGTGGAGGCGATGATCCGCGCGATTGCGCGCGACAGCATCGACCGGATGGCAGAAATGGGCGGCGAATGCGATTTTGCCCGCGAAGTCGCCTCCGATTATCCGCTGCATGTAGTGATGCAGATTTTGGGCGTTCCGCCGGAGGATGAATCCTTCATGTTGCGGCTGACGCAGGAAATGTTCGGCAGCCAGGACCCCGATCTGAACCGGTTGCATACCGTGCAGTTGCCGGTCGAGGAAATGACCCAGATGATGGCACAGACGGTTGCCGACTTTAACGCCTATTTCGAGGCGCTGGCCGCTGACCGGCGCGCCAATCCGCGCGATGATCTTGCAACGGTTATTGCCAACGGGTTGATCGATGGCGCGCCGATGCCGCTCAGGGAATCGGCCGGCTATTATACGATTACCGCCTCGGCGGGCCACGATACCACGGCTGCTTCGACGGCAGGGGCGATGTGGGCGCTGGCACAGGATCCAGCACAGTTTGAGCGGCTGAAGGCAGACCGCTCGTTGCTCCCCGGCCTGATCGAAGAGGCGATCCGCTGGACCACCCCGGTCCAGCATTTCATGCGCACGGCAATTGCCGACAGCGAAGTCGGCGGCGTTCCGGTCAAGGCCGGTGACTGGATGATGCTTTGCTATATTTCGGGCAATTATGACGAGAGCGTCTTTCCCAATCCCACGCGCTTTGATGCGGCGCGCTCGCCCAACCGCCATGTCGCCTTTGGTTCAGGTGCGCACCAATGCCTTGGGCTGCATCTCGCGCGGCTGGAAATGCGGATTTTCTATGAGGAAATGCTCGACCGGGTCGCCTCGGTTGAACTGGCGGGAACGCCTTCGCGGATCAAATCGACCTTTGTCGGCGGACCGAAGAATTTGCCGATCCGTTTCCGGATGAACTGACGCCGATCAAACCCCGCTTGCCAGTCGTCGCAAAAGGCCGCAAAAGGGTGCCATGCTCAACATTCTCGCTTTCCTCTTCGGCCTCATCGCGCTGGTACTGGCGCTTCCTGCCATGATCCCGCTGCTCGGCTGGATGAACTGGATCATCATCATCATCGCGGGTGTCGGGGTCGCTTTCGGCTTTGCCTCTGACAAGAATAGCGGGCGGAATTTCTGCCTTGTCGTCGTTGCGATTTGCGCCATCCGGCTGTGGATCGGCGGCGGGCTGATCTGACCGGACCGATACCGTAATGAGTGAAGCCGAAAAAGCCGTGCACAGCGGCGGATTGCCCTATGCTTTCGGCGCGTATCTGCTGTGGGGATTTTTCCCGATTTATTTCATGTTCTTGAAAGGGATAGCGGCAGGGGAAATCCTCGCGCATCGGATCATCTGGTCGGTGCCTGTGGTTATGGTGATCCTTTTGCTGCGCGGCCAATGGCAGGAATTCCGCTCCGCATGGTCCAGCCCGCGCGCACTTGGCACGATGTTGCTGTCGGCAATCTTCATCGCCATCAACTGGCTGTTCTATGTCGCGGCGATTGTCGAAGGACATGTGCTGGCGACCAGCATCGGCTATTATCTCAACCCGTTGGTCAATGTCTTGCTGGGTCGGATTTTCCTGAAAGAGCGGCTGACACGCTTGCAGGCTGTGGCGGTTGCCGTCGCCATGATCGGGGTGGCCATATTGATGTTCGAGGCGATCGACACGCTTTGGATCAGCCTGATATTGGCGTTTTCTTTTGGCTCTTACGGGCTTGTGCGCAAAATGGCTCCGCTGGGTTCGGTCCCCGGGCTGGCGGTTGAAGTTACGATTTTGGCGCCCATCGCACTCACCGCTGCTGTAGTTTTTGCTCAGGGCCGCGCCGAGGCGCTGCCAATGCAATCGGAGGCGTTGCTTGCGATTAGCGGGTTTCTCACTGTGATCCCGCTGCTGCTGTTCGCCACCGCTGCGCGCAAGATGAGCTACACCGCCTTGGGCTTTGTCCAATATCTGGCACCTAGCATCGTCTTTCTGCTCGGTGTGTTCCTTTTTCACGAACCGCTCGATTGGGCGAAGCTCGCCTGCTTTGGCCTGATCTGGACCGCGATTGCGATTTTCAGTTGGGATGCGCTGCGCCGGATGCGGGCTTAGCCCATATACTCCCAGCCAATTTCTTCACCCGCGTGGAAGGGCACGACCGGCGTTCCATTGGCGTCGACCGAAGCAGGAACCGAGATCGATTTGCGCCGTAATGTGATTCTGCCTTCATTGACTGGCAGTCCGTAAAAGGCCGGACCGTTGAGTGAAGCAAAGCCTTCAAACCGGCCGAGCGCGCCTTCTTCGTCAAACATAGCGGCATAGCTTTCCAGCGCAAAGGGTGCGTTGAAAATGCCCGCGCAACCGCAGGCTGATTCCTTTGCGGATACCGCGTGCGGGGCGCTGTCGGTGCCAAGGAAATATTTGGGGTTGCCGCTGGTCGCCGCTTTGCGCAGCGCCAGCCGGTGCATTTCGCGCTTGGCGACGGGCAGGCAATAAGCGTGCGGGCGGATGCCGCCGACCAGCATCGCGTTGCGGTTGATATGCAGATGCTGCGGGGTGATGGTCGCGGCCACATTGGGACCTGCAGCGGCCACAAAATCAGCAGCCTCTTGCGTGGTGATATGTTCGAAAACCACCTTCAACCCCGGCATGTCGCGCACCAGCGGTGCCAATGTGCGCTCGATGAATACGGCTTCGCGGTCAAATATGTCGACATGGGCATCGGTGACCTCGCCGTGCACCAGCAAGGGCATGCCGATTGCCTCCATCGCCTCCAGCACCGAACGGATATTGGCGATATCAGTCACGCCATGCGCGCTGTTGGTGGTCGCATGGGCAGGATAGAGCTTGGCGGCGATGAAGACGCCCTCGGCATGACCGCGCCTGATCTCGTCCGGATCAGTGCCATCAGTGAGGTAGCACGTCATCAACGGCGTGAAGTCCATTCCCGCCGGCAGCGCCGCCATGATCCGGTCGCGATAGGCGGCGACACCAACCACATCGGTCATCGGCGGAGTCAGGTTTGGCATCACGATGGCACGGGCAAATTGCCGCGCGGTATAGGGCAAGACTCCCGACAGCATCGCGCCATCGCGCAGATGGACGTGCCAGTCGTCGGGACGGCGGATGGTGATTTGGTCGGTCATCGCTTCCCTTTAGGCAATCCGCACCCTATCTGTCACCCATGTCTGCACCCCGCTTGTTTGATCGCGCCGTCATCCGCCTGTCCCCGACCGAGCCGGGTGAGGATGTGCGCGGCTTTTTGCAGGGACTGGTGACGCAGGATATGAACGCCGAGCTGCCGCTATGGGCGGGTCTGCTGACGCCGCAGGGGAAGGCGCTGTTCGATTTTCTTTTATGGAGCGACCCTTCGATAGGCTCAGGGCAAATGGATGTGCTGATCGATTGCGAAGCCGAACAGGCAGAGGCGCTGGTGCGGCGGCTTTCCATCTACCGGCTGCGCCGCAAAATTTCGGTTGCGGTCGATGCGTCGCTTGCCGTGTATTGGGCGCTGGAGGGGGGTGAAGGCACGACAGATCCTCGCTTGCCCGGCTTGGGCAATCGCTGGCTGGCCGCGTCTGCTGCGGACTACCGAGATGTCAGTCAGGAATGGCGTGCCCACCGGCTCTCAATGGGTGTTACAGAAGGCATAGCCGAACTGGGCAGCGACGCGACGCTGTGGCTAGAGGCGAATGCCGCCGAACTGAACGGCGTATCGTTCACCAAGGGCTGTTATGTCGGGCAGGAAAATACCGCGCGGATGAACTGGCGGCAAAAGGTCAACCGGCGGCTGGCTGTGGTGCCGTTGGCGGAGGCCGATCCAGCAAGGCTGCGCATCGCCTACCCTGACCTTGGGTTGGCCGTTGTGCATGCTCGGGTTGAAAATCTCGCCAAGCTGTCGCTGCCCGGATGGCTGGCGCAAGCCATTGCCGATTGAGGCCATGCGTTCAGCGGGCATCCATCTCCAGAAAGGCATTGGCCGTTTATGTTGATTCCCTTTCTCATGCTGTTCGCCGCGCCTGAATTTACCGATACTGATCGGGAAGATGCAGTTGCATCGCATATCCAATGCGCGGCCTTCCACACGATCGAAGCGGATATTGGAACTGCCACGGAGAAATCCCCTGACGCGCATCGGGCGGTCGCACGCGACTTTCTGGATGTAGCACTCCACCTTGCCGGAAGCGCCAAGGCCGATGCGGTCCAGACCGACCTGACAGCCGTCGAAGCCGACTATCGCGAAGAGCTGAAAAAGGGCGATGCCCGCGCCATGGCCGAAGGCTGGACCGAACTCGAATCCGCCTGCGCCGAATTACATAAGGTCAAGGACGCGCTGCTCAGCCGAACCGGCGGGGATGAAAATTCGCGTTGATCCGCCTATGCGGGCTTTGACTTCCCCTGCCATTCGGGCATCACGCTTCCCATAGAGAATCAGGAGGAAGTGATGCCCAAGGAATCCCGCGAATTTGATGTCATCGTCTATGGCGCAACCGGCTATACCGGGCGTCTGGTCGCCGAATATCTGAAGGACAAGGCCGGGCTGAAATGGGCAATGGCAGGGCGCAGCTTTGCCAAGCTGGAGGAAGTGCGCGACCTGATCGGTGCCTCCGCCGACACGCCGCTAGTCATCGCTGATGCGTCTGATCCGGCTTCGCTCGACGCGATGGCAAAGCGCACCAAGGTGGTGCTCACCACCGTAGGGCCCTATCAGCTTTATGGCAATGAACTGGTCGCCGCCTGCGTTGCCAATGGCACGGACTATACCGATTTATGCGGCGAACCGGCGTGGATGCGGCAGAAAATCGATCAGCATCATGTAGCGGCCAAGGCGTCAGGCGCGCGGATCGTGTTTTCCTCAGGCTTTGACTCTATTCCCTTCGATTTGGGTGTGTTGATGCTGCAGAAGCACTGCACCGAAAAATTCGGTAGCCCCGCGCCGCGCGTCAAAGGGCGCGTACGTGCGATGCAGGGCGGATTTTCGGGCGGCACAGCGGCGAGTCTGAAGGCGACTATGGCAGCCGCTGCCAAAGACCCGGCGATCATTGGCTATTTGACCAATCCGTTCAGTCTGGCTGGTGGTTTTGAAGGACCCGCGCAACCACCCGCAAACCAGCCCGAATTTGATGAGGTGCTGGGCAGTTGGGCGACCAATTTCATCATGGCACCGATCAACACCAAAAATGTCCACCGCACCAACGCGCTGCTCGGCCATGCTTTTGGCAAGGAGCTGGTCTATGACGAAATGATGCTGACCGGGCCCGGAGACGCTGGCCAGCAAGCCGCCGAATTTGTCGCTAAAACCCCGATGATCGGCACGGCGAATGATCCCAAACCCGGCGAAGGCCCCACCAAGGAAGAACGCGACAACGGCTTTTACGACGTGCTGTTTGTCGGCGAATATCCTGACGGAAAGCGTGCTTTTTATGCGGTCAAGGGTGACCGCGACCCCGGCTATGGCTCGACCTCCAAGATGATCGCGGAAACCGCGCTGTGTCTGGCGGAGACCGAAGGCGAAGGCGGCGTCACCACACCGGGCGCTGCGTTGGGAGAAAAGCTGGTCGCGCGATTGCAGGCAAATGCCGGGCTGAGTTTTGCTGTCGAGGGGTAGGCTGAGCAGTCACTGTCTCCGGTTTCCTGCCCAAATCAGGCCATTCCGGAGCAGATTTTACAACTCACTGGCAAAGCATTAACCCTTGTCTGGCAGGCCTTTTTGCCATGATCCAGGGTCCGCCAGCAACGACAACAATGACCAGCATTTGGATGGCCAGCGCGGCGCGTGGGCTGTTCATGGCATTTGTTTATGCGCTCAATTCCTGGGCTGTTCTCAATGCGGCGCAGCTGTCAGACGGCATAGCTGCGATCTGGTCGGCCAACGCAATTCTGATGTTTGCCGTTATTGGCCGCTCGTTTAGGCAAGCGCTGCCATATTATTTGGGGGCTGCAGCGGCCAGTCTGTTTGCCAACGCACTCGCGAGTTTCGATACAGCCACGGTCGTGATGTTCACGATCGCCAATATGAGCGAAGTGGCGATCGGCAGCTGGACAATTGCGCGTTTGCGAGATTCCTCACAAGAGCTTTATGCGCCGACCAATTTGCTCCGCTTCGTTGGCATAGCTGCAGGGATAACCGCATTATCAGCTAGCATTGCGGTAACGGGTGTTGACACCGGAAGGGCAGAGGTCTGGTTATCCTGGTTCCTGTCTGATTGGCTTGGATTGCTGCTTGTCGTTCCCAGCCTGTTGGTGTTGCGCGACCGTTTCTCCGGTTTCGCTTTAGCCAAGGAAAATCCGAAGATTTTGCTCAACCGCGTTGCCGTTTATGTCTTGGTTTTAGCATCGGCTCTGTTGGTATTCGGGCAAAATCATTATCCGCTTATGTTTGCAATTGCGGTTCCGGTTTTGCTCGCCGTCTTTGTTGCCGGGCGTATCGGCGCCGTCATATCAACCGCGATCGTAGCGCTGGTCGCCATTATCGCGACGCTTGATGCGACTGGGCCGGTGATAATGGCGACGACCACGGCGGAAGACAGAATGCTGCTTCTGCAGACTTTTCTCGCCTGCCAGTTACTTATTTCTCTGCCTGTTGCATCGATCCTTGAGGATCGTGCAAGCCAAGCAGCCAATGCTCTGCACCGCGAGCAGACGCTGCGAAGCGAAGCGGAAAAAGCGCGACGGCAGGCAGAATTGGCGAATCGGAAATTGTCGATTGCGGCGGCAAGGGATGATCTGACCGGGCTGTTCACACGCACGCGCATCATTCAAAAGCTGGAAAAGCTGATCGAGCGTCATGCCGACAAAGACACGCCGCTGACCGTTGCGATATTCGACATTGATCATTTCAAGATGGTCAACGACCGTTTCGGTCATATCGCTGGAGACGAAGTGTTACGCGCCATTGGACAAATTGCGCGCGACGCCATGCCTCGCCGCTTCGAAATCGGGAGAATTGGTGGCGAGGAATTCATGTTGTTGCTGCCCGGCCAAGCTGTGGAAACCGCAGCCGGCTATGCCGAGCAGTTGCGTCTTGCCGTCATGACATTGTCGGGACAACAGGCCCAATGCGGCGTAACGATAAGTGTCGGCATGACCGAGGCCCGCATGGGTGACACTGTCAAAACCATGATGCGGGCAGCCGATCTTGCCCTTTATGCTGCAAAGTCGTCGGGGCGCAACCAGCTAAAGCGGGCGGCCTGACGCAATAAAGATTGTCGGGCCTTCCCAAGACCCGATCGCGTTTCTATATGGCGCGCATCATGCTGGGTCGTCTTTTCAAACGCACCGGGGACAATCGCCCCGCTGACCGGGCGCGGGTGCCCGATGGCGTGCGTGTTTATGCGATTGGTGACATCCATGGACGATATGATCTTTTAACCCGGCTGCTGGCGCAAATCGACGCTGACAATGCCGCGCGCGGATTTGCACAAACCCAGCTGATTTTCCTGGGCGATCTGGTCGATCGCGGGCCTGACAGTGCCAGTGTGATTGAAACCGCAATGGCCCTGCGGGCGTCGGGGCGCGCGGTCCGTTTCCTGATGGGCAATCATGAAGAGGTGTTCCGCGACGTTTGCCGCAATCGCGACCCCAAAACGCTACGCTTTTTCCTCAAAATCGGCGGCGATGCGACACTGCAATCCTATCCGATCACCCGCGCCGAATATATCGATCTTGATCTTGAACAGCTCGCGGAGCGTCTCGAAACGCTGGTGCCAAAGGCGCATCTGGACTTCATCGAAAGTTTCGAGAGCCTGATTGTCATTGGCGACTATGCCTTTGCCCATGCCGGCATCCGTCCTGGCGTCGCGCTGGATGAACAAAAGCGCAGCGATCTGCGCTGGATCCGCGAAGATTTTACCGCGCATCGCGGCGATCTGGAAAAGGTCGTGGTCTATGGCCACACCATCTATGACGACATTGAAGAGCGCGGATCACGGATCGGGATTGATACCGGTGCCTATGCAACCGGGAAATTGACCGCCGTCGGGCTGGAAGGTAGCGATCGCTGGTTTCTGCAGACCTAGACCATGATGGTCAAAAAAAGGGCGCGACCAATGCGGTCACGCCCCTTTAATACTGCCGGGTGTATTCGTTCAGGCGACTTGCGCTTCTTCCATATCGTCGAGATCGCGCAGCACATAGCCACGGCCCCAGACGGTTTCGATGTAATTTTCGCCACCACAGGCCAGCGCGAGTTTCTTGCGCAGCTTGCAGATGAAAACGTCGATGATCTTGAGTTCGGGTTCGTCCATCCCGCCATAAAGGTGGTTGAGGAACATTTCCTTGGTCAGCGTCGTACCCTTGCGCAGCGATAGCAGCTCGAGCATCGCATATTCTTTTCCGGTCAGGTGGACGCGGGCGCCATCGACTTCAACGGTCTTGGCATCCAGATTGACCGCCAGCTTGCCGGTGCGGATGACCGACTGCGAGTGACCCTTTGAACGGCGCACAACCGCATGAATGCGGGCGACGAGTTCTTCGCGGTGGAAGGGCTTGGTGACATAATCATCGGCACCAAAGCCGAATGAGCGCACCTTTGAATCCATTTCGCTGATACCCGAAAGGATCAGCACCGGCGTTTGCACCTTGGCGACGCGCAGTTTCTTCAGCACATCATAGCCGTGCATGTCCGGCAGGTTGAGGTCGAGCAGGATGATATCATAATCATACAGCTTGCCCAGATCGAGGCCTTCTTCGCCGAGATCGGTAGAATAGACATTGAACCCTTCGGTCGCGAGCATCATTTCGATGGCTTTCGCGGTGGTTGGTTCGTCTTCAATCAGCAATACGCGCATGGCAAGCTGGCCCCTTTTCGCTTTAGCAACCCCCGATGACCCTGCTGCGAACCGACGCAGCACTGTCAACGGCATTCATTAACCATAAGGGAAATGAACTGAAAAGGTTAATTTCGTCTTAACGCGCAGGAATCCGCGAGTCGCATAGGGTGTTTTTGGCAAAAGTGACTCAATTCTGCGGGTTTGCCGCCAAACGGCGCGGATGATATTTTTTTGTCACACCAGACCAAAAAGCGGAATTTTCCTGCTTCTAGTGGTTTACAAACAGCATTTTGCATCGCTAGCGTGTCAAATAGAGGGAAACCGTGTGCCGGGAGGGTAATGCCGGCTAGACAAAGGGGTAATAAAATGAAGCTTCACAAACTGGCATTATTTGCAACGGTCGCAAGCCTTGCCTTTCCGGCGATGGCGCAGGAAACAAGTGCACCCGAAGACGCCGATACCGCATCTTCAGAAGCTGCGATCATTGTTACCGGCTCGCGGATCAAGCGCGACCCGAACAACAGCCCCCTGCCTCTGACGATCATCACGCCTGACGATATTACGCGTGAAGGTATCAACAGCCCTGAACAGCTGATTTCCTTTTTGACGGCCAATGGTAACGGCGCCGACAATCTGGCTTCGAACTCGGATGTGGTATCGGGTGCTGCGCGCGGCGGTAACAATGGCCTGTCTGCTGCCAACTTGCGCGGACAAGGCGCTGGCTCGACGCTCGTGCTGCTTAACGGTCGTCGCGTTGCTTCGCACGGCATTGGTGGTGGTGCGGTTGACGTCAACCAGATTCCCTTTGCAGCAATCGAACGCATCGAAGTGCTCGAAGACGGTGCATCAGCAATTTACGGTACCGACGCAATCGGCGGTGTGATCAACTTCATCACCAAATCCAGCTTTCAGGGAGTTGCCCTGAACGGCTTTGTCGACATCACGCAGGAAGGGGACAGCCCGATCTATCGCCTCTCTGGTACTGCTGGTTATGGCGACCTTGACGAGCAAGGCTTCAACATCATGGGTGCGGTCAGCAAAAGCTGGAATGGCGTACTCTATGGACGGGACCGCGATTTCGTAAACGGCAACCAGCCCAATCGTGGGCTTTCGGTCGATACGCGTGGCACGCCGATTGCGACGATGTTTGCCCAGGGCGTGAATTCCCTGTTCGCGCCTAGCGGTTCTTTGCTGAGCGGCGTTTCGCTGATTGAAGCCGGTGCCACGACTGCGGCGAGTGGCGGGATTAACATACTTGACCTCCCCGGTGGCGCGGGCTGCGATTCAATGGATGGCGGCATGGCCTATGATGAAGTGCTATGGTCGATTCCTGGCGCGCGCTATGCTTGCGCATGGGACACTGGGCGTGCAGCGACATTGCAACAGCCGCTCGAAACACTGACCTATTACGGCAAGGCGACGGTGGCACTTGGCGATCACAAAATCTCAGCTGAGGTAACAGGATCGAATGCCGATTCAGCGAAGCGTTTTTCGAACAACCAATATACCGGCAATACAGGAACATTGCCGCTCTATTATCCGCTCAACGCAACGACCGCAGCAACCTATAATGATATTTACAACCGCCTCTTGGCTGTGTTCCCGGGGGTTGCCGCGAATTATGGCCGTCCCATTGCCTATCGCTTTCGCTGTATCGCTTGCGGGCCACGCGAATATGAAACCAACTCGAAGACGTTCCGCGCGGGATTGAACATCGAAGGTCCGCTGGGCGGAACTTGGGACTATCGTGCTGGTGGTTCCTACGCCAAGAGCGAAACCAGCTCGGTTCTGGGTTCGGGCTATCACTATCGTGGCATTAGGACGTTCAACGATCCCGCAACCGCAATCAATGAAATTGGTACGCTTGATACACGCGCACCGACGGCACCCGGTGCAACCGCACCCGGCATTGTTGGTTTACTCAACAGCGGAATTCTCAATCCCTTCTCGCTTGTGCAAAGCGATGCCGCCTTGGCTGCCCTCGATGCCATTTCAGCAGAAGGCGTGACGCTTTACGGCGGGCAGTATGAAGTGAAGCAATTTGACGCGTCTATTTCGGGCTCGCTTTTCGACCTTCCCGGCGGCGCAGTTCAGGTGGCTATTGGCGCCGACTATCGCCGCGAAACCTACAGCTTCAACGGGTCCGCTGCGGCAGTGGCCGGTCAGCCGGACATTTTTAACGTTGCATTTGACAATGTGAACGCGCTGACGCCGAAAAATCGCACTGTTAAAGCACTGTATGGCGAAGTGCTGATTCCAGTGTTTGAACCACTGGAATTCACCGCAGCTGTCCGTCTCGACGATTATAGCGGCTTTGGCACGACGATTAACCCGAAATTCTCTGCCAAATTCCGTCCGTTCGACTGGTTGATGTTCCGTGGATCATACAATACGGGTTTCCGCGTCCCTGCTTTCAACCAGATTTTCAACGGCGTCACCCAGGCGGTCAATCCGGGCAACACATTGACTGATCCGACGACCTGCCCAGCGGGTGGTGTCATCAATGTCACGCCGGGCTGTGCCCAGATCAATCCGGACTCGCTCACCGGCGGCAACCTGAACCTTGGCCCTGAAACATCCGAACAATTCTCGGTTGGCGTGGTGCTGCAACCTTCGTCGCGCTTCAGTGCTTCGGCAGATTTCTGGTCGATTGCGGTCGATGACACCATCGGTTCGCTGAGCATTCGCCAGTTGCTCGACAATATCGCCGACTTCCCGGATCGCGTCGTTCGCACTGGCGGCATTATCACTCTGCTTGATTTGCGTGCCGACAATATCGGTTCGCGCCGGACCAAGGGCATGAGCATCAACCTGAAGGGCGGCTTTGATGCCTTGGGTGGTTCGATTTCGATGGGCCTGAACGGTACCTATCTGATCAAGAAGCGGGAGAAATTCCTGCCCGCGTCGCCCTATGGGCCGTCGCTGGTCGGCGTGTTCACCTATGGCGGCGATCTTGGTCTCAAGTGGAAGCACAACGCCTATATCAACTATGTGAAGGACGACTTCACCTTCACCCTGTCGCAAATCTACCGCAACGGGTACAAGAACAACACGGCCATTCCGGGATCGACTGCACGCCCTGATTTTAATGAGCGCGTAAAGGCCTATGTGATTTACAACATGTCGTTGAGCAAAGCGATCAACGAGAAGTTCAAGATCACCGGCGGTATTAAAAATGTGTTCAACACCGACCCGCCATTTGCGATCACCTATGACAGTAACAGCGGTGCTGGCAGCAGCTGGGAGCCGCGTGTTGCCGATCCGCGTGGACGTTCGTTCACGCTGGCGGTCGAGGCAAAGTTCTGACGCCCTCGCGTCGATCAATCATGACGGGGCTGGCGGCGCTGATGGCGTCGCCAGCCCTGCCTGTTGGAGTTGGGTCAGCCTTTGCGGCAGCTTCACCCACGACCGGCGCCCGACCCAAAGGGCCGCGGCTGCGTCCCGGCGACACCATTGGCTTGATCGAGCCCGCCTCGCGCAGCGACGAGGCGTTTGACATCACGCTGGTCGAGGAAGCCATTATCGCAATGGGGCTGAAACCCATGCGCGGCCAGCATGTCCTCAACGAATTTGGCTATCTTGCCGGACAGGATAAGGATCGTGCAGCCGACCTGACCGCGATGTTCGCTGACAAGGATGTTCGCGCGATTTTCGCGGTGCGTGGCGGTTGGGGCAGCGCGCGTTTGCTACCTTTTGTTGATTGGGATGTGGTACGCGCCAACCCCAAATTCGTGCTTGGCTATAGCGACATCACCGCGTTGCACATGGCCATTGCCGCCAAAGGTGGAGCCATCACGCTGCACGGCCCCAATGCGAGCAGCGCCTGGGGCAAGGCTTCACTCGAAAGTTTCCGCCCGATCGCCTTTGACGGTGCGACACTTTTCTACAAAAATCCGGTGACCAATGACGACCGGCTGGTGCAGCGCCGCTGGCGTACGCAGACGCTGACCCCGGGCAAGGCGCAGGGGCATCTGCTCGGTGGCAATCTCACCGTGCTGACCGCGCTCGCTGGCACCCCCTATCTGCCCAGTTTCGACGGTGCGATCCTCTTTCTTGAGGATGTGGACGAGGCCGAATATCGCATCGACCGGATGCTCACCCAATTGGGGCAGGCGGGCGTATTCAAAAATCTGGCAGGCGTCGTGTTTGGCCAATGCACGTCATGCGTCGCCTCCAACGGCAGCACCAGCCCCTTCACTCTGTCCGACATTTTGCGCCAGCATCTCGCTTCTCTGGGTGTCCCTGCCTATCAGGGTGCATGGTTCGGCCATATCAGCGACCAGTTTACTCTGCCGGTAGGCGCGCGCGCCGAGATAGACGCCGATGCGGGTACGCTCAGGTTACTCGAAGCAGCTGTTGTTTGACCGGTGGTCCGGTCAGGGCTCCGCCTTCTACTCGCTCTGTTTTACGCTATTGCGGGAATCGCACATTTGCGCAGCCCTATTGGCTTTATGGCAATAACCCCGGACTGGGTGCCCTATCCGGCAGAGGTCGTCGCGTTCACAGGCGTTGCCGAGCTGTTGGGAGCGGCAGGCCTGCTGGTGCCGCGCACCCTGTTGCCATGGGCACGACCGGCAGCGGGCATTGGCCTTGCGCTTTATGCCTTGTGTGTCTGGCCCGCCAATTTCAATCACGCGCTGAACGCAATCCCCTTGGGCGGAGAGACATTAGGCTGGTGGTATCATGGCCCCCGACTGGCCGGGCAGCCGTTGATCATCTGGCTGGCTTTGTGGGTAGGGGAGGTCGTCGACTGGCCCTTCAAACGCAAGTCTTGAATCCCCTGCCAGCATCCCTATCTTCGCTCCAATCCCGGCGGACAACTTCCCCGCCGATGTGGAATATCCCATGACAGAAACGCGTACCGCGATCGAGCATCGCCCCTTTGCCTCGCTCGGCAAGGCCGACCATGGCTGGCTGAAGGCCAATCACCATTTCTCCTTTGCCAGCTACCATGATCCGGCGCGCATGCACTGGGGCGCCATTCGCGTCTGGAACGATGACGAAATCGGCGCGCAAACCGGCTTTCCGCCGCATCCTCACGACAATATGGAAATCATCACCTATGTCCGCGAAGGTGCGATTACCCATCGTGACAGCATGGGCAATGTCGGTCGTACCGAGGCAGGCGACGTGCAGGTTATGAGCGCGGGAACGGGCGTCACACACAGCGAATATAATCTGGAAGATGGCCTGTGCCGGCTGTTCCAGATCTGGATCATGCCGCACGAACGCAGAGTGGCACCGAGCTGGAGCCAGCGCAAATTCCCCAAGGTCGACCGATCGGGACGCTTCACTGTGCTCGCGAGCGGCTATGCCGAGGACGATGCTTTGCCGATTAACGCCGATGCAAGAGTGCTTGGAGCAACGCTGGCTTCTGGCGAAAGTCTGACCTACTCGCTGGAGGCTGGCCGCCATGCCTATCTGGTACCCGCAACCGGGCGGATCGCGATTGCTGGACAGGCGTTTAATGCGCGCGACGGCATTGCTTTGACTGGCGGGAGTGAAATCCGCATCGATGCGCTCGACGATACCGAACTGGTGATGGTTGATAGCATCTGGTGAAACCGTCTAAGGGCAGGCATGGCCTATGACCTGCCCGAAGACGCAATCAGCGAAACCTTTCTCGCCTCGACAGGGCCGGGTGGGCAGAATGTCAACAAGGTGGCGACTGCGTGCCAGTTGCGCGTCGATGTCTTTGCGCTCGGTCTGCCGATCTACGCTTTCCGCAAGTTGAAGGAGCTGGCAGGCACCAAAATGACCGTAGCGGGCGAACTGGTCGTGACCGCGCGCAGCCACCGAACCCGCGAAGCCAATCGGGAGGAAGCGCGGGAACGGGTATCGGCGCTCATCGAAAAGGCGCTGGTGCGCGAAGTCCGCCGGATCAAGACCAAGCCCAGCAAGGCGGCAAAGGCGAGGCGTGTGGATAGCAAAAAGGGACGCGGCGAAATCAAAAAGGCGCGTGGCAAAGTGCAGCTGGACTGAGTAGGGTTTGTGCAATGTATGCATTCGATATCCATCCCGCCGCTGGCAAAAGCGAACTTTACGCAGAGCTTTTGAAGGCCGCCGACGCGCTGACGGCTGACGAACCCGATGGCATCGCCAATATGGCGAATGTTGCGGCGTTGCTCTGGCAATTCTTGCCTGATCTAAACTGGGCCGGATTTTACCGCGTGGTTGGTCATGAGCTGGTACTTGGGCCGTTTCAGGGCAAGGCAGCGTGCATCCGCATTCCGCTCGACAAAGGCGTGTGCGGCGCAGCTGCGCGGACTGCTACCAGCCAGCGTGTTGAAGATGTCCACGCCTTCCCCGGTCATATCGCTTGCGACGCCGACAGCCGTTCAGAACTGGTTGTGCCGGTTTTGGACGAAGGAAAAGTGATCGCTGTCATCGATCTCGACAGCCCGAGTCCCGCCCGGTTCGACCTGGACGACCAGTCGGGGGTTGAGGCGTTGGCAGCTTTACTGGCGTCGCGTCTGGGATAGTAAAACGCCGCAACTGCTTCATTTTGGAACAAAGCCCGCAAATTGCAGGTAATTTACATTCGCCGCATTGGCGTGTGCGGACAAAAAATGTTAAAGACTTCTTAACCATTGAAAAAGGCGCAACGTCTTGGCGACGATGCTTAGGGAGTCGTTAACCATGAAGAATCTTGTATTTGCTGGCATAGCGAGTGTTGCAGTGTTGGTCGCCAGCCCGGCGATGGCGAGCGACTCGTTCGCAAACGCGATGGCTAAAAAGCAGACCGAGCTTGCGCCGGTTGCAAATTTTGGCCGGAAAGGTGGCGGTGTAACGCCGATGCCGCATGTTGGCGGCGGGCATAATTTCGGCAATCATCGCTGGGGTCCGCGGATGAACGGTCGCTGGTGGGTCGGTTTCTATGCACCCGGTGGTTGGGGTGGTTATCGCCCTGCTTATCGCGGTTTCGTTCTGCCCAGCTATTGGACCAATGCCAGCTATGCGATTGGCAATTATAATGCCTATGGCCTGTACCCACCGATGACCGGCTATGGCTGGTCGCGTTATTATGACGATGCGGTGCTGCGCGATCAGCGTGGTTATGTGCATGACATGCGTCAGGGTATCGACTGGAGCCGTTATGAAGGTGGTTATGCGCCCGAAGGCAGCTATCAGCAGCCACAATATGGTCCTTCAATGCGCCCCGACGGATCGGTTTATGACATGAGCGGCGCTTATCAGCCGCAGCCTTATGTCGAGCCGCAGGTCGTGTATCAGAGCGGAACCGGCGCACCTTATGCTGCTCCGCCGATGCCGCACTCAGCGCCTGTCGCTGCACCCTATCCGGCGCAGCCGCCGATGCAGGGATATCCGCAAGGCTATCAGCAGGACTATCGCACGCCCTATGGCTATGAACGCTATGAAAGCTGCCTGCGCAATCGCGGCGTCGCTGGTGGCGTGATCGGCGCAGTCGTTGGTGGTGTTGCCGGCAACCGCATCGCTGGCCGCGGAGACCGGTTGGGTGGAACCTTGTTAGGCCTTGGCCTTGGCGGGCTTGCCGGTGCCGCGATCGAAAAGGCAACCAACAAGTGCCGCAAATATCTGCCGCAGCAAAGCTATATGCCGGCACCCCAGCCGCAATATCATCCGGCGCCCCAACCCTATCCGCAGCAACAGCCATATCCGGGTGGATATTATTATTACCCCCAGCCTGCGCCGATGGTCACGACTATCACGGTCAGCCCGGCGGTGGTGACCACCACCACTTATGTGACCGAGGAAGTTGAATATGTGTCGGTCCCGGTAAAAAAGCGCGTGGTTCGCAAAAAGGCCTACAGGCCCAAACGCAAGCCCCGCTGCGTTTGCCGCTAAGGCACAAAAGGAACCCCGCTTCGGCGGGGTTTTCTTATGCTTGAATCAGTCAAAAACGAAGGCCGGAATCAATCTACAGCAGGGGCCGGCTCGCCGGTTTCAAAATCGACCCAGCCCTCGGGCGTCAGCTTTTCGAGCGGGCGGTAGCGGGTCTTATATTGCATCCGCACCGCCCCTTCGACCCAATAGCCCAGATAGACATAAGGGAGGCCAGCGGCGCGGGCGCGCAGGATATGGTCCATGATGATGAAATTGCCCAGTCCCGGGCGACCCTCGGCTTCGGCTTCGTAAAAACTGTAAACCATTGACAGCCCATCGGACTGCTGATCGGTGATACAGGCGCCAATCAAGTCACCGGGCCGTCCATATTGACCCGGCAGGCGATATTCGACGACATGGGTTTCAACCGGGGTCTGTTCGACCATATCGGCATAGTCGAAATCATCCATGTTGGTCATCCCGCCTTCGGGATGGCGCTGGTCGAGATAACGGCGCAGCAAGGCGAATTGTTCGCTTGTTGACCAAGGGCGGCAGGCGCCCACAGACAGATCCGAATTGCGCCGGATCGTGCGTCTTTGCGTTGCATTGGGTTCAAACCCGTTGGTGCGGATGCGAACCGCGACACAGGCCTTGCAATCAGCACAACTCGGCCGATAAGCGACATTCTGGCTTCGGCGAAAACCGATACGGCCCAGCGCCTCGTTCAGTTCGGGCGCATGCACGCCGTTGAGTTCGGTAAAAACCTTGCGCTCGGTCTTTCCCGGCAAATAGGGACAGGGCGCAGGATTGGTGACGAAGAAACGCGGAAATCTTACGGGTGCGCTCATATTGCCACGAACTTTCAGGGTGCCTAAAATTTCCCCTGTTATGACGGGCTTCGGCCACGGTGAAAAGAGCGTTTACCAACAATAATCAACGCGCCGATCAGCGGACTAATTGAGCTCAACCCTTTCGACCTTATAGCCGTCTTTCCGCAGCGCATCGACAAGGCCCTGCAACTGTTCGGCATCGCGCGCTTCGCATTCGATATCGGTGATCAGACCTTTGGCCGGCAGCGTCGTGAAAATCCGCTGATGATAGATTTCGATGATGTTGACATTATGCTCGTTGAATATCTTCATCACCTTGTAAAGCGCGCCGGGCCGGTCTTGCAGTGTGATCTGCAGTCGCGCCAGTCGGCCCGAACGGGCGAGATCGCGCAACAGCACATTGGCGAGCAGCCGCGTATCGATATTGCCACCGCTCAAGACGATGCCGATATTCTTGCCTTTGAATTTCTCGGGATGCGCCATCACCGCCGCAAGTCCTGCGGCACCCGCACCTTCGACTACGGTTTTCTCGATCTGGAGAAGCAGGCTCAATGCGCTTTCCAACTGGGGTTCGGACACCAGCAAAATCTCATCGACCAGCCCGCGCAATACCTCAGAAGTGAACTCGCCTGGCACCTTGACTGCAATACCCTCGGCCAGCGTATCGCCCTCACACGGCATCTGCTTGTCGTTAAGCAGCGCGTACATGGATGGATAAAGCTCGGCCTGCACGCCAACCAGACCAATATCGGGTTTCAGTCCGCGTGCCGCCGTCCCCATTCCCGAAAGCAACCCGCCGCCGCCAATGGGTACCACCAGCATGTCGAGCTGGGGAATATCTTCGAGCATTTCGAGTACCACTGTGCCCTGTCCCGCCGCGACATCGGGGTCGTCAAAGGGGTGGACAAAGGTCAGCCCCAGCTCCTTTTCGAGCAGCCGGGCATGTTTATAGGCGTCGTCAAACTTTTCACCCTCCAGCACAACCTTGCCACCCACTGCCTCGGTCTGCATGACTTTGACCGTGGGCGTGGTCTTCGGCATCACGATGGTCACCGGAATACCAAGGCGGGTGCCATGGTAGCTCAACCCTTGCGCATGGTTGCCTGCCGAGGCGGCAATCACGCCCCGGGCGCGCGCTTCCTCTGGCATCAGCAGCAATGCGTTCAATGCACCACGTTCTTTATACGCCGCAGTAAATTGCAGATTTTCGAACTTCAGATAGATATTAGCGCCGGTAATCTGCGACAATGTCTTGCTGTAGAGCGTGGGTGTGGCAACCACAGCGTCGCGAATCCGCGCATGCGCGGACTGGACATCGGACAGGGTAAGGCGTTCAGACATGGTCGCGCGCCCTATCGCATCTGGCGCTGCATGAAAACAGGCATTAAGGCGAGGGCATGGCACATATCGCATTTATCGGCTTGGGGGTGATGGGCGGACCCATTGCGCGCCACCTGTCCACCGCAGGTCATAGCATGACCGTCTATAACCGTTCGCGAAGCAAGGCCGAAAAATGGGCGGAGGCGCATGGCGGGGTCATTGCTGCCTCTCCGGCAGAGGCCGCGCGCGATGCCGATGCGGTGGTCAGCTGCGTTGGCACCGATGATGACCTTGCCAGCATCACATTGGGCCGCGATGGTGCCTTTGCCGCGATGCGCAAGGGAACGCTATTTATAGATCACACCACTGTCTCAGCCCGGATCGCACGGCAGCTGGCGGTGGAAGCCAAGGGGCGCGGGCTGCTGTGCGTTGATGCCCCGATGACCGGCGGGCAAGCGGGTGCCGAAGGCGGAACGCTGGCGATCATGTGCGGCGGTAGCGATGCGGCGGTCGAGGCTGCGCGCCCGATCATGCAGGCTTATTCAAAACGCATTGTCCATGTCGGTGGCGCTGGCGACGGACAAACGGCTAAGATGGTAAACCAGATCTGTATTGCCGGGGTGTTGCAGGGATTGTCCGAAGCGATGCATTTCGCCCAATGCGCCGAACTCGACCTCGACACCGTTTTTGAGGCAATTTCGGGGGGGGCTGCGCAAAGCTGGCAGATGGACAATCGCTGGCACACGATGGCCAAGGGGGAATTCGACTTCGGCTTTGCGGTGGACTGGATGCGAAAGGATCTGGGTCTCGCCATCGACGAAGCACGAGCCAACGGCGCGACCATCCCGCTCGCGGCAATGGTCGATCAATATTTTTCCGACGTTCAGTTCATGGACGGCGGCCGGCAGGATACCAGTGCGCTGGTGCGGAGGCTCCCCAAAAGATGAAGATTGCAAGCGCATGGGTTGCGGCTCTGGCGATGGTCGCTGGCGCTTCGGCGGCACTGGCCGATGGGCTGGTTGATAATGTCAACGGCATCACCCTGGATGCCGAAGGTAAGGTGGTTCGCTTTCGCGGGTTGCTGATCGACCGGGAGGGCAAAGTCGCACAATTGCTGACTGCGAAAGACAAGCCGCCCAAGCAGCTCGATTTCCGCATGGACGGGCGCGGGATGACAATGCTGCCCGGGCTGATCGACGCGCACGCCCATGTACACGCGCTGGGCTTCACCGCGATGACCCTTGATCTGGCCAACACGACATCGCTGGACGAGGCGCTTTCGGCAATTCGCGACTATGCCGCCAAACATCCCGAACGCCGCTGGATTATAGGGCGCGGCTGGAATCAGGAGAAATGGGGCCTTGGGCGTTTCCCAACCGCTGCCGAGCTCGACAGCGCCGTGCCGGACCGCCCCGTTTGGCTGCAGCGCATTGATGGCCATGCCGGTTGGGCGAACAGCAAGGCGATGGAGCTTGCAGGCATAGTGCCAGCAACAAAATCTCCCCCCGGCGGCCGGATCGAGGCAGTCGGCGGCAAGCCCAGCGGACTGTTTGTCGATGGCGCGATGGAATTGGTCGATCGCCATGTGCCCGCACCAAGGGCCGCTGAACGCGATGTCGCCCTGGGTGAAGCGCAAAAGGCATTGCACGCGCGCGGGGTAACGGCGGTTGCTGATATGGGAACAACCATCGACGAATGGCAGAGCTTCCGCCGCGCTGGTGACGAAGGCTGGCTGACCATGCGCATCTTTTCTTATGCGGGTGGCGTCGACAATATGGTCGCGATTGCGGGGCCAAAACCGACGCCGTGGCTCTATGGCGACCGGTTGCGCATGGGCGGGGTGAAGCTCTATCTGGATGGCGCGCTTGGAAGCCGGGGGGCCTGGCTCAAAAAACCTTATGCCGATGCACCAGGCCAATTCGGCCTGCCCTTTCTTGCTAACGCCCAGTTGCGCAACCTGATGGTGCGTGCGGCGATGGACGGGTTCCAGACTGCGGTCCACGCCATTGGCGATGCGGCCAATGACGACGCGATCAGCGCAGTTGAGGAATTGGCCGACACCTATCCGCAGGATCGCCGATGGCGTATCGAGCATGTCCAGATCGTTGACCCGGCTGATATTCCAAGGCTGGCAAAGCATGGCATCATCGCCTCGATGCAACCGGTGCACCAGACGTCTGATCGTTTGATGGCAGAGGCGCGGCTGGGGCCGGACCGGCTGGCAGGTGCCTATGCCTGGAATTCGATATTGAAAGCCGGCGGGCGTCTGGCATTCGGGTCGGACGCACCGGTTGAATTGCCCGATCCTTTTGCCGGTCTGGCGGCCGCGATCAGTCGCGAAGATGAGAAAGGGCAACCCTTTGGCGGCTGGCTTCCCGCTGAACGGATCACGCGCGAAGCGGCACTCGCCGCCTATACCAGCGGTGCGGCGCGCGCGTCTTTTGCCGAAACCAAAGTCGGGGCGTTGCAGCCGGGGCTGCGCGCTGATTTCATCCTTATTGACACTGACCCGATGCTGTCATCGCCTTCACAGATCAGGAACACCATTGTCGAAGAAACATGGGTGGGCGGGCAACGCGCCTATAAAAGGGGCGGCACAAGCGCCGCTCAAGACCGATCAACGGGCGAGAGCCGCTAAATAGTGCGGAGAATTGGAACCGATTCCAATCCGACATCATTGTCGCATATATGTCTGCCAATTGTTGCAGATTTGCCGCAGTCTGCGATTTTCGCTCAAAAATAGGTTTCACCCGCGTGACCTATTTGGAGAACTGTCCTAGCTTAATGCCTCACCATAAGAGTGAACAGGAGAGTTTAGATGCCCAAATCCCGTTGTCGCGGTCACCATTTGCTTGCGCTTTCCGCGAGCGTCAGCGCGCTGATGCTGTCGTCCACTGCTTTCGCACAGGAAGCCGCCGAAGACGAAGCCGCAGCTGAAAGCACCGAAATCGTCGTTGTCGCACAGGGTCGTGCTCAGGCATTGTCCGAAGTGCCCGTTGCTGTTTCGGCAGTCAGTGCCGATGTCATGCAGAACAGCGGAGCCAACGATATCCGCCAGCTCAATCAGGTTGCCCCTTCGCTACTCGTGTCTTCTACGGGTTCGGAAGCGAATGGCTCTGCGCGTATTCGCGGTATTGGCACCGTTGGCGACAATCCGGGTCTGGAAAGCTCGGTTGCGGTGTTCATCGACGGCGTCTATCGCTCGCGTTCGGGCATCGGCCTTAACGAACTTGGCGAACTCGACCGCGTCGAAGTGCTGCGTGGTCCACAAGGGACGCTCGGCGGACGCAACGCCTCGGCAGGTCTGATCAGCATTTTCTCCAAAAAGCCGTCATTCAATTTTGGCGCGACCGGCGAAATCACCTATGGCAATTACGATTTCATGCGCGTCTCGGGCAGCGTTACCGGCCCGCTCGCGGAAACCCTCGCCGCTCGTCTGGACGGTGTTTATGTCAAGCGTGACGGCTTCTACAATGACGCCGCCAACAACACCGACGTCAATGACCGCGACCGTTATTTCCTGCGCGGGCAATTGCTTTGGGAACCCAGCGATGTGGTTTCGGTCCGCCTGATCGGCGATTACACTCGCCGTACCGAAAAATGCTGCGGCGCGATTTATGTCGATTCGTCGGTCAACGAATATATCGGCAATCTGAACACTCCTGGGATCGGCGCGACGCTGCCCAACGGCAACAATATCATCAATGTGTTGCGCGATCTCGGACAGCCGCTGGCGGCATTCAACCCCGGCTATACGCGGGAGATTTCTTCTTCGGTCGGTCGCAGCTTTGCCGGCAAGACCACCGATGGCGGTATCTCGGCGCAGATCGACTATGATCTGGGCGGTGCAAAGCTGACCTCAATTACCGGTTATCGCAAATATCGTAGCGGCCAGGGGTCGGATACCGACTATAGCGCGGTCGATATCCTGTATCGCACACCCAGCGATGATGCCTACCGCCAGTTCAAGACCTTCAGTCAGGAACTGCGTTTGCAGGGAGAGGCCTTTGACGGCAAGCTCGACTGGCTCGTCGGCGGC
>Ga0075154_10000543_pt1 | contig 31302 bp, 63 predicted proteins | sample JI71714BDNA_FD_70965 | JGI IMG/M metagenome (GOLD analysis project Ga0075154, IMG submission 70965) | Wastewater effluent complex algal communities from Wisconsin, to seasonally profile nutrient transformation and Carbon sequestration -... | ecosystem: Engineered > WWTP > Effluent > Algae...
TGTTTTTGCAATGACGTTCTTAAATTTTGTAATACTGTTATTGGATCTCCCCCATAGCCTTGAACTTGAAGGGTAAATTCCCTATCTCCGACCATTTGACTCAATCCAGTATCGTCAAGAGGGTTTTGCGTCCAATCCCATCCTATTTGATCAACCGATGCAATATAAAGAGAAATATAATCCACAGTTGGTCTAGGTGCGTTAGGATACAAATAAATAACTGGCATTTGAGAAGGAATATTTTGTATACACCAATTATATAAATTTGTTCTAACTACCATAAAATCTATTGGCATTATAAAATTCCTGGTAAAGGATGCAGTCTTAATGCAACAAATTTATAATGATTTACGACATTAAAATTACTATTGTTTTGCCAATCACTTATATTAATCACTTCGTAAACGATACCTGTAAATGGCTCTTTCAAAACGGTTACTTGGTCAGGATTTTGAGTTGTAATTCCATAAATTTCCGTAGAAGTATAAAATTTAAATTCAGCACTATCTCTTCTTCCTTCTGGAACTAATTTCACATCTTTTCCCAACGGTTGAACGCTCGCGGTTGAAGTGATTATAAAAGGAGAATTTAAAATTGTAATTGTTGGTTGAGAAGATCCCCCTGTTACGGTAAAAACAGAAACGTAAGACAAATATGGAGGAAGAGGAACAATAGTTATAGTTAAATTATCTGAAGAAATATCCACTTGCTCAATATTTAATTGAGCCTGCAAAGCTATTTTCAATAACGACATTGTAATTGAAACTGAGGTTGTAAACGGAATAGGGGTTATTGGTATTCCATTTAAAGTGACATTTATAACGTTTCCCAATTGAACAACTTGAGAAAGAACAATTTGACTCCCTTCTTGCCAAATTCCATTTAAATAAAATCCTTGAGTAAATCGACGAATGAAAATTGGAGTTCTGAAAACTTCGAATGGGGATAATGGCTCTATAGGAGGGATCATGAAACCACTTTGTAAGTTACTGATTGAATCATTTGCCCAAAATCTATTAATGGTTTTGAACTTTTTTTGCGTCTTATTGTACTTGGAGCATTCGGTGGGTATCTGATTGATCTAATTTTTAATTTTATTAAATTCACAGCAAAATTCCCAATTAATCCTAAAGATCGTTTAATTGTGGAATTTCCTAAAATTATTTTATCATATTCATTTCTTATTGCGTTAGTTACCTTTGTATTATTTTCAGCTATTGCAGGCACCATAAATGGTCGTGCAGGAATAATATCAGTGCCAAATTCGTTTTGAGCTGCAATTTGAGGCATTGATAATCCAGCTTTTTTAGCTCTATTACCTTTAACTTGCGCTCTTGTCACAGATCCTTCTTGAAATCCCACCAAAACGTAAGAATTTGATAATTTTTCAATCAATGAAATTTTTTCATCGAAATTTTTTCTATTATCTTTAAAAGAAACGCTCATTTAACATCCTCCACAACCGCAACCACCAACTCCCCATCCTCCTCCCCATCCTCCTCCCCAACCACATCCGCAACCAGCTGTTACGGGCATGTTTTGAATAACTCCTCCAAAAACAACTGGCAAATTTGTTACCGTGCTACCAACAGTTGTTCTACGAACTAAATCTAAGTAAGATCTTCCATAAGGAGTCATTTCAAGCGCAATCATGTCAGAAGCGACATTATAACCAAGGGATAAATCTCCCTCGGCTATATTTGATAAAATTCCCAAATTTGGATTGGCAGCAATGGTTAAATAATGTGCCATTAAAAAAGCAAAAACAGAAACTCCACAGCATGATAAAAATTGCGCGTTTACTTGACACTTTAATAAATCATAAAGCGCTCTCAAATATGCTAATCGATCTGGATCGGTAGTATAAAATTGAGGCGCATAAATAAATAATGCTGTGATAACTGTTTCACTTGAAATGATCATCCATTTCCTCGGATTTTTCTTTTGAAGGATTTTTTATAAAATCAATTTGTTTTTTAGCTGCATTTACAACTGTTTCCCGACCATCATTTGCAATTATTTTTTTCAATAATCTAACATCAAAAATTTTAGTCATATGTTCTAACATTTCTTCAACTTTTCTTTTTCCATCTTTATCCAAATTTTCATTTAAAATAACGATTAAACCTTTGTTAATTCTAGATTGAAACAAAGGCAAGGTTTTAAATTCTGAAAATTTATTATCGTCAATTTCATTAATACCTGGAAGCAGGCGAATTATTTCGCCTGTACTTCCACACACACCAAAAACATTTTTTCCTAAATAATTAATTAAAGCCATTAAATACCTTCCCCAAATGCTAATGACAATGGATAATACGTAATAATACCTCCGTATCTTGATTCACATGGAACCACAAATTCTAATCCCCTTTCTTGAGGAGGATATTGAGTAAATGGCATAGGAATTTCCATGGTTAATTTATCAGGATTTTTATCATAAACGATAAATACATTTGTTCCTTGTCCACCTGAAGGAGGAGCAATTCCAGCACCAGTTAATTCTGGAACCCAATCCACAGTTGTTATGAAAGGGTTATTTTGAATAAAATATTCTAAAATTGTAGTGTCACTCGTTGGACTTCTTGGGGTTGATGCAATAAGGGTGTATTGTTCAACAGGAAGCAAAACGGTATTAGGCATTTCAACGCCTTTTGTCAATTGAACGATTGAGTTGGTAATTGAATTCAAATCTCTCAAAATTTGATCTGGCGTTTTATTTACCCAAAGAGTTGAAGCTCCAATACCATCAGCAGGAACTAAATACGCTGGGATATTTGGAGTATTCAATAATCCAAGAATTTTATAGGTTGAATCTCCAAACCAAGCCAATCGGTTAATTTGCTGATCATTTGCTCTACGTGCCGCGTTCGCTTGACGTTGAGTTAAAGATCTTCCTACATAAATAGCAGCTCTAATCTCTTGAACTGAATATCCATAAGAAACCCCAATAGACTTAACTTGAGTTGTATATTCTTTACCTGTGATATCAGCTCTTGGGAGATCATCAGCATAGGATTCGATTACGCGAGCCAAACCCACTTCTTCGAATTGAGCGTACGTAATAGCTTGCGCTCCTTCTCCTGCTTCTGTTGATATTGGAATGTGCTTAAATGACTTCATTTCAGGAAATTCAATATCATAAGATTTTGACTTTACATATTCCAATTCCCTAGCGAAGAAAAAAGTTTCTCCAGCATCGTGTCTAAGCAACGCAAAATTTTTAATCGTTTGTAGATCGTTCATTCATCCTCTCCTAATTACGGTTGATTTATTTCTAATACAGCTAAATTTCCTGCAGAAGCACTTGTGATCCATCTTACGATATTATTTGACAATAAAATTGCATTTCCACCGTCTGAATCAGATCTAAAACTTCCTACTTGAGGATTAGATAATGTTGGAATTATTCTCCAATAAACAGGACTATCAGAGGTTACATTATTTTCAACTGTAACGTAAATTCTTCCCCTTGTTAATGTTGAAACTGCATCTCCAGGTATATAAGGAGCAGCTCCAGCGGAACCTTGAGGTCCGTAAAGATTCATTTTGTTTTGAATATAAATAGACACGCCATAAAATACGTTATCATTTGAATAAGTAGATGTCCAAGTGACCGAGCTTCCGCTTGACGTAACGAAAGTTGCCGTTACAGCAAATCCTTGAACAGCATTGATTGTTATTGTATCTGTACCATTCGAAACAGCAGAAGCGATTCCATCTTGCGCAGCGATTAAAGCAGCGATTGCCAATAATGTGGCAGCGTTACTTGTTGCATACACAACAGGCGTTAAAGCAATACCATTAAGAGTGACTACGGTTGAATTTGCAGCACTAAGAGGGGCAGATAATGTCACTGCAACGATATCTTGATGAGGCAATCTAACTTGAAGATCTTGTCCAATAATTTTTGCTAAACCCAATCCTGGGAAAATTCTTGGTTCAATTGGAGATACAGGAGTCAATACGTTATTGAATCCAATATCATATAGCTCTCCAGCTACACCAACAGTCATTAAAAAATTATATGATGTTTGTGGCATATTACTTTCCTCCTCTATAGGCAATTTTTTGTCTTTTGATCATCGCTTTTCTAGCATCAAACGCGTTCGCGTTATCTTTTTCATCTCTTTCTGGATCGCTATCCATTTTATAAGAGGAGGGCTTAATAACCACTTTCGCTTCTGGAATTGTATCAATGACAGAATCAAATCTAGCATTAATATAAACGTCGTTTTTACCATCCAAAATGGCATTTGGTTGAAAATTTAAAATTAGTCTTTTTTTGATTTCAATATCATTTAATGAATCCAAACGCATTAAAGTCTTTTTATCCAAATATCTTTCAGATAATTTCTCTAATTTAACTCTATTTTTTACTCTTTTATTGATATCTGCTGCGTCTACTTTTGGAATCCGTGGAAGATTTCTAGGATAATGTTCATTTTTTGGACTCATGACTGTATGATTCTCCATTTCAGAGGGTTTTTCATAATCCCTAACATGGGAACTCATCCCATAACTATCTATAGGGTCAATTTCTTCTTTTCCATTTTCTCCTATTTCATCATTTTCTAGTGGATGATGAACTGCTTCTGGATCATGATAATCTTTATCACGCAAACTGTCTCTTTCTGCATGAGCTTTGTCCAGCATATTTTCCAATTCTTCAATTTTTCTTTCCATTTCATCTTTGCTTTTCAATAATTCATTTTTTTCATGAATCATTTTATCTACAGAATTTGCTGCATCGTCTTCCAACATATATTCTTGAGCATCAATTTTAACTTTTTTCATTTTTTTATTAGCCATTTCGACCTCCTCTTTTAAGATCTCTTCTGCATCTTGCCCATCCAAAGCAATTCTAGCCTCTGGTCCCGCTCTCGCTTGATCTACTAATGCTAGATGATTATAACGAATATTTTTTTGTCTATATTCGTAAGGCTCACCAAAATACATTCCTGAATCTTCGATTAAATCAACGGTATAGCCTAACGATAATTCATTTTTTCTTTTTTTCTTTATTTCTTCTACAGCATCTTTATCGGTGACTAAAAGATTGGCTATTATATAAGGCATCTGTTCTTCAACTAATTCACCAGTAAAACCAATCGCTAATTTTTTCGCGTTTTCTGCTGTAACCAATCTTTCTGCTGGATGACCATCTACTAAAGGAATCATTTTTATTGAATCTAAACTTTCAGGTATTAAAACATCATCTGGATGTCTCAATTCTTTTCTAATAGTACCGTCAGCATTTTTATAAAGAAAAACTCCGCAACGCGTTACTATCGCTCGTGCCTTAATATATCCTTCATCCGTCAATGTCGTTTCGCCTTGAACGATTCCTTTATCATATCTAGCGAGATTTGTAAGCGTCGTATTTTTTTGCATCTAATCCGTGCCTTTCTTTATGTCTTTCTTTTAATGCTGGATATTTAGAATAAACTTTTTCTTTAATTGTTTCGGGATGAGCAGCATTATGAGCATATGAAAGAGCTGATCTTGCTCTTTTTAATGTATTGATTGGATAAGTGCCATCTGGTCCGGCAAAATTGCTTTTTTTCACACCAGAATATTTTCCTGCATTGGATTCACCAGGTTTTTTTCTAATTTCTGTAATGTTTTCCTTCATATTAACCTGTATTGATTAAATTATCTAAAACAGCTATTGCAACACATCTACAATTAACATCATTACCGGGATGTCCAGTAATTTTGGGAGGTTTATCCCATCTAAATTTTTTTCCATCATTAGCTTTATGAGTTGGTCTAACTCTTTCATCGTCGGAAGTTTGCCAAATATATTCTTCAACTCCTACTTCTTGCTGCCTCAATTTAGTCAAAGATGAATTTAATTTTGTAGTTTGATCTCTGGCTATTAATGTGGCTCTTCTTCTTGTAATGCCAAAAGATTTTTGTATTTGTTTTGCAATATCTGTAAATCTTAATCCTTGTTGAAGAGATCTTTCAATATCTCCTGACACTCTTTCCAACTCTTGGACTGGCAATGACTTGATGAGAGAGGCATTTTGAGAAGAAAAGAGCTTAAGTTGATCGCCAAGCCAAGGTTCATCGATAAAAATATCCAACCCAAATATGGAATTATTGAGTTTTTCGGCTTGGATTTTATTGAATCTGGCAATTTCAACTCCAATTTTAATAGCCTCTAATATAGTAGTATTTACTTTATCTTGTATAGCTTGCTCAATGAAAATTATCAATGATTTTAATCTATTATTATAATCATCAAGCCGATCTTGAGGCATTTTACTTTCTACTTCTTGAATCATCGAAGGAATTTCAGGAATTAAAATTTCTTTTATTAACTTTTTTAATTGATTTGTAAGAGAATACAGAATTTTATCATATTGTTTTTCTTGATTTTTAGGAAAAAGCCATTTTTTTGGAGTTGGAACGTTTTTTTTTATATTTTGAGATTTTCTAATTTGTAAAAGAATTTTATAATCTTTTCTCATTTATGTTGCTGCTGGTGATGATCTTGGCAAACCTGTTCCCATATAATCCGGGCCTTCAGAAACTTCCGGTCCTGTTAATTTTTCTTTTTCCTTTAATAAAGATTCTAATTCTTCTGGATTTTCAGACATTCTTTCTCTTTGATCCATGTCTAATTCAGTATTCATAGACCATTTATTACCGCCAAATCTGGAAATCGCCACTTCTTCTGGAGTCAAAACACCTCTATCAATATAAATAGCGTCCATTTCAGCTACAGCGCGCCTTGTCAAAGCGTCTTGTTCTTCAGTATTTTGCCATAATGGAATAAACTGCAAACTCCAATCATCAGGCTCAATCCCATTAAATGGCCCGTCTTTTGAAATCATTATATAACGAATCAATTTTTCTAAAACGCAACGCAATTTTGATTCTTGTTCTTGTTTAACTGCATCATAAAAATTTCTAACATCTGATTCACCAGTTGAATTTAAACCTGCGGGGCTTCTTCCAAATAACAATGTGACTGGTACTCTACTCACAGCAGAAAGAGCAAGCATAAATCTATCAATTAAATCTGCAACCCCATTAACATTTGTAGTCAATTTTTCGTAAGTTTCATCTCCATCCAATATCATTGTATTGGTTGTAGATTTACTCAAATTCAAAATATTCAATCTCTTTAATACGTTTTGATCTCCGCATTGGGAAGCCATAATCGTGGTTAAATTAGGAATTTTTAAAACTCCATTTACGAAATCTTCCATCATGGTTGCAGTATGACTAAAGGCCATTGAATAATTTCTTAGCTCTTCATAAATCGTTTGAACAAGTGGATCACCCCAACCCTGATTAAAATTCTGCCAACGAGGTGGCAAAACATTCCAATCCATACGTAAGATACGGCTATAATGAACGAAAAAAATAGCTCCAGTTCTGTTGTCATTGATTGTATAGACATTAGGAAAACCATAATTTGGGCTATTAAGATCAGATTCAAAAGTCCCATCACGACTGTAAGCTTGATAACGATCGAAAACGCGCAACCATTGTACATCTCTTAAAGCCCTTTCATCCACAGGTTGATCTAAAGGAAGTCCATCGGCTATGCCCATTATACAAACAGCACCACCAAAAAGACGTGCCCATTTAATAAGATTGCCCATTGCTTCGTTTACTTTTAATTCTTCAAGTTTTCCTATTATTTTCCCTTCAACATCCCCTTCTAATTCCCATCCTTGTCTGAGCATTTCTTGAGCAAAAATGTCAATAATAAGCCTAAGAACCCCATCAGAACGATACATTTGATCCAATTCGGCTCTATTAAAAAGGTTAGTAATCCTGAAGAGTCCATTTTGTTTTTTATCCCTCCCGCATTGTCCTAAACCAGTTAGAACATTCATCCAACCGTCACCACGGACAAAATTATCGTTATGAATTTGTTTTACTTTTGCTATTAAATGTTTTTGCTCTTGAATATATGTAACGGGAGTAAAAGCACTCGGAACTGAATTGGTATTTTCGTTTTCTTTCATAATCCCTACATTTGCGATAAAGCAGTCAAATTATATTTATTTTCTGTGTGCATTAAAAAAGCACCGCTCAATGCATCTACAATATCATCATGAGACCCTTCGGGGAAATTTTCTAATTCCCTGAAAAAATCTTCGTTCCAATGACCTCTTAAAATTTTAATATTTCCTGCTTCGGCTTGAGCACTAACAGGAGAAGCTCTAGTGATTTTGTCTTTAGTTACTTTATATGCTATCGCATTATACCCTTGGAGCATTCTTATAATTAAATCAACTTCACTAACTCCTGCTTGTCCCGGATCTTGTTCAATTCCAATTCTACAATTCGTATCGTCTTGACTAGCACAATTAAAAATTGCATTTTGTACTTTTAATGGACTATCTTGCAATCTAACAATATCAATAACGTAAAAAATTCCTTTAGGATCTTTTGCCAATTTTAATCCAACCGTAAAATCAGGGTCATTGGTTTCTGTTTTTTTAGTTGCAGCTCTATCCCAATACCTAACAAAAGTGAGATTTCTTGGAAGAACGTCAATAACCTCAAAAAAGTTTCTTTGAAAAAACATTCCAGCTGTTGGTCTAATATTCCAATTACCAAATAATAATTGCTCTCTTTCAAATCTTGGTAACGCTTGCAAATTTGCTAAATAATCGGGGTTTTCTTCCAATAATATTTTGTTGTCATAAACGTTTGAAGCTACGAATGAAACACTTTTAGGTAAACAATCTTTAAATTTTAATTGTAATTCTTCTTTTTCATTTGCCCAATACGTTTCATCTCCTATTACAACAAACCATCGAATCATTCCTGATCTTTCTTGAATAGCATAACCTGATAAAGGATCAATCCACCAATCAATAAATTTACGTACCCAACTATCAGGGTCAGGATTAGTCGTAGCCCTGATATATGGCTTGATTCCGCAAAGTGAACGATTACGAGAAAGCATATAAACGAATTGACCCCAAGAAAAGTGAGTGAGTTCATCAAAACCGATTAATGTTATTTGTGATCCTTGCCATGAATACTTATCTTTTTCCATATCCATGTGAGCAAATTTTATAATAGAGCCGCTTGGAAAATCCCATTCTAAAGAAGATTCTCTTGGATTTCCTTGAAATTTCATAAAAAGAGGTGCTGAAGTATCCCATAAACCTCCCGGATTCCTAACCTGATTAGCGTTTTTTCTGAAAATGACACAAGAAAATCCTGGTGTATCATGATGCCAAAGGGCTTCTAATAATAAAGCGAAGGTTTTTCCTCCACCTGCTGCCCCTCCATATATAACAATATCGGCAGGACAACTAAGGAAATCCATTTGCGGGCCTTCTTGAGGCTTTATTCTATTGATTTTTAGCATATCTATGACTATTATCTGGCATGTCTAAAACGTTTTTTTCTGTTAATTTTTCTTCTGTTTGAATTTTTTGAGTGATTTGATCGGTTTGACCTAAAATATTTTTACCTAAAAAAATAGCCATTCCAGCGTTTTTTTCGGATAATTTAAATTGAATTCGCCTCAAACTAGCTCTTCCGTGAGATTTAAAATCATCATAAGCTTGTTGAAATGATTTATTGAAATATCTTTTGCACCATTTATCCAAAGTTCTTTGATGAGTATTTAAAATGGCTTCAATTTCATCAACGGTACATAAAGCTCTGCATAAATTTTCAAAAATTTTGGGATCAAAATCTCTTTCAGGTCTTCCAACCGTTCCTTTTTTTCCTAATTTACAATCTTCTGGAGATCGAATGGTAGATACTCTTTTATTTTTTCTATGATCTTGCATTATTTACCTATGAATTCCCATGAAGTTGTAAATCTATTTCTTGAATTACCTCCAACTCCATTTCCTGTTGTTCCTGGATCACCAACTCTTCCTTGATGACAGCATATCCAATTTTTATTTTTTTTATGAGAAGCAATTCTTGCAGGATGACTAGTAGTTTCCCTAAACCTATAACCTGATTTTAAATACATTTTGGCTATTTCATCAGTCATTATCCTACCAATACTCAATCCTTGATATTCTGGCAATACAACTAATCTATGAGTTTTATAAATATTTTTCGCTTTTGGATGAGGAAAATAAATCACCGAAATAAAAGCACATGGTTTTTCATCAATTAATCCAAGAAAACAATCTACATTATTTGCTAAGGAATGACTCAAATAATGAAAATCTTTGAAAACATTCCAAACCTTCCTTTGACAAGATCGAATTTCGAAGGATAAATTCGGTCTGCTTTTTTTGAGCTTCTAAATTCCTTTAAATCCATGTCTAAAACCCAATCAGGTTCTAACCATTCTTCTACGTCATGATGACAAGTAATAGCCACAAATTGTTTTTGTTTTTTTCTGAAAGCTTTTGAAATCGAATGACTGATTACTTTGGCAACTTGTCTATCTACTACAGAAGTAAATTCATCAAATACAATCTTTTCTTTATCATTTAATAAACAAAAAGCCAAATCTGCTCTCATTTTTTGACCAGTAGAAAGATATTTATAAGGAGTGATCCATTCTGGAGTACTTCCCATTCCTACATGTGTTAGAGCGTTTATAATATCTTTCATATCATGAATTCCCATAGCTTCGACTAATGGAATATCGACATTTGAAATTACTTGATCTTGATAAACTGTTTCAAATAAATGACGAGCTATTAAACTCTTTCCCGATCCTGAATTTCCAACTATTAATCCAATTTCCCATTTATCAGGAAATTTAAATTCGAAATTCCAATTTTTTTCATATAAATTCACGTCTAAATCATATCGATTCATTACCCATTTTGTATTAAAATGATTTGAATGAACTAATTTTTTTGTGATATTTATTTTTATAATGTCATAAGTCGACAAATTATGCCCCTTTGCTCAAACTCTTCATATAATTCTCTTTGTTGATCTTCATTTTCACACGTGATTTCAATTGCTAATTTACTCTCTGGATCGATTCCTTCAATTTCTTCATCTTCTTCTTCTTCTTGACCAAATTCTGCTCGCGTCCATCCTATTTCTTCCAAAAAATCTTCATCCCAATGATTAGCCAACATATCTTGATTAAATTCACCTGTTATTTTGTTGGAAGTCAATAAATAATCGTCCACTTGTTCTTGATCTAACTTGAAATTTGGTACCCTAACTTCAATTTCTTTATCTTCCCATCCTAATTCTTTCATTGTTCTTATACGTTGATGACCTGCAATAATCATATTATCCCGATTTATCACGCATAATTCTACGTAATCGTGTTTTTCGAAAGAATTTTTTAATTTTTCTGCCATGAATTTAGTTAAAATTCTAGGATTATATGGATGATCTTTTAATTCAGAAATTTTTCTTATTTCAGTTGTCCAAATTGGTTTTTCTTTATATTGCTTTTTTTTCTTTTTCATTTTTTTTATTCTGTTTTTTCTGTTTCAATTAAAACTTGTTCATTGCAATTTTCTTCATTAGTTAATTCTGTTTGAATTTCTTGAGTTTTTTCTTGATGTTTTTGAGCTTGAAAAAGATTGTAATTTTTTACCGTTCTTATCATGTCTTCAGTCATTTTTTCAAATGAAGCTGGAGACATTTTGATTTGAAAAACAGCTTTTGAATCTTGCAAATAAGAAATAATGAACATATTAATTTCATCATCCCAATTCAAGTGCATAGCTAAATCAACATCTTTTTTTTCATTTTCTAACATAATTTACTCCAATTTTTTTTATAATTTCTCTTTTTAAAATTTTTTCTGTTAAAGTGCAATCATGATCATCATAAATATCCATCACCATTTCGGCAATATCATCTAAAATTTCATTAACAATATATGATTTTATTTCGTCGGAATGAGAATCAAATATTGTTCCAATTAATTGTTCTAAACTCATTTTTTTTCCTCACCGTAATTTTAACTTCCCCTTCATATTCTGAATCTATTCCTTCAGGAAATTTCATAATTGTTTCGCAAAAATCTTTATTTTCATTTGAAAAAATCAATTCTTGTTTTAATTTTGTTAGATGATTACTTATCCACATTCTAAAAATATCAATATGTGGATCTTCTTTAAAATTCATTTTAAACCTTTTTGACTATTTTTATTTCAATCGGATAAAGATCTTCTACCATTTTTCGCTTAGCAATCGACATCGGCGTATCTCGTCCTTTCGTATCAATGAACTCAACCGTACCGTCGCTAAGAAACACTTGAAAGTCACATATGTAACGTACCCCACCTGGTAAATCAAACCCGATTTGGCGAAGGAAGAAAACCACTTCTCCTTCGCGCTGCCTAAGTTTAAGTGAATCATAATATCGTCTTTCCAATCTGGATGGGAATTTTTTATTGTCTCTTTCACAAGCAATGGCTCCGAATTTATGTTTTTGAATTTTATTTTTTTTCAATTTATTTAGATCTTTAATGGTAAAAACCATTTTATTCCTGATCGTTTTTTTTATTTTTTATTTTTACAGCTTCTCTATACGCTCTTTGATAACATATAGAGCAATAACCTTTCGCGAAATGTTTTTTTCTTTTGGTCATGCAACCTTTGCATTTATCAGAATCAATAGACCAACATCCTTTTTTTCTGAATTTTATATCTATTTCCATAATAACCCGATTTTTTTTCTTGCTTTTACGTATACCAAGAATAAGAATTTAAAAAAAAACAAATTTTTCATGAAATTCCATTTACATTAATTGTGATATTTGTTAATATTTACTCATAAGCAAATAACTTAACGTTAAAAGCTTAAAATAAAAAAGGACGGTGGCGACCGTCCTAAAAACCAATAATCTTTAGGAGTCATTATGACAAATTTTCTAAACGAAGTCCAGTTGAATAAATTAGTTCCAAGCGTTTTTGCAACTGGTGGGTCACAACATGTTAGCGATAAATACAGTTTCATTCCTACAATAGACGTTATCCGTGGATTAGGAGAAAATGGTTTTCATCCTGTCGCGGCATTTCAATCTAGAACAAGAAACGAAGACAAAAAAAATCACGTGAAACATATCATGAGATTTAGACATGAAAACAGTTGTTTAGTTGGTGGAGTTATGCCTGAAATCGTCATGGTAAATTCTCATGATGGATCATCCTCTTATCAATTAAGAGCTGGCGTTTATCGTTTAGTTTGTTCTAATGGTATGATCGTTGGAGATGATTTATTTTGCCGTCGCGTACGACATCAAGGAGACGTGATTTCTTCTGTTGTTGAAGCTGCTTCAGATTTAATAAATATCGTTCCTATAAGCGTGACAAAAGCTTTAGATTGGCAATCAATAGAATTGAATCAAGAACAAAAAACAGCTTACGCTCAAGTTGCAATGAGTTTAAAATGGGATTCATCAAGTGAAATTGAAGAAGATTTTCCATTAACAACTAATCAAATTTTGGCTCCACGAAGAGCTGCTGATAATAATAAAAATGATCTTTGGACTACATTTAACGTTATTCAAGAAAATATAATCAGAGGTGGAATCCGTTATAGAAATGAAAATGGGTCTAGACAACGTACAAGAGCCGTTAATTCAGTGAATGAAAATGTTAGATTAAATACTGCTTTGTGGACTTTAACTGAAAAAATGGCTGAACTTGCAAAATAATCAATATTAATAACTTAAGTACATGATCGGGATAAAATTCCCGATCATTTTTTAAAAGTGACATTGACAATAAAAAAGGGAAATAATGAATCATAAACAAGAACAATTTGAAACTCACATGGAAAATTTAGCCGAAGAATTGAAGCCGATCTTGGACAATCATTTTCAAAATTCATCTCTTGATAAACAAGTAATTTTTGCTTGCGGTTTTATTTTAACTGAATATTTTTTGGAAAAAGGTTTTGAGATTGAAAATATTGAATCATTAATACATTGGGGTATGAAATCTAAAAATATGGATTGGAAAAATTCAAGGAGTTTATAATGAATAATAAACAAGAACAATTTAAACCATATACTGAAGAATTTGGGCAAAAATTACAAAAAAAAATTTTAAAAGTTTTTATAGATTGCGAAAAAGATTTTGACGAATCCTTAATAGCACTTTTAATGTTAAGAACTTCAATAGGAATTCTTTTTACTATAATAAAAGATCAAGAGGAATTGGTTAAATTGATCAATTTATGTATTTCTTCAGGAATCGAATTATCTAATGATTTAAAAAAAATAAAGGAACAAAATGAATAATTTTTATGACAAGGAAAATTATCTAGATTTAAGCGCAGATTATATAAATTGGATTGATAAAGAAAAAATTTATGTTCTTCCGCATCCTATTTTAAATCGGGATATTGTGGAATTAATCATAATTAATGGACATGTGATCGTAGAATCTCAATACCATCCTATTAGAAACGGCAAACATTGCGGAAGTCAAGTCCGCTTATGTAGCACACATGGAAAAATTGATATCAATCCTAAATTCATTTGGAATGGAAAAGAATGGATTTTAAACACTTTTGGATCTGCCATATTTTCCGAAATTGAAATTAACCAACAGGAATAAAAATGAAAAATCCATGTATAAGGGAAATGCCTGATGTTCCTGAAATATCACAAGAAATAAATAAATGTGTTGATAAAATTAAATATGTTTTGACTCCAATAATTGATAAATATGATGGAAATATTTTTATAAATTCATATCTTATATTTTTATTGAAAATGGCCACTTGTCAATGTGAAAATCAAGATCAAATTGATCAAAGCGTGAAAACAATTTGCCAATCTTTATTGATGAATTCTGAAAGATGTTTTGAGATATTTGATAAAAATTGTAATGAAGAAAAAGAGGACGATCAATGCTAAGCATGAAACAAGAATTCAACAATTTAATCGTTGAAAAATGTAATGAAATTAAAAAATTAAAAAATGAAGTTTATCTTTTGTTGTTTGCATATAATCAAATAAATGAATTAAATGGAAGTGACGAAAATAAAATAAGAGATATAATTTATCAAGAATTATTAAAAAGAACTGATTCTTTAATAGATTAAATATACAAGTAACAAAACGAGAAAAATATATGTTTACAATGGACGAAAAAACAATAAAATATTGGAAAATACAATTGAATGAAATGTCTCAAATTGAGTTGATAGATTTAATGAGATTAATTATTGATATTTTACTTGAGAGAAATTAATGGAAACAATTTTTAGCATATTTTCTGTTATAACCTGTTTCATAATGGGTTTTTTATTTGGAAGCACAGCTTTTTTATTGACTTTTTTATTTTTAGCTTTTATTCAATGGTTTGATAAAAGAAAAAGAAGAAAAGAACTTGAAAGAATGGAGTTGATTTTAACAATTAAAAATTTAAAAGGATAAATTTATGGCTTATAGATCACCTCAATGGGGAAATGTGAATTTAGGGGTTGATGTTCTTCAAGGACACGGAGAGCAAAGCCAACCTGGAAAAATAGATTATGAAAAAAACCATCCATCGTATCCACGACAAAAAGAACAATATAACCCTGGGAGAAATCAAGAGATTAATTTACCTCCAGACATATTTCCTGTTCATTCATACAATAGAGAAAATCCAAACGCTCCAGAAGGAAAAGCCGTTCCAATCCCAAATATTCATGAAAGGATTAAAGAAATGATTGGAGAAGGAGTTCCACGTAGAGAAGCGATTGCAAAAGCCAAAGCGGAAGCGCAAAAAGCAAATCATGGAGACGTGGGAACAATTACGCCTAGAGATGTTTACAAAAGCAAATATCAAGCAGAATCACCTGCTAAAAAAATTTCACCTTTCAGCGAACAAGTACAAGGCTACCCATATATTTAAATATTTTAAAGGAAATCGTAAATGAACATTAAAGAATTAGAATTTATAAGAGATTTTTCCATATATTTGGAACAATTTCATGAAGATTTAGCAAATTTAGCTTTAAGTTTTGAAGATAAAAGTATTTTAAAAGATCAAGATATTAATTATATTTGGTCAATTTATAGGCAATCATTACTTTTGTCAAAAATTTTTAATAAAAATAAAAGCGAAATTGATAAAAAGTATTGGTCAGAATGGAAAAAAAATTACCCTCATGTTAATGATGATTATGGTAAACATAATGTATTAGTAAGATAAAAAATGAAAAATAAAATGTGTCCGCATTGCAAAATTAAACCAGTCGATATCACTTACAATGGATATGAAAGAAAAACTTGTTTTGATTGTATCTATAAATATGAAAGATATTTGATAAAATTAAAAAAACAAATTTAAGGAAAATATGTTGATTATGGTAAAACAACTTGTTCAATTTGTAAAAATGAATTCAAAAAAACCAGACATAATCATAAAATTTGCTCTGAAGATTGCTTAAAAAAATCTAAAAATTTAAAATCAAATAAAAATTGGATACAAAAAAAAGATGATGGAATTGCAATGTGTATCAAAAACCCTAAAATTGATCAATCCCACGCTTATTATAATGAAGCGTCCTATTTGAAAAAATTCAAAGCGATAAGAGGATAAAATGTTTAAAAAAATTAAAGAATTATTTGAAAATGATTTTTTTTTTTTGGGTTTTACTTTTGGATATTCCATTTCCTTAATCCTTGTAAGCATTATTTTTGTAATTTTCTGTATTTTAAGGTGTCAAAATCATTAAAAAAACATATCCCTACAAAACAATTAAAGGCAGCAAAAAACGTTTGCATCGTCATTTAATGGAAGAACATTTGGGAAGATTATTAGAACCGTATGAGCATGTTTATCATATAAATAGCGATCCTCTTGATAATCGGATAGAAAATTTAATAGTTATAAAAAAAAGGTATTCAAAATGAATATAAACAACATCGTAGAATCACACGATTATTTTCCATTGCCTGTTCCAGAAAAACCAAAAGATAAAGAAAAAGAAAATATAAAATCTAGCGAGTTAGGCAATTCATAATATATTGTAGATCATATCGAGAATTACCTCGAATTGATCTACATAATATTATTAATCATTTTGTTGATGTCAACGAAATGATTCGCAATTATCCTACAATAGCCCAGCTTACAGTGCTTGTATCTGTTGCATCAGCTGAAACAGGAGTAAAACCAACTCCAGTGTCAATCGTAGTCAAAATTGCTTGAGGAGCAGTTACGGTGCCCAATGATGAAATAGTATATACTATAATTGATCCTGTCACAGCAGCAGCAGTCAAAATTTTAGCATGAGTTCCAGAACTTAACGTAAATGAACCTTTTCTAGTACCTGCAGTTAAAACATTTCCTCCATTTGCTGGAAATGTCATAACGTCTGTATCACTAACAGCAATATTTGAAGCTTGAAGTTGTTTTCCACCTGTTCCATCAAAACGAGGAAGTGTATTATCTGTTACCGGTCCTGCCACACCTTTTGCAATCAAAGCAGCAGAAACTCCGGAATCTTGAAGAATTTTACCGCCAGTTCCATTGAAAGATGGAACATTACCAGAAGTGGCGCTTGCTGGGCCTGTTGAAACGTCAGCAGTCAATATTCCACTATCTTCTAATAATTCGCCTGAAGTGTCAGCAAATGCTGCTAAATGATGAGCTGTGGATGATACTGGACCGACCACGTTTCCCATTGCAGAACCAACTCCCCATTCAACTCCTAAATCAGAAGCAGGGTTAGCAAAAAGAGCTTGATTTGCCGCTCCTGGAGCCAATGGAGTTGGAGCACCGCCCCCACCTGGAGCTACAAAAATTGTACCTTTATCGTAAACGTAATTTGAATCTGTCATATAAAACTCCTAGTAAATTGTTCCTTTAGAAAATTGCTTCATTTGGAACGGAGCCTGATCACGTCCCACTTGCCCCTCTCCACGTCCTGGATCGCGACCAACATTTTTTTGATGATGATTAAAATTTCGTTGAATTGGCACATCTTTTCGAGCTGGAATTTCATTATCTTTTTTTTTAATATCACTTGCACCAATTTGACCTAAACCCCTTCCAACATTTTCATTTGACATATCAAAATTTTTTCGATCTGATTGTCTTTTAAAAAATTCAGGATTTTGATGTTTGATTGAAGCTTGTTTCGTTCTTGATTCTTCTGCTTTTCCACCAGATCGAGAACCAACAAAAATATTATTTTTTCCCGGGTTTCCCATTCGATTTTCCTGGCGTTTGTCTGACGGGATTATGTTGCTTGTCATTTTTTTTCTCCTGATCTTTAGGGACTTCTTTAATTTTTTCTTTCAATTTATTGAATTTCATTTTTTTCTTACTCCAAATTTATCGTAATTAGATTTTACTTTTACTTGTTGATTGTAAGATTTACCGCTATTGAATGACGCAATCTCTTTTGCTTGAATCGGTCCGTTTACATCTGAGCCATTATATTTTAATGCACCTACACCATATTGCTGAAGAGTATTTTTATATTTTGGTGTTGCTATCAAGTCAATTTTAATCATTTTTTCCTTATGTAAATCCGCTTTACATTGAAAATTTAAAATAAATAATATCCTAAAAAATAAAAGTTCTGTGTGTCTGTAACAGCGGTTGAACCAGAGGCAATGTTTATATAAACATCGGTTGAGGCTGGAATAACACCCGACGAATTTGACAAAATGTCTTGAAATGAAATAATATTTAATGCTGTGTTTGTGCTAGCTAAAATATCCTGACCAGCATAAAGGTCATCATATGCTGTTGGCGTCCAGCCTATTGTAAAATTGGCATTTCCGCTTTTTGTGTCAATATCTGTAGCAAACTCAACCAGTTCGGTGACTATAAACGGGGTTCCACCATTTGAAAATAACAATTGAGGCGTTGCGCTTGTCATATCTACGGAGGCACTCTTTATGATTACTAAACCATTTATTACGCCCAGTTGACCTGTTACCGAATCAATAACAACTGATTTCGCATTAGAAACAGAAGCTCCAGCAATACCGTCTATAATACATTTTGTTTGTCCATTTCCAATTCTAGTTACATTTGATTCTCCTACGGTTCCAAAAACGTTATAACCAATGTTTATATTATTTGATTCCGAGCTTGTATAAGCAAGTCCTGCAGCATGACCAAAATTACAATTATTAATTCCTGTAGTTAATAAATAAGCAGATTCATATCCAATCGAAGTATTTCCAGATCCAATAGTCAATGTACTAAGACTAAAATTTCCTACGCCTACGTTTTGAACCGCATTTGCTGTTAGTGATCTTAAACTCGAATATCCAATTCCTGTATTATTAGAAGTGGAATTTATATCTAAAGTGAAATTTCCTGCTATTGTCCCAACAAATGTGTTATTGTCACCTACTCCATAAGAATGCAAAAAACTATTTCCACCAAGATTTAATAAACCGGCGCTTGAGCTTGTTGTGGCAGGCAAATTTAACACACCGGTCACAGTCACATTTGCAGCAGTTAGAGTCCCAGATATTGTTGGGCTACTCGTCATCGACGGAACGCCACTTGAGCTAGTATTTAATAAAGCACTATTTGCAGTCGGTAATATTGCTGCAGCAGTAGAAGTGCAATAAAATATTCCGTTCTCTATGGCAGTTAATGATGCACTTGTACCACCATCAGCCAATGAAATAGGATAAGTGGGTTGTTCAGCATTTATGATAGGATCACCATCGATCCCATCTGCATTGGTTATTGTTATTCCAACACCTTCTTGAAGAGTTCTTCCATAAAAAGTTCCCAGACCATTATGAGAAACAAAACCTGCTTCAGAAATATTTAAACTATTTGCTAATCCAACCATAAAAAATTCCTTATGCCATCGTAAAAGATCCTGTCACCGAAATAGCGTGCCACGTAGTATCTGATTCTCTATATACCAATTGAACCATATCGCCCTGATTTTCACTTGTGGCAGTACCTGCGGTAGTTGAAAGTGTTTTGCTTATTTCAATTTGTTGACCCGCTCCCGCTTGAATCGTGACTTCGCTAGCAGTATCAATATAAATTATTACTGTCGATCCTGAAGTTAAATCTATCGTTGGAAGAGAAACGGTTAATTCTGCTGTACAAAAATAACCATTTTGAGAAATTGCATTGAAAGAAACGGCTTTATCTGACCAAGGAAAACCATCATTAATCACATTGATTTTAATTTGATTAGGATCACCTAAAGCAGTTTTTGTGCCAGATCCTTCGGTTACTTTCATGATGTTGGATAAAGCTGTTGCGTAATTTCCATCATCCAATAAAAATTGAGTTGGTACATCTGGAGGTATAGGGGAAATAGATGATTCAACTAGATCAAATTGACCTGTAAATGGGTTTAGCTTGAATTGTTGGCTCATAGTCTCCTAAAAATAGGTTGTTACGTCATCCCAAATATATATATAGCCTTGACCATCATTTGGCAATTGAATGTAATTCAAAAACCCATTTCCATCATATGAGCATTTTAAAATTGCCCAAATAGGCAAGGCAGTATCCGCAGAAGGGGCAATTGCATATCCAAAATATAAAACATTTCCATTGGAATCGTTTATAGTTCTAGTTTCTTGAAGAAGATTAACCCCTAAAACAGACGATAAAGCGAGTAAACTTGTGAATTTATTTTCAATTGGTAAAACCATAAATCCTCATTTTTTATTTTATTTTTATCATTTACGGCATTTACTAACCATTCCTATATTCACAATCTTTTTTTTCTTCATGATCGTATTTTTCATGTTTATTTTTTTCATGATCACAATTTTTTTCACAAACAGTCACGTCATGAATTTTCGCTTCTTCAAAAGTTTCTTCTAATCGTATATTTGAATTTTCTTTCATAACTTCCTTAAAAAGGTAAATTTCCATCATCTGGAGGATTTACATTGCTTTGATTAATATTAGTATGGGGATAAGGATATTGAATATTTTGAACTGGAGCGGCATTTTTTGCTTTATACCAATTATTAAAATTGTGCATTACAAATTTTATAATTTGCTCATTATCAGATCGTGAATCCAACATAAAACACTCGTGATATTCATTTCCTGGCATCCTGTTTGACATTTTGTAAGAGGCACAAGTAGGAAAAAAACCGCTATTGTCTTTTTTAGCAATGATTTTATACCGCAAAATGATAACAACCGACCCATGAACCCTCACTGTTAAAATTCCCATATATTTTTCTGTTGGCGTCTCTTCAAATCCTATAAATTCAAATTTTTCCATATGAAATCTCTTTTATTAATATATTTGTTTAAATTTTACTTTTTTAATAGCGTGTATAAATTATTTTATTCATTTGATTTACTTAACAAGTAACTTTGTATATAATACTCTATATATGATATACAATCATTTTCCGATAAATTAACAGGAAAGGATTTATTTGGGTATTTCAAATATACGCATTTATCGGAAACGAAAAAATTCAAATCATTTGTGAATAATTTCTTATATTTTTTATGCAAAAACAAAGCTTTTTTGTGATTTTGTGAGATTTTTTCTCCTAAATCATCAATTTCCTTCTTTTTAGCTTCTATTTTATCCTTTTTCGTTGGATTGGGTTTCCAAGCGTTTAGAAGAGCTTGCCTTAAAAAGCCAAGTGGATTGTCAAGTTTTTGATTTTGATTGCACTGATCGAAAGCTAAGCATGCTGATTGCAATCGTGGAATGTCAAAGGATAAGCAAAACTTCAAAAATTTTGGGTTGAGGTTGTATTTCTCTAGGATTTTCATTTTTTCTTTTTCTAAAGAAGAACAAACAAACAAAGGATTGGAAGGGGAACTTTCCTTTTTTTCTTCTTTTGCTGTTGTTTGTTCTTCTATGGGTTCTTCTTCAATGTGTTCTTGTTTTACATCGTTTTGCGTTGTATACTCGTTTCCATGGCAAGGTACCCCTACCACTTTTGGCGAAGCATCAATTTTATTTTTATTTCTCCTGTAAAAGTTCCCATTTATTCGCCAAATATCGATTACATAAATAATATTGGATTCAAAAGAACCATCGGGTTTTTTCCTTCGAATGATATTTATTAAGCTTGTTCCTTGAATAAATTTATCTTGAGTATCTAAATCTCTCAAACATTCCCTAAGCTTCGTCATTCCCATCCCGCAATTTTTGGCTAAATTTTTCATATTCATCCAACATTCCCCGGTATCGCCAGTGATTTTTTTCAAATGGCAATAAACCACAAATTGAAAAGGATCTAATAATTCAAAAATGATATTTGGGATTTCTGTACGGTAATAATGATCGGGACGATCTGCTGCAATGTGAGTAAGATTTGGATTGATTAATGTTTCAGTCATTTGACCTCGTTAAAATTTTGAGATCAAAGCAAGATAAACATACTAGAAAAAGATTTCTTTAAAACTTATTAAATCGCACAATTTTCATTTGCGGTATTTACAATAAATCTCGAGAATGCTATATTCGTGAGTACAAATTATATTGCTTTGATGTGGCTAATATAATGAGTAAAAATCCCCCCTGGGTTATTACTCCAAAAATGTGTTGAATGCAAATTCGCTGTTACTTCTAAAATAGATTTAACGGCGAATTTTTTTTTGGCCGATCTATATTTATTGTTAATTAGCGTTAAGCTCTTTGAAAAATATTCAAAGAGCTTTTTTTGTTTTTTCATTTGCAACCAAACATATCTACCTGTTTAGGATATGGAAACGCTTTTATTAACGCATCGCGTATTAAGTCGTTCGGTTCGATAAAATATCGTTCACTCAGTGACTTTTGTAAAGCTTGTGACTTTATATAGTCAAGCAAATCTTTTTCAATAGCTAAACAAATCGTTTTTGGATTCATCATTTTTCCAATTCTTTTTTTAGGAAGTTTGGATTTATTTTCAGCAGGTCTTCCGCATTTTTTTCTAGCCCATTTACAATTGAATTTGGAAAAATCTTTCGTTTTATCTATGAGTTCTAAGCCGTTGCAAAGCTCTGGAATTGGACCCATGTCTGATAGGAATTGTGAAAAACTGTTCCATTCCGGAACAATTGAGATTCCGTTTCCTCCGTACTTCTTGTACATGGGTACTTTCTTGTTGTAGCAATACATTCTCATTCTCTGCCACGCTTGGTATTCTTTTTTCATGGAAGCTCGATGAGTAGTCATTGGAATTTTCCTCAAAATTAAATTCTAATTGATTATTATCTATTGGATATATTTTTAAAGTGTGTTCTCGAATTATGGAAGCAATGGTCTTTTTTTGTTTTTTTGCTTCAGAAACCAATGCTAAATAATTTCTAATCGGCACGGTAAAAGAAATATTGATCATTTCGTATTTATCGACACATGAAGGTAGTGGAGTTTGAACGTTATTAGAAGGATTCAAAATGTGATTTTTTCTATGAACCATACCGTGGCATTTTCTACATAACCAAACTACCGTAAAAGGTTTTCCATAATCCACATGATGAGATTGCGCGTTACATTTTTCTCTGCACAATTCGCATGAATCAGGTTTTTTCAAATCTCCTTTTGAAACAGCACGATTGACCAACATCCGAATATATCGACGTTTTTTAAATTGTATCAAATCGTTTTCCTTAACAGTAAATTTAATGTTCATGTCATTCTAAGGCTCCTAATGGCAATAATTATTCTCATTCTCATTCTAGTATTATACAATATAAGATTATTTGTTGTATGTGGAAATGTTCATATTACCACGGACGTCCCACTTTTTCACAAATCGGTTGAACATTTCCGTTGGTTAAGTCAAAAACTCGTTTTGCATAAAGGGGACAAATTGCGATTCCCCTTTTAACCTTCCATATGACAGGTCTGGAGCAACCAACCAATTCTACGAATCTATTGGTAGACATTTTTTTATCTTTTAACCATTTTTCCAACTGAGAGTTTTTTGTTGTAATCATCATTTCACCTCCTTTATGAAAACGAATTTACACGAAAACGGATAATATGTAAATATTTATGTTGTAAAAAATGAATAAAAACCGCAGAATAGACTTCTGGAGGCTCACAATGCTAATAAAGGGTGTTATTTAAAAAAAGGTTTTGAGAAAATTAATTCCCAAAACCCAAAAATCAAGGAGATTTTATGATAGAAAAATTATACGAAAAACAAAAAATACCGTTTAATATCCTAGAAAAAAGAAGAAGCTTGATCAATGAAAAAAACCATTTAGGGAGAGAGATTGCGAGTCATGATCCCAAAATAGAAATGAAAAGATTCATTAAAATTCTTCCTTTGCTATTTTTTTCAGGCGTATTTACTGGAATTGCATTGATTTTATCCATACAATAAAAAAAAATCAATAGGATTAAATATGAATGAAAGATTAGATAAAGAATTTTTTTTACAAATGGAGAGTTGCGGTTTCGATGTTTTTATAAGAGCATTTACAAATTTTATGAATTCGTATGATGTTTTGTTAATAAAATGTTGGAATGCAATAGATCATGGTGAAAATCCATCTAAAAATTTAATGTTCAAATTTCGACAAAAAACTGTTGAAGTAGAAAAGTTTGGAAAAATTTTTAGGAAAAGATCCATTGAAATGTCAAAAAAGAAATAAAATAAATCCCTAGAGGCACACACCTCTAGGGAACCTGCAACACCACATAGGACACGATGAAAAAAATGACTGAAATTCCAGAAGGTTACACGAGAGTCACCGAAATTTTGAGTGTTTACACAAAATTACATCTTCTTGATCAAGAAATTGTCAAAAAAGCTGCTGATCGAGGATCTAAGGTACATTCCTATTGCGAAAGCCATGCACTCAATCTTTTTTTAGCTGAGATCGATGAAGATTGCAAGAATTATTTTGATAAATTTGTAAATTGGTTTGATAATATGGTTGTAGAATTGATCCATACAGAAATGAGGATAAATTCGGAAAATCATAAAATCTCAGGAGCGTTTGATTTGCTTGTACGACTACGAGGAGATAAGGGATTAACGATTGTAGATATTAAAACACCTGCCACGGCTTCTAAAACATGGGCATTACAAACGGCAGCCTATCAAATGCTATATGAAGAAAAGTTCAATGAAAAAATTCAACGCCGAATTTGCTTAATGCTACCCAAATACGCAGATAAAATAAAAATCATGGAGTATGAAAATTTCGAACGTGATCAAGAACTTTTTTTGAAAGCTCTTGATCTGTTCAGATATTTTAAGTAATTATTATTAATTGGATTTTCTTGATGGAATTGGGGGTAATTTTTTTTGAACGTCTTCTTTAACTTTTTTGCATCCGTATTGATCCACTGTATAAGTGTTATTTGGTCCTATCTTAACACAAGCGCAAACCGTAGATTCAAAAAAGCACATGGTCGAAACAAAACTAAGTAAAATAATTTTTTTCATCTTTCATCCTTTATTAAAAAATGCAATTGATTGTAAATTTCTTGTAAAAAATCTTTATGGCAAATTTCATTTTTTTCAAGCTGATTTTTTATAGAATTTTTTAATGCAAAAATTTTGTTAAAAAAAACAGCTAAATTATTGCTTGCTATATGATTTTCAACTTGAATTATGTTTTCTGAATCTCCCATAAAATTCCTTGGTTAAAAATATCATCTCAAAAAAAAATATTTATTGCAACTTTTTATTAGAAAAAATAAATAATCCTCTGAAGTAATCTGTTGGATGATTTTTTTTATTTTTTTCACAAAAGGGTTTACATTAATCTTGATATTTGTTAATATTTACACTTTAACAAGTACAGCGATTAACGCCTAGCCCTAACCGGTAGATTGCTAAAGCGAGGAACGTTAAATAAAACATGAGAAACAAATAACTAGGTGAACAAAATGACACAAAAAGAATTGATACAAACAGCTTTCGCATTAGGGAAGGAAGCATTTTACGAAAATATTCATATACCTGCATTTAATAAAAAATTAATGGCTTTAATGCCTAAAGAAATTTCCAAAGTAGGTACAAAAATATTAAAATCATATTATAAAGGGTATACTATAGAACTTTTGAAATAAATTAATCAAGGGGGGGATCCCCCTTTAAAACACGATAAACAAATAAATAGGTGATGATATGAAAGGTAGCGAAAAACAAATTGAATGGGCTTTAAAAATTAGGGAAGAACGTATTAAAGAAATTGAAAATATAATGTTAGATAAAAATCATGAAGATCATGATTACTATCACGAATTATGTAATATTACATTACAAGAATTTAAAAATTATGATAATTCATATTTTTGGATAGATACAAGAAAATATAGGGATGCTACTGAAGTTTTATCGCAATATTTTGATAATAAAAGATTTAAAAAACAAGGAAAATAAATGAACGAAATTAAAGTTAAATCAAAATATATATATATATTATATGCAACATGGAACGGTAAAAAATCGGGTTGGCTGGGTATTTATGAAACAAAAGAAAAGGCAATAAATGCAAAAAGAAATTGGCCTCATATAAACTCAATAGTAAAAAGGGAAAAACGAGAAATAAAAATCCCCGCATAGGCGGGGGAAAAAAATTTATAAGCGGTTATGCCTTATAATTATACGGTCTATCCCCAAACAATCGGGGGAAAACAAAAATATAGCAATATTCGCGCTATAATAATACGGTCTATCTCCGCATAAACGGAGGAATATAAAAAATATAACTCAAATGATATTTAAATAAAAGGTAAAAAAATGAAAAGATTGTATGGTAATACATTTGAAATAAAAGATTTGATAAAATCAAAAGGGGGGAAATGGAATGCAGATCAAAAATGTTGGTATATTCCCGATGAACATTTTGATGAATTAGATAAATTAATACCCGCTAGACAATTTACTTGTGAAGATTGTGGCGATTATGTTTGTAGTGGAACTGAATGTTGGGAAACTGGATTAACTCATTAAAATGAGAGCATTAAATGATAAAATTAACACTTTCACAAGTAAAATTAGAAATAAAAAAAAGAAATGAAATTATTGATTCTCATAATGAAATTATTAATTTAATGAAATGGTTAAAAATGAATAGTCCATTTATTATTGAATTAGAAAATATGATTGAAAATGAAAATGAAATTATTAAATGTTTAGAAACCATAAAAGAAGGACTTGATCCATGATAGAATTTGATGATGATTTTGATTATGACATGGATATGATTCAATATGAAGATGACACAAATTTGGATCAAATTATTTGTTGCCCAAAATGTTTTGGCACAGGGTGTAATTATTGTTTAATGCTGGAGAATTAAATGAATCAACAAAATTTTGACCTTATCAAAATTGAAAATATCAATGAATTGAAATATAAATTGACTAGAGAATTTGATATAGATTTTCTAGAAAACTCCGCTGCTGCTATTTCAATTCGATCTGAAAATGATGCAAAATCCGTTCTATCAATGGCTTTACAAACTCGCAAATTGGAAAAAGCGTTGGATGAAAGCCGTTTGCAGATAATTAAGCCTCATTTTGATTATCAAAAAGCTATAAATAAACTCGTTAAGGATTTTAAAGATAAATTAAATTCGATTGAAGAAAATTTGAAATTAAAACTTGATAATTGGTCGTCGGAACAAAAAGAAAATCCCTTTTCAGATTTCACTGATTTAAAAGTTGAGGACGGTACATATCACATTAAAGAGGAATGGAGTTTTGAGATTTTAAATTTTGATTCAATACCGAAAGAATACCTAAAAATTGATGAAAAATTAATTGAAAAAGATATCTCATTAGGCGTGAGAAATATTCCTGGGATAGAAATAAAAAAAATAACCAAAACATCATTAAGAATAAAAAATTAGGAATCACCATGAAGCAACAAAATTTTAATATGCCAACTCCTCAAGAAATCCACGCCTTAATTGAGTTTTGCAAGGTCATGGCTAACTCCCCTTTTTATCAAAAACTCGGTCCCGGGGGAGTAATGGCTATTTATTTGACTGCAAAAGAATATGATCTTCCGTTTATGGCTTGTCTTAATGGTGGATTACATACATTTGACGGAAAAGTGACCTTTTCAGCTATTATGATAGACGCTCTTATTTTGAAAGCTGGGCATAAAACAGAGGTTTTAAAGTTGGATAATCAATCATGCAGAATTCGCTTCGTTCGTGGAGATAGAAAAAATGATCCAAATTACAAACCTTTTGAATTCGAGTATACGGTTGAAAAAGCAAAAAATGCAGGATATTTAAGCAAGAAAAATTGGCAAACTTCCCTTGATGATATGCTATATTCACGTTGTTTAACTGGAGGAGCTAGAAAGCATGTTCCAGAGGTTATGGTAGGTGTTTTAGTAACTGGTGAGCTTGTTGGTGATGATAGAGACGGAAACATTCCACCATTAATTCCTGCAACAGTTTCTTCAACTATGGCTTTATCTACTGATTCATTCAATCAATCGAATAAAATTGAATATCAACCTTGCGAAGGATACGAAGATTTTATTTCAAAACATCATTTAAAAGAAATTACTGGGCAAATTGAAAGTAGAAAATTTGAATTTGTAAAAAAATCCGCTGAAAAATCCAATCTTCCCATAAATAAAGTCATTGATTTTGCTGTAAAAAACGAGGAAGATTTTTTAAATAAATTTTCAAAATGGGAAAAAGAAAATTATCCAGAGAATGAAAACCTGCATTCAATGGATGAACTTTTCGAAAAGCAATCAATGTAAATCCGCTTTACATGGTCGGTTACATTTCGTAACCGACTCATTTTTAAAGACCAGTTGGTGAGATTGGAACCGTGATTGTGGGTGAAACGTCAGGAGTATTGCTTTGCGTGTCGTCAATTACATCGCTCGCTGTTCCTTCTGTGTGAGCCATGCTGATATTATATGTGCAGCTAGTCAGACAAAAACACACCGTGATGTGGAATAAAAATTTCATCATGTTCATTTTTAATTTCCTGTATATCTTTTTGATCATTGTTTAAAATAACTTGTTTTGCCATTTCAATCATATTTTTCAAATTAGTTGATAGTATGTTATATTCATTTCTGCTTTCAACCAAAGCTTGCATTGTTAAATCTAATTTACTTTGTAATGTTTGCTGTTGTAAAACCATTCGTTTAGGAGAGCAATCTTCTAATTTTATAGGTTGCTCAGAATCTGATTTTATCCACCATGTCTCTATGTGATTAGGGCATTCCTTATATGAATGACAAAAACCTTGTTTTACAAATGGACAATTTTCCCTGCATGAAGTCGATTCCATATCAAAAATCCTTATTTCCAATAGTACCTACGTTTGCTAAAGGTCTCCAAGTGTTTCCGTGATTATGGGGGTCAGATAAAGGAGTTGACGTTGAGGGATTACTATCATTAGAAGCATTTACGGTTGAACCATTTCCACCAGTAGAATAAGTGGAAGTATTTCTAAATGCAGAATGACCAGTTTGACCAGCACAAAAAAGAGAACTTGAATTTCCATTTGTATTATCCATTTTTCCGTAGTGAGTATGCCCAGGAATTTGATTAATCAATAACCCGCCATTTTCATTTCCGTTTGCTACGTTTGTTTGTTGCCATGTTCCAGAGGCTACACTAACATCTGTATTATTTGCGTAAGACGTTGTGAAATCTTTACAAGCTAATAATTTATCTCCTGTATTTGGAACTAATGACCAATTGGGTGCAGGTGGAAGACTATTCATAAACCACATTCTAGTATTTTTTGGAAAACCAACTGAACCAAAAGTTACCGCTAAATTAGAAGGATTACTGGCGCTTCCTCTTGAAATTAGCATTAAATCTGAAGAAATAGGACTGGTTTGCCCCAAAATAAACAAATTGATTTGCCTAATAATAGACACAGCACATTTATAATCCGTTAAACCAGACCTCATCAAAACAACGGCTGAAGCGTCATTTGCCAATGATGAATTCCCATCTGGCAAATCGGACATTTGAACTGGAGGAGAAGACATTTTTTACCTATAAAGGGTTTTTCATTTGTACATAAATTATATAATCACCTGAACCACTTGAAACAGTGACTCCACCTGTGGCAGATATTGCCGAAACCGTCAAAGTTGATGAATTTGTAGTAGTAAAATTTAAGGTTCCACTGCTATATCCTGGGGGAACATAAGTGATTCCTTGATAATAATTGGCAGGCGTTGTTTTATCTATCACAGTTATTTGAGCCATTCCACCTGTATTCACATCAACGACTGGTACTGCTCCAGTATTATCCTCCGTAACGGCTGCTTGACTTTCTTGCTGATCTAGCCATTGAATCCATAAATACGTATATCTTCCAAGCCAATTGAAAAAGTTTCTTGGAGGAAATTCCAATCTTGTCCATCCATACAATTGTTTAGATTGAGGAGGTGTCAAAACGTTATTTTGCAATGAAACTGAATCTACTTGATCTTGAGACGCCCATTTAGGGAAAACGGTTGGTTTGCTTACCATAAAAAATCCTTAAGGGGTTGGAGGAATATTTCCATTTATTTGAATAGCTTCTACAAGTTGACCTGCGCCAGTTGTATCATATGTATATGAGGGATAAACACCAATTGCTTCCGCAAATCCTCCTCCTAAATCAGGATTAACCACTTCTCCACCTTGAACAGAAAAATCAACTAAACCGCTTCCAGGATTTACTTGAAATGGATTTAATTGAAAAATATTGTTTGGATTAGGAGCAACATACAATTGCGACAAATAAGGGTCGCTTGAAAAAACAAACGGTACTTTGTTATAGGTCGCAGCTAAAACAGAAAATTCAACTCCTGCGGGACTGCTTTCTTGAATTACGGTTACTAAATCCGACGGAATTTCAGGAAAATATAATCCATTTGTTGCCATTTGATAAGAAGCTGGATAATTTTCTATATACCAAACTTTAGAAGCGTCCGTCAAAAATTTTAAAATATAAATCATTTCTTCAGGTGTCCCATCAGATTGATTTAAAAAAACTTGAAATTGTAAAGCTTCTCTATATGAATAATCGGATTGTCCAGGAATACGAGCTAAGCCTAATATTTGTCCAATGCCATCTAATTGAACACCTTCAGAAGTATTTAAATATCTTTTATTCGCTAAAAGTTGTTCTTGAGTATTTAAATTTTGTGCTTCATCAGTCAAAGCCTGAATCATTTTTTGCAAATTCGTTAAAGACCCGATTTCATTTCTTAATTGAAATTGAGACGCTAATAATGCTACAGATCGTTGAAAATAATTTTGTATATTTACTGGCATTAGATTACCGTCACATTAATTCTGGATATATCCCAAACGGAAATTTGGCTTTCAGCAATGGCAATATCAGCAGATGAAAAAGAAGGGCTATTTGTTATTGAAAAAGTTGCTGCCATAGTCATTGATCCGCTTGCAATTCCTGGTACATTGAAAATTTGAGCAAGCACTCGTTGCAATAAAACATCTACCCCTACTCCCAATCCAGAACCATAATTTAGTATAGATATG
>Ga0075154_10000544_pt1 | contig 31289 bp, 28 predicted proteins | sample JI71714BDNA_FD_70965 | JGI IMG/M metagenome (GOLD analysis project Ga0075154, IMG submission 70965) | Wastewater effluent complex algal communities from Wisconsin, to seasonally profile nutrient transformation and Carbon sequestration -... | ecosystem: Engineered > WWTP > Effluent > Algae...
CAAAGTCTTGTGACCTGCAGCGAGGCTTGACGCGCCTACGACATCGACGCCACTTTCAAGTGCCAGCACCACCGTTTCCTCTGGCGTCTGGAACAGCGGCCCGCTGACCACGTCGAAGCCCATATCGCCAAAGGCCGAGGCAATCACGTTCGCGCCGCGATCATGCCCGTCCTGCCCCATTTTGGCGACGAGCAGCTTAGGTTTGCGGCCCAGACGGCGCTCGACAGCAGCAACGCCGTCCACCACCTGCGCCCATCGTGCATCGCCTTCATAGGGTGCGGCATAAACGCCCTTCACCGGCGTCGGCTGCGTGCCGTAGCGGCCGAAGACCGCTTCCATCGCGGAAGAGATTTCGCCCAATGTCGCCCGTTCGCGGGCGGCATCCACGGCGAGCGCGAGGAGGTTGCCTTCCGTCTTTGCCCCCTCGGTCAACGCAGCCAACGCCGCCTGACACTTGGCTTCATCGCGCGTTGCCTTCATCGCCTTGATGCGGGCGATCTGGCCTTCGCGGACCTTGGCATTGTCGACATCAAGCGTTTTGAGATGCGCCTCTTCGGCCAAGCGGTATTTGTTTACGCCCACCACCACATCTTCGGCGCGATCCACGCGGGCCTGACGGCCAGCAGCGGCTTCCTCGATCATCGCTTTGGGCCAGCCCGCCGCCACGGCCTTCGCCATGCCGCCTTCGCTTTCGACGCGTTCGATAATCTCCCATGCCTTGTCGACCAGTTCCTGCGTCAGGCTTTCGATATAATAGCTGCCGCCCAGCGGATCGACGACATTGCACATGCCGGTCTCTTCCTGGATCACGATCTGCGTGTTGCGGGCGATGCGTGCGGAGAAATCGGTCGGCAGCGCAATCGCTTCATCGAGCGCATTGGTGTGGAGCGACTGGGTGCCGCCGAGCATTGCCGCCATCGCCTCGATAGTGGTGCGGATGACGTTGTTATAGGGGTCTTGCTCGGTGAGCGAGACGCCCGACGTCTGGCAGTGCGTGCGCAGCATCTTTGAGCGTTCGTCCTGCGCGCCCAGCTTGGTCATCACCCGGTGCCACAGCACGCGTGCCGCACGCAGCTTGGCCACTTCCATGAAGAAGTTCATGCCGATGGCGAAGAAGAAGCTCAGACGGCCTGCAAACTTATCGATGTCGAGGCCCGAGGCCACGCCATATTTCACATATTCCATGCCGTCGGCGATGGTGAAGGCGAGTTCCTGCACCTGCGTCGCCCCGGCTTCCTGCATATGATAGCCGGAGATGGAGATCGAATTGAACTTGGGCATTTTCTGCGATGTGAAGGCGAAAATGTCCGAAATGATCCGCATCGAGGGTTCGGGCGGATAGATGTATGTGTTGCGGACCATGAACTCCTTGAGGATGTCGTTCTGGATGGTGCCGTCGAGCGCCTCCACGGGAACGCCCTGCTCTTCGCCTGCCACAATGAAGAAAGCGAGGATCGGGATCACCGCGCCGTTCATCGTCATCGACACGCTCATCTTGTCGAGCGGAATGCCGTCGAAAAGGATCTTCATATCCTCGACGCTGTCGATGGCCACGCCTGCCTTGCCCACGTCACCCACTACACGCGGGTGATCTGAATCATAACCGCGATGCGTTGCCAGATCGAACGCGACCGACAGCCCCTTCTGCCCTGCCGCGAGGTTGCGGCGATAAAAAGCGTTCGATTCCTCGGCGGTGGAAAAGCCCGCATATTGCCGGATCGTCCAGGGACGGCCCGCATACATGGAAGCCCGCACGCCGCGCGTGAACGGCGCGAAACCGGGAAGGCCGGGATCAACCGTTGCATCGTCCGCCGTGTAGAGCGGCTTCACGGTGATGCCCTCGGGGGTTTCCCAGTTCAGATCCTTGCCTTTGACTTCCTTGTCAGCGGTGGCTTTCCAGTCGTTATAATCGGTCATTACTCAGTCCAATTTAATTCACGCGTCATGCTGAACTTGTTTCAGCATCCATTTATCAGCCGAGGCCACCGGTTGTTTCGGCACGATGGACCCTGAAACAAGTTCAGGGTGACGGCTGTTTTGAAAAGCTATTGCCCCGTAAACTCCGCCTTCCGCTTTTGCAGGAACGCCAAAATCCCCTCTCTCGCATCGGCGGAAGAACCGGCGATCCGTTGTCCTTCGGCCTCGGCGAGCAATTGTTCGGAATAGCTGTTTTCCATCGCGATCAGGATATTCTTGCGCATGGTCGCATAGGCGGCAGTCGGGCCATTGGCCAAACGGGATGCCAGCGCATGCGCCTCCGCCGCCAACGCGTCATCCTCGACACATTTATAGATCATGCCCCAATCGACGGCTTTTTCCGCACCGATTTTTTCGCCGAGCATCATCATTTCGGTCGCGCGTGCCTTGCCGACCATGCGGGGTAGCATCCAGCTTGCGCCGCCATCGGGAACCAGCCCGATATTGACGAAGGCTTGCAGGAAATAGGCGGATTTTGCGGCGAGCACGAAATCGCCTGCCAAGGCAATCGAACAACCGACACCCGCCGCCGCGCCATTGACCGCGCAAATGATCGGCATATTGAGCCGGGCGAGGCTGATCATCAGCGGATTATAATGCCGCGTCAGCGCGATATAGCTGCCCTCGCCGCCGGTGATCGAGCGCTCGCCGGTTGATTGCAAATCGGCGCCGGAACAAAACCCCCTGCCCGCGCCGGTAATCACCAGCGCCCGCGCGTCTTTCAGCGTCGAAACCGCGTCATTAATCTCATCCGCCATTTCCAGCGAACAGGCGTTCATCCGGTCCGGCCGGTTGAGCGTCACTGTTGCAATGGCGTCTGTGACGTCGAGGGTTATTGTGGTGTAGGTCATTCAAAAGCCTCCCTTTATATACCGTAGCCCTGAGCCTGTCGAAGGGCGCTTTTCAGATGTAGCGCGACCTTTTGAAGCGTGCTTCGACAGGCTCAGCACTACGGTTTTGTAATCAGTGCGCACCTTCCTTAGGCGTCTCCATAATCTCGGTTAGCACCCCACCCATATCCTTGGGGTGGACAAAGAAAATCAGTGTGCCATGCGCGCCGATGCGCGGTTCGCCCAGCACGCGTTTGCCCATTGCTTCAAACTCGGCCTTGGCGGCTATGATGTCGGGCACTTCGTAACAGACATGGTGCTGCCCACCCTGCGGGTTCTTCTCAAGGAAGCTGGCAATGCTGGCGTTGCCCGGCAGCGGTTCGATCAGTTCGATCTGCGTGCCGTTGAGCGCACCATCCGCACCCGGCGTATCGACAAAGCACACTTTCACCCCCTGTTCGGGCAGGTCGAACGGATCATGGATCTTGGTCGCACCCATCACATCGCGGTAAAAGTCGATGCTGTCCGCGATGGAGGGCGTAGCGACGCCGATATGGTTGAGACGGCCTAGTTTCATCAAAGCATCTCCAAAAGCTGAAAAATGACTGATAAGATACATAGTGCCGCAAAGAACCAAGCAACTACGCCCATCGTTTTTTGCCAAGTCACGGCAGCGTGAAATCCGGGTTCGCCTTTCAAAACTGGCTTTGGCTCTATTGCTTCAACCCAATCTTTTGGGATTTCGCCCTGCCGTTTCCAGCCTTCCCCCTGCTGCCAAAGACCAAAGCCCAAAAGGCCAAAAACAATCGCGCCACAAACCGTTACGAAGATCATCATTCGGTCCTACAACGGAATATTGTCATGCTTCTTCCAAGGGTTCTCCAACTGCTTGTTGCGCAGTTTGCGAAGCCCCAGCGCGATCCGTCGCCGCGTCGAATGCGGGTGGATTACCTCGTCGATAAAGCCCTTGCTCGCCGCAACGAACGGATTGGCGAAGCGGTCTTCATATTCCTTGGTGCGCTCGGCAATCTTTTCGGGATCACCAATGTCCGAACGGAAGATGATTTCCACCGCGCCCTTCGCGCCCATCACCGCGATTTCGGCGGTGGGCCAAGCGTAGTTCAGGTCGCCGCGCAGATGCTTTGACGCCATCACGTCGTACGCGCCGCCATAGGCCTTGCGGGTGATGACGGTGATCTTGGGCACAGTCGCCTCTGCATAGGCAAAGAGCAGCTTTGCGCCATGCTTGATGATGCCATTATATTCCTGCGCCGTGCCGGGCAGGAAGCCGGGCACGTCGACAAAGGTGATGATCGGAATTTCAAAGGCATCGCAGAAACGGACAAAGCGCGCGGCCTTGCGGCTGCTGTTGATGTCGAGCACGCCCGCCAGCACCATCGGCTGATTGGCAACGATGCCCACGGTGCGGCCTTCGACGCGGCCGAAACCGATCAGGATATTGCCCGCATGGTTCGGCTGCACTTCAAAGAATTCGCCTTCGTCGACCGTTTTGCGGATTAGCTCCTTCATGTCATAGGGCTGGTTCGCATTTGGCGGGATCAGCGTGTCGAGGCTATGCTCTATCCGATCCCACGGATCATTGGTCGGCCGTTCGGGAACGCCGCTGCGGTTATTCTCGGGCAGGTAATCGAAGAAATCGCGCACCGCGAGCAGCGCCTCGATGTCATTTTCAAACGCATTGTCGGCGACGCCTGATTTGGTGGTGTGTGTGGTCGCGCCACCCAGTTCTTCCTGCGTGACGACTTCATTGGTCACCGTTTTGACTACATCGGGGCCAGTGACGAACATATAGCTGCTGTCTTTCACCATGAAGATGAAGTCGGTCATCGCTGGCGAGTAAACCGCACCACCCGCGCAGGGGCCCATGATCAGGCTGATCTGCGGAATGACGCCCGAAGCCAGCGTATTGCGCTGGAATACCTCGGCATAGCCGCCCAGAGAGGCCACGCCTTCCTGGATGCGCGCACCGCCACTGTCATTGAGGCCGATGACTGGAGCACCCACCTTCATCGCCATATCCATCACCTTGCACATTTTCTGCGCAAAGCGTTCGGAAAGCGAGCCGCCAAACACGGTGAAATCCTGGCTGAAGACATAGACGAGGCGACCGTTGATCGTACCGCTGCCGGTAACCACGCCGTCGCCGGGGATCTTCTGTTCCTCCATGCCGAAATCGGTGCAGTTATGTTCGACATACATGTCGATCTCTTCAAAACTGCCTTCGTCGAGCAAAATATCCAACCGCTCCCGCGCCGTCAGCCGGCCCTTGGCGTGCTGCGCATCGATACGCTTTTGCCCGCCACCCATTTGCGAAGCCGCGCGGCGGCGTTCGAGTTCTGCAATGTTCGCTGACATAGCGCTCCCCTGAAATATCAAGCCTGTGATTTGCGACAGCTTTGCGGCAATGTCCAATGTGAATTTGCAAAGTTGCAAATTTCCATTTTGCAAAATATACTGACCGTCACGATCGCAATCCTTGGTGTCAACTTTGTCAACTTAGAAGGTATTGGGCGATTTAGGAACGATAGCATGACCAAACGCCGGATTTTTGCTGGAGCGAAATTGCGAAGTCTCCGCGACGGACGCGGTTTGCGCCAAACTGAAATGGCGCAGCGGCTCGGCATTTCGGTCTCTTACCTCTCGCAGATCGAACATGACGACAGGCCGCTGACCCCTGCCCTGATCGAAACGCTGGCGCGCGATTTTCCGCTTGATTGGCAGGATTTTGAGGAGGATGCCGCAACCCGTCGCTTTGCCGCCTTGCGTGAAGCCGCGGCCGATCCGCTGTTTGCACAGTCGCTTTCGGCCGATCAACTGGCGCGGGTGGCTGAACAGCAGCCGGCCTTTGCCGACCAGTTCATTGCCATGCACGCCGCCTATCGACGGGCCGGACAGCGACTGGAGATTGTTGATGAAGCGCTTGATGCCGATACCGTGCAGGGCAGCCGCCTGCCTTGGGAAGAGGTTCGCGACTGGTTCCACGAAGCAGGCAATTATGTCGGCGTGCTAGATGAGGCATCAGAGCGGTTGGGTAATACCCTTCGCGGAGCGGCGCTGACTCCTGCGATTGAGGGGCTGGAACTCTATCTGCGCAACTCCCTGTCGGTATCGATTGTCTATGCGGCCAGTGCCGGAGTTCGTGATTTTGATGCGCAAATGGGGCATCTGGTGATCGACCAGGGGCAGCCGGTTGAAAGCCAGCGGTTTCAATTGGCGCATCAGTTGGTCGCACTCGCCTTACGTAGCGAGATCAGCGCAATCGTCGAAGGCGCAAAGCTGCGAACGGCGGCCTCGCGCCAATTGCTGTCGGTCGGTCTCGCCAATTATGCCGCGGGTGCTTTGCTGATGCCCTATGCCCGCTTTCGTGAAGAAGCGCGCAGCGTGCGGCACGATATTGACCGTTTGCGCCAGATGTTCGGGGTCAGTTTCGAACAGGCCTGCCATCGTCTTTCGACCCTACAAAGGCCGGGACAACGCGGCGTGCCCTTCTTCTTTTGCCGCGTCGATATGGCCGGCAACATCACCAAGCGCCACAGCGCAACGCGGCTGCAATTCGCGCGCTTTGGTGGCGCTTGCCCCTTGTGGATCGTGCATGAGGCAGTGGCGATCCCAGACCGTATATTGGTGCAATTAGCCGAAACTCCCGATGGCGTGCGCTATGTCTCAATGGCCAAGGGGCTCGTAAAACCGTCAGGAAGCTACGACCGCGCGCCACGCCGCTATGCCGTCGCCCTTGGCTGCGAAATCGACCATGCGCGCGAATTTATCTATGCCGACGGGCTGGATCATAAATCGGAGCGCGCCGCGACAAAAATAGGCGTAAGTTGCCGTCTATGCCCACGTCCGGATTGTGATCAACGCGCCTTCCCCCCATCCGACCGCGAAATCATTGTCGATCCGGACCGGCGCAACATCGTCCCTTACCGGCTGAAAGAGCCTCAATAGCCTTTGGGCAGTTTTGCCGTGCATTTGACCAGTTTGCGGACGAATGGCTGCTTGTCGTTGGCATGCGTTTCCGTGACCGTCAGTCGCGCACCCTTCAATGCAAATGTCATGGGAACAGCCGACGCCAAGCGATCATCCCCATCGCCATCAAGTGTTAGTGCTGTTTTGGCCTTCCACTTGCCCTTGCCGGTCGCGGCAATTGACTGCAACGCATAGAAATTGCCTTCGCCATATTCGCTTACGGAGTGAATCTGCTTGCGCGAAATCACCACTGAGCCAACCAGCGCATTGATGCGCGCGTCACCATCGGCATTGGATTTCAATGCAAGATAGGTTTTGCACAAAGGGGCAGCGTTGGCGTCATCGGGGAACCAAACGCCCTGCACCATCTGCGGCATTGCCGGAGAAACAGACTTGGCCGATATTTGCACTGAGGCAAACAGGCTGAGAGCCAATGCCGAAGCCGCCAAAGTTGCACGCATTATTTTCTCCGTAAATTCAAACTGATGTTGGGCATTATAGCCAAACAGCATGTCCAATGTCGAGCGTCGTAATGTACCGGTTACTTCATCAAAACCAGTTCTTCTGCCATACTGGGATGCAGCGCTACAGTATCGTCAAACGCTTGCTTGGTGAGTCCCGCCTTCACCGCTACCGCCGCCGCCTGCAATATCTCCGCGCTGTCGGGACCGATCAGGTGCAACCCGACGACCTTGTCTGTCGCGCCATCGACTATCATTTTGTACAATGCACGTTCGTGGCGGTCGGCGAGGACATTTTTCATTGCGCGAAAATCGCTCTTGTAAACCTTGACGTCGGACAGCATGGCGCGCGCCTCTTCCTCGGTCAAACCCACGCCCGCAATCGGTGGATTGGCGAAAACGGCGGTCGGGATCGAGCCATAATCGATTGTGCGCGGATTATTTCCGAATACGGTGTCTGCAAAGGCATGGCCTTCGCGGATCGCTACCGGGGTCAATTGCACGCGATTGGTGACGTCCCCTACAGCGTAAATGCTCGGGATATTGGTGCGGTTATAATCATCGACAATAATCGCTCCATCCTTGTCCATCGCGACACCGACCTCGTCCAGTCCCAAATCGATGGTCTTGGGAACACGGCCAATGGCGAACAGCACAAGGTCGGTTTCAACTGCGTCGCCTGCCCCACTCTCGACGAGTAACGAACCGTCGGTCTGCTTGTGGATTGCCGGACATTGGAAATTGAACCGTATATCAATGCCCTTCTCGCGGCTGATTCCGACGAGTTTCTCGACAATCTCCTGATCATAGCTGCGCAGCATCTTGTCACCGCGCGTGACCAGCGTGACCTCGACTCCGAGTTCGTTGAAGATGCCCGCAAATTCATTGGCGATATATCCGGCGCCTGCGATCACCGCGCGCTTGGGCAGTTTATCGAGATGAAACACCTCGTTCGAGGTGATGCCATACTCCGCACCGGGAATATCGGGTATGGATGGCCATGCGCCGGTTGCAATCAGGATATTGGCTGCGCTTACTTCAGAGCCATCTGCTAGCCGGACAAGATTAGGTCCCGCGACAACGGCACGCTGGCGGATGATTTCGACCTTCGCATTGCCCAATGTCTGGCCGTACAAACCTTCGAGCCGATCCACTTCGGCAGCCACATTGTCTCGCAAAATCGCCCAGTCGAAGGTCGCACCCTCGGTGCGCCAGCCAAAGCGTTTGGCATCAGCCAGATCTTCAGCAAAATGCGAGCCGTAAACGAGAAGTTTTTTGGGCACACAGCCGCGAATGACGCAGGTTCCGCCGACGCGATACTCCTCTGCCACCGCTACCCGCGCACCGTGCGATGAGGCGATCCGCGCCGCACGCACGCCGCCCGATCCAGCGCCGATAACAAACAGGTCATAGTCAAAAGCCATGTCATATTCCTTTGCGGATCAAATGACCGCACGTCCCGAAAATTACCAATCGAAAATGCAGTTCAGGCTGAATGAGCGGATAGTTACAGCCCTGCCGCTGCGATCAGGGCGGTCGTCGACGGATCAAAGCCCTCTGCACCATTTTCCGCAATGCCGCGCGCGATTTCCTTGCCCAGTTCGACGCCAAACTGGTCAAAGGGGTTTATCCCCAGCATCACGGCATTGGCAAATGTGCGGTGTTCATAGAACGCAATCAGCGCCCCCAGCGTTGACGGCGTGACGTCATCGACCAGGATTGTCGTTGATGGCCGGTCGCCGGGATAATTGCGCGCACCATCCTCGCTTGCCCTGCCCGCCATCAGTGCAGCGCCTTGCGCAAAGCAATTGATCAGCAAGGTTTCATGGTGTTGCGGATCAAGATCGTGTCCTGGCATATTGCTGACGATGAATTCCACAGGGATCAGATGCGTCCCCTGATGCAACAACTGGAACACCGCATGCTGCGCGTCGGTGCCCACGCCGCCCCAAGTCACCGGCGCGGTGGGGTAGTCGAGCGGCTCGCCATCTGCTGTCACAGACTTGCCGTTCGACTCCATTTCCAATTGCTGCAGATAGTCGGGAAGCAACCGTAACCGTTCGTCATAGGCGAATACTGCGCGGGTCTGACAACCGCGAGCTTGCGTATAATAAAGGTCGGCAAAGGCAGCGAGGACAGGCGCATTGCGCTCAAGTGGCGTGGTGCGAAAATGCCGGTCCATCGCAGCGGCGCCCTCCAACAGCTCTTCATAGGCAGCCCAACCCAAGGCCGCGGCGAAAGGAAATCCGATCGAGCACCAAAGCGAATAGCGCCCGCCAACGCTTTCTGAAAAAGGCAGGATGCGGCTTTCATCGATACCCCATTCAATCGCCTTTTCGGGCTTTGCGGTCAGCGCAATCAGCTGGCCATAAGGGTCTTCGACACCGCCTTCGCGCAACCAGGAAATGGCGCTTTCGGCGTTGAGCAAGGTCTCGGTGGTGGTGAAGGTTTTCGACGCAATCGCGATTAGCGTCTTGTGCGGATCGAGGCCTTCAACGGCTTCAGCCAACGCTGCGCCATCGATGTTGGAAACGATGCGGGTGCGATAGCGTGAATTGGATCGACCAAGTGCATCCATCACCAGTTTCGGACCCAGCGCCGAACCGCCAATACCGATATGCAGGATATTCTCGATTTCGCCAAAGGCGCCTGCGTCGATAACATCGATAAAGGCACGCATCCGGGCTTGAAGCCCGCGCGCCAGCGAGACTGCCTCGGCATTGCCCTCCCCGCGTTCGGCGGTGTGTTCTGCAGCGCGGTTCTCGGTGACATTGATCGGCGCACCTGCGAACAAAGCGTCGCGTTTCGCCGCCAAGCCTTGCGCTCTGGCAATATACGAAAGCTTCGAAACCAATTCGCCGGTCAGATGGGTTTTGCTGAAATCAAAGCGCAATCCGTCGATTAGCACGGACAGTTGGTCGACCCGTGTTGGATCATCCGCAAACAATCTGTTCAACGGCTTATTGCCCAAAGCATGTAAGGACGCCCAATCTGTCATGTCCATTTTTGACCCTTTTAACGCGGCTGATTCTGAAGCTGGCCAATAGCGCCGACTGCGTCTAGAAGGCCAGCGATTGTGCGCTGGCGCATGCGAATACATCAACAAAGAGACTATAATGAGCCCTGAAAACAGCGACGCGCAACAGCCAAAATCCGAATGGCGCGAATATGGCACATTCCTGATCAAACTGGCTTTGATCGTGGTGATTTTCCGCAGCTTGATCCTGTCACCATTCAATATCCCGTCGGAATCGATGCAGCCAAGGCTGTTGATCGGCGATTATCTGCTCGTTGCCAAATGGCCTTATGGCTATTCAAAATACAGCCTTCCCTTCGCGCCTGACCTTTTTTCAGGCCGCATTTTTGGCTCGCTGCCTGAGCGCGGCGATGTGGTGGTGTTCCGTGGCCCCGGTGAACGCGACAATGTCGATTTCATCAAACGCGCCATCGGTCTGCCCGGCGACGTCATTTCGATGAAAGAAGGCGTATTGCAGATCAACGGCACACCTGTGAAACGCGAGAAAATGGCTGATTGGCTGCTCCCGGTTACCGAAAATATGCGTGATGCAACCGCGCTCGAAGGTGGATCAAGCCCCTGCTGGCGTGCGGAATTTGAAGAGAAACTGGCAGGTGGCGATGTCCGTTGCCGCTACCGCCGTTTCAAGGAAACACTGCCCAATGGGCGCAGCTATGAATCGCTCGACATTGCCGATGGCCAGCAGGTTGATGATATAGAACCGATTGTCGTTCCCGAAGGCCAGTTGCTAATGATGGGCGACAATCGCGACCGCAGCGCCGACAGCCGCCAACCCGATAATGGCGTATGGATTGGCCTCATCCCAATCGAAAATGTCGTTGGACGGGCACAGGTTATGATGTTCTCGACCGATGGTACGGCGCGCTGGTTGCTCCCCTGGACCTGGCTCAGTGCCACGCGCTGGGATCGCATCGGCGGAGGTTTCTGATTTGTCGCTGGATAGAGATTGGCTGGAGTCAACGCTTGGCGCACACCCAACTGATCCCGCTTTATACGAGCGCGCGCTAACCCACGGCAGCACCGGTAAGGAAGATTATCAGCGACTGGAGTTTCTTGGCGACCGGGTTTTGGGGCTTGCCATCGCCGACTTGCTCTATCGCAAATTTCCCGATGAGGCTGAAGGAAGGCTGTCGCACCGCTTGAACAGTCTGGTGTCGCGTCAGGTTTGTGCCGAAGTAGGCCGTGCAATTGGCGTCTCAGACCAGATCAAGCTGGGCAAGCAAGCGCGCGATGATGGCGCGCGTGACAGTGACAATGTACTGGGTGATGTGGTCGAAGCCATGATCGGCGCAATCTATGTCGATCTGGGCATCGACGCCGCCTTTGCCTTTGTCAGCCGCAACTGGATGCACCGCATCGACGCTGCGCAAACCGCGCCCAAACACCCAAAATCCGAGCTGCAGGAATGGTGTGCTGCCAAAGGCCGCAAAATGCCACATTATGAAATCACCTCTAAAGAAGGCCCTCCACACGCCATGCGTTTTGAAATCACTGTAACTATCAAGGGCTTCGATCCCGTCACCGCGACCGGCACAAGCAAACAGACTGCTGAGACGGCTGCGGCCGAAAAGTTTCTGGAGTTGAACGCATGACCCAGCGTTGTGGCCATGTTGCCGTCATCGGAGCGCCCAATGCGGGTAAATCCACGCTGGTCAACGCACTGGTTGGTCAGAAGGTCGCCATTGTCAGTCCCAAGGCGCAGACGACGCGGGTACGGCTGATGGGGATTGCGCTGGAGGGCGATGCGCAGATCATCCTCGTTGATACTCCTGGAATTTTCGATCCGAACCGCCGGCTTGATCGTGCAATGGTGTCCGCTGCATGGGAGGGCGCTAGCGATGCTGACCTAATCCTGATGGTGGTCGATGGCAAAAAAGGTGCTGGAGCCAAGGTCGAGAAGATCCTTGAGGGATTAAAGCACCGGCCCGAACGCAAATGGCTTATCCTCAACAAGGTGGACATTTCGGCGAAGGAAAAACTGCTCGCATTGACGCAGAAACTGACCGAACTGTGTGCGTTTGAGGAAATTTTCTATATCAGCGCAACAACGGCCGATGGTCTCCCTGACCTGAAAGTTGCGATTGCCGCCGCGATGCCGGAAGGTGCTTGGCACTTCCCCGAGGATCAGGTTTCGGACGCAACCGAGCGCCTGGTCGCTGCTGAAATCACGCGCGAGCAGCTCTATTTGCAACTGCACGATGAACTGCCTTACGCCAGCACAGTCGAGACCGAAAAATATGTCGAACGCCCCGATGGCAGCGTCGAAATCTATCAGCAGATATTGGTCGAACGCGACAGCCAACGCGCCATTGTCCTTGGCAAGGGCGGCAGCCGGATCAAGTTGATTGGCGCCACTGCGCGCAAGGAACTGGCCGAACTCATGGGCGTACAGGTCCATCTCTACCTGCACGTAAAGGTCAAGGCCGGTTGGGACGAAGACCGGTCGGTGTATCGCGATATGGGGCTCGACTGGGTCGAATAGCCCCTATTTCTTGGCAGCTTTCTTCTTCGGAGCAGCCTTTTTAGCGGGAGCCTTGCGCTTTGCTTTGCCCTTGGCTGGTCCCTTCGCCGCACGCTCGTCAATCAGTTGCGCAGCTTCCTCTAGGGTCAGTTGGTCTGGAGCGACGGTTTTGGGCAGTGTCGCGTTGGTTGTGCCGTCGGTTACATACGCACCATAGCGGCCATCCATCAGCTTGATTTCCGCCTCTGTCCGGGGATGCGCACCCAATATCTTCAATGGCTCGCGCGACGCGCCGCCGCGTGCGCGGCCAGCGCCATTGGCGGCTTCGGCCAGCTTGACGACCGCCGCATTCATGCCGGTTTCGAAAACCTCTGCGGTCGATTGCAGCCGAGCATATTTGCCCTGATGCGCGAGATAGGGGCCGTAGCGCCCGATGCTGGCGGTGACCGGCTCGCCACTTTCGGGATGCATGCCAACGGTGCGGGGAAGCGACAACAATTTAACCGCCCAATCGATGCCAAAATCTTCCGCCAATATGTCTTTGGGGATCGATGAGCGCACCGCTTCCTTGCCTTCACCCATCTCAACATAGGGGCCAAAACGCCCGGATTTGCGCGATATTTCAAGCCCTGTTTCCGGATGTGCGCCCAATATTTCGGGGCCGTCTGACGTCATGCCGTCACTGCCGCCCGGTTGTCCAAATTTACGGGTGAATTTGCACTCAGGGTAATTGGAACAAGCAACAAAGGCCCCAAAGCGCCCACCGCGAAGCGCCAGTTTGCCGGTGCTGCATTTCGGACAAATGCGCGGGTCCGTGCCGTCTTCACGTTCCGGGAAAAGATAGGGCGCAAGAAATAGGTCGAGCTCTGCAGTGATCTCGGAAGGTTTCTGCTCCATCACTTCAGCGGTCTTGGGTTTGAAATCGCGCCAGAAATCGGTCAGCACCGCCTGCCACTGGGCATCGCCACCGCTGATTTCGTCAAGCTGGTCTTCCAGCCCTGCCGTGAAATCATAGGCGACATAACGGTCGAAGAAACGTTCGAGAAATGCTGTCAATAATCGCCCGGATTCTTCTGCAAAGAATCGATTTTTTTCGATCCGAACATAAGTGCGGTCCTTCAAAACCTGAATGATCGAGGCGTAGGTCGAAGGGCGACCGATCCCCAATTCCTCAAGCCGTTTGACAAGACTGGCTTCGGAAAAGCGCGGTGGGGGCTGGGTAAAATGCTGGATCTTTTCGACGGCTTTCTTCGCCGGCACATCGCCTTTGTCCATCGCCGGCAACAGCGCGCCGTTTTCGTCATCCTTGTCGTCGATGCCTTCTTCGTAAAGCGCAAGGAATCCGGGGAATTTCATCACCTGGCCCGTCGCGCGCAGCCCCATTTGTCCTGTGCCATCAAGAAGATCGATGGTGGTTCGTTCCATCCGTGCCGACGCCATCTGGCTGGCAAGTGCGCGTTTGTATATCAGGTCGTACAGCTTGGCATGGTCGCCCGAGCCTGCCTTGTCACGGCCAAAGTCGGTCGGGCGGATCGCTTCATGTGCCTCCTGAGCGTTTTTGGCTTTGGTCTGATACACACGCGGTTTGTCAGGCAGATAGCCCGCATCATAGCGATTAGCGATGGCTCCGCGCGCCGCAGAAATCGCGCTGTGGTCCATCTGTACACCATCGGTGCGCATATAGGTGATCGCGCCATCTTCGTAGAGATTTTGTGCCACACGCATTGTGTGACTGGCGGAAAAGCCCAGCTTGCGCGCGGCCTCTTGTTGCAAAGTCGAGGTGGTGAAGGGCGGTTGCGGATTGCGAGTGACGGGTTTGGTTTCGACCGAATCCACGCTGAAATTTGCGGCTTCGACGGCTGATCGAGCTACCTCGGCGTCGCCTTCCATACCAAGCGCCATCTTGTCGAGCTTTTCGCCCTGATAGCGCACAAGCCGGGCATCAAAACCCTGCCCTTTATGCTCGCACTTGGCTGTAACCGACCAATATTCCTGCGCACGAAAAGCCTCAATCTCACGTTCGCGCTCGACGATCAGCCGCAATGCCACAGATTGCACGCGCCCTGCCGATTTTGCCCCCGGTAATTTTCGCCACAGCACCGGCGACAGCGTGAATCCGACCAGATAATCCAATGCGCGACGCGCGCGATAGGCATCGATCAGATCTTCGTCCAAGGCACGCGGATGCGCCATTGCCTGCGTCACTGCGTCTTTGGTGATCGCGTTGAAGGTTACCCGTTCAACCTTTTGAGGAAGAACTTTTTTCTTCGCCAACACCTCTTGCACATGCCAGCTGATCGCTTCCCCTTCACGATCAGGGTCAGTCGCGAGAATCAGCGTGTCAGCTTTCTTGGCTTCGTCGGCGATGGCTTTCAGCTGCTTGGCCTTGTCAGGATAATTGTCCCACAGCATGGCAAAGCCGTTATCCGGATCAACCGAACCATCTTTGGGCGGTAGATCGCGGATATGACCATAGGAGGCCAGCACCTTATATCCGGGGCCTAGATATTTCTCGATAGTCTTGGCTTTTGCGGGTGATTCGACGACAACTAACTGCATGTTTTTCAGTTCTTTTTCTAAAGGTCTCGCGTACGCGTACAAATTGGGGGTGGTTTCAGCTTATCGTCAAGCCAAGAAAATTCAGCCAGTAACACGCACTTTTCCGCCCGCCCCGCGTTCGAGTTTTCCGGCGAGTTCGAGTTCGAGCAGCACCATCTGAACTTGAGCCGATGGCATCAACGATTGCCGCACCAATTCATCGACTGTCACGAAATTTGATCCAAGCAAAGAGATCACCGCGCCTCGTTCGCTATCGCCAGCCTCGGCCAACGGCGCAGTGTGCGAGGCGGCTTTTTGAAAAGGCAGATTGCGCTGGTCGATCGGTCGCACCAGTTCGGCAATGTCACCTGCGTCCTGCACCAGCGTCGCACCTTCGCGGATGAGCTGGTTACAACCACGCGAACGCGGGTCGAGCGGTGATCCGGGAATCGCCATCACTTCTCGGCCCGCTTCTCCGGCCAAACGCGCGGTGATCAGCGAACCCGATTTGGGCACGGCCTCGACCACCACCGTGCCGAGCGCCATCCCTGCGATAATCCGGTTGCGATGCGGAAAGTGACGCGCACGCGGTTCGACACCTGGAGGCATTTCCGCAATCAGCAAGCCACGTTCAGCGATTTCCGCCTGCAGCTTTGCATGTTCGGGCGGGTAGATATTGTCGATGCCACCAGCGATAACCGCTATCGTGCCACAGGATAGCGCGCCTTGATGCGCCGCAGCGTCGATACCGCGCGCTAGCCCTGAAACCACGACAATGCCCTGTCCGCCCAGATCCTGCGCCAGACCGCGCGCGAATCGGCATCCCGCCGCAGAGGCGTTGCGCGCGCCGACAATTGCAACCGAAGGTTGGGAAGCAAGTTCAATCCTTCCTTTCACCGTCAGGCACGCCGGGCCATTGTCGATTTCGGCCAGCAATGGCGGATAGTCGTCGCCATCGAGGAATATGTGGCGTGCACCAAAGGATGCAACTGCCGCAATTTCCATTTCGACCAATTCCGCCTTTGCCAATGCAAAGCGTGCGGAACCACCGCGGCGTGCGAGATCGGGCAACGCCTCCAGCGCCGCTGCGGCGCTGCCAAAACGGGCAATCAACTGCCGATAGGTGACCGGCCCGACCGAGGGCGAGCGGATCAACCGCAATTTGTCGAAAGTGGAATTGCCCCCCGACATGGCCGTCCTATTTTGCGCCAATTTTCGGTTCGGTGCGATTGAGCAAGCGGCCGATATTCTCACGATGTTTCCAGCAGACGATTACACTGCAGGCAACCAATACCGGTACATAGTTTTGCTGCCCCATGCCCCATGCCGCAACCGGAGCGATCAAGGCTGCCGCAAGCCCGCCTGCCGAGGATATGCGCGTAACCAGGAGCACAGCGATCCAGGCTACGCCATAGGCGAGCCCCAAAGGCCAATGCAGCCCGAACAATATGCCAGCATAGGTCGCGACGCCTTTGCCGCCCCTGAAGCCCAGCCAGACCGGGTACAGATGGCCAAAAAAAGCTGCGGCCGCCGCAAATATCTCACTGCCTGGAAAGAAATGTCGCGCTAGCAAAACTGCTGCGGTACCTTTGAGTAAGTCTAGAATCAGCGTCAGCGCGGCCAGCGATTTCTTCCCCGTCCGCAACACATTGGTGGCACCGATATTGCCTGAGCCAATCTCACGCAAATTTCCTGCGCCGGTGCCGCTGGTGAGGATCAGGCCAAAGGGAATCGAACCCAGAGCATAGCCCATCAGCGCCGCCCAGACCGCCTCAATTCCCACCATCCGCTCGTTCCTTTCCTGATTTGTTCCAGCCTTACGCGCTTTGTCGCATCGGCTCAAGGGCGGTTGCTAGCAGGGTTTTACGTCCCTATCAGCGGTTTATGACTGAAGCATCACAGCCCCTGTTGTTTTTCGATACCGGTGTGGGGGGACTATCAGTTTTCGCAAAGGCTCGAGAATTTTTGCCGCAGTCCCCGGTGATTTACGCCGCTGATTATGCTGGCATTCCCTATGGCGAGAAAAGCGAGATGGAGGTGGCGACGCGGGTCTGCGCGCTGCTGGGGCGGCTGAGCGAACGCTATCGCCCGCGTCTGGCGGTGATAGCCTGTAACACCGCATCGGTTATCGCGCTCGCCCATGTCCGCGCGGTGCTTGGCATACCCATTGTCGGTACCGTTCCTGCAATCAAACCTGCAAGCCTTGCGACCAAGACAGGCGTGTTCGGATTGCTGGGGACCAAAGCGACAATCCGCCAGCCCTATGTCGACAGGCTTGAAGCCGAGTTTGCGCAAGGGATGACGATGCTGCGCCATGCGGCTCCTGAATTGGTTGCCCCTGCCGAAGCAAAAATGCGCGGTGAAGTTCCCGATCCAGCGGCATTTCGGTCAGCAATGGCCGGTTTGCTATACCAACCGCAAGGCGACCAGATCGATACGGTGGTGCTTGGCTGCACGCATTTCCCGCTTGTCGAAACAGAGTTGGCACAGGCGGCACGCGATCTGGGTCATGTCCGCGAAATCCGCTTCGTCGATGGTGCAGAAGGGATAGCGCACCGGATTGTCCATTTGACCGAAGGGCAGGCTTGGCCAGAAAAACCTGCACCCGGGCTATTCGTCACAACCGGTGCGTCGGAGCAAATTTTGGCCTATCGACCTGCGCTTGCCGAATATGGCCTGACCGAATTCGCGACACTCTAACTCTTATTGCGAATCGTTCGCGCTGGATATTTGATTCCGGCAGTCGTAATGGGCGGCAAAAGGGCGACAGCCAAACGACAGAGCGGGGGCACCCGGTGAATTACGACGCAATATTCGACAAGGCGATTGACCGGCTTCATGCCGAGGGACGCTACCGTGTTTTCATCGACATTTTGCGCAACAAAGGGAAATTTCCCAATGCGCGCTGCTTTGCCGGGCATAACGGACCAAAGCCCATCACGGTATGGTGCTCGAACGACTATCTGTGCATGGGCCAGCATCCCAAGGTAATCGCCGCGATGGAAGAGGCGCTGCACGATGTCGGCGCGGGATCGGGCGGCACGCGGAACATTGGCGGCAACACCCATTATCATGTCGAACTCGAGTCCGAACTGGCTGGTCTGCACGCGAAGACCGGGGCGTTGCTGTTCACAAGCGGCTATGTTTCGAATGAAGCGACACTCTCAACACTCGCCAAAATCCTGCCCGGCTGCATCATCTATTCGGATGAGCTCAACCACGCTTCAATGATTGCGGGTATTCGCAATTCGGGCTGTGAGAAGCGTGTGTGGCGGCACAATGATCTGGTGCATCTCGAAGAGTTGCTTGCCAATGATGAACCCGAAGCACCCAAGCTGATCGCCTTTGAAAGCGTCTATTCGATGGACGGTGACATCGCGCCGATTGCAGCGATCTGTGATCTGGCGGACAAGTACAACGCGCTCACCTATTGCGATGAAGTCCATGCCGTTGGCATGTATGGCGATCATGGTGGCGGCATTACCGAGCGCGACGAAGTTGCCGAACGGGTGACGATCATCGAAGGCACGCTGGGCAAGGCCTTTGGCGTGATGGGTGGTTATATCGCGGCCGAACTGAAGATTGTCGATGTAATCCGCAGCTATGCGCCGGGCTTCATCTTCACCACGTCGCTATCACCGGTGCTGGTCGCGGGCGTGCTGGCGTCGGTGAAGCATTTGAAGGAATCGGGCGAAGAACGCGCCGCTCAACAGGCCAATGCCGCGCGGCTCAAGCAACTCTTCGCCGAGGCTGGCTTGCCGGTGATGCAAAGCGTGACTCATATTGTGCCGTTGATGGTGGGTGATCCGGTGAAGGCAAAGAAAATCGCCGACACCTTGCTCGCCGAATATGGCGCCTATGTGCAGCCGATCAACTACCCCACCGTCCCGCGCGGCACAGAACGCCTACGCTTCACCCCAGGTCCGCAGCATGACGAAGCGATGATGCAGGATCTGACCAACGCCTTGGTAGAGATTTGGGGACGGATGGAGTTGAGGTTGGCTCAGGCAGCCTAAGCTGCTGGCCGCATCATCCCCCAAAAATGTGGGCCGCCTTTGGGGATGTCCCATTCGACCTGCGTGACAAAACCCAGTCTTTGGTAGAGTGGAACATTTGCAGGAGTTGCTGTTTCCAGCCAGCTGGGCAGCCCTTCCGCATCGGCGCGCGCCAAGCCTTCGCGAATGATTGCACCGCCCCAGCCCTTGCCCTGATACGCGCTTCTCACGCCCACAAAATGCAGATAGTGATAGCGACCGCCGGGTAGGTGCGCGGCAAGGGCATCGGCCACTGTGCTTGCTCGGGCGATGGAGAGACCGAATATCCGGAGCATATTCCACATTAGGCCAAAGCTGGTTCCGCCCGCGTCCTTGGCCATGCCGGGGTTGCGCCACAGCGCAGCGGCCTCATCCTTTTCCGAGCGCATGACCGTACCAGCTTTCGCATCATCGGAAACCAGAAGCGCAAACAACTTTGGTAACATCTTGGCGCGCGCCGATTCATCAGGAACGATGAAACTGAGTGCAGGATCAGTCATGAACGCATCCGAAAGCGTATCGATTACCACTTGATGCTGTGTGGCCATGGCTTGGAGGATGGCTCGCTCAATCATCTTAATTCTCCGATCATGCGGACAAATGTTCCCCAATCTACATTGCCGCCCGACAGCGTTACCACCGCAGTCCCCTCGGGAACGACTTTCCCCGACAGCACCGCTGCCAATGCCGCCGCTCCGCCCGGTTCGACTACAAGGCGAAGCCTTTCGAACACGAGCCGCATTGCAGCTGCAATATCAGCGGGAGTCACAACGGCGCTGTTGTAAATACGGCCATTCAAAACATCGAAATTGATTGGAAATGTGCTCGGCGTTTGCAGGGCATCGCAGGGAGTGTGGAAGCTCTGGTCGGTGACAGAAACGATCTTGCCTGCTTCCAGTGAACGAATGACATCATCCCAACCCTCTGGCTCCGCAATCGAGATTTTGGCTTCAGGACAGGCAAGTGACAGCCCCGCGGATAAGCCCCCACCACCGCAGCAGGCAATGATATGCAGCAGGCCTTCAACACCCCGCGCTTTCAATTGCGCCTCCGCCTCCAATCCCAAAGTTCCCTGCCCCTCAATCACCCACGGGTTGGCAAAGGCGTGGACCAGCGTCGCACCGGTGCGCTCCACCAGTTCGGCAGCAATTGCATCCCGATCCTGTCCCGGGCGTTGATAGAAAACAACATCTGCCCCCAAGGCGCGGGTAGCCTCGATCTTGGCCTTAGGCGCATTGTCGGGCATCACGATGGTCGCGGAAATGCCGAGCCGCTTGGCTGCCCAAGCGACTCCTTGCGCATGGTTGCCGCTCGAAACGCCGACGACACCCCGAGCGCGTTCTTCGGGCGTCATATCCGATAAACGGTGCCACGCCCCGCGAATCTTGAATGCGCCAATAGGCTGCAGCATTTCCGCTTTGCACCAAAGCGTCCGTCCATCGACCTCAAGCGGCAGCAAAGGTGTTGGCGGCAGGATGTCGGCGATTTTGGCCATCGCCCGCAACACGCCTTCACGGCAGGGCTTGCGATTGGGGTCGCGCAATTCTTGTTCTGTCATCAAAGCCCTCTATATGCCGTCGCCATAACGAATCTTTGTCGAAGGACGTAACAGATGAGCAGGGTTTTGGTAATCGGCGCAGGTGGCGTCGGCTCGGTCGCGGTGCACAAGATGGCGATGAACGCCGATATTTTCTCGCACATCAGCCTTGCGAGCCGCACAAAATCGAAATGTGATGCGATTGCCGCGTCGGTAAAACAGCGCACCGGCGTAACCGTGGATACGTATGAGATTGACGCCGAAGAAGTCCCCGCGCTCACTCTGCTGATCGAAGCAATCAAGCCCGCGTTGGTGGTCAACCTTGCGCTGCCCTATCAGGATTTGGCGATCATGGACGCCTGCCTAGCCGCTGGCGTGCATTATATGGACACCGCGAACTACGAGCCCAAGGATGAGGCCAAGTTCGAATATCACTGGCAATGGGCTTATCAGGATCGCTTTAAAGATGCCGGGCTTATGGCGCTGCTCGGTTCGGGCTTTGACCCCGGCGTGACCAGCGTATTTACCACTTACCTGAAGAAACATCATTTCGACCGTATCGACACGCTCGACATTCTCGACTGCAATGGCGGCGACCATGGGCAAGCCTTTGCCACCAACTTCAACCCCGAAATCAACATCCGCGAAGTGACTGCAGTCGCGCGCCATTGGGAAAATGGCGACTGGGTCGAAACCCCGCCGATGTCAGTAAAGCAAAGCTTCGATTTCGAGGCCGTCGGCCCCAAGAACATGTACCTGATGTATCATGAGGAAATCGAAAGCCTGAAGACGCATTTGCCCGAAATCAAGCGTATCCGGTTCTGGATGACCTTTGGTGATGAATATATCAAGCATCTGACCGTCTTGCAGAATGTCGGCATGACGCGGATTGATCCGGTCAAATATCAGGGCGTCGAGATTATTCCTCTGCAGTTCCTGAAGGCGGTGCTTCCCGAACCCGCTTCACTTGGCCCCACGACCAAAGGCAAGACCAATATCGGCTGCATCGCCACCGGCCTTGGCCGCGATGGCAAGGAAAAGACGCTCTACATCTATAACATCTGCGACCATGAAGATGCCTATGAAGAAACCGGCAATCAGGCCGTGAGCTACACGACAGGCGTGCCAGCAATGATCGGCGCGGCTTTGGTGGTTAAAGGCCTGTGGCGCGGCCACGGTGTGTTCAACATGGAGCAATTCAACCCCGATCCCTTCATGGACATGCTCAACCAGCATGGACTGCCGTGGCAGGTTAAGGAACTGGATGGGCCGCTGTCCTTCTAATGGAAACCAAAGCCGGCGATCCCGGGGCTTTTGCCCGATTTGACCTGAACCGCGTGCCGACGCCTGCCTTTGTGGTGGACGAGGTTGCGGTGCGGCGGAACCTTGCCGTGCTGGCTGACGTCAAGGCGCGTTCTGGGGCTAAAGTGTTGTCGGCGCTGAAAGCCTTTTCGATGTGGTCGCTCGCTGATGTAGTGGGTGAATATCTTGATGGCGTTTGTACCAGCGGGCTGTGGGAGGCGCGGCTGGCGCGCGACCATTATAAGGGCGAGATTGCGACCTATTGCGCAGGCTATAAGGCTGCGGACATGGCGGAGATTGTGGCCATTTCTGACCATGTCATTTTCAATTCGCCTGCGCAGCATAGCCGGTTCGCCAGCTTCCTCGATGAGTCAACCGATGTCGGCCTGCGCATTAATCCCGAACATGCCGAGGGCGAGGTCGCGAAATATGACCCCTGTTCACCACACTCGCGATTGGGTTTTCCAGTCAGCCTGTTGAAGGCGGAGCATCTTGAGGGTGTATCGGGCCTCCATTTCCACACATTGTGCGAACAGGATTTCGAGCCGCTCCAGCGCACATGGGAAAGCCTGAAACCCAAGATCGCGCCTTATTTCGGCCAACTGAAATGGCTCAACTTCGGTGGGGGACACCATATCACACGCGCCGATTATCAGCGTGACCAGTTGATTGCCTTCATTCAGCAAGTGCGCGGCGAAACCGGCCTCGAAATCTATCTCGAACCCGGTGAGGCCATCGCGCTCGACGCCGGGATATTGGTGGGCGAACTGCTCGACGTCATCGACAACGGCATGCCCGTCGCTGTCACCGACATCAGCGCCACATGCCACATGCCCGACGTGATCGAAGCCCCCTACCGCCCTGCTATGCTCGACGAACGCGATGATGGCCCCGCCGTCCGCCTCGGCGGCCCCAGCTGTCTCGCAGGTGACATTATCGGCGATTACCGCCTTCCCGTTCCCGCCGAACCCGGCCAGCGCTTCGCCTTCCTCGATCAGGCGCATTATTCGATGGTGAAGACCAACACCTTTAACGGTGTCCCCCTGCCCTCCATTTGGTTGTGGAACAGTGACACAGATGCACTGCGCTGCGTCAAGGCATTTGGATGGGAAGAGTTTCGCGACCGACTCAGCTAGGTTTGACCCGATGTTACGTTGCTAGCCGCAATTGCAGCCGCTATTCACCCTCTATGGGGGGCTTATGCTGATAAATCGACGGACAATGATGCAGGGCAGTGCGGGTTTGACGCTCGCGTCGCTTTTGCCCGGTTGCACCGAAGCGGCATTGAAGGAGGCTGCAATGCCAGACGGATTTGAAATGCCGCTGGAATCGGAGCCGCATGAACGCACTTTCATGCAGTGGCCGGTGAATCTGGATGTCTATGACAAAAAATCACTCGCCAAAGTGCAGGCCAGCATCGCGTTGATCGCCAACACCATTGCAAAATACGAACCGATTACCCTTCTTGCCTCTGCCGAACATCACGAAACCGCGCGCAAGCTGTTATCGACCGATGTCGAACTGTGGGACATTCCGACCGACGATCTATGGTGCCGCGATTCAGGGCCGACCTTTGTCAAAAATGCCAAGGGTGAGCTTGCAGTCGCGCATATCCGCTTCAACGGCTGGGGCGACAAGCAACCGCATGGCAACGACGCACTGGTTGCGGAACGCGTCGCCGAAAGGCTTAGCCTGCCGTTGCTGGATACCGGATTGGTCGGTGAGCAAGGCGGGGTGGAACATGACGGCGCAGGCACGCTCCTCGCCCATGCCAGTTGCTGGGCGAACGACAACCGCAATTCAGCCAGCGAAGCTGAAATAGGCGAGAAGCTACTTAAGGCCTTGGGCGGCGAAAAGATGATCTGGGCTCCCGGCATCGCGGGCAAGGATATCACCGATTATCACATCGATGCCCTCGCGCGTTTTGTCGGACCGGGCAAAGTGCTGATCCAATTGGGCGACGAAATTGACCCCGATGACCCCTGGTCGGTCTCAGGCCATGAAACGCTGGAAATACTGCAATCGGCAACCGATGCACGCGGCAAAAAGCTGGAGATCATCCGCCTTCCCGATCCGGTCAACATCCGCTCGCGTAAAGCCGATTTTGTCGCCAGCTATGTGAATTATTATGTCTGCAACGATGCGGTGATTGCCGCGCAATTTGGTGACAAGGCCGCTGATGGCCAAGCAAAGGAATTGCTGCAATCGCTCTATCCGGGGCGGACGATCGAGATGTTGAATGTTGATCCAATTGGAGATTCAGGCGGCGGCATCCACTGCGCGACGCAGCAACAGCCAAAAATGGGGTAAACAATGAAAAAATGGCTCGAAGCAAATTTTCAGGCGCTGCAAGCACTGGGTGCAATTTTGACGATTGTAGCCGCGGTTGTGGCGCTGGTGGGCGTTAAAATGCAGATTGACGCAAGCGCGCGGCAACAGCGCGAGCAATCCGCGCGTGACATCTACCGCGAATATCTGAACCTCTCGATATCCAAACCCGAATTTGCCAACCCGGATTATTGCGCCATTGAAGGCACGGCGAATGAAGGCGCTTATGAGGATTATGTCGAATATCTGCTCTACACATCAGAGCAGGTGCTGGCCGCAATGCCCGACTGGGAGCCGACGCTGTCTGCCCGACTGACCCCGCACAAGGAACTGCTGTGCAGCGAAGCGGACTGGAGCGAGGAGACTCCGGCGGTGCAGGGTATGATCCGGCGGTTTAAGGTAAAGCAGTGCAAGGGGTTTGTTTCGGGGTGCGGGTGAGCCGCATTATTCGATGGTGAAGACCACCCCTTCATCGGCTTTCTCCTGCCCTCAATCTGGCTGTGGAACAGTGAGACGGACGAACTGCGCTGCGTGCAGGAGTTTGACTGGGAGGAGTTCAGGGATCGGTTGAGTTAGCGACACTACATCACCGGAATCAGTGGTTAGTCTATTTTTTGCATTCGCTCAGATGAAATATCATCACGAAGAGCCGTCTTTAGCTTCTCGAAATCTAACTCGCTGGTTTCAAGAAATTTTATCAGCTTGTTGCCATCGCAAGGAAGCTCCATATCACTCAAAAGGCTATTGATACAATTTAAGGCATTCGATTGATTTTTGGTGTAGATCATCGCTAGACGGTCAATTTTTTCAGGCATGTAGAATCGCGCCGATTCTAATGATGTTAAATAAGAGCCTGCATGAGTTTTTATTACACTCTGAACCCCCGGAATATCTTTTTTTTCAAATACATTTTTGTCCATCATTGCAAAAAATGATAAGATTGTTACTCTGAGGTGACTGGAATCAGTAGTATATTTGCTATATGATTCAACTTTAGATTGATAAAAACCTGATTTCATACCGTCAATTTTTGAACCTTTTTGCTGCTCTAACTGTTGCCACATCATATAGGTTGTAGCCATAGATGTTAGTGCAACAAGCACTGAAGCCCAAACGCTAATTTTTGCGACTAGCATCTGCTTCCGCGAAACTACGATTTCATCATTTTCAATTTTTTTCTTATTTGCTCGCTCTTTCGCCCTATCAGTATAACTGCTTTTCATCGCCTTGCCCCGCACTTCATCAACTTCGATACCTTAAGCTGGTTACCCAAATTTGGAAACAACTTCGTGCTACCGATTAGCAAGGCCGGGTAGCCAAATCCCCTTTACAAATCCCCCCACTCGCCATATAGGCGCACTCCGCTGCCCCAGGGGGACTTCCAATAACCGCAAGGCAGCCTTGTTGTTTACCGTTTATTTTTTGGGGGTCCCTTGAGTTGCACAACTATCCTGATGCTGCGTCCCTAGTCCGCGCCCTTCGCCCGGACGAGCCCGTAACTCTCCTTCGCCCGCATGCTGCGACGCGCGCCGCCCGCTTCTTTGTCGAGAAGTTTCCGGGCAAATCGCTCTATGCGGTAAAGGCCAATCCTTCGCCCGCTTTGCTGGAAACGCTGTGGGCGGCGGGAATAACACACTATGACGTTGCCTCGCTTGGCGAAGTTCGGCTGGTGCACAAATTCCTGCCTGAGGCGAAACTGTGCTTCATGCATCCAGTGAAGTCGGAGCGTGCGATTGCGCAGGCATATCACAATCATGGCGTGAAGACCTTCAGCCTCGATAGCCGCGAAGAGCTTAACAAAATTGTCCGCGCAACAGCGAAAGACGGCGTGTTGGCGACCGACCTTGAGCTGTGCGTGCGCATCCGCGTTTCGTCGGATCATGCCAAGCTGAGCCTTGCAGCAAAGTTTGGCGCAGAGCCTTCCGAAGTTGCGGACCTGTTGGTTGCGACCCGTCAGGCGGCGGATAGCCTTGGCATTGCTTTTCATGTCGGCAGCCAAGCCATGACGCCGCTTGCCTATGCAGAGGCTATGGAGCAGGTGCGAGCGGCGATTGTTGCGGCGTCTGTAACCGTCGATATCGTCGATGTTGGCGGTGGCTTTCCGTCGGTCTATCCCGGAATGGAACCGCCGCCGCTCGAAGCCTATTTCGAAACCATCCACCGCACTTTCGAAGACCTGCCGATCAGCTATTCGGCAGAACTCTGGTGCGAACCCGGTCGCGCGCTGTGCGCCGAATATGCCTCACTGCTGGTGAAGGTCGAAAAGCGCCGCGACAATGAATTGTATATCAACGACGGAGCCTATGGCGCGTTGTTTGATGCGGCGCATGTTGGCTGGCGCTTCCCGGTCGCATTGCAGCGAGAAAGCACGTGTGGTGAAAGCGCGGAATTCGCTTTCTACGGCCCGACCTGTGACGATATGGACTATATGGCAGGTCCATTCGTCCTACCCGCCGATATCAAGGCTGGCGACTATATCGAGGTCGGTATGCTCGGCGCCTATGGCTGCGCGATGCGCACCGAGTTTAACGGCTTTGGCGAAACCGAGGACTTTACCGTCGAGGATGAACCGATGGCGAGCCTATACACGCGGATCGCCGCCAACGATGTGGGCAATGTTGTTGCCTTTGGCAAAAGATCGGCAAATTAAGTTGCATTTGACAATCTAATTTTCCTGACGCACCCTTCCTTCTGAAAAACAGGAGGAAGGGTCTTTATTATGGAAAATCCGATTTTGGCGCCGGCAGCGGTACTTGTTGCATGGTCACTTGTCATGCTGCTTTGGATGGCGGGAACGCGCTTTCCGGCGATATTTAAGTCTGGCATGGATCTTAAGGCGTCGCCACCAGGCGGTCGCGGACAGGATCTGGAAGGAATTTTGCCCGCCAATGTGAATTGGAAATCGCACAATTATACCCATTTGATGGAGCAACCGACGATCTTCTACGCAGCCGTTCTAATCCTAGCGGTCGCGGGCGCAGCCACACCTATGCTCGTGAATGTAGCCTGGGGCTACACGATCCTGAGGATCATCCATTCTGTCTATCAGGCAACAATCAACGTCGTAATGGTGAGGTTCACGATTTTTGTTCTGGCAACAATTTGCCTTGCCGTTTTGGCCGTTAATGCCGTTCTGGCAACAATCTAGGGAACGAAAAATCATGGAACATGCAGAAATACTGAAACCCGTCGTCGCGCTTGCGGCATGGACGATGCTGATGTGGGCGTGGATGTATATTACCCGTATTCCCGCGATGCAGAAAGCTGAGGGGCTCGACGTCAACAATATGGTGGGCGGTGTCGGTGGTGATCTTGACAAGGTTTTGCCGAACAAAATTCAGTGGATTGCGCACAATTACAACCATCTGCACGAAGCACCGACGGTGTTTTATGCCGTGGCGCTGGTGCTGGCGATCACTGGTTGGGGTGATGGCATGAATGCGACGATTGCCTGGGCCTATGTCGGCCTGCGCATTGCTCACAGTCTTGTGCAGGCATTGTGGAACCGCATCATGGTGCGCTTCACACTGTTCCTTCTATCCAGCCTCGCGCTGATCGCATTGATCGTGCACGCTGCAATGGTGGTCTTTCATTAACGCGTGAATTCAGCGGCCAGTTCCACATGGGTTGACCAGCGGAACTGGCCCACGGGCCAGACGCGGCCAAGCCGATAGCCGCCAGCGACCAAGGTTTTTGCGTCGCGGGCGAAACTTGACGGGTTACAACTGACATAGGCGATTGCGGGAATTTTCGACGCCGCGAGTTGCGCCACCTGCTCACGAGCCCCTGCCCTTGGTGGATCGAGGACGGCAGCTGAAAAGCGGTCTAGCTCCACACTGGTCAGCGGCCTGCGGAACAGGTCGCGATGCTCGGCAAACAGCGTGCGCTGCGCCCTGCCCGCTGCGGCCTTCAGCGCCATGATCGCGGTGCGATCAGCCTCTCCTGCATAGACCTTGGTCTTGGCGTCGAACGATAATGCAAATGTCCCAAGCCCTGCGAAAAGGTCGGCGACTATGGTCGCATTGCCGCAAATTGTGCGCACGGCATGCACCAGTGCGGCTTCACCATCGTCGGTTGCTTGCAGGAAGCCGAAAGGCGGATAGCTGACCGCAACGCTACCCAGCGTCACCGTCACGGGATCGGGCTCCCACTGCGTCGTCGGGCCATAGCCATCATCGAGCGACAATCGCGCCAGCCCTTGCGTGCGAGCAAAATCGGTCAGCGCCTCATGCGCTTCCAACCCTTCTGGCATCCAGTTTTCAATCACCAGATCGACACCCTGGTCAACCAGCGCGAGTTTGACCGAAACATTGCGCCGTCGGTCGATACGCGGCGCAAGGAAAGCGCGCAGCGGCTCAACCAGCGCGAACAGGTCGGGGTGCATCACTTCGCATTGTTTCAGATCGATGATGCGGTGGCTTTTCTCGGTGCTGAAACCCAGCTGGAATTGCTTTCCCGCCCATGCCGAACGCAACGACACACGGCGGCGACTGTGCGGTGGGGAGAGGTGTGCGGGCATGACTTCCCCGGCTTCCAGTCCCTGCCCGGTCAGTCCGCCGACAACTCGGTCGCGGACAAAGACGCGCAACGCGCCATCGTCAACTTGCTGGATTTGGCAACCGCCGCATAGCGGAAAATGACGGCAGACCGGTTCCACATGATGCGGGCCGTGGATCAGACCGCCTTCGGGATTCAAACGGTCGCCGGGCGCAGCCAAAGGCACATGCCGTCCATCGGCAGTCACGCCATCGCCGCGTGCAGCAATGCGGATAATTTCGTCAATTTCGGTCACTGCGGTGCGTTGCCCGTTCGGGGCGCTACAATCAACCCGCCTTCGACGTTTTGTCGCCTCGACCTAGGATTTACCACCAGAGCCAGCTTTGATCGCCGCAGGCAGGCGGTAGCTATCGTCGCCCGAGGTTACCTCGATCATGCCGTCGCTCAGCAGCTTGACTTTGGTTTCGTCAAAACCGTCAGCAGGTGCCAACCCGCGCCCATCGGTCAGGATGTTGAACCGCCGAAATCCACCATCGGGATGGCGCACCACCAGAATGCGCGCTTCGTCGCCCGATACCGTTTCGGTAGTGCAATTGCGTTCAAAGGTCGTGCTTCCAGCCAGCGCACATTCGATTTTTCCGCCGAGTGCTGCGTCTTCCGCAGCCTCGCTTTCGGCCTGTTCGAGCGATGACTTGCTGCCGCACGCCGCCAAAGCAAGCGCCGCGCCGCCCAGTATCGCGATCCGGATAGTCATAATGGACATGGTTGTTCGTAGTTGCCCCATTGGAATTTTGTCACGCTATAACGCCACTCGACGCGCGGTGCAAAGTGCCTGCAACGCCGCGCCCCAATTTCGGACATTGTTGCTATAGGGCGTTATCGCTTTTGCAACTGGCTGATATCGCGAACCGCGCCTTTGGCCGCGCTGGTGGTCATCGCGGCATAGGCCTGAAGCGCAACCGATACCTTGCGCGGGCGTTCTTTTTCAGGCTGCCAGCCCTTGGCATCCTGAGCCGCACGGCGACGTTGCAGTTCTTCCTCGCTCACTGCCAAGTGAATTGTGCGGTTGGGGATATCGATTTCGATCCGGTCACCGGGTTCGACCAAGCCAATCTCGCCACCTTCGGCCGCTTCGGGTGAGGCATGGCCAATCGACAGCCCTGACGTGCCGCCCGAAAGGCGCCCGTCAGTCAAAAGCGCGCACGCCTTGCCCAGACCTTTCGATTTCAGATAGCTGGTCGGGTACAACATTTCCTGCATCCCCGGCCCGCCCTTTGGCCCTTCATAGCGGATGACGACTACGTCTCCTTCAACAACCTGCCCGGTCAGGATCGCGGTGACGGCGGCGTCCTGGCTTTCATAAACCTTGGCGGGGCCAGCAAATTTCAGGATGCTGTCATCGACGCCGGCGGTCTTCACGATGCAGCCATCGCGCGCGATATTGCCGAAAAGCACAGCCAATCCCCCGTCTTGCGAAAAGGCATGTTCTTTCGATCGGATAACACCATTTTCGCGATCGAGATCAAGCTCATCCCAGCGCCGTGACTGGCTGAACGCGGTCTGCGTCGGCACGCCTCCGGGGGCAGCCTTGAAGAATTTCTGCACTTCGGGATCGTTGGTGCGGCTGATATCCCATGCATTCAACGCATCGCCCAAGGTGCGGCTGTGTACCGTCGGCAGATCGCTGTGCAGCAAACCGGCCCTGTCGAGTTGCCCAAGGATCGACATGATGCCGCCCGCGCGGTGGACATCTTCCATATGCACATCGGCTTTGGCTGGGGCGACCTTGGACAGGCACGGCACCTTGCGGCTCAGCCGGTCGATATCGGCCATAGTAAAGTCAACGCCCGCCTCCTGAGCCGCGGCAAGCAAATGCAGCACTGTGTTGGTCGATCCTCCCATCGCAATGTCAAGGCTCATCGCATTTTCAAACGCCTCAAAACTGGCAATCGAGCGCGGCAAGGCGCTTTCGTCTTCTTGCAAATAATAGCGCTCGCACAGCTCGACAGCGAGGCGTCCGGCGCGGAGGAAAAGCTGTTGCCGGTCCGAATGCGTAGCGAGCTGCGATCCATTGCCCGGCAGCGAAAGCCCCAACGCTTCGGTGAGGCAGTTCATCGAATTGGCGGTGAACATGCCGCTGCAAGAACCGCAAGTCGGGCAAGCACTGCGCTCAATGGTCTGGACTTCCTCGTCGGTATAGCTTTCATCGCCTGCGGCAATCATCGCATCGATCAGATCGAGTGCAACTTCCTTGCCCTTCAGCACGACCTTGCCAGCTTCCATCGGTCCACCCGAGACGA
>Ga0075154_10000546_pt1 | contig 31255 bp, 33 predicted proteins | sample JI71714BDNA_FD_70965 | JGI IMG/M metagenome (GOLD analysis project Ga0075154, IMG submission 70965) | Wastewater effluent complex algal communities from Wisconsin, to seasonally profile nutrient transformation and Carbon sequestration -... | ecosystem: Engineered > WWTP > Effluent > Algae...
TGTTCGCCCACATAGTTCATTGAATTACATGTCGCCTGTTGAGTATGCAAAACAGGCAGCATAAGCTGGAAAATCTCATCACCGGATTGGTATTAATTTCGGGGAAAGGTCACCGTCAAGCACTGCCTGGGTAAACGGCTATGAGACGTTGCTGTTGAGGTGTTAAAAAGCGCCGGACTTAATATTGGACACTATTGATCAGTTTGCGGCTAAATTCATGCTGAGGATTGGTAAATATCTGTGTGGTAGCGCCGTAGTCCAGGCATTTTCCCTGATGCAAAACCATTGTTTGATCGGCAATATGACGCACCAATCGCAGTTGATTGGTAATGAGCAAGTATGCGATATCGGTTTTCTGCTGCAACTCCAGCAGCAGATTGACGATTTGAGCCCGCAAAGAGGGATCGAGCGCTGTTAGTGCCTCGTCCAGGATTAAAACCTTCGGATCGAGTATCAGCGCGCGTGCTAAAGCTACCCTCTGTAATTGACCACCAGAAAACATGTGTGGGTAATAATTGGCATGCTCATTCAACAGACCCAGCAAACGGAGTGTCTGACTAATTTTTTGCTCACGTTGCTCAAAACTCAATACGGTGCTGTAGCGCAAAACTGCGTGCAGGATCTCGGCAATTTTTTGATTTGGATTTAATGAGCGTGCCGCATCTTGAAAGATGTAGCGGATAAACTGGTTCGTTTTACGATATTCACTAAAGTTAATTTGATTGCCGGCATAGAAGATCTCACCTTGATCCGCCTGCTCAATGCCCACTAGCAGTTTTGCCAGCGTACTTTTACCCGAGCCATTTTCACCAACGACAGCCAGTGTCTCTCCCGCTTGCAAGGTAAAACTGACTTGCTGTAAGGCGATGATCTCTTTATGTTTAAACAAACCGGTCGCTTTGCGGTAGGTCTTACCCAAATTACGGACTTCTATCAGGTTACTCATGCGCTGAAGTCCTCAGGATCGGAAAATGGCAGCTGTAAAAATGATTCTGTTGCCGTTCTAACTGTGGTGTTTTTACACACTCTTTTCGCGCATTTGGACAGCGAGGACCCAAGCGGCAACCTATTGGCAAATGTTGTAGCGTGGGTATGCTGCCCTGCAGCGCATAAAGTTGTTGCTTAAATCCAAGCTCTGGCTGGAACTCAGGCACGCTGCGGATCAACGCATCTGTATAGGGATGGCGGGGGTTTTTTAGCAGATCAGCGGTCTCGCCGGCTTCAACCAGCTGACCGCAATACAACACACTTAAAGTGTCGGTATTTTTGGCCACTGTCTCTAGTTCGTGGCTAATCAATAGGATTGAGGTGCCTTTGAGCTGGTTAAAACTGGCCAGTAAACGAAATAGCTGCGCCTGAGTTGTGCTCTCCAGTGCTGTGGTCGGCTCATCGGCGATTAATAGTTTTGGGTCTTTGGCGATAGCCATTGCGATGGAGATTTTTTGGCAAACCCCTTCAGACAGTTGATAAGGATAACTGTTTAAAACTGATTGATGGTCTTTGATACCCACTTTGTGCAGTAAATTGATGGCTTTTTTGCGGCGGAAATAGCCTTTTTGCCACCAAGAAACACCTTCAAGTCGGTGATCGGGGATAGACTCAGCCAGTTGCTCACCAATGAGCGCGGTCGGGTCCATACTGCGACTCGGCTCCTGATAGATCATGGCAATATCTCTGGATATAATTTCGCGCTGGCGTTGGTAGGGCAGCCGCAGTAAATCCTCTCCGCACCAGCTAAACCGGTCCGCAGAGATATGCCAGCGTTGATGTAATACACCCATGATTGCTTTTGCAATCAGACTTTTGCCAGATCCTGATTCGCCAACGAGTCCTCGTACTTCACCTTCCTTCAGGGATAGGTTGACCCGATCAACCGCACGGACTATACCGTCAGGGGTCTCAAGTTCTAAAGTCAGGTTACGGATATCTAACAACTGCATCAGTTTTCCCGCCTTTTCTTCATCGCGGTACGCAAACCGTCGCCGACCAGATTAACAGACAATACCGTGATGAAAATGAGTAAACCTGGTAAAGCGACAGTCCACGGTGCCAGATAGATGGAGTCCAGCGCATCAGCGACCATGCTTCCCCATTCCGGTGTCGGCGCTTGCGCTCCCAGCCCAAGAAATCCGAGTGCGGCAATGTCAAGTATGGCGGTCGACAATGCCATGGTGAATAACAACGACAGGGGCTCCCAAAGATTTGGTAGCACGACAGACCAAAGGATCTGCCAGTTATTGGCACCATCGAGCCGATAAGCAATCACATAGTCCTGCTTGAGCTGTTGTTGGATAGCATTACCAACACCGTGAATAAATTGAGGTAATAAGGCAAGCATGATCGCCCATATGGTGTTCAGCAAGCCTGGGCCCAATATTGCAACTATCACGATAGCCAATAATAGGCTGGGAATGGTAAGCGCCAGATCCAGCAGGTGATTAAAAATACTGGATTGTACCCCTCTGGTCATCCCTGCCAGAATGCCTAAGAGGAGCCCTATAAACATTGCGCCACAAACGGTCAGGAGTGCCAAGCCGAAGCTATAGCTTGCACCGAGCATTAAACGCGACATCAGATCACGGCCCAGGTCGTCGGTGCCAAAAGGGTACGCCACTAGTCCATTGCCTTGCCATGAGGGAGGCAAGAGCAACAATTCAGAATTTTGCAGATAGGGATCATGCGGTCCTACAAAAGGACTGATCACAGCTAACAGCAATAGTACAATCAGGATCACCAGGCCAAGCAGGGCAAAATGCTGTGTGACAAAATGGCGCCACAGCAACTGGTATGGTTTTTTATTATATTCTTCATAGTACAAGCGCAATTTTTTCATCAGAGCTTCCGCGCCAGTGGATTAAATAGCGTATGCAGGATCTCAGTCAGCATGTTGACACAAATAACCAGACTGGAGACGACCATCAAACCGGCCTGAATTGCCGGGTAATTGCGCTGATAAATACTGTCGATTAACCAATGACCAATACCTGGCCAGGAGAAGATCACCTCTGTCAGCATTGCCAGGGTTATCAAAGTACTAAATTGCAGTCCAACCTGGCGGGTGACAGGTAATAATGCATTGCGAAGTCCATGGCGATACAACACTTGCGTCCTTGATAACCCTTTAGCCCGTGCAGTTTTGACATAGTTCTGGTCCAGCACTTCTAACATGGAAGCCCGGACAAAACGAATCATCACGTTCGTTGGATAGACCGCCAGAATAAATGTCGGCATCGCCAGGTGGAGCAAGGCGTTATAGGCGGCCTCGCTTCTGTTGATCTCGCCGGCAAGCAGAATATCAACAAACATGAAACCCGTTTGACTCGGCACTTCAAACAAAACACCTAGACGCCCTGAAGTCGGTAACCAGCCAAGTTGCAATGAAAACAACATGATAAAGATCAGTGCCAGCCAAAAGATCGGCATTGAATAACCGATCAGCGCCAGACCCGAAATGCATCGGTCAAGGATACTGTCCTTTTTTATCGCAGCCAGCAGGCCAAGCGGGATCCCGGCTATCAGACTCAGGCAGAGTGCATACGCAGCTAACTCCAGCGTTGCCGGTAACACCCGCGCAATTTCGTGCAGCACTGGTTGCTGACTGGCAAATGATAAACCCCAATCGCCGGACAGAATTCGTCTGTTGTAAGCAATGTATTGCTGCCAAAGGCTTTGATCCAGGGCCAGAATCTGCTGCAGGTGATGATGCCGCTCTGGCGATATATCGCGAAGTCCGGTCAGATTACTGACCAGGTCACCGGGAAACAGATAATTGAGGCTGAAGACAAAGACCGTCAGGGCAACAAAAACGAAGCCAAGCAGGAATAATCTGCGGGCTAAATAACGCAATATCATGGCGTCTTCCCGGCATTCATGAAACTGATGCCACCGTAAGGATTAATCGTGACACCCAGAACTCCGCTGTTTTTCACCTGAAAACGCTTTGAATGTGCAATAGGCACTAAGGGCATTTGCTGCTGAAGATACTGTTGGGCGGCGAGATAATAACTGCGGCGCTGCTGCACATCGGTTGTCTTCAGTGCGCTGGAAATGAACTGATCAAACTGTTCGTCGCACCAGTTTGCCCTGTTACTGCCCGAAATCGCTGCAGCGCAGCTCAACAGTGGTCGCAGGAAGTTATCCGGATCGGCATTATCTGCCGACCACCCAATTAAGACCGAGTCGTGTTCACCCTGACGCAGTTTACGACGGAACGTATTCCACTCGTAGGAAACAATCCGGGCTTTCACCCCAATTGCGCGCAGATCTGCCTGAATCAGCTCCGCCATTTTTTGCGCATTAGGGTTATACATCCGTTGGATCGGCATCGCCCAAATATCGATACTGAATCCATCCGGATAACCCGCTTGTGCTAATAAGGCTTTTGCTTTGGCCGGATTAAATGACTGATGTTGAGCCTCATGGCGATAAGCCCACGAGTTTGGCGGTAGAACGGATGTGGCCTCTTCCGCCTGACCAAAATAGACCGCTTGCAGGATGTTGGGCTTGTTGATCGCCATCGCTAATGCCTGTCGCACTTCTACTTGATTAAATGGCGCTTTACGCGTGTTGAAGGCCCAGAAACCCACATTCATACTGGTTTGTTGATCGACGATAAAACCCGGTTTGCTTGATAACATCTGCAGTTCAGCGAGGCGTGGGATCGGAGCCACGTCGCATTCGCGTGTCAGGAGTTTCGCCAGCCGTTTTGTGTTATCGGGGACTATATCAATCACCAGTTGTTGCAGGCTGCCATGCTGACGCCAATATTCATCGTGACGGTAGTAACGAATTAACACATTTTTCTGATATTGCCGGAATTTAAAGGGGCCGGTGCCAATCGGTTGGCTGTCCAGTAATGGTTTTTCATTCTGAGCGATCAGAAGTGCGCCATATTCTGCCGACAGGATCGCGGCAAAATCTGTCGCTAATACCGATAAAAATGAGCTGTCGGGTTGATTCAGTCTGAACTCGACTTCATCGTGGCTCAATGCGCTGACCTTTTGCACACGTTGGCGCCATTCGATACTGTCAAAATAAGGATATTCAGTCGCGGTCTGAAAAAACGGGTGTTCAACTAGCAACATGCGATTGAACGTAAAAACGATATCTTCCGCAGTCAAAAAACGGGAAGGTTTGAAATAATCAGTGTGATGAAAACTGACCTGTTGTCGCAGTTTAAAGCGATAAACCAGACCATCGGCACTGACAGACCATTGCTGCGCCAACGCCGGTTTTAGCGCTCCGGTTTCAGGGTCAATATCAAGCAGACGGTCATAAAGATGCTGGCTGACCGCATCTATCGTGGTCCCGGAGGTCACGAGTTGCGGATTAAAACTCTCGGGGGAGCCTTCTGCACAATAGACCAATCCCTGGTTACTGTTTGCCTCCGGCACCGGCTGACAAGCAGTTAACCACAGCGTAAGACTCAAGCTGCCAAAACGGCAAAAGGCAAAATTCATTGTTGGCTGTCTAACAATTTGTATTTTTTCATATATCCACGCAGTTGATGATACGTCAGATTGAGTGCATCCGCAGTTTTTTTCTGATTGTACTGACAGGCTGCGAGCGCTTGTTTGATCAAGGTCACTTCATAGTTCTCTGACAGCTCTTTAAAATCCTGAACCTGGCTGAAATCAAATTGCAAGGAGCCAGAGGCTGCTGCAGGTTGGATAATCGGCGGAGGCGCTGCCACAGTCGACGTCTCCGGTATGGCTTGAACTGGTTGGCGGTCTTTGGTGCGGACGCGGGCTTTGGGGCGAAAAGGCGACGCAAAAGGGTCGAACAGAATATCGTGCACCGGGACATAAGGATTGTTGGTGCGGTAGACACTGCGTTCGACGACGTTTTTCAGCTCACGGACATTGCCCGGCCAGTCGTAGTCGAGTAACTGACGTTTGGCTTTCTCACTGAAACCGCTGAAAAGTTCAAAGTTCAGCTCCCGCGCCATGTTAATCGCAAAGTGTTCTGCCAGTTGCATAATATCTTCGCGGCGCTCCCGCATCGGTGGCAGGGTAATCACATCAAACGCCAGACGGTCGAGCAAGTCTGCGCGAAATTCGCCACGCTCCGCCATGCCGGGTAAATCTTCATTAGTCGCACAGACCAGCCGGACGTCTACTTTAATCGGCCTGCTACCGCCGACCCGTTCAAATTCGCCATATTCAATCACCCGCAGCAATTTTTCCTGCACCAGCCCGGGCGTATTTGCCAACTCGTCCAGAAATAGCGTGCCAAAATTAGCTCGTTCGAACCGGCCTTCGTGCCGTTTACTTGCTCCGGTAAATGCGCCGGCTTCATGGCCAAAGAGTTCACTTTCTAAAAGATTTTCGTTCAGCGAGGCGCAGTTCAACGTCAGATATGTTTGGTCCCAGCGCTGAGACAAATAATGAAGCCGTGCAGCAATCAACTCCTTACCTGTCCCGCGTTCGCCAATGATGAGTACAGGCTTGTTTAAAGAGGCTATTTGTGACACCTGGTCCAATACATTGAGAAAACTGTTAGATTGGCCAATCAGATTGTCTTGTTGGAATGTTCTTGCCATCTCACTGCCACTTAGTGGTTAAATTTGCTAATTAGTAGTCTATTTGAAAGATTAGTTGGGCGACAGCGTTTAGCAAAAATAAATTTAAACTAATAAAAACAAGGGGATGCGTTTTTTCTCAGAGTTGGCAAGCTTCCTGAATAAGGATATATGACTCAATCAGACACCAAACGAGGTAAACATCATGGGTATTTTCTCTCGCTTCTCAGATATCGTGAATTCAAACATCAACGCCTTGTTAGACAAAGCGGAAGATCCGGAAAAAATGGTTCGCCTGATTATTCAGGAAATGGAAGATACACTGGTAGAAGTGCGCTCTTCATCTGCAAAAACCATTGCAGAGAAAAAGGAATTGCAACGTGTCGTCAGCCGTCTGGAAGAAGATGTGGCCGACTGGCAAGGTAAAGCCGAACTGGCACTGAGCAAAGACCGTGACGATTTGGCGCGCTCAGCATTAGTTGAGAAGCAAAAAGCAGCAGACCAAGCTGCCGCGGTAAATACTGATATCGCCAATTTAGACACGCATATCAGTAAGCTGCAGGACGAAGTTGCTCAGTTACAGGAAAAACTGGCAGACGCTAAAGCGCGGCAAAAAACCATGCTGATGCGCCAGAAGACAGTAGCATCGCGGCTTGAAGTGAAGAAATCGCTGGATAGCAACCGGTTAAATGATGCGATGTATAAATTCGAACGCTATGAACAGAAAATCGATACGCTGGAAGCTCAGGTCGAATCTTACGACTTAGGGAAAAAGACTTTGCGCGATGAGTTTGCGGATTTAGCGTCACAGGACAAAATTGATTCTGAACTGGCAGCACTGAAAGCAAAAATGAACACTGAGAACAACGCCTGAATTTCAGGCGTTTCTGGAGCCTAAGATGGATATTACCGAAGCTTTTGCGATACCGATGATCATCTTCATGATATTCGTCGCGCCGATCTGGATCATTATGCATTACCGCAGTAAACGCAAAATTTCAGAAGGCCTGTCGGAGCATGAACTGGCGCAACTAAACGATTTATCCGCGAAAGCCGAGCGGATGGCCGACCGGATTAAAACCCTGGAGGCTATTCTGGACGCTGACGCACCAAACTGGAGGCGTAAACATGAGTCATAAACGTCGTGAGCTGTTGCGGGATGACCGCAACGGCAAAATAGCCGGGGTTTGCGCGGGTATTGCAGATTATTTCGGCTGGGAATTGTGGTTAGTTCGGGTTGTTGTGTTAGCTTCGGTACTTCTGGGCTTTGGCGGGATCTTGCCAGTCCTTTATCTGGTTGGCTGGATAGTGCTGGAGAAGAAATCGGTGGCAGAAAAACGCAGTGGAGAACCCATTGTGCCTGCAGCAGAACGGCCTGTTGAAGTGAAAACGCGAGTGTGGCAGCGCGGCGAGGCGCCGCCTCGCGCACTGAATCATCTGAAGCAACAATTTGACAGTATTGAATATCGATTGCGGGATATGGAATCTTATGTCACTTCGAATAAATTCCAGTTACATCGCGAGTTTAACAAACTCTGATTGCCAGGTTACACCTGGCGTAATTCAGCGGGACCACTCATCTGATGAACCTTCAACTGCCAGACCGCGCCCGGGTTTTCGGACAACGTCTGGCAAATCAACACCTGCGTCTTGGCATCACCGGTATCAGCGGTGCGGGCAAAACTGCCTTTCTGACCAGTCTGGTCCGGCAACTGACACAAGCGCCATGCAACCAACTGCCGTTTTTCCAGGTCATGCAACAAGATCGTTACCTCGGCGGGCAGTGTGTACCCAATCCTGTTGCGGCCAGAGCCCGTTTTCCTTTTGAGCTGAATCTACAGCAACTACAGCATGGTCAGTGGCCAGCATCGACAACCGGGCTGAGCCAAATCACCTTAACGCTGCGCTATAAACCTGCTCACCCATTGAAACAGAAGATGTTGAAATGGCAGCAGCTGACAGTGGAAATCACGGATTATCCCGGTGAATGGTTGTTGGATTTGCCAATGTTACAGCAACAGTATCCTGAATGGAGCCAACAGGTCTGGCTGCTCCTTGATTCCGAGCCCATCCGTGAGCTGGCCGCACCGTTTCGACAGCTGTTATTGTCGGCAGATGGGACGGCACACCCCTTAGTGCTGCAGCAGCTTAGTGAGAGTTATCAACAACTTCTATTGCAAATCAAGCAGCGGCAGTTGGCGGTTATGTTGCAACCCGGGCGCTTACTACGCCCGGCAGATTTGCTGGGAGCACCCCTTTTACAGCTGTTCCCCTTGTTGCCAGAGCAACTGGCTGCCGAGCATGCACTCGGGCAGCAATTGAGAAAAAATTTCCAGGATTATCAACAGGAAGTCGTCCTGCCGTTTTATCGTGATTATTTTGCTGGGTTAGACCGGCAGGTGATTATGGCCGATTGTTTAGGTGCCCTGAACCGCGGCCACAAGGCGCTTGAACAACTACAACAAGCACTGATGCTGATCATGCAGCATTTTTCTTATGGGCCAGAGAACTGGTGGCGACGAGTCTTTAAACCGCGGATCGACAAAGTCTTATTTGTGGCGTCTAAAGCTGATTTACTGACACCCGATCAGCATCGCAACTTGCTGTTATTGCTGCAGCAAATGTTGCAGCAACCCTTGTATCAGCAGCGCTACCAGCGTTGCGAAACACAAGCGCTCGCAGTCGCATCAGTCGTCAGCGCCGAATACGGTCAGGTGCAGACAGCGGACGGACCTACTCATTGTATCCGGGGACGCTTAGCCAGTACCGGTGAACTGCAAACCTGGTATCCGGGTGAAGTGCCGATGTCGATGCCGTCCCCTCAGTTATTTGCGCATCATCAGTTTGCTTTTCCAGATTTTCTACCACTGGTAGGTTCTGAACCTTCGTATCCACTGCAACTGAGGATGGATCAGGCGCTGCAGTTTTTACTCGGAGATCATCTGCAATGAAAGATCTGAAAACCGCAGAGCAGTTCACCAACACTGATTTTGTCAGTCTGCAATCGGATATGCCAGTCAGACCACCGAAAGCCGCTAGCAGGCTGGCGGATACTGAGTTTGACCCTTTGCAACAACCGACTGCTGCACAGGCGGAGCCGGCTGGCGAACAAGCCGCACCGCGTGGCATGTCATTGTGGTTGGTCGTCGGCCTGGCTTTGGTCTTATTGCTTGGCGGTTTGCAATGGGCCGAATTTGTTCAACAAAGCCTGAACCAGAGTTGGCTGCAAGGCGGCGCTGCGATCGGGTTAACCGGTATAGGCAGCATTGCTGTACTAAGGATGGCTTTTCATGCCTGGCGAGGCCGTCGTCAGCGGCTGGAACGAAAGCGCTGGCGGGAACAAGCAAACGCGATAGCGCAAAGCCTGCAATATGGTCAGGCATCACCGCTGTGTCAGCGAATTCTGCTGGCGTTACCTCAAGCAGACGCTGATGCATTTCGCGCGCAGCATCATGTACAGCTTTCAGATGCGGAAACTTTGCAGCTGTTTGATTTGCTTGTGTTGCAACCTATTGATCAGCAAGCCACAGTTCGTATCAGCGCTGCGGCCAAACAAGTCGGAATGGCGGTCGCGATGAGCCCCTTTGCTCTGGCTGACATGCTGCTGGTCAGTTGGCGGGCCTGGCGCCTGATGGGGGAATTGTCGGCACTTTATGGCGTAAACATCGGCTCTTTGCAGCGATTCGCCCTGATGAAGCAATTTGCCAATCTACTGTTCTGGACGGGTGCTACCGAGCTTGCCATCGATATCGGTGGTGATTTTCTTGGCGTGGAGCTGAGCAGTAAATTGTCGGCCAGAGCCGGTCAGGGGGTATTAGCCGGAGTGATGCTGGCAAGACTTGGTCGTTTTGTGCAACAACAACTCAGGCCGTTACCGCTACTGACGGCGCAAAAAACCATTCAGCCTTTGCTGCAATCTTTAATTGAACGCCTGCTGCAGCGACCGCCTGCACAATAATATTTACATTCTGAGTGATCCGGTAATCAATCACATCAGATGAAACAGACTGACAGATGTCTGCATGCCTTGTCGGCTTTATAACTTCTTTGCTTTATTGAAATGAAAGATCATCCAAGCAGTCAGGTAGTTATGAGCAGTTCCAGTCAACACGCAGAAACCTTATGTATTCACGCCGGAAAAACTTACGATAGACAGTTCGGCAGTCTGGCAACGCCGTTGTATCAAACCTCCACTTTTGTCTTCGACAGCGCTGAGCAGGGCGCTGCCCGTTTTGCCGGCGAGGCCGAAGGTTTCATTTATACCCGTCTTGGCAACCCGACCACCCGTGAACTGGAACTCAAAGTCGCGGCGCTGGAAGGTATGGCTGATGGCGCCGCCACCGCGACCGGCATGGGCGCCGTTGCGGCAGCTACTTTGGCGTTTTTACAGCAGGGCGACCATATGATTGCGAGCAAAGCCATTTATGGCTGTAGCTTTGCACTGTTTAATCATCAGTTTGCCCGTTATGGCATTGACGTCAGCTTTGTCGACATGACCGATCATGCTGCGGTTGAAGCGGCACGCCGCCCCAACACGAAAATGTTGTTTGCTGAAACTCCGATCAACCCAAATCTGGTCGTGCTGGATTTGGAGTTTCTTGGTCAGTTCTGCCGCCGATATGGGATCAAGTCAGTGATTGACAATACCTTCTTGACTCCATTGCTGCAGCAACCGGCGCAGTTTGGCATCGATATCATTATCCATAGTGCGACTAAATATCTGAATGGCCATGGTGACGTAGTCGCCGGCATCATTCTGTCAGACGCGGAAACCATTCAGACGATTAAACTGACAACCCTCAAAGATATGGGCGCAACCATCAGCCCGCATGACGCCTGGCTCATCATCCGGGGTTTGAAGACCCTATCCGTGCGGATGGAGCGTCATTGCCAGAATGCACAAAAGGTCGCTGAATATCTGCAGGCGCATCCAGCTGTTGCCACTGTGTATTACCCCGGTCTGCCATCACATTCTGGCCATCGGTTTATCGGCAAACAAATGAAAGCCGCGGGCGGTGTTCTGGCGTTCGAGCTTAAAGGCAGCCTGGATGACGGCCGGTTTTTCATCAACCAGTGTGAATTACTGAGTTTGGCGGTGAGTCTGGGAGATGCCGAGTCCTTGATCCAACACCCGGCATCAATGACACATAGCCCTTACACGGCGGAAGAACGGCGGGCCGCGGGGATCAGCGATGGTTTAATCCGCATATCGGTCGGTCTGGAGCATGTGGATGACATCATTGCAGACTTGCAGCAAGCTTTAGTAAAGATGCAGTTACAGCAAAAATAACTAATAAAAATATATAGATGCGTATTGGTCTTTAAGCTGTGTACAAAATTTTGCACAGCTGTGATGTCATCAGTTTTGGTTGGCGGGTTAACAGCTTTGTCTCAATCCACTAGGATGCCTGCCATCAAGCCAGCCCAAACGAGGCCGGCCTACAGAATCAACAGGTAGTAACATGACAACTTACGTATCCCGCCAGTCGGACGCTGCAGGCATCATTGCCTGGTCCGATGAAGAAAATCAAATTTGGGCTGATTTAATCCAGCGTCAGCTGAGTTGTATTGAAGGCAAAGCCTGTGACGAATACATGGCTGGTTTGGCCCGCCTTAATCTGCCAAAAGACCGCATCCCGCAATTACATGAAGTCAACGCCGTGTTGCAAGCGACGACTGGCTGGCAGTGTGCTGAAGTGCCGGCACTGATTAGTTTTGACCGCTTTTTCCAACTGCTGGCGAATAAGCAATTTCCGGTCGCAACCTTTATCCGTAGCCGGGAAGAATTCGATTACTTGCAGGAACCAGACATTTTTCATGAAATTTTTGGTCACTGCGCCATGCTGACGAACCCGGACTTCGCTGAGTTTACTCACATGTACGGAAAGCTCGGACTCGCCGCCAATAAAGAAGATCGTGTTTACCTTGCACGGTTATATTGGTTCACTATTGAATTTGGTCTGATCGACACGTTGGATGGCCTACGCATATACGGTGGCGGTATTTTGTCGTCACCGGGGGAGACTCAATATGCGATGCATTCCGATATTCCTGAGCGAAAAATTCTCGATGTGGTCGATGTATTCCGCACGCCTTACCGCATCGACATCATGCAACCTATCTATTTCCGTATTCAAAGCATCCGGCAACTGTTTGAAATTGCCCAGCAGGACCTGATGTCATTGGTACAGCAAGCCAAAGCAATGGGCCTGCATGCACCGAAATTTGCACCAAAACAGAAAAAAGCCAGTTAACTACAGCAAGATTGAGAACAATGATGACAGAATTAGCAGTACAAAAATGTGAAGCCTGCCGCGCTGATGCACCACGTGTGTCTGATGATGAACTGCCGGAGTTGATGCGCCAGATCCCGGATTGGGTGCCGGTTGCCCGTGACGGTATTTTGCAGCTCGAACGCGAATACAAATTCAAAAATTTCAAACTTGCATGGGCATTTCATCAGAAAGTTGCAGAAATGGCAGAAGAGGAAGGGCATCATCCTGCTCTGTTGCTGGAGTGGGGTAAGCTGACAGTGACCTGGTGGTCTCATTCCATTAAAGGGCTGCACAAAAACGATTTTATTTGCGCTGCGAAAACAGATGCCCTGTTAAGTGCAAACTGAACCAAACAGTTAAAAAGCTGCTCCGGCAGCTTTTTTTGTCTCTGAAATCTAGTCAAAACCTCACTCTCGTTCACAATAGTTTACAAAAGAGCTGGTCTGTTGCGCGCGCAATACCGTATGATGCGATCAGAGTCATCTTATTGGGTTGTCATACGCATGCGCTTAGAAATCCATTGTCAGGACCGGGTTGGTATCGCTCAGGAAGTGTTAAACATTCTGGTAAATTTTCAGATTGACCTGCGTGGCATCGAGGTTGATCCGGAGTTAGGCCGGATGTATGTCGCTTTTCCTACCGTCGATTTTGAAAAGTTTCAGGAGATGATGGCAAAAATACGTCGCATACCAGGCGTAGAAGATGTCAAAACTACCCCCTTTATGCCATCAGAACGCGAACACAATGAGCTGTTCACGTTGCTCAAAACGCTACCCGATGGTGTCATCGCCATCGATACCAAAGCCAATGTCACTGTCATTAATGAAGCTGCACTTGATGCTTTAACTTTACAGCGTGATGAAGTGGCTGGTTTACCGATCACACCTTTAGTCAAAGGTTTCAACTTTCAACGCTGGCTGGAAAGCGATGACGTGTTGGCACAAACCCGGAAGATTGAAATTCACGGTAAAAAGTTTATCGCTGACATCTTGCCGGTGATGGTTCCCGCCGAAGCAGGCCATGAAATTCTGGCCGGCGCGGTCATTACGCTGAAATCGGAAAGCCGGCTGGGTGAGCAGATGGTCGCGTTCAAAAAAGGTGATCAGGAAAGTTTCAATTCAATCCAGTCCAGCAGCAATCTGATGCGCAAAGTCGTGCGTGAAGCGAAGAAAATGGCGCAGCTTGATGCGCCGATCTTAATCACCGGCGAAACCGGGACCGGGAAAGAGTTATTGGCTCGTGCCTGTCATAGCGCAAGCAGCAGGGCTGGCAAGCCTTTCCTCGCGGTGAACTGTGCTGCACTGCCAGATAATGTCGCTGAATCCGAATTGTTCGGTTATGGCCCTAACGCCTTTGCGGGAACTGCTGAAGGTAAAAAAGGCATTTTTGAACAAGCCAACCGCGGCACAGTGTTTCTCGACGAGATTGGCGAGATGTCGCGCGAGATCCAGACCAAACTCCTGCGATTTTTGCAGGACGGCAGTTTCCGCCGGGTCGCTGATGAAAACGAAGTCCGGGTTGATGTCCGGGTCATTTGCACCACCCAAAAAGACTTACCGGGTATGGTGCAGGAGGGCCGTTTTCGTGAGGACTTGTACTACCGTTTGAATGTATTGACGCTGATGTTGCCGCCGCTGCGAGATCGAAAACAAGACATCGTGCCGCTGGCAGAGCATTTTATGGCGCGTTTGTCGGCTCGCCTTGGCCGCAAACCGCCGAAACTGACGGAAACCTGCGCGGCTTTTATTCAGCAATATCCTTGGCCGGGTAATGTACGACAGTTGGAAAACGCTTTGTATCGGGCAGTGACTTTACTCGAAGGGCCTGAGCTGGATAAAGATCAGCTGCAGTTGCCAAGTTATACCAACGATTTCGGTTACTTAGAGAAAGATTTTGATGGCACCCTTGATGAAGCAGTAAAACGGTTTGAAGCCGGATTATTGCGAAAATTGTTTCCTGCTTATCCAAGCTCACGTCAATTGGCGAAAAAACTCGGTTTAAGCCATACCGCCGTTGCCAATAAACTACGGGAATATGGCATTAATCGGAAGAGCGTAAAAATTTAATTACGCTTTGTCTGCATGACCGTACTAATTCAAGGCTGTTTTCGACTGAAAACAGCCTTTTTTATTGATTAATTGTCGAAATGGCGATTTCGTACGCGAAACGATACAAATAGGCAGTTTTTGGCTGTTAGCAGTATGTAAGCAACCGAGCTTCCTTTTTCCGCGCTAGGCGGCAAGATAGCGTCATTCCCCTTTGTTTTTAGTTTCCGGAGTTTGTCATGTTTGATCCTATCAACCCGCTTGGTACCGATGGTTTTGAGTTTGTGGAATACACCGCCGCAGATGCCCACGGTATTCGTCAGTTAAAAGAACTGTTTCAGTCACTGGGTTTTTCAGAAGTTGCGCAGCACCGCTCCAAGCTGGCCTGGCTATATAAACAGGGCGATATCAATTTTATCGTCAATGGCGAACCAAATTCACAGGCTGAAGAATTTGCCCGGGTGCATGGCCCTAGCGTCTGCGCGATGGCATTTCGCGTCAAAGACGCAGCAGCAGCACTCAAGCACGCATTGGCTAACGGCGCCAAAGAATATAAAAACCAAATCGGTCCGATGGAACTGAACATCCCGGCGGTCTATGGCATTGGTTCCAGCTTGCTGTATTTCGTTGACCGCTATGGTCAAAGCTCCGTCTATGACATCGATTTCAAATTCTATGATAACTGGCAGGCCAATATGGCTTCTCATAGCGTGGGTCTGGAAGTGCTGGACCACCTGACGCATAACGTGAAGCGCGGCAATATGAATGTCTGGGCTGGCTTCTATGAAAAGATCGGTAACTTCCGTGAGATCCGCTATTTCGATATTGAAGGCAAGCTGACCGGCCTGGTGTCCCGCGCCATGACGGCACCTTGTGGCAAAATCCGCATTCCAATTAACGAATCGTCAGATGACAAGTCACAAATTGAAGAATTTATCCGCGAATACAAAGGCGAGGGCATTCAGCACATCGCTTTAACCACAGAAGATATTTACGAAACGGTCCGCACGCTGCGTAGCCGTGGCATGGACTTTATGCCAACACCTGATACTTATTACAACAAGGTGAACAGCCGGGTTGAAGGCCATACTGAAGATCTGGACGCGCTGCGCGAACTGCGGATTTTGATTGATGGTGCGCCGGAGAAAGACGGCATCCTGCTGCAAATTTTCACTAAAACTGTGATTGGTCCGGTATTTTTTGAAATTATTCAGCGTAAAGGCAATGAAGGCTTTGGTGAAGGCAACTTTAAAGCCTTATTTGAATCCATCGAAGAAGATCAAATTCGTCGCGGGGTACTAGCAGATGCGTAAATGGGCGCAGTTTCCATTAAAAGAAGGCGATATTTCGCGCCAGGCACACGCGGATTTCCCGGAACAGGCGATTTACGAGCGGGAAACCGGTCGTAGCGGCTTTTTTGGCCCTGCCAGCCATTTCCATCACACCCATGCCCCGACAGGCTGGAGCAGCTGGGAAGGCCCGTTAAAGCCCCGTTTGTTTAACTTCAATGAGATTGGCGCTGACCAAGCTCAGTCGCCGTGGGCTGTGCCGAATCTGCTGCATAATGCGCATTGTAAAATGCGAACCTGGCGGCTGACGCAATCAATGGATTTCCTGGTACGCAATGCCGATGGTGATGAGCTGCTGTTTATCCATGAAGGTAGTGCGGAACTGTTCTGCGATTACGGTCATATGAGTCTGCGTGATGGCGATTATGTCGTGATCCCACGCTCGACCTGCTGGCGGCTTGAAACCTCAGCGCCGCTGTTTGTCTTGCTCATTGAAGCAACCAATGACTCATACCAGTTGCCGGAAAAAGGATTAGTTGGCAACCATGCGATTTTTGACCCGGCGATGCTGGATACACCGAAAATCGACGCTGCTTTTCAAGCGCAGTACAGCGAGCAGGAGACGCAGGTTCAGGTGAAACGTCATGGTCAGGTGTCAGTGATAACCTTTCCATATAACCCACTTGATGCTATAGGTTGGCATGGTGATTTAACTGTGATGCGGATTAACTGGCGTGATATCCGGCCGCTGATGAGTCACCGTTACCATTTGCCTCCGTCTGCCCATACCACATTTGTAGCCAGTCGTTTTGTTGTTTGCACCTTTGTACCAAGGCCGATTGAAAGCGATCCGGGCGCGTTAAAAGTGCCGTTTTACCATAACAACGACGATTATGATGAAGTGCTGTTTTATCACGCCGGTGATTTTTTCAGCCGGGACAATATCGAACGTGGCATGGTGACTTTCCATCCGGCTGGCTTCACGCACGGCCCGCATCCTAAAGCGTTCCAGGCCGGGCGCGAGTATCGTAAAAAATTCACCGATGAAGTTGCAGTGATGCTGGATACAAGAGATGCACTGGAAATGGGGCAGGCAGCACTTGCCACTGAGAATCCGGACTACGTCAACAGCTGGAAAATCAAGCCGGCTGAACAGAAGTAACAGTTTGACAGGAAACAGAAAATGAAATTAGCCAGTCTGAAGAATAACAGCCGTGACGGCCAGTTAGTGGTGGTGAGCCGTGACTTAAGCAAAGCAGTCGCCGTTGCGCATATCGCCGGCACTATGCAATATGCACTTGATCATTGGTCTGTTGTGGCACCTCAGCTTGCAGAGGTTTACCACGGCCTGAATCATGGCACTGTGCAGGGCGAATTTACCTTTGACCAACATGCTTGTGAGTCGCCATTACCACGAGCGTATCAGTGGGCGGATGGCAGCGCTTATGTCAATCACGTTGAATTAGTGCGCCGCGCACGCAATTCAGAAATGCCGCCGAGCTTTTGGACAGATCCGCTGATGTATCAGGGCGGCTCTGATGATTTTATCGGCCCGCGTGATCAGATCGACGTGCTCAGCGAAGAATACGGCATCGATTTTGAAGGCGAAGTTGCCGTGATCACCGGCGATGTAGCGATGGCTGCAACTCCGGAGCAGGCGCGTCAGCAAATCCGTCTGGTTATGCTGGTCAATGATGTGTCGCTGCGCGGCCTCATTCCCAATGAACTGGCCAAAGGTTTTGGTTTCTTCCAGTCCAAACCTGCCTCTGCGTTCAGTCCGGTAGCTGTGACGCCGGAAGAACTGGGCAGCGCCTGGCAAGATGCCAAGCTACATCTGCCGCTGGTATCGCACTTAAACGGTCAACTGTTTGGTAAGCCAAATGCCGGGGTCGATATGACCTTCGATTTCGGTCAGCTGGTGGCGCATGCTGCGAAAACCCGTAATCTGGGAGCCGGGGCCATTATCGGTTCAGGGACTGTTTCAAACAAACAAGGCACCGATTATGGCACTTCAATCGAAGAGGGTGGCCTTGGCTATTCTTGCATTGCGGAAGTCCGGATGATTGAGACCATTCGTGATGGCGCGCCAAAAACCTCATTTATGAAGTTTGGCGACCGCATCCGGATTGAAGTGCTGGACGAGCAGGGGCTGAGCATTTTTGGCGCTATCGACCAGCAAGTCGTGCAATATCAGCCACGCTAACTACAAAGCATCAATATAAGTGCCGGCAATTGCCGGCCTTTTTTTGAACGGAGTTTCCCGATGTTGAATTTATATACTTACTGGCGATCTTCCGCGGCATACCGGGTGCGGATCGCATTAGCTTTGAAAAATCTGTCTGTGACTCAAATCCCGGTGCACTTGTTAAAGGATGGCGGACAGCAAAAAGCTGAGGCATACCGGGCTTTGAATCCAGCCATGTTAGTCCCAACTTTACAACACGATGCACTGACGTTGAATCAATCGCTGGCCATTATTGAATATCTGGACGCCACCTTTCCCGAACACCCGCTCTTACCTGCTGTACCAGCAGAAGCAGCCATAGTGCGGGCGCTGGCGTTGGACATCGCTTGCGATATTCACCCCCTCAATAACCTCAGGGTGTTGCAATACCTGACCACAACCTTGGGCATTTCAGAACAACAAAAAAACGACTGGATTTTACACTGGTTACGTCAGGGTTTTACGGCGTTAGAGTTGCGTTTGGCGCAGACCGCTGGCATTTATGCGGTCGGCGATCAAGTGACGCTGGCAGATATCTGCCTGGTCCCGCAAGTCTATAACGCGCTGCGCTTTCAGCTTGATTTAGCCCCATTCCCATTGGTTCAGCGGGTCTATCAGCAATGTTTGACGTTACCCGCTTTTGCCTCTGCCGCGCCAGAGCAACAACCTGACGCCCAGATTTGACCGTCTGTCAGTTCTCTGCGGTTGCTGGCGTCTCGGCCGACGGTAACCGCAGTTTAAAGGCTGCGCCACCAAGCACAGAACGACCAACAGTGATGTCGCCCTGATGTTGCTGAATAATGGACTGGCAAATTGCTAATCCCAGGCCAGTGCCTTTGCCCGGTGCTTTTGTTGTAAAGAAGGGCGTGAAAATATGCGGCAATACTTCATGGCTGATGCCGGGACCATTGTCTTCAATGCTAAGCTCCAGCCACCCGCTTTGTTCAATGACCGTTAAACGCAGCAGACCAGCATCAGGCCCCATTGCCTGAGCGGCATTGATGATGATATTCACCAACACTTGCGTTAATGCCGCAGGTTGGCCGTAAACCCAGGCAGGTGCCGCATTGCAGTTTAACTCGACCACAATATGGTTTTTCAGTTCGTTTTTGCTCAGCCGTAACGCCATTTCGAGCAAAGGCTGCATATCAAGATGCTGAAATTCAGCATGGTCGGGATGCGAGAAGCGCCGTAAATCCAAGACTAAGTCTCTGACCCGCATTGCACCCTGCAGGGAGTCTGCCAATAAACTGTGTGTATCATTGAGTAAAAACTGCAGATCCTCTTTGCTTTGTAAGTCTGCCAGCTGTTGTTGTAGCTTGGTTCTTGCTTGCGGATCATCTGTAACAGCTAACGCCTGTAATAGCGCAAAGTACTGGCGGAAAATCGGTAAATAGAGCTGAAAGCTGGTCAGGTTACTCAAGATGTAACCAATCGGATTATTTAATTCATGGGCGATCCCCGCAGTCAGAGTACCGATAGTTGCTAAGCGGTCAGTTTGTTGCCAATGCGCTGGAAGAGGGGAGGCGGACGCCGGTTCTTGCATGATCACTGCTCCATAATCAATGAGGGCCTATATTGGCGATCATCCGCAGACAGAGCAAGTAAAGAGGAAAAAACTTGCGGGACTTGGGGCTCCTGTTTAAGGTTACGCAGAGAAGGGAGTGTGCATGGCAAAAACAATTTTATTGGTCGATGATGAACCGCCAATTCTTCGCGCATTGCAGCGCACTTTAGCGCGGGCAGGTTACCGTGTGTTGCTGGCTGATGGTGGCCAGCAGGCGCTCGCTGTGCTGGCGACAGAACAGGTGGCATTGGTTTTGTCAGATTTTCGTATGCCTGGGATGAATGGTGCTGAGCTATTGCAACAGGTGCGGCAGCAGTACCCGGGCACTATCGGCTTGATTTTGAGTGCTTATGCTGAGCGTGAAGCTCTATTGACCTGCCTGAACAGTGGTGCGGCCTGGCGTTTTTTGGAAAAGCCTTGGGATGATACGCAGCTGGTGAAAGATATTGCTGCGGCGCTCAACGAACGTGATCGGCGGCAGGCGGAGCAGCAAAGAACCAATTTATTGTTATCCAGTCATGAAGCATTGGTTGAGTTATCAGCTTCAGGCCAGGTTCTGCGCTTTAACAGTGCCGCCAGCCAGGTTCTCGGTTTACAGCCTTCCGAGCTGCGGGGGCAGGTCTTATCAGCCTTGTTTACCGATATTAATCCAATAGAACTTGCCAGTTTTTTTCATAAGAAAGACCACGATATCCAGTTACATGGCATCCATGGTGATTTCTTTAGTTTCAGCCACCGTATTTCTGATTTGCAGCATTACCTGCTTAAAGTAACACCGGTACAACGGATTAATGACCAGGTGTTTTCAGCGGTCAATGCGCTACTCAATGCTGATGACATCCACTCTCATATCGAAGATTTGTTATCGTCAGGCCAACAGACTTTTGCCGTGGCAGCGCTGATGCTACCCGACTTTGCTTTGTACAATGCTTCGTTAACTCAATCTCAGCTGGACGAACTGGTCGCAGCCACCGGGCAGGTTCTGAGAACCCAGTTGCCGGCTAAAGCATTGCTTGGCTATGTTGCGGCAGATAAATTTGTCCTCGTATTACCTGGTGCAGTGCAGGAAAGTCAGCTGCAACTACTCATCGAACATTGCTTGCGTCCGTTTCGTCAGCAACTTGAGTTAAGTTTCAACCGGGTGCAACTAACCTTTTGTGTGGGCTATGCGCTGTCGCCGTCTGATGGCACTACGGCAAGATTATTGTTACAGCATGCGGACGTGGCGTGCCGGCAAAATCTGGTCAATCCTGCCGGGTTCTTTCTGCGTTACGAAGCTGAAATGGTCGAACAAAAGCGGCAGCATTTTGAGATCAGTAACTCGTTATATGCCGCGCTGGAAAATGGCGAATTCAACCTGAGTTTTCAGCCAAAAATTCGTTTATCCGATGGTTTTTGCGATAGTGCAGAAGCGTTGATCCGTTGGCACAATCCTAAATTTGGTGCCGTGTCGCCTGCGATTTTCATTCCTATTGCTGAGCAGGACGGGCAAATTCAGGCCATCGGTGACTGGGTTCTGCAGCATGCACTGAGGCAATTGCAGCAGTGGCAGGAGCAAGAGCTGGCTTTGTGTCACCTTGCGATCAATTTATCCGGTCGGCAGCTGACCGATTCCCGTCTCGCAGACCGGATCGCGAGTTGTCTGAGCACTTTTGGTTTACAGCCACAGATGCTTGAACTGGAAGTTACAGAAACCTTTCTGATGGCAGACATCGAGGCGAGTAGTAGATTATTGGGCAGTTTACACCGCCTCGGGTGCCAGTTAGCCATGGATGATTTTGGTACCGGTTATTCCTCGCTGGCTTATTTGGCGAAACTACCGGTGAATAAGCTAAAACTAGATCGTTCTTTGCTGTTAGATCTGGAAGACTCGCCGCAGTGTGCCAGTATGATCAGACACATGATCAGAATGGCACATGAGCTGGGTATGCAAGTTGTTGCTGAAGGTATTGAATCGATCCCCCAAGTGCTGTTATTGCGCGAAATGCAGTGCGATTACATTCAGGGATATATTTTTAGTAAACCACTGAGCGGTCAGGAGTTTGGTCGATTTCTGCTGCAGCAACCTGTGCGGCAGCAATGGGAGGAACTACTCAATGTTTGAGGCTGATCGCTGGTTAGTGTTATTGGTGGAACCTGATGCTGCCTCGAGCGCAGCAACCCGAAGGCTGCTGCAGCGTTTATGCCCGCATTGGCAAGTGCAAAACTGCACCGATGCGGTCTCTGCGACCCAGTTTTTGCTGCAGCAACCGATAGCCCCACAAATGCTCATCACTGATCGCTTAGATGCTTCGTTACGTGGTGAAGAACTACTGGAGTTTTGTGCGGCGCATTCACCGGCAACCATCCGGGTACTCATGAGTGCTGAGAATGATGATTCTGTGATGCTGGCCGCGGTTCAATCGGCGCAAATGCTCTTAGGGAAACCTTTTACTGATCAAGACTTGCTTGCCATTTTTCAGCGCGCTGAGCAGGTTATCGAAGGGCCTTTTTCTGAACATGCAAGATATCAGCTTGGCACACTACAGGCGTTACCGATCCAACAGCGTCAGTATCAGCAGATTTTACTGTTACTGGATGATAAAGACAGTTCTCAGCGCGCTTTGGCTGCGGCGCTGGAGCGGGAGGCACCGCTCGCCGGACGCCTGATCCAGATGGCAAATTCCGCATACCTTGGTTTTCGCCGGCAGACACTGGATTTGCAGGAAGTGGTCGGTCGGCTTGGTCGTGAGATGATTAAGGCAATCATGCAGGCGTTTATGCTGAATCAGCAGTACCAGGGACGGATCCAACCACAATTGCATCAACAGCTGCAAGATTACGCGGTTGCATTGGCTTCGGTCGCATTTCAGCTTGCCCGCACGCAGTGCCGTGATGACGCAAGTCTGGCAGAGAAAGCTTATGTCGCGGGTTTGATGCAAGCACTTGGCCCGCTCGCATTGCTGGCAACACAGCCTCTGGCGAGCCAGCAACTTACACAGGAAGATATGTTTCAGGATGGGGTTGCCGATCATTGTGTGCTGACGGGCTACCTGATGACGCTGTGGGGATTTTCTTCAGACATTTGCGCTGCGGCTATGTATCGACTGAATCTGACCGAGTCACCACATATTGATCGGCTGCAGGCGATTGTGCATCTAGCGAGCTATGTGTTGTGTTTGCAACAGCAAGATCCTACCCGGGTTCAAATTACGCCTGATGTTGCTGCGCTTGAACGATTTGCGTTAACCGATAGCTTTTTAGCAGCGACACGGGATGGTACATGAACCGTGACAATTTGTGGCAGCTGCGCCGCCCCAAACGCTGGTTTAACGCGTTACTGTTTTACAGCGGTTGGAGCAGCTTGTTTTGTCATCTGTGCTTGATGCTATTCTGTCTTTATCAAGAGATCAGTTATCCACTGAACTGGTGGTTTGTTGCTTTAGCCCCTGCTTTATCCATTTTATGGGGAGGCGTTGGTGCTTTGCAGCTGCAAACAGAATTGCCGGAACGTCATTCTGCACGCCTGCTTTGTTAATACCAATCTAACGTTTGGGTCGTAACATCGCTTCTACATCAATTTCTAGGATGCCTTTTTCATCAAACCTAAAATGGATTTGGGCAGGCCGACCTTCGATAAAATGATAACGCACAGAGTCAATCAACAGCACGAAGTCACCCGGCCGTGCTGGTTTCATTGGCTGTTTCAAGAGCTGCAACTGATGCTTGCCAATTTGCCATTGAAAGCCAACCAAAGGCTCCTTGCTAAAATCCCGTGCCCAGACTTGTTGTTGTTTGTTCAGCATTAAAGCCAGGGTGTACCGCTTCGGCACTTCCGCCACTGACATTGCATGTGGGCCCACGCGAAATTGGTAACCATCGTCTTGCTGTAAAAAGGCGAAGCCAAATTCTGTCTGCTTACTCTGACCGTCTGAGAGTTGAAGGGTGATCGGGCCCTGCAGCTCAAATTGTGCGAGGCTCAGTGGGCTAAAAATCAAGCTCAACAGGGCGATGCCGTGACGAATAATATTCATGTTGACCTCAGCTTGTCAGGACTGCCGGTTAAACGGCACCAGACGCAATTGTTGTCCAGGTTTAAGAGTACTATCGGCCTGTAACTGATTCCATTTGAGCAAATCTGCAAGTTTAATTTTATGTTGTCTGGCGATGCGATCCAAAGAGTCGCCTTTTTTGACAACATAGCTCTGAGCAACTTTTTTAATCCCGGTGGGGCTCTTCGCTAATGTGGCCGTTGAGGCCGGGATACGTAACTGCTGGCCGGGTTTCAGCTGAGCTTTGGCCGGTAGCTTGTTGTACAAGCGTAATTCTTCGCTATCGATCTTGAGTTTCTTCGCAATGGTCCACAGGTTATCACCGCTGGAGACCTGATACGTAGAGGATGTACGGCTGGCTGTGCGTTTGGATTGGTTTTTACTGACAGGTAATGTGATCAGCTGACCCGGTTGAAGTCGGTCGGTTTTTAACTGGTTTAGACGTCGCAACGTCGCCACATTCGTCTGAAAGCGGGCGGCAATAGCACCCAGATTATCGCCGCTTTTCACTTTATAGCGCGATGTTTTGGCGTCAGATTTCTGGACGACGGCCACTTTTTTCAGCAGATGCTTCTGTTGCTCAAAATTATCCATGGCCAAAAGCGGCAGAATGAGGGGGAAGTCTTTCCCTTCTGGCGTAGTTGCCAGCCGAAAACCAGGGTTGAGGCTCTTCAATTGCCGAAGCGGAATGCCTGCCAGATCTGCTGCTTGCTGGAGTCCCACCGCAGCCGGGATGCGCGTGAGTCCAATCGCCGGACTATTCGCAATTCTGGGCAGCTTAATTTGATAAGCCGCAGGGTCTTTAACCATACTAATCATGGCCAACCATTTGGGCATCGTCTGAACATGCCGGGCAGGGATCTTCAGACTCCAATAGTCTGTCGGTTTACCCTGTGCTCTATTTCGTTCAATTGCAGCCATAATACGGCCTTCGCCGGTATTGTATGCGGCTACTGCGGTGAGCCAGTCGTTGCCCAATGTGTCATGCAGGTGTTGCAGGTAGTCCAGCACTGCCATCGTTGAACCGAGCGGATCTTTACGACCATCATAACCATGCTGGATGTTCAGGCCAAAATTCCGGGCAGTTTGCGGTACCATTTGCCACAAGCCTGCCGGTCCTCTACCGAGTGCTGCCGGGTTATACCCGCTTTCGACTATCGGCAGTAATGCAAGCTCTACCGGCATTTGGCGTCTTTCCAGCTCCGTGACTATCATGTACAGATAGGGCTCAGCCCGGTTTCCCACTTCACTGAAAAATTTCTGTTTCCCGGCAAAAAATGCGATTTCCCTCTTTATATCAGCGCGTTGTGGAACCTTAATTTGAATTTGCTGACGGATGCGTTGCCAAACATCCGTTAATGAAGCTAGCTCGTCTTGCTGTACCGCCGGGTCCAGCGGTGACATCGGTACCTGAACAGTCTCGGTTTTCTTGGCGATAACGGGAGGAGTATCCGGAGCCGGCTGCAGCGATTCAGCAGGAGAGGGAGTCCTAGCGCAGCTGACAAGAGCCAAAACGACAAGCAAGGGACAACAATGTTTCAACATTCATTATTCTCTGAGATCAGTTGCATTTCGCAACGCAAAGGGGCCGTATGTTAACGACCTGATGTGTAATTGCAAGTCGCGCTCAAAAGCGATTTTTCCACTCTCGCAAAAAAGTGAATAGCGCCAACGCATCAGGCTGCTGCCACCGCTGTTGAACAGAAGATTCAGCACAGCGTAAAAAAGGGTTGATTGCCCGTTCTAAACCGATAGAACTGGGTAGAGTCGCAAGTCCTTGCGCCCGCAATCCCAGGGCATGACTGTGGTATTCGACCAACGCTTGATTCTCAGGTTCAACCGTCAGCGCAAATTGCAGATTTGCCAGCGTATATTCGTGGGCGCAACAGACGAGAGTCTGCTCTGGCAGCGCGGCCAGACGTTGTAACGATTGCAGCATTTGGAAGGGAGAGCCTTCGAACAGACGTCCACACCCGGCACTGAACAAAGTATCGCCGCAACATAAGACTGCAGGTTCGCCGTCAAACAAGTAAGCCAGATGATTAAGGGTATGGCCAGGTACAGCCAGTACTTCGATGGTCCCTTCCCAACGAGCCGGTTGCAAACGTTGGCCGTCAGTGACCTGTTCTCCAGCCAGCAGCACGCCTTGTAACGATGCCGCCGGGACATAAACCTCAGCGTGTGGCCAGGCTGCCCGCAGTTCGGCTAAACCGCCAATATGGTCAGGATGCTGGTGGGTGATGAGGATGGCGCAGAGGTTGAGGTGCTCTTTTTTTAAAAAGTCGGCTATAGCCTGATACTGGCCGGGATCAACAACAACAGCATTCGCCCCTTGGCGCAACAGCCAGATGTAGTTATCCTGCAAAATGGGGATGGCTTCTGGTTTGCTTTGCATGTTCAATCCTGTGCAAATATATGCCGATAGCTTCTGCCCGCAAGCGCTGGCGCTAGTCAGATAGTGTAGGTTCATCGCAGTATACAAGGGAGCCCCGGCATGAAACCAGCTTTAAGCCGATACGCATTGAGTCAGGTACCTGAACATTGGCACGCATTTGCGCAAGGCGATGTGTTGGCCCGGCAGCTGGAGAGTCAGTTTAACTTGTGGTGGCCGCGAATTTTTGGTTATCACCTGCTCAAAGTCGGTACTCTGAGTTGTCAGCTTGATACCAGCGCTTGTGGCATCCGTCATCAAATCAACCTCGCAGGTGCTGGCGAACAGGTGTCGGTGATTGCCGATCCTGATGATTTACCTTTTATTGAACATGCGGTTGACGCCGTGTTGTTGGCTCATTGCCTTGAGTACACTCAAGACCCGCACCATGTGATCCGCGAAGCACACCGCGTATTAATGCCTGACGGTTATCTCCTGATGAGCGGGTTTAATCCTTACAGCTTGATGGGGCTTTTGAAACTATGGCCGGGACTGCATCAACGTTTGCCATGGTCCGGCCGTTTTTTTTCTCAGGCCCGGGTGAAAGACTGGCTGCAACTACTTGGTTTTGAAGTGCTTTATGAACAAAGATTGTTTTGTACCAGCATGCTGGCGCAATCGACTGCAGATTCAGCTTTCCGGATTTGGGCCGAACAACATTTAAACTATTTTGGCGCCGCCTATGTGCTCGTTGCGCGTAAGCGGACTTTGCCATTGACGCCGATAAAACCGAAGTGGCAGCTGACCAACAGTTTTAAACCGGCGGTCAAAGGTGTCAGTGTGCGTCAGCAAGGAGAAGCGTAAACGCGCACTATTGGCGTGAACGTTGCCATTGTTGTAGATATTGGTCCAAAGCATTACCGAATTTTTGCCGGTCTCGCTGGTCGATCGCTGGGGGGCCGCCACTGACCATACCGGCACCGCGCAGCTCTTCCTGCAGATTGCGCACGGCGAGCCTTGCTTGCACATTATCTTTGTCCAGTTTGTCGCCACGCGGGGTCAGAACCGTAGCCCCTTGTTGCACGCATAGCGCTGCGAGCGGGATATCTTGTGTCATTACCAAATCGCCCGATTTCACTGAGGTGGCAATCAGATTATCTGCAACATCGAACCCGGCTTCGACCCGAAACTGCCGGCACCAGGGCGTGCGCGGTAGCGGTAACGCATGATTTGCGACGAAGTTCAGTTCGATTTTTAAACGCTCACCCGCGCGCAACAACATGTCCCGGCACACCTTAGGGCATGCATCTGCATCTATCCAAATTGACATACACTGTTTCCCGAAATGAATGGCGCTGCAGTGGCAGCAAGTTTTTCGCACTGCAGATGGTCTAAAGTCATAAAATAGAGGTCTGTTCTTGGCGCTGAGGGTTGTGTTGCGGGTTTAAATCCGAGGCGCTGATAGCTTCTAATCGCTGCAGTGTTGTCCAAAAAAACAAAGAGTGACGCTTCGCGTTCTGGCCATTGCCTCAGACCACGGCTGATCAAGGCTGCAATCAGCTGTTGCGAGATGCCCTGGCGCCGAAACGAGGGCAGGACTAGTAATCGGGCCAAGTGTATCTTAGCGAAGCGGTTACAAATTTGGCCAAACGCAACGACTTGGTCTTGTTGATTCACCAGCACATAGGCTTCAGTATCGGGTAAGTGCAGATGCTGCAAAAATTGCAGACGCTGTAACGGGTAACGAAATCCTTCGCCGCCCCATTGTGTCAATTCTGCGCCTGAACGGAAAATAGTCCTCAGTTGCCACTGTTGTTCGATTGTGGCGCTTTTCAGGTGCAGCGGTGCCTGTATCAAAGCTGTGTCGCCAGATGGTAACACCCAGGAATCAACAATAACCAAAGCAGTATCATGCTGATTTGCCATGAAAGACGGTAGAACGGCTGTGTATAGAAGTCAGGCTGTTGCCTGATCCACATCAGCATCGCCGCACTGACGACACTTGGCAGGCCATAAATTGTCTCAAATTGCCCATGAAACAAACCTGCCCAGCACGCAACAACACCTGTGACTGACAAAAGCAGCCAGCTGAGTACCATGGTTTTGCTTTGATTGACAGACATCTTGGCTCCTGAAATTGGCAGACTTACCACATTAAATCGTCAGGGATCTTAAAGTCTGCATATGGGTCGTCTTCAGGTGTCTGAGTATCTTGTTGATTGAGCAAGACAACGGCTTCAGGCTGACGCGCCATTAATTTCTCTGCGATTTGAATCGGGACTAAGTGATATTGCTCACCAAGGCGCGCAATTGCAATCAGACCTTTAACTAATTGCTGGTGAACTTTGTCGCTGACATAGATTTTTTTAATCTTACTACCATCAGTAAAATTAAAACCCAGCTCGCCTTTGTCGCGGATGATATTCATCTCGATAATCTGTTTGACTTGAGCGGCTAATGCTTTTCTATCCGCTTCCGCCTTTTTCTGTTGGTTTAACTCTCGATCACGAGCAATCTGCGCTTGCCGGGCTTGTTCGGCTAACACTGTCGCTTCATTCACAACCTGGCCTTTCTTCCCAGCTTGGACTCGCTCTTTGTGTTGTTCTTTTTTTATATTTTTCAGTTTCTTGGCGTCACCAAGACCGGCCTTTAATAATTGTTCAGCCAGAGATTTGCTCATTTTCAGTTCCAGCAAGTTCGATTCAGATACTTATATTGTTCCATGCAGCTGCACATCTTGCCAAGCGCTGTGGCTGACGCCGGAGGCGTTTTACGGTATGCTAAGCGATTATCTTTTGATTCAGAGTATATATGGCCGCTTTTCAGGAACTCGCGTTAGATCCCCGTCTTTTGCGTTCAATTCAACATCTGGGTTTCACTCAACCGACTGAAATTCAACAGGAAGCAATACCTGCAGTGATGCAGGGCAAGGATTTAATCGTTTCTTCGAAAACCGGTTCCGGTAAAACGTTGGCTTATCTACTGCCGATGATGCAGCGGTTGTTACGCAGTAAACCTCTGTCAGCACAAGACCCTCGCGCGGTAATATTGGCGCCAACACGGGAATTGGCTCAACAAATATATGCCCAGCTTCGGTTGTTTGTCGCGAATACGCGTTTGACACCTGCCTTTATTGTCGGTGGTGAAAATTTTAACGATCAGGAAAAGTTACTGAAGCGCCAACCTCATATTATCGTGGCAACACCCGGACGCCTGGCCGATCACCTTGAACACAAAAGCTTTTTCCTGCAGGGCTTAGAAATGCTGATTTTGGATGAAGCTGACCGGATGCTAGATTTAGGCTTTATGCCTCAGCTGAATGCAATCCACAAACAGGCCTCACACCGATTGCGCCAGACTTTGATGTTCTCTGCAACTTTGGATCACGCTGAAGTCAACGAGCTCGCTTTATCATTACTCAAAGATCCGTATCGGGTCGCACTAGGTGCTGGATACGACCCGCATAAAGATATTACACAACGTTGTTTCTTTGCGGATAACCTGACCCATAAAGAAGCACTGCTCATGCACTTTCTGCAATCTGAGCCCCTGCGCCAGCTGATTTTGTTCACTGCAACTAGGGAAGATACAGACCGGCTGGCTGCTTTGGTACAAAAAGCGGGCTATGCCGCAGTTGGCCTCAATGGCAAGTTAACCCAGGCACAACGCAATAGTGTGATGCAGGCATTTGCTGCAAACAAATATCAGGTGTTAGTCACGACAGACGTCGCTTCACGTGGTCTGGATTTGCTGCAAGTTTCACATGTTATCAATTTTGATTTGCCAAAACACCCTGAAGAGTACGTTCACCGTATCGGTCGGACAGGTCGGGCAGGGCAACAAGGCCAGGCCTTTTCATTAGTAGGACCGAAAGATTTAGCCGCATTCACAGCAATCGAACAATTCCTACGTCGGCCATTAGAAATGGCACAGGTGGAAGGGCTCGTTGCGAAGTTTGATGGGACCGTGAAGAAAAAGGTGTCGACGAAATCAACGGCTAAGCAACCAACTAAAACAGCAGGTCAAACCGCAGGTAAAATCAGGTCGGCAGATAGTCCGGTACCGAAGAAAAAGCCTAAGTTTTTTGAAGGTGGTGATGATGGCGCAGCGCCATTGAAAAAAAAGCAAAAATAATTACATTTGATTGCTTTTTCTGCACAATTCAGTGCTACACTGCGCAAGTCAGCTGAGTATTAAATAAACAGCTTTGCTGGCAAGGTGTTGTTTGTAAAGGTTTATTCCTTCAAGCAATAGGAACGGTCTACAAGCGGTCAATTTTATTTTCCGTTGAATCAGCAATACCTATTGACCCCACCCAGTGGTTACCACATAATGGGGTCGTAATATGTACTAGCTCGAACGTGGCCGGTAATATTTAAGTCGCCATATAATGGCAAATATAGTTAAAGTAAGAGAATGTTATGTCACAATTAATTTCCGGCACCGTTAAGTGGTTCAACGAAGATAAAGGTTTTGGTTTCATTGAGCGCGAAGGCGGCAAAGATGTATTCGTACACTTCCGCGCTATCAACGGTACTGGCCGTCGCACGCTGGTAGAAGGTCAGAAAGTGACTTTCGAAGTAACTGAAGGCCAAAAAGGTCCTCAGGCAGAGAACGTGACTGTAGTTGCTTAATCGCAAGCTCAGAAAAGTTTCCTGAAAAGCCGGCTGATGCCGGCTTTTTGTTTTTGTAGATTTTAAAAAATCTCAAATCTCAAATCTCAAATCTCAAATCTCAAATCTCAAATCTCAAATCTCAAATCTCAAATCTCAAATCTCAAATCTCAAATCTCAAATCTCAAATCTCAAATCTCAAATCTAAAATCTAAAATCTAAAATCTAAAATCTAAAATCTAAAATCTAAAATCTAAAATCTAAAATCTAAAATCTAAAATCTAAAATCTAAAATCTAAAATCTAAAATCTAAAATCTCA
>Ga0075154_10000552_pt1 | contig 31035 bp, 22 predicted proteins | sample JI71714BDNA_FD_70965 | JGI IMG/M metagenome (GOLD analysis project Ga0075154, IMG submission 70965) | Wastewater effluent complex algal communities from Wisconsin, to seasonally profile nutrient transformation and Carbon sequestration -... | ecosystem: Engineered > WWTP > Effluent > Algae...
ATGTTAGAAATGACAGTTAGAGAAGCCCTGCAATCGGCTATGAAAGAAGAGATGCAAAGGGATAGTAATGTTTTTATTTTAGGCGAAGAAGTAGGTCAATATCAGGGAGCGTATAAAATAACTCAAGGATTGTTGCAAGAATTCGGAGAAAAAAGAGTGATCGACACTCCAATCACCGAGCATGGCTTTGCTGGAATTGCTATAGGTGCTGCTTTCGCTGGGCTTCGGCCTATAGTGGAATTTATGACTTTTAACTTTGCAATGCAAGCGCTTGATCAAATAGTTAATTCCGCTGCTAAAACCAATTACATGTCAGGTGGTCAACTTGGTTGTCCGATAGTATTTCGTGGACCAAATGGTGCAGCAGCAAGGGTTGGGGCTCAGCATAGTCAGAATTTTGCTGCCCTATACGCTCACATTCCTGGACTAAAAGTTATCTCCCCTTATAGTGCTGAAGATGCCAAGGGTCTATTGATAAGCGCTATTCGTGATGATAATCCGGTGATCTTTCTTGAAAACGAGATTATGTATGGAAAAACTTTTCAAGTACCGGAAATTATCGATCCAATTCCGATTGGTAAGGCTAGAATTATGCGCGAAGGCACTGATGTGACAATAATTACCTTCTCAATCCAAGTTGGTATGGCAATGGAAGCTGCTGATATTTTGGCAGCTGAAAATATCAGTGCAGAAATTATAGATCTTAGAACTATAAAACCTTTGGATGAAGAAACTATATTGGAATCTGTGCGCAAGACTAATAGAATAGTTTTAGTGGAAGAAGGATGGTTTTTTGCTGGAATTGGAGCAACTATTAGCGCCATAGTGATGAGAGAAGCTTTCGATTATTTAGACTCTCCACCGGAAATTGTTTCAGGAAAAGATGTGCCTTTGCCTTATGCGGAGAATTTGGAAAAAATGGCTTTACCGACAGTAAATGATATAGTCTTTGCAGCAAAAAAAGCTTGCTACTTAGGATAACAATTAAACAGAGTGCTATTTGTAGGGATTTATGCAAAATTTGATATATTTTTTTGCAATTTTAGTATTTTCTGCTGGTCTGTTTGTAATGCTAACGAGTGATAATTATGTACGTAAAATAATTGGCCTTGGGGTATTACAAAGCTCGGTATTGATCTTTTATATAGCGCTGGGTAAAGTTAGCAATGGCATCGTACCGATCGATATTTATGGTAAAAATGATGCCAATTTGCAACTCTTTAGTAGCCCTTTGCCTCATGTGTTGATGCTAACAGCAATAGTTGTTGGGTTTTCAACAATGTCCGTAGGGCTTGCATTAATATACCAAATATACAAAGAGTATAATACAATACATGAAGGCGAAATAGCAGAAAAAGAGATTAGTTTTCATGATATTAATTAAACATATTCCGGTATTACAAGTGTTAATACCTTTATTTGCTGCGTTATTTTCTGCTCTAACTTTTAACAAACTTGCCTCTTGGCTGATTGCTGTTATAGCAACTACCTTGAGTGTTTTGGTGGCTTTTGTTGCTCTTTACAATTTTACGGAACCAATATTTTATGCTTTTGGTAATTGGCAAGCTCCGATAGGGATAGAGTATCGTCTTGATTTATTGAACCAGCCGATAATTTTATATGTTAATGCTGTTTTACTATTTTTCTTAATTTTTGGTAAGCAGCTAATTAATAAAACTATTACTAAATATATCGATAGCAGGAAGCATCACATGTTTTACAGTTTGCTGTTGTTTGCTCATGCTGGTTATGTTGGAGTGCTTAGTACAAACGATCTATTTAATATTTATGTGTTTATTGAAATATCATCGCTTGCAACTTATGTTTTGATTTCTAAAGGTAAGAATCCAAGAGCCTTAGTTGGTGCATTTGACTACCTGATGCTTGGTACTATTGGTGCAACTTTAATATTAATATCTGTGGGGTTTTTCTTCAGCGTTACTGGTAGTTTAAATATTGAAGACATTTCAGCAATACTAGAGAAAACTGATTTATCAGATCAACCAAATTCACAATTAAGAATAGTAGTAGTAGCTATTGCTTTTTTCTTAAGTGGTGCAATTTTGAAAATGGCTTTTTTTCCATTACATTTTTGGATGATGAGGGCCTACCAAGGATGTGCACCATTTATACTGACTTATCTTTCTGCTATCTCTAGCATATTGGGTGTTTATATGATAATGCGCTTCGTACATTTTGTTATTGACGAAGAACTAGCTCATATTCCGATATCATTTCTTTTAAAAACCATAGCCTTAGTGACCATAATTCTTTGTTCTTATTTTGCTTTAAAGGCAAAGAACCTTAAGACTATAATTATTTATTCTACTTCTGCTCAAATTGGCTATATTTTTTTGATATTATCTCTCTGGTCATCAAAAGCTTTGCTGTTTCAATTATTAATCTTAGATAGCATCAATAAAATTGGCTTATTTACCTTAATTGCTCATATTGAGCATAAAAGTTTAGATTTAAATATAACTTCGATGAAACAAATAAGAAATTCCAATTGGTTTAAAGTTGCCGCTGGTTTTATTATTGTTTTTAGTGCTGGATTACCCTTAAATGGAATGTTTATAACTAAAATTGCATTATTTGACTTGTTAATAAAACAAGGTTTAATAGCAGAATTTGTTGTAGTATTACTTGCGTCGGTGCTAGGAATTTTATATCATCTAAAATTTGCTAAGGCTATATTTTTTGGCAAAGAAGAAAATGGCATTTTAGAGATTAATACTAACTTGGCTGGTTTATTTGCTATTATAACTATTCATGTTTTAACATTAGTATATTTCAGTGAGATAACAAGAATAATTGGTTATTATATAGGATATAGGATATAGGATATAGCGTTATTTAAACTTAATTCTGAGACAAATAAATTGACTGCTATAGCTCTGCCAAATTTTTTAATTATCTCTACCATGCTTGTGGGCATGGTGAATCTGATAACGCCGTTTTTTACAAAAAACGATAGCCAGATCAGAAATTTCTTTTTATTTAGTGTCAGTGGATTTTTCCTAATAAATATATTAATTATCGACTATCTGTTTATTAATGGTACTGAAATTAGATTTACTTTATTAAACTTGAGTAAGTATTCAATCAGTTTTGCTGTAGAACCTATCGGGCTAATATTTTTAACAATGCTAGCTTTTTTATGGATCCCAGCGCTCTTATACACAGTGAAATTTTTGTCTATTAATGGGCTGGTAAGATCAAATAGGTACTTATTTTTTGTTAATAGCTGTGTGTTAGTAGGATGTTTGATAGCACTATCTGCCAATTTGATTACAATGTTTATATGGTACGAAATCCTTACATTATGCACCATTCCGTTAATAGTTCATGATGTTAATGGCAAAAGCATCAATGGACTAATAAAATATTTAAAAATTCTTTTGATCAGTAGCCTGGTTTTATTTCTGCCAGCTATCATCATAATATACACACAAATTGGTACTGGTACTTTTGTTAAAGGTGGTTTTATAAGCGCTTATTTTTCTGACAAAGCAGCTATATTATTATTGCTCGCTTTTATTTTTGGAATTAGCAAAGCAGCTCTTTACCCCCTACATAGTTGGCTACCTGCAGCTATGGTTGCATCATATCCAGTTAGTGCTCTGCTCCACGCTGTTGTAGTGGTTAAAACAGGGCTATTTTGTATTTTCAAAATACTCCTATATGTTTTTGGGTTAGAATATTTGCAATATTTATTTGGTAATTATAACTGGTTAATTATCTTTCCAATTATCACTATATTATACAGCTCTTTGCAGGCTTTAAGATATTACGAAATAAAGACAATTCTGGCATATTCAACTATTAATCAATTATCAATTGCCTTAATGAGTGCTTTTTTACTAACTCCTAAAGGTTTAGCAGCTGCGGTAATGCATATGGTTTCCCATGCTTTAACCAAGATTTGCCTATTTTATTCCGTAGGAGGATTTTATAGCATGAATAATATTTACAAAATAAATGAACTTATGAACATGAAAAAATTAGCTCCCAAAGTCAGTTTTGTATTTTTAATATCTAGTCTTTCCTTAATAGGAATTCCTCCTTTAGCTGGTTTTATAAGCAAGTTTTATATAATGATGGCAGCTGCTGAATCTGATAATTTTCTTGTAATGATAGTGCTTGGTATCAGTGTTCTTTTTTCAGCATTATATCTATCCAAGATGCTCAGCTTTATTTATAGCACTGAAGATACTGTAAAAACTGCTATTCAGATACAAAATAACGATGAAATTAATGATAATGGAGAAGCTAAAAAAAATACCAAAAAGCTTCACTGGTATATTTTACTTAGTCTATATTTGTGTTTAACAGGAGTGATAGGATTTTTTGTGGTACAACAATTTGTCAATGTCTTACTGACTTTTATCTAATATACTCCTTTCGAAGAGATGTAATTAGTTCATCAACTAGATTTCAAATTTGTTATATAGCTTTATTAGTTCAAGTTTTAAGTTATTAATTTCAAAGCGAGCCTGCAGAGCCTTTATAAATAGGTGGGCATGAGGCGAGTCTTGCAAAATTGATGCCTTGAAAAACTTTAAAGACACTGTTAAAATTGTTAACATTATTAGTTATGATGAGGCAATATTATATGAATTTTTGCTTGCAAAACCCGATGTGTATTAATGTACATGAGGTAGATGAGGATAAAAATAACTCATAAATGGACCATTAGAGCTGCTTAATGTTAACAGCGCCTAAGAGGCATTTTTATGTAAGATCAAGGTGAGCCTTCAGGTTTTTTTATATGGCTTGTAATCCTTATATCTAACGCAAACTATGGATAAGGAATCTCGGTCTCCTCACAGCGAGCTGGCTTCTGGGAGCGCGGCCACCCTGGTACTTTAAATAATAAGTTTATACTGCCTTATTTAAGTTTTTTTTCGGGGGATACATCAGATCCTGAACGCAATAAATACTCATCCTGAACTGACGTATCCGAAAGAATTTATGACAACAGTGTAGACCTCTAGGCCTTATAGTATAAGCCATACAAGGCGAGGTCAGCGAGGAGCCTGAAAGGCAACGCGGCAATCCAAAACAAGCTAAATGCGGTGTTTTTAGTTATTTCGGGGTTGCTTCGCCTTCGGCTCGCAACGACGTTTAAGCTTTATCCTGTAAGGCTTACAGTCTTATAGAACAAGGTCTAATTTCGTTCGGATACATCAGTTCGCCATGACTTTTTTCCTTATCCATAGTTCATGTTATCTAAAGTCTTAGGAAGATTTAAGCAAAAAAAGCTTTTTGAAACAGTCTATATCTCTGAACGGATATTGAATAACTTGTATTTTGTAAGAAAATACAAGTTATTCCCAAAACAAATAAAAACGTTTATTCAAACGTTTTTATTTAGCTCCAGCAGCAGGAGCATTTTCTGCTTCAGAATCACTCTTTCCTTTTCTGCCAACAATAGAAGCTATTATCATGCCTGGATCACCCAACAACTTAGCTCCTTCTGGTAAATTTACTTGTTTTGCCTTGATTGAAGTACCAATAGCCATATTGGTAACATCAATTTCTACTTTTCTAGGTAAATTTTTGACAGAACAGAGTAATGTTAAAAATCTTTTAACAGTATTAAAATACCCCCCTTTCTTCACCCCAGAACTAGTTTGGCTGTTCACATATACTATAGGAACTTCCATTTTTTGGAATTCCTTTTCCAAGAAGATAAAGTCAGCATGATATACCACATCTGTTATAGGATGTAGCTGCACAGCTTTTGGCAACACTTTATATTTTTTGCCACCAACTTCAAACTGGAAGAGTTGAGTCATATATTGAGGCTTTCTGTAATACTTAGTGATCTCTTTTTCTTCAATAGCAACAGATATAGCTTCTTTTCCTTGACCGTAAATAGTCACAGGTACCATTCCTCTTTTTCTTAAAGCTCTAGTCGCTCCGGTTCCTTTTTGCTCTCTTGCTTCAGCATTTAGCAATAATGCTTCACTCATCATTAATTCTCCTAAATTTTTGGATGGGAGTATATAACCAAATTATAACTATTTCAAGTTATTTATATAGTTATCACAAAAAATCCGTGCAAAAAGCAAAAAACGACTACAAAAATCATTCGTACTATTTTGCAATAGTTACTTGAATATTTCTGATTTTATGTTATAGCTCTTAAGGTTAAACTATATAAACTAATATAAACAAAAAATACTGCTACAGACTGTAAAGCAAACTGTAAAGCAAGATAAGCAAATGATCAAGCACTAAAAATAGATAATGAATAATCAAAATATCGAATCTTCAAAGATTATAAAAAGACTGCTAGCTGACCATGTTAAACCGTACAAGCTGGAAGTTTTTGTTGCAGTTTTTTTTATGGTTATAGTTGCTATATGCGCAGCAGCTATAGTTTGGCTAACTAAGCCAGTAATTGATAAAATATTAGTTGCCAAAGATGAAGTGATGTTGGTTGTTATCCCTTTAGTATTGCTTGGTGTTTATGTAATAAAAGGAATATCTGAATATTTTCAAGGTTATATGATAAAATATACCGGACAGAAAATTTTGACCGATATGCAGGTACAGATGTATGAGCATTTACTGGAAGCGGATTTATCTTATATTCAATCTCATTCAGCTGGACGTATTATTTCCAGGTTTACCAACGACATAATATTAATGCGAGGAGCTGTTTCCAATATGCTAATAGGAGCGGCTAAGTATTTCCTGTCCATAGTGTTTTTAATAGTCATAATGTTTAGTTTAGAACCTGTTATATCTATCTTGGTATTTTTTGCTTTTCCTTTAGCAATATACCCAGTTCAAAAGCTAGGAAGAAGAATGAGGAGAGCTACTGGTGATGCACAAGAAGAGCTTAGTAACTATACAGCCAGATTAGACGAGACATTCCATTCTATAAAAGTTATTAAATCTTTTTCTGGTGAAAAAATTGAAGCTAGCAGGGCCCGTAACATAGTGGCAAATATTTTGGCTTTATATAAAAAAACATCAAGGCTTGACTCTCTTACTTCGCCGATAATGGAAATTTTGTCTGGTATCGCAATTGCTTGCGTGCTTTGGTATGGTGGATTCAGAGTGATAAATGGCGACATGACTATAGGCGATTTATTTACTTTCATTGCTGCCTTTGTTTCTGCTTATCGACCTTTTAAAAGCTTGGTATCGCTTAATGTGAATCTGCAAGAAGGTTTAGCTGCGGCTAATAGAATATTTAATATCCTAGATTTCAAACCTCTAATAACAGATAATAAGGCTTTGAAGCCTAATTTAGACTGTCCGGAGATTAGCTTTGACAAGATAGCTCTAAGGTTTGGGGTAAAAGAAGCTATAAAATTTGTTGATTTTAAAATAGATAAAGGAAAAACTTATGCAGTTGTCGGTAAATCTGGTGGGGGAAAAACCTCGCTTGCGAATTTGTTAGTAAGATTTTACGACCCAACGGGAGGTAGAGTTTTAATAAATTCTCATGATATAAAAGATATCTCGCTAAAGTATTTACGCAAATCTATAGCTTTAGTAACGCAAGATACTATCTTATTTGATGCTACTATTGCCCAAAATATATCTTACGGAAACCAGGAAGCTTCTATGAACGATATAATTGAGGCTGCTAAGCAAGCTGATGCTGATGAGTTCATTAAGATGCTTCCAAATGGTTATGATACCATGATAGGCATGAACGGTCTTACCCTTTCAGGCGGACAGAGACAAAGAATTTCTATAGCAAGAGCTTTTCTTAAGAATGCTCCAATTTTGGTATTAGATGAAGCAACCAGCGCTTTAGATCCTGAATCTGAGCAATCTATAGTCCATTCGCTTGCTAAGCTTCGTCAAGGAAAAACAACTTTGATAATTACTCATAGGCTTGCAAGCATCACTGATGTTGACAAAATCATAGTAATGAAACATGGTACTATAGAAGAGCAAGGTACTCATGAACAATTAGTTGAGCTAAAAGGAGAGTATTATAGGCTTTATAATAAGCAATTGAAAGGAAAGTCAAAATCTGTATAATAGACCTTTCAAGGTAATAAAATTAACAAAGGAATTTAATATATTATGTTTATCAGTAACGTTTACGCAGCCTCTGAGGCTAATCCGGTTGAAGTAACAGAAACTATAGCCGTTCATGATGGTGAGCAACTACCAGAAGCTCCAGAACCGGTGGCAAGTAATTGGACAAGCCTTGTTCCGATGGTTTTGATATTTGTAGCTTTTTATTTCTTGTTAATACGTCCTCAAGAAAAGCGTCGTCGTGCGCAACAAGATTTGACATCAAGTGTTAAAAAAGGTGAAGAGGTGCTAACTAGTTTTGGTGTTTTTGGAAAAGTGAGCAAAGTTAATGATAGCGATAATACGGTGTTCATAGAAATTGCTAAAGATGTAGAAATAAAAATACTAAAAACTGCAATAAGTGATATTTTAAGTAGGAACAAAAACGAAGTAGCAAAAGAAACTAAGAAAACCAGATAAGCTTAAGTTAATTATAATCAATTCTGGTAGTTTTTTATTAACCAATTAAATTTATGTAGTAGTTGCTGTGCAGAAAATATCTATTTGGAAGGTTTTAACAACAATTTTGTTTAGCATAATGGCTGTGATTTATGTATTACCTAATTTTGCTGTAACTAAGTATGATTGGCTACCGGGCGATAAGGTTAACTTAGGACTGGATTTACGTGGTGGTTCTCATTTATTGCTTGATGTAGATTTCGATGGATATTTGGACGAACTTGGTTTATCTATGGCTGAATCGTTAAAAAAATACCTACGTCAACAAAAAATTGGTTATCGCAATTTAGTTACCGATAAATCTACGGTCAGTTTTGATATCAAATCTGCTGATGATTTTAAAGATGTGAAAAAACTTATCCAAAACATAGATGTTAATCTTGACATCTCTATTATGAATTCAACTGTGACGATGTCGTATAACGAGTACCACTTGAATCAGTTACAGGACAAGGTTATTGACCAATCGATTGAAATTGTTAGGATGAGGGTAGATAGCACTGGCACGAAAGAGCCTGTGATTCAAAGACAAGGTACAAAACACATTCTTCTCCAAGTCCCTGGGGAAGAAGACCCTACTAAGCTCAAAAATTTGCTTGGCCAAACCGCCAAGCTTACCTTTCATTTAGTAGATGAAACGGCTAGTGTAGAAAAAGCTGCAAGCGGACATGTGCCAGCTGGATCTATGTTAATAAAAAAAATTGAAAGGGATGGAGTTGAGAGGTCAATAGTAGTTAAGAAGAAGGTGATAGTTAGTGGTGACGAACTGACAAATGCCGCTGTTTCTTTCAATAAAGATTCTATACCGGTTGTGAGTTTCTCTTTTAATCAAATTGGAGCTAAGAAATTTGCTGAAATAACCAGTAAAAACCGTGGCAAGAGGCTAGCTATTGTCCTTGATGGTAAAGTCCTTAGCGATCCGGTCATTAATGACCCAATCTTAGGCGGAGATGGTATTATTACTGGAAATTTTACTGTAGATTCTGCCTCTGAGTTAGCTTTGCTATTGCGAGCTGGTGCTCTGCCAACTCAGTTAAAAGTGATTGAAGAAAGAACTATAGGACCAAATTTAGGTACTGATTCGATTGAATCTGGTAAGTTTGCAGCTTTAATTGGGTTTATATTGGTTGTGGTATTCATGGTTTGGGCTTATGGAATATTGGGAATTTTTGCTAATATCACTTTGGTGATTGATTTAGTTTTCATTATGGCGCTGCTTTCAATATTACAAGCTACTTTAACCTTGCCTGGTATTGCTGGGATTATTTTAACAATTGGTATGGCTGTTGATGCTAATGTTCTTATTTATGAAAGGATCAAGGAAGAGGTCGCAAAGGGTTGTTCTAACCTATACGCTGTAAAAGTTGGGTTTGAAACTGCATTTGCTACTATTATGGATTCTAACGTTACAACTCTGATAGCTGCTTTCTTGCTTTATAGTTTTGGTGTAGGAGCTATTAAAGGATTTGCTGTAACTTTAACAATTGGAATAGTTGCTTCTATGTATGGAGCGTTAGTGATTACTAAGCTGATGATAGATTTGTGGCTAAAATACGCCAAACCAAAAAGCTTAGGGTTGTAAACAAAGATTGTCAGAAGCAACAGGATTTAAATAGGTGCTTAAGTAGGTGCTTATGTTTATTAGCCAAATTGGTGATTTGCAGGTTTTTAAAACTATAGTGGAATTAGTTCAAGTTTGAGGTATTAATTTCAAAATTGACGCCTTGCACTTGAATTAATAAAGCTATAACTTCGATTTTAAGACAATTCAACTAAAAAACGGTCTATTTTTTTATGGCTGTTTTTTTATATTTCTGACTTGTTTTCATAAAATGTTCTTGCAACAAGAAGGTAAACGTATTATTTTGAACGACGGCTAGTGCTTGGGCATTTGTTTTGTTTAGTTGGTCAGGTTCGAAAGGAAGCAGCCAGGGCGAAATTCAAATGGGTCGTGGTGCTAGCTTGATCTCTAGGTGTTGTTAACAAAGTAGTTATGATGAGGGGATTTATAGGCATTTTAGCTCGTAAAACCGGAATGTATTTAATATACATGAGATTTGAGGGCAAAAATAACTTATAAATCGACCATTATAGCTGTTTTGTTAACAGTGCCTATAAATATTCAAACAATTGTTCCTAATAACATAAATTAGCTAAAGGCGCTTTATGGATGGAAGCTTAGTAAGCTATGTTCCTTTCGCAAGAAAATATCGACCAAAAAATTTTAAAGAGTTAATGGGACAGGAAGTCTTGACTAAAACTCTTAGTTATTGCATAGCAAACCAAAAGATAGCTGGAACGATTTTGCTTACAGGCATTAGAGGAGTTGGCAAAACTTCTTCGGCAAGAATAATTGCTAAAACTGTTAATTGCAGCAATCCAGTAAATGAAAAATTGTTGAACGATGATTTCGCTGAAACAATTATATTACCATGCCAGCATTGCAAAAATTGTCAAAGTTTTGTTGCTAATAACCATCCTGACGTTGTAGAGATGGATGCAGCTAGCAGAACAAGTGTTGATGATATAAGGGAGATAATAGAGAGCAGTGAATACAAGCCGCTACTTGGTAGATATAAAATATTTATAATAGATGAAGTTCACATGCTTTCAAAAAATGCTTTTAATGCATTACTTAAAGTAGTAGAAGAACCGCCACCACATGTTATATTCATTTTTGCAACGACTGAAGCTCAGAAAATCCCGTTGACAGTGTTATCAAGATGTCAACGATATGATCTGCGTCGTTTTTCTTTTGAAGAAATTTTTTCATTACTTGAAAAAATTGCCAAAACCGAAAATTTAAATTTCGAGCCAGAAGCTTTAAAAATTATTGCTCAGAAATCAGAAGGATCGGCAAGGGATGCTATAGTAATTCTTGATCAAGCTTCTAGTTATGTAGTTAGTGGTAGGTCTATTCGAGATAATGTTATTAGCGCTGAGTTGGTAAATCAAATGCTTGGCTTGGTACGAGTAGAGATTATTTTAAAATTGGTACAGCTAATTGTTGCTGGTAACACCAAATTAGCAATCAAAACTATTGATGAGATTTATTTGAGCTCTAGCAATTTGGAGTATTTTTTGTATCAAATTAGTGATTTTATTGCGAATTTGATTAAGGAAAAAACTATCAAAGATTTCTCTGATCCGTTGTACAAAAATCTTTCTACAGAAATTGCAGAATTATTGATCGGTATTTCTTTATCAAGGCTTAGTATTTTATGGCAAATATTTGCCAATGGTGCTAATGAAGTTAAATCCTCTCATAATGAACTAATATCAACCCAAATGATTGTAATTAAGGCGATACACTCTCTTAATTTACCTAAAATAGAAGATATTTTAAATTCTTCCAGCGATGTGACAGATTTCATTACGCTGTCAAAACTAGACGATGAATCTGAAAAACAAAAAGCTACGGCCAGAGTGCCAAATCCGTCAATAGATCAAGATACTGATATTAGTAGCGTGCTTGATTTCTTAAAGTTCTGTCATAAGCATAATGAGATGGAGCTGTACTACTCTTTGCTAAATGACCTTGAAGTGAAAATTATTAACCAAGGAAATATTGAAATATTTAGTAACAGCAAATTTACTCAAGAAAAAAAGCTTAAGTCAGTTCTGCATGATTGGTCTGGGATTGATTGGAAAATAGTTGAGCATACTGGGGGTAATCAAATCACTAGTTTAAAACAGATATTACTTGAAAAAGCAAAGAGTAGTGAAGATTTTGCGGTCATAAAAAATCATTTTCCTAGTGCTGATATTTCCGATATAATCCTCAAATTATAAGCGTGCACGCACCTACAGTATTCTTATGATTTGTATTTGTAATTACACTTAAAATTTAATTAAATAATCAATAGGTCTTAATATGAATATCAACCAGTTAATGAAACAAGCTCAAACTATGCAAAAGAAAATGCAAGAAATGCAAGAGGAAATGGCTCGTAGGGAGTTTGAAGGGAAGTCTGGTGGGGGGCTGGTGTCCGTTATTATGAGTGGTAATGGCGAAATGAAAAAGGTCTCTATCAATCCTTCTTTGATGAAGCCAGAGGATAAGGAAATACTAGAAGATTTAATTATTGCTGCTCATAACGATGCTAAATCGAAAGCGGAGCATGAATCAAAAAACAGCATGACTAGTGCTTTTGGTAATATTGGTGGTTTGCCAGGAATGAATTTTCCATTTTAACAAACTATGAATTTAAAAATTCGAATAAACGAGTTAACTAAAGGAAAAAATTTTGAAATTCGATATGTCAAACAACTCCTCTAATGATAGGTTTAGCAACAAAAAAATAGATAATAACGAAAGGCTTCAAGCCAATAATGTAAAGCTGCACAATGATATGGTTGTAAATAGGCATGAAATTACAGATCGTGAAGCATATACAAACATTATTATTTCATATTTTTTTGTTTTCGTAGTACTAGGTGGTATATTAGTCAATGCTTTATTTAAACTTAAAAAGTAATTGCTTAGAGACTATATAAATATATAAGTGTATAAAAAACCTAACATGGAAAAAGACCTAGAAAAACTTCTAGATATCCTTAAAAGTTTAGTTGGTTTTAGGTCTATTACTCCTAATAGTAATGGAGCAATTGAGTATATAGCTAAGTTTTTAGCAGAAATCGGTTTTGTTTGTGATATCCAAATTTTTGGAGAGAAGGAGCAGCAAACAATGAACTTATATGCTAGATATGGATCTTCTCATCCCAACATATGTTTTGCTGGTCATATTGATGTTGTTCCAGCGATGTGCGAAAATCTCTGGAACTACGATCCATTTGAGCTAAAGATCATCGAAGACAGAGTCTATGGCCGTGGTGCTGTTGATATGAAAGGCGCTGTAGCTTGTTCATTATTTGCGGCTTTTAAATATTTAAAAATTAATCCAAATCCAAAAGGGTCTATAAGTTTTCTATTGACTAGCGATGAAGAAGGGGAGGCAAATTATGGAACCAAACTGATGTTGGAACATTTAGCATTTAAAGGTGAGAGGATAGATTTTACAATTCTTGGAGAGCCTACAACTAGAGATATTGTGGGTGATACTATAAAAATAGGACGCAGAGGTAGCATTAATTTTGCTTTAAGCGTAAAAGGAAAGCAAGGTCATGTGGCTTATCCTAATAAAGCTATCAATCCAATTGATACTACAGTTAAAATTGCTACAGATTTAATTAACATGGATTTTGATAACGGTTCTGAGTTTTTTGAAAAAACCAATTTAGAAATCACCAGTTTTGACGTTGGGAATAATGTTAGCAACATTATTCCGGAATTAGCAACCATCAAATTTAATGTCCGCTTTAATGATTTACATAATTCTGACTCTGTAGTTAGAAAAATTATGGAATTAATAACAAAATACGAGAATTCCGCCGATAAAAAAATAGCTTTTGATCTTAAATACAATTCTTCTAGTGAATCTTTTGTCCAAAATTATTCATCAAAAATGCAAGATTTTACCAAAATTGTAGAAAAAATATGTTCTATTAAACCATCCATAGAAACAAATGGCGGAACTTCAGACGCGCGATTTATCCATAAATATTCGGAAATAGTAGAATTTGGTCTTTCTTGCGACCAAGCACATAAAATTGATGAATATACGAAAATTATTGATTTACAAACTTTGTATAACGTGTATTATACTTCTCTAGTTGAGTTCTTAAAAGGGTAATGTTTTGATCCCTTGTTTTAAGTTTAGTTCTTAGAATTCATTGGAAACTGCGGGTGTGGCGGAATTGGTAGACGCCCTAGATTTAGGTTCTAGTACCGAAAGGTGTGGGGGTTCAAGTCCCTCCACCCGTACCACTTAGATAATTCACATCGATTTATATTTGATGTTAATTTATAAAAATTTATATAATTTACTTAATAAGGCCTTAGGTTTAGTATGAATATTACCGAAATAAAAAATGATAATAATGATCTTCACATAAAAGTAACTGTTCCTGCAGCGGTTCTTAATTCTGAAGTAAAAAAAGAAATGAATAGAATTGCGAAAACTGTAAAAATAGACGGTTTTCGTGCTGGTAAAGCACCGGAATCTTTTTTACAGAAGAAATACGGAGCTTCCGTGAGGTCTGACGCTGTGAAAAACACTATTATCAAGGCAATTAATGATGTTAGAAATGATAGGAATTTGCGTATATTTACCGATCCGGATGTTACTGATATCAAAAATAAAGAAGGAAGTGATTTGGAGTTTACTTTGGAGTATCAGTTGCTTCCTGAAATTTCTATGCCTGATTTTAAGAAGATCACTATAAAAAAACCAACCCTAAAATTAGAAGACAAAGATCTTAAGAAGTTTTTGGACGAAATGGCTGAAAAATCTAAGGATTACACCAAAGAAAGTAAAGTAAAGTCTAAAAATGGTGATCAAGTAACTATAGATGCTATTGGTTACGTTGACGGAAAAGAATTTGCTGGTGGAAAGTTGGAGGGTTACAAGTTAGTTCTTGGTAGTAAAGTATTTATAGATGGATTTGAAGATCAATTAATTGGAGTTAAAGCTGGAGAAGATGTTTCCGTCAAGGTTACTTTTCCTGAGGGGTATCCCGCGAAAGAATTGGCATCTCAACCGGCTGAATTTAAAGTCAAAGTCCTGGCTGTACACACTGGAGTTAAAGCTAAGATTAATGATGAATTTGCTCAAAAAGTTGGAGCTACTGATCTAGAAGATCTAAAAAAGCAACTAACTGATAATGTTAGTCAAGTTTACGAAGAGCATATAAAAACTTCAATGAAGATGGAGTTGTTTGACAAATTAGAGAAGGAACTCACTTTTGATGTGCCTCAGTTGTTGATTGATAAAGAATTAGAAGTTTTAGAAAAGCAAGTTGCTCAGACTCCTAGTGAAGATGATGATCTTAAAGACAAGTCTGAAGCAGAAAAAAAAGCTTATTTTATAAAACTTGCTTCGAGAAGAATCAAGATAGGTTTGATGTTGGCGGAATATGTGAAGTTGCACAACGTACAAATTGAGAAATCTGATATCAATAAGGCGATTATTAAACAGGCAAGATCTTTTCCTGGTCAGGAAGAGGAAATTGTGAATTTTTATAATAAAAATCCTAGGGTTTTGGAATCGTTAAGAGGAAATATTTTAGAAGAAAAAGTTGTTCAAATTTTGTTCGAGAAGGAAGTGACTATTAAAGAGAAATTCTACAACAGTGAGGATTTAGAAGAGATGCTTGAACAAACTGAAGAAGAGCATCTTGTAGAGCATGTTCATGGTCCACATTGCAACCATGATCACGATTAGGTTAATGTGTTAACAGCAATTAGTTTAATAACTACTAACTATTCGTTGCGCCCATACTAAACTTAGATTTTTTATAGCTAAATATTAATGCTGACAACTTGATGCTGACAATTGCAACTGTGTCCGTTCACGGTTTTTTAAAAATCGTACATTTTTGCACTTGTGAATTTTATAAATGAATCTCTCCGCTTATAATTGAAAAATTTTCAATTATAAGGTTGTTATTGCTAGAAGAGTTGTAGCCAACAATAGTTAAAAATTAGGTTTTTTAAAAAACCGTGAACGGACAACTACAACTGGTTCACGGTCTAAAATTAGGTCTATTCACTAGTTTTTTTAAGAAGAGTATTAAGTTGTAGGATTGGGCTAAGATTTTGGAGTTTTGTACTCTAGTAGTTTGATTTGAACTTGCCTTGAGTCGTTACTCATTGCTTGCCTATACTTATAGGTTTTGCTTCTATTAGTTCTTAGTATGCAAATTCAACTGAAACAACGACTAGTAACGGCCGATCTGACAGTCATTAAAAATCGGCGCTTGATGTGTTATTATCATCAAGTTGTCTGATATCATTTCCATAGTACCAATATTTTTAGATTTAAATTTAACGATGCCCTAATTAACGATGCCTTAAGTTTTTGGGTGAAAAAAAGCAATGTGACTCATAAATAAAGTACATAGCCTAGATTTCTCATGGTTTTTAGGTATTTAGGAGTTTTAGGGTTGGGCTCGATTTTATTTCTGAGCCTTACGATTTGAACATCGATAGATCTTGGATTCAAATCTCCCATTTTAATTGAAAGATCGTCTCTATTGATGACATCATTTTTTGACTCTATCAACAAATCTAAAAGTTTTTGCTCGGTGGAGCTCAGATGAATGTCGGTATTATTGCTAGTTAAATTTTTGGTAAGTAAATTATAAGTGCATCCGCCAATTCTTATGATATTTTGTTCTTTTTGGTAAAGCTTATGAGAGTCTATCAGGTTGTTGATACGAAGCAGCAACTCCCTTGGTTCAAATGGTTTGGTCATGTAATCTTTTGCACCGGATTCTAGACCTTTGACGCGATCTTCCGGTTCAGAAAGGGCTGTAAGCATTACTATTGGTAAGTTCTTATTACTATTTTTGATTTTTTCAGCAAACTCAATACCGGTGATTTCTGGCATCATTACATCGAGTATGATTAAATCAAAAATAAAATTCTCTAGTAATTGGAAAGCTTCTCTTGCTGATAAAGCAGTTGATACTAAAAATCCATTTTGTTGTAGAAATTTCTTCAAAAGTTTTAAAATTCTGGTATCATCATCGACAACTAAGATGTGAAATTTATCATTAATCATTTTCGTTCTGTTAATGTTTATTTGGAATTCTCATATGAATATAACCTTAAAATCATAATATTTACAACCAATTTTATGCTTAATAAAAAAAAACCTGCCTTTGTCTGGATGAACGGAAAATTTATCTCGTATGATGAATCATATATTCACGTATTAACTCATAGTCTACATTATTCAGGAGCGGCTTTTGAAGGAGTTAGGGCCTATAATGGAAAAGCATTTAAACTAGAAGAACACACTGAAAGACTACTCCAATCTGCCAAATATATGCTTCTTGATGTTAGCTATAGCGCAGAAGAGATTAACGAAGTCGTTTATCAACTATTGGAAAAAAACTCTATTAAAAATGCCTATATCAGACCGCTTATTTGGCGCAGTGCAGAGTCTATGGGAATTTATACTCCTGGTTTGAGCACAAGTATATTAATAGCAGTTTTTGACTCTCAAGCCACTTTTGCAAACAACCTAAGGCTTAAAGTTGGTAAATGGAGGAAGCCAAGTCCAGAGAGTATGCCTACGCAAGCAAAATCTTCCACTCATTATGGTATGGCGGTGGTTTCGCAGGCTAGTGCTGAATCTGAAGGTTATGGCGATTCTTTGATACTAGATTATGAAGGATTTATAGCTGAGTGCAATGTAGCAAATATTTTCTTTGGTAAAGGTGATACTATAGTAACCCCTATTGCTGACCGATTTCTTAATGGGATCACAAGACAAGCAATGATCATTATGGCAAAACAGATGGGTTTTGATGTTAAGGAAGAAAGGATCGGTCCTTGGCAACTTGGAGAATATGATTACAGTTTTTTAACTGGGACTGCAAGGGAAATAGGAGGAATCATTAGTATTGACTTTGAAAAATCTGTTTCCCATTTCCCTGATCCTCAAGAAAAAGTAAAATTACTACAGGCTGAGTTCGCTAAAATGGTGGGCAAGTCCACTTATTAGTAGTTCACGTTAGTTCCATCACTTAGTCCGATGTTGAGGTGCTTTCTTCTTTAGCTTCTTGAATAGAATTTTTTACAATTTTTAGGCTTTCAATTAAAATAGATACATCTTCGGTGCTAGTATTTCCTCCGTTGATGTTATTGATGTTATTGACCATAGTTTTATAAAAACGATCAAGTAAAGTTATAATTGCGTGGCTTTCAGTGTCTAAGCCAGATCTTAAAATCATAAAAACGTCGACAATTTTATTTAATATCTTATATTTTAATTCATAATCCTCAATTTCTACTGCTTTTTTTGCTTGGTGGAGTAGTTTTATAACTTCATCGAAAATGAACAGCATTTGTCCTGTATTATCAACAGTTTTTACAGCTGCTGATTTGTATTTATCCAATATACTGCTAGCTTTAAAATTAGGTTGATGCATAATTATGTACTTATTTTATTTCGAACTATTATTAAAAGTCTGCGATAGTAACTCAATCATCATATTATTCAAAAGATCCATACTATTAACTTGGCCAAATATCACATCGGTTTTGGCAATTTCTAATTTGATTTTTTCTTCCAGATTTTTTTGGGTTTCAGCTAAATTCTCTCCCTCTCTTGAAGCTTCTGCCATGGCAGATATTAAAGAACCTGAAGCCTCATTTTCGCTTACCATATAAAGAGAGTTGTAAAAACTTGACTCAGCAAGGCCTTGAGAGATAGTAACTGTAAAATTATCCACACTGTTTACCAAGCCCTTTGGATCATAGCCCAAATTTAACCCTTCAAGTACTGTTCCAGGAAAAGTTATGTAACCATAACCACCTGACACCCTATAAGTTCCTATAATATTAGTATTTGGTCTGCCGTTATCTCCGGGAATTACTGCTGTAACAGCGTCAACATCTCCGCCTACCAAACCTAAGTTAGTAGTTATAGTAATATTTTTAGCTAATACGCTTGGTGGAAGAAGCTTGGACATAGTAGAAAATCTTAACGTTGAACCGTGATTGCCAGGATTATTAGTGATATCTACTTTTCCTCTAAATAAAGCTGCAAAAGATTCAGGATCATTCTTAACAGCATTAGTGAATTTTTCTGGATCTGTTATATTTAGAAGTTTTGTTCCAGCTGGTACCTCTGGTGATGATGAGTCCTCCAATCCCAGTCCTATACTACTTAAAGATGAAAAATGATAATTACCTTTTGTAATACCAATGCTAAGCGTATCTAGCAAGGATTGGGCTTGAATTATTTCGTGAGTACTATGTAAAAAGGCTGTTGGAGCATATTCTGTTGCTGATTTTTTTTCAGTCATTTTAGCAACGAATTTAGCCAGATTATTGTGAGCATCAGTGAATTTTCTAAGCTCATTAATAGCTTTGCTAGGGTCATTCTCTATTACTACAGTCTGTTTTTTAGTAGCATCACCACCAGTGTTTGGAGCTATTGCTTTTACTGTTATTCCTGGCAAAACATCTTGAAATAAATTATTGTTTTGAGTTATTTGTACACCATCTACCTCAATTATAGCTGCTTGTCCAGTTACATTTGAACGTTGTGCTAAAGTGTTTTGTGGAGTAACACCATTCGGATTCCAGTTGAATGTCATGGCATTTGCTCCTTGATCTAGATGGATAATTTCAATATATATCACCCCGTTAGATTTTATTGGAACCGCCTTAGCTCTTACTGCATTTGCTGCAAGTTGAGCATTAATTTTATTAACAATTTGAGTGGCGTTATCATTAGCTCCTATCACAACCACGTTAGCAGCGCCACTAATAGTGACAGTTAGTGTCCCATCCATTCCTGGATTCTCATTAATGCCGCCATTATCTGGTCCTTGTATGACCATTTTAGAGGAAGTAGCAATTTGGTTTACCCTAACACTGAAAGATCCTTTATCAGCCTGAGGCAAGGTCGTTACCTCGATATAATTACCAGTAGCAGAGTTTTCGGTTGTTTGTATTTCTGCCTTGTTGCCATTAAATGGATCGTTAATAGGGCTGATTATAGAAGCTGATGTTTTGGTAAAATCTTGTACTAGATTTTTTAGAGTTGATAGCGCTTGCGCTTTTTCTCCAGATTCCTTAACCTGATCCTTAATTTCTTCTAATCTTTTTTCTTGCGACTCTGTAGCTTTTTTGATGAACTTGTCTTTGTCTCCCAAAATTTGCATTAATTGGCTATTGTTATTTACTTTCATATTATCAAAATGGTCTAGAGTTTTGAAAGAAGTCCAATATATTAAAGCAAAACTTATGCCAAGGCGCTAATAATAAAGATATAATTAAGGTCTAGGTTTTGACCAGTCCGGATCGGAAGCATCATGCGGGGTTGGAATAATACGTTCGTTATGTCCGGTAAAATCAATTGTGTAGATTCTTCTTAAGTTATTACTTTTTTTGCCAGATTGTTTGATGGATTTTGTAAAAACTATTATCCTTCCATTTGGAGCCCATGAAGGGCTTTCTACCAAATAACCATTGGCAATAAGTCTTTCAGTACCAACTACATTGTCAGATTCAGGCTTCATAACACCTATAGTAAAACCATAATCTCTAGTCATTTTGGTAAAAGCTATGTAACCATTACTAGACCAATTCGGTTCAGTATAAAAACCATTTCCATAACTTATCTTTCTAACATTTGACCCATCTCTATCCATAATATATAGCTGCCTAGTGCCATCTCTGTCGGAATTAAAAGCGATTTCTTGACCATTAGGTGAATAGCTTGCAGAGGTATGAATAGCAGCGCCATGAGTGAGCTGATGTTTCTGTTTATTGGATAGATTGACTTCATAAATATGGGTCATTCCATCTTTAGCAATTGAGATCAGTGCAGTTTTTCCATCCGGAGAAAACCTTGGTGCAAAAGACATGCCAGGAAAATGACCAAGTAAAGAACTTCTACCGCTTGCTAAATCTAGTATAAAAACCTGAGGTATTCTATTTTTGTAAGACAGATACAAAATCTTTTTTCCATCTGGAGAAAATCTTGGTGTTAAGACAATAGTCGATCCATCAGTAAGATATTGATGATTTTCACCATCTTGATCCATTATTGCTAGTCTTTTTACCCTTTGAAGGTACGGTCCTTGTTCAGAAACGTAAACAATTCTAGTATCAAAGTAGCCGCCATAACCTGTAATTTTTTTATACACGCTGTCGGCTATTTTATGACCAGCTCTGCGCCATATTTTTTCAGGTAATTCAAGGGTTTCAGCAATTAATTTACTCTCAAGAATAGTATCCCAAAGAATGAATCTCACCCTAAGATTTCCTGAATCTAGTACCTCTACATCGCCATTAATGAGCAGATTGGAATTTATCTGTTGCCAAGAGGCGAATAGTGGTAAATGATTTACCCCCGTTTTATTTTCAATAAAAGCTGCGCTAGAAATAGGCCTAAAAAAACCGCAATTTTTTAGATCTGCTTTGATTACATTAACTATGTTTTCAGCCATTTTAACTTCAGAGCTATTGTGACCGGAAAATTCATTAACAGCTATCGGGATAGGATCAGCATGACCATTAGTAATATCGATAGTATCTGCATATATTTTTGCAGAAAAACCCGTAACGATAATCAAAGCGCTAATTAATTTTATAATAACCTGTTTCATGGTTTTTGACATTAAATTTTTAATATTATTATTCTGCTATAGTTACCCCAAAGTTTCATAAGCTGCATCTTGGAGCATCAAATCAGGATCATTATAGCAAACTCTTATTAAAAATGGGATAGATAATTCACCATTTTGAACTTAAATTTGCATTTAGTTGTAAGTTCTTTAATATTCGAAGTCAAAATCTTTTCCTTCGGTAATATAAGTTCTGATTCTTGACATTAAATCTTGAAAATATTGAATGTTATGCCACGTCATCAACATTGAACCAATAATTTCACCAACCCGAACTGTATGATGTAAATAAGCTCTACTATAGTTAGTGCAAGCTGGGCATCTGCAACCTTGCTCCAAAGGAGAGGGGTCATTTGCGTATTTGCTATTGCGAATATTTACAGTACCATTTTTGGTAAAAGCTTGTCCATTTCTGCCAGATCGAGTAGGAATAACGCAGTCAAACATATCAACCCCACGCTCTACTGCTCCTATAATGTCCGACGGCTTTCCAACTCCCATAAGATAGCGAGGTTTCTCCTCTGGTAATAATGATGGAGCAAAATCGAGTACCGAAAACATTATTTTTTGTCCTTCGCCAACTGCTAACCCTCCGATAGCATATCCTTCAAAATCCAACTTTACAAGGTCCATAGCCGATTTTTTTCTCAAATCTTCATATACCCCGCCCTGTATAATACCAAACTGAGCATAACCGGTTCTTTTTACAAAAGAATTACGCGATCTTTCCGCCCATCTGGATGTCAATTCCATAGAAAATTTTGCTTGTTCAAAGCTTGCTGGATAAGAAGTGCACTCGTCAAAAGCCATGGTAATGGTGCTACCAAATAAATGTTGCAAATGGGTCGATTTTTCTGGAGTAAGCATGTGCTTGCTGCCATCTATGTGAGACTTAAATTCCACGCCATCTTCAGTTATTTTTCGCAAATCTGACAAGGACATCACTTGGAATCCTCCAGAGTCAGTAAGAATTGGTCCAGACCAGTTCATGAATTTATGCAAGCCGCCTAAGGATTCTATTATTTCCGCTCCAGGCTTTAGCATTAAATGGTAAGTATTACCAAGAATAACATCGCTACCAGTAGATTTTACAGATTCAGGTAACATTGCTTTAACCGAAGCTCTAGTGCCAACTGGCATAAAAGCTGGGGTGCGGATAGCTCCATGGGCCGTTTCTATATATCCCGTTCTGGCTTTGTTATGCTTTGTTGTTATATGAAATTTAAAATCGTTCATTAATCGTTTTACTTTAATTGTTTCGTAAGTAATTTGCTATATCAGTCTGAGGACGGTTGCGTCTGTGTGCTACCAATAACTTCTACAAGACTAAGGTCGCTAATGCTTGATGACAAAGAAGAGCTAATACTAGATGATAAAGAAGAAATCGAGCTAACAGTAGTTTCCGTAAAAGAACTAAAAGAGCTGGAGGAACTAGATGAACTACTTGAAAGAGAGTAGGTAAACGGATCCCTAATGTAAAAGTCAGAGGAAGTCGTAACATCATCTTTCGTTAAATATGACCCAGTTAGTGTTGTTGAAGATAAAATGTCTTCATAGGTTTTAATAGCGTCTTCAGCTTGTTTGGTTTTTTTTATTAGTGCATCGGTTATGGTTGTCTCTGTTGTAATCGAATCTATTTTACTAATAATCTCTTTTAACGAATTTTCAAGTTCCTTCTTTCTAGCTTTATAAAATATGTCGTTAATACGCTTAGTTTGTTTTATCCAATAAGGTGCGGAATCTGTGATAAGTCCAGCTTCATGGTTCAATGCATATATTTTTTTCAAAGAAACCGCCTTTCCTTGCTTAGCTTTGCCTTGTTCAGCTTCTCTTTCAAGCCTGATTTCTTTTAATCTGGTTTGGCCGAATGAAAATTGCTCTTCAGCATCTTTTTCTATCATAGTAGGTTCTTGTGCAAGTTTTTTAGTAAAATAGTCAATACGTTCTTCATAATCATTCCTTTCTTTTTCGTAATTAGCTAATTTTTTAAGGGAATCTTTTGCAGCTAAATATTCTTCAGAGGTGAAAAAATTCTTTGCATTCAGGTATTCTTTCAAGCAATCTTCTTTTGATTTTGCCATGATTTGTTTATATTTTTTAGTTAAATTTTTACTAAACTCATTCAGTTTAAGAAACTTAACGGTTAATATACTCAAGTAAGTAAAGAAAGAGCAATAAAATATTGCTGATTAAGGACTTATCGCTTATTTTTTGGTAATTAGCGAAGTCATTATGCTACAATTTGTCGTAACATAAAAAATTATAAAATGACAAATAGTTAACTAAATTTATTTTATTAATAAATAGTTAACTATTTTATGCGATCATATAATTATACCCTAAATTTTGAATTATTAAAGGTATATCCAATAATATTAGGCATAATCACTTCATTAAAATTGCCTTAATATAACCAAACTTCTTTAAATTAGTTTTAAAAGAAGTCTAAGTAAAAAAACCAATCGGAGGTCATTATGGACAATGATGAAAATTTCGAAAGTTATCAAGAGATAAAGCATGAAACCAGTTTTGCGCCATCATCTATGGTTAGGCTAGAAACTATACCACCTGATGAACGTAATTCGACTTATATTTCGATAACCCATCTCAGATATGAACCAGAAGAGAAACTACCAGATAAAGAAGAATCACTATCGATTATAGGAGAGTTGGAAGGCTAAAATCTTGTGGCAGAGTAATAAGAGCTCAACCAACTCGTTCCCATAATCAAGTGCTAAATAGATGGATCTTTGCTGAGAGGCAAGTTAAACCTAAATGTAGAACCTTCGCCATCTTTATTATTTTCAGCGCCAATAGTTCCTTCATGCAGCTCTATTACTCTCTTGCATAAACTAAGTCCCAATCCTCTACCTCCTGCTGGCGTCTTTGTCTTAGAACTTATAAAGAAAGTGCCAAAAATATCTTTAAACTCACCTTCAGGAATGCCAATGCCAGTGTCACTAATGCTAAACTCTATTTTATTCCCATTTTTTGTCAAACATATAGTAATCTTACCTTTAGGACAGTAAGAAATAGCATTAATGATTAAGTTATCTAAAACCTGACCTAAATAAAACATATCTCCATCGAACATTATATCGTCATCAATATCGAACTCAAATTGCCGATCTTCTCTATTTGTTTCATAAAGTCTTCGGCATTTCGCTATTGATTTATATACTAAATCAGAAAAATTAAGATGTTTCATTTTCAGCTTAAATCCCCTCTTATTAATACTTGCAAGACTGGAAATGTTAGAGTCAAAAATCTCTAATCTTACAGCGCTTTTTAAAATAACATCTATTGCTTTGAGTCTCTCTTCATCTCCAAGTTTATAATAAGCATGCTTCAAAGATTCAGCCATACTTGAGATACCAGTCATTGGAGCGTGATATTCATGGCTGATATTACGAATAAATTCTTCTCTTAAATTCCAGGCATCTTTAACTTGCATTTCTTGAAGGCTAGCCTTACTACTTAAATCCTCGTTCTTCTCTTCAGTCCATAGTTGTTTTTCTTCTCGAGGTTTTATAAACACCACTAAAGTTGTGCCAATTATCACTAGCATGTAAGCGCACACTAAACCTGGTGAACCAATAGCAAAGTTAATATTATAATGGCTAAAGAACGAATCGTAACAAGCCCAACCAATATACAAACCAATCGGTGTCATGAAGATTGCAAGTCTCCAACCAACTATTATAGCGGTTATTACTAAATTCACGGAGAAAATAGAAAACTGCAGCAGGCTAAAATTGCTTATCAACATGAATAACGTATTAAACACCACTAACATATAAAAACTAGTTATTGGCCAAGCAACTTTAGCTATATTCTCTTTTAATGGTTGTTTGATACTTAAAGGCCAAATAGGGTACGTAGCTATTACAATACCAGTTATCATCATTATTTGGTAGGCACCAAGTGCTAGTTCTTTGTTATAGTTTAATAGCACTGATTGTGTTGAGTACATTGTAGTTATCGTAAAAATAACAAAATATATTCCAAGTGCAGTATAAGATATCGAAGTATCTGGAGAGTATTTTTTACAGTATTTAATAAAATTGAAAAAGTCTACATATTGACTCGTTCTAATATTTAGTTTTCTTTCCATAGCTATTAGTTGTCTATAGGCTTTCTTATCTTTAATTCCAACCCAACCACCTGGCTGTTTTAAAAGGTAATGGCTTGCAAACAAGGCCCCAAAATTCGTCATTGTTCCAAAGAATATAGGATCAAGATCGAGAGAGAATAACTTAATGGTGACAACAACCAAAAATCCTGAGCCCATAGCAATCAAAGCACTCTTGCGTGAACTACGAAATCCTAAGATAGCGAAAATCAACGGCACAGTTACTATCGGCATGTAAAAACTATTTACAGTTAAAATAATCTTCAAAAAATCTGTACCATAAATAGCGAATATTATTGCAACAAAACCTATGCAAAGAGAAAACGACTTTGATACCGCAAGTTGATTTTTAGTTCCTATATTTAGAGGACCTAGTATATCATATGCAAATAAAACGGATGTAGCATTTAGAATCGAATCAGCCGTGGACATAGCCATTGCTACAACTCCAACAACTATCAGCCCCTTCAAACCATTATATGTATAATTATCTATTATGAAGCCCAATAATTGACTTGTTTCAAGCTTATCATTTACATTGAGTACTAAAAAAGAGATCCAGCAAGTAGCTACTATAACCAATGCAATCAAAGCTGCTGATATAATAAATGCCCTTTTTACTTGATACAAATCTTTTCCAATCAATATTCTCTGAAAAGTTGCTGCATGAAGAGTTGGTATAGTAAAATAAAACATTAAAAATACCATGGGCCAAAATTTAGGATTATCGACATTGACCAGTTCACTTAATTTAAAATTACTAGATTTGTGCAATATGTCCGCTATAGAATAATGTTCAAGATATATTTGATTCCAAATCATTATTCCGATTAACGGTAGCGCAAAACCAAATGTAAAAAATTGTAAAATATCAGTGCTAGTTACAGCTCTTATACCTCCGAAAGATGAGTATATAGTTACTACTATTCCTGAAATCATAATTATAGTCTCTCTTGGAATATCCATAAAGTAGCTAGTAACGTTTCCGAATGCCTTAAATTGGACAGCAACTGCCCCTAGAGCTGCTATCGATCCAGCAACAGCAGTAATAACCCTTGCTTCCCTGCCGTATATGTTTCCTATAGCTTCAGCTACAGAGACATTACCTAAAAACTCACCCATTTTAGGTACGAGTATATAAGCTATAATCAGCAAGCTAAATACCATACAAAGGGCTGGAATGATGTAAAATAATCCATCACTATAAGTGCTATTTAAGTCGGCAAAAAAACCACTAGCGCTAGCATATGTGGCAACTATAGTTGCCACTAGAGCCCCGGTGCTAAAATTTCTACCCCCTAGTGCATAATCATTAATAGTTTTAACCTTACTGTTGTTCATGATTCCTACAATCAAGGTAACAATCAAAAACCCGGCAAAGAGTGTCGTATCTAAATTAAAAATGGAATTCATATGTTTGACCTTTTCGATTTTTAAGGTTGATATATACTCTCATGACAACCATGAGTTCAATCACGTTAATTTATGATATATAATCAGCAGTTAAAAGTAAATAGCCTTTTTTAACAAGATTATTTTTTATTTTAAATTAGTGCTCTTAGTTTTTGTGTTATTTTGCTTAAATTGCAAATATTAATCTTGAGAGAATAAAATGTTCGGATCATTTTTGGCTAATATTGGTGCTAGGGTGGGGAGATATTTTGGTGGCGGAATGCTGTCTACAATATGCAAATATGCTGGTGGTTATGCCGGGAAATATCTTGATAATTATCTACAAAGAAAATGGTTTCATAAGAAGCAGGTTTTTCATAAATATTCCAACTTAAGAGATAGTTTTTCTCTTTCGATGGCAAAACCTGGGGGGGTTATAGCTTTAGTTTTTGGCAAAGCGAGAATAGCTGGTAAAATAATTTGGGTTGATGAAATAAAAAATGTTGCTGAAACTACTTCTAGCGCTAAGTATTTCACCATGCCAAAACAGGTGAAATCTGTCACTTATCACACTGAATATAAATATTTTTTATCCTTTGCAGTTTGTATTTGTGAAGGAGAAATTGAAGAAATTACCCGTATATGGAACGGTGATGAGCTTGTAGATATAAAAAATTATAAATTTAGATTTTACAAGGGATCAAAAAACCAGCTACCTGATCCATATATTCTAGCTAAAATGAATATGCAAGCTCCAGCATTTCGTGATCTTGCATATATATTTTTTGAAGATCTACCATTAGCAGATTTTGGTGACGTAATTCCAAATTTGTCATTTGAAGTGACGAGAAAAGCAAATGTTGTTCAGGGTAATATGGTTGAAGATTTAGTAAAATCGATGATCATGATCCCAGGTTCTGGAGAATATGTTTACGACACCTTAATTCAGAGAAAGCAGGTAGTTGCGCCAAATGGCTGTGTCAAAGTCGAAAAACTACTGAATTCTCATAATTTCTATAATTTGCCAAATAGCATTCATAGCTTAAACCAGCTCAAAGCCACTTGTAAAAATGTAGAATGGGTAGCGCCGGTTGTGTGTTGGTTTGCAAATACTATGGATTTAGTGGAATGCTTAATTCGTCCTGCCGTGGAGTTTAAAGATCCTGCTGTAAGATTTAGCGAAACATGGAGTGTTGGAGAATTTACCAGAGATAATGCACCTGAAATAGGTAGAGACATTAATGGTAACCCTAGATATGGAGGTAGTATAAATGATCAGAGCGTAGTGCGTTATCTTCAAGAAATAAAAAGCAGAGGTTTAAGTGTAATGTTTTATCCTATGTTTTTTGTTGATATGGACAGAAAACCTTGGCGTGGTAGACTTACTGGTAATCCTCAGGATGTAAGGAATTTTTTTAGAAAAAGACATGGTTATAACGAATTTATTATTCATTACGCTAATTTAGTCAGAAACCATGTGGATGCTTTTATAATCGGTACTGAGCTAATTGGTCTTACCAAGATTAAAGATCAGGATAATAATTTTCCAGCCGTCGATGAGCTGATAAATCTTGCAGGTCTGGTAAAGGCAATAGTAGGAGAAGGAGTTCAAGTTTCTTATGCAGCTGATTGGTCAGAATATCATCACACGGAAGGGGGGTGGTTTAATCTTGATCCATTATGGGCTTCGGAACATATAGATTTTATCGGTATTGATGCTTATTTTCCAATTACGGCTACTACAGATTCCTTTATCGCTAATAAGGACATAAAAAACGGTTTTTCTTCAGGAGAAGGTTACGATTATTATTTAAACGATCTTGGTCAAAAAATCCCTCTAGAACCGCTTTATGCTTGGAAAAACCTGCGTTATTGGTGGGAAAATACTCATCAAAATCCAAATGGAGTCAATTCTCCGTGGCAACCAAGATCCAAGAGAATATGGTTCACGGAGTATGGTTTTCCATCTATCGACAAAGCCCCTAATCAGCCAAATGTCTTTTTTGATCCATTATGTTTAGATGGCGGAGTGCCGCGTCATTCAAATGGTGAAACTGATTTTTCTATCCAAAGGCGCTCTATTAGGGCTTTTATCGAGTTTTGGAGCGTGGAAGAATATATAGAAAATATGTTTCTTTGGACTTGGGATGCTCGCTCTTATCCAGCCTGGCCTCATATGGATATATGGAAGGATGGATATTTGTGGGAAAAAGGGCATTGGGTTAGTGATAAATTCGGAATTTGCAGTGTTGCCTCTATTATTCTTGAAATTTCAAATAGATGCAAAATAGATCTAAAAGATTTGGATACTACAACTATTGATGAGGCAATAAGCGGCATAATTTTTACCAATCAAATTTCAGGTAAAGATGCTATTAACACCATTAGGACCTCTCATTTTTTTGATATTAGTGCTAGTAATGGTCAAAAAATAAGCTTCATCAGAAGGGGATTAATAGCTCCAATTTTGATCGATTATTCTGATTTGATAAAACTAACTGAGAATAGTTATATCAATGAAACGACCATTGCTAAAGAAGAAATAATGTCAAAAATAGATATCTATTTTCAGAATCAGCTGCAAGATTATAAAACCCATTACGTTCATGTTAATAATGAAGAAAATTCAAATCTTAAAACGATGATTTTAAGGTTGCCAATGGTATTATCATCCTTGGAAGCTTCTAAAATAGGTAGATTATTAATAAAAAATGCTGCTAGTGAAACAAAGATATTAGAATTTAATTTGCCAATTTCTTATTTAGATCTTGAACCAGCAGATTTTATATATTTAGACTATGAAAGAGTAAGATACAGTTTACGAATTATAAATATAACTATCACTGGTTTAACCGTCCATGTTACAGCTATTATTGACAATATCAATAATTATCACAATATACAAATTGCTAGAACTAGGTATGAATTATTTTATAGACCTAATATTGAAATAGATTTCCAACTAATTGAACTACCATTTGGCCAACCAAACTGCAATTTTCCTCATATATTAATTTGTTTTAATAATGCTAATAGGTTGCTTATTGAAGCCAAGCCCCAAAGGGATGTTGTAGCTAATTGGAGTAGGGTTGCTATGTTAAAACCGACTAATTCTATTACCAAAATTATTAGCTTTAATTGTCCTGTTCAGCCGAATTTTTTTCTGATTGATGAGCGAAGTACTATCCAGGTTAGAGGAATATTGGAGCCCATATTTTTTAATAATAACGATTGGAAATTAGCTGAGGTTAATGGAGAATTGATTGCTTTTAAAAATATAAGAAAACTAGCTAATGAGACAGAAATTTTTGTCATTTCTCATTTGATAAGAGGAGTATATGGCACTGAAAAAAGAGCTGCAAACCACGCAGTTGACTCAACTTTAAATATAATCACTAAAGAGGCTAATATAATTCCAATTTCTGAAGAGTTGACCAATCAAGAACTGGAATTCAGAGTAAATAATTCCATCAATAGGGAGATGCATTTTCTTACTAAAGAAATACGGTTTCTAAACAAAATATCGCTGCCTGACGAACCAATTATTGTCAGTCATAGCATAGTAAATAGAAGATTAAAACTTTGTTGGATAAATAGAAATTTTAAATTCGATCAATGGGTCAAAAGGCCAATTTATATAGGAGGGAATTACACCATAACCTTAACAGCAGCAGGTCAAGATCAAGTTTTTACTGGATTTGCAGGGCGGCAAGAAGCAGAGATTGATCTTGATGGGGTAGTAGATGTTAGTGGGGGGTATAATCTCTCTATAATACATACTCGGTGAATTT
>Ga0075154_10000556_pt1 | contig 30863 bp, 24 predicted proteins | sample JI71714BDNA_FD_70965 | JGI IMG/M metagenome (GOLD analysis project Ga0075154, IMG submission 70965) | Wastewater effluent complex algal communities from Wisconsin, to seasonally profile nutrient transformation and Carbon sequestration -... | ecosystem: Engineered > WWTP > Effluent > Algae...
CGTGGGTAACCATTCCGTGCTCGTGGCGCCATCACCGAAGTCCCAGAAGGCATAGGCCGGGATGTCGATGGGCAACACCTGTGAGCAGTTCTCCAAGAGGTAGGCACCGTTCTCGAAGGGCAGCGGCAGAAAGCAGGCTTGGAGCTGGTCGCAGAAGTCGTTGAAGCCGACGTCCACCGTGTAACACACGGAATCCTGGCAGAGGATCACCGGCATACCGGGGAAGGCTTCCACCACGGTGGTGATCTGGAGGCAGACCTCATACACGCCTAGTTCCGCGTAGTCGTGCAAGGGGTTCGGTCCACCTGCAATGCTGCCATCGCCGAAGGACCACAAGTACTCGGTATTGGCGCTGGTACCGGTGGATGTACTGGTGAATTGGATGGCGAGCCCGTTGGGTGTGGTCGTGAAATCCGCTTGGTGTTGTTCACAGGGCAAGCCACCGCCGACCGTGATGGTGACGCACGTGGTATCCACACAATCCCCTTGGGTGATGGTGAGGCAGATGGTGTAGGTGCCCGGATCGAAAAGATGGTCCGGCTGTGCGTTCACGCTGGTGGTGCCATCTCCGAAGTCCCAGAAGTAGCTCACGGGAATGGCGATGGGCAGGGTTTGCGAGCAGTTCACGAAGAAGTAGGCGCCGTTCTCGAACGGTTCGGGCTCGAAGCAGGCTACAAGCCCCTCGCAGGAACCGCCACCACCCACGGTGAATGTGGTGCAGGTGCTGTCAACACAATTCTCCCAGCTAAGGACCAAACACGCGGTATAGGTGCCCGGTTGGTACACATGCTCAATGATCGGGTTCTGGGACGTACTGCCATCACCGAAGTCCCAGAGGTAATCGGTTCCGATAGGCGCCGAGCTGCAATCCTCGAAGAAGACGATGTTATTGGGGAGGAAGACGGGTTCGAAACAGGCCACCACATCATCGCAGGTGTTCGGTCCACCGACCACGATGGTCGTGCAATCTTCGATGTAGCAGGTATCCTGCGTGAGCTCGTTGAAGTACCAGCCTGTGACGCATGGGTAGTAGGTACCGTTCTCCGGATAGGTGTGAACGACCTGCGCGCCCGACCCTTCCGTTCCATCACCGAAATACCAGATGAAGTTGGTGTTCGGATGATTGGAGGTGGCAATGAAGTTGACCGTGGTGCTCGTGCCTTCGATCCATGCAAGCTCAACAGCGAAATTCGGATCGCAGTCCAGCGCATCGATCGTCACCGTCTCACAATGATCAGCTAAGCAAGTATCCAGGCTCACGGGATCCCAGGTGTACACGACCAAGCAGATATCATACACCCCCGATGCGGTATACTGGTGACCGGTGTTCGGTCCATAGCCCGTGGCACCATCACCGAAAGACCATTGGTACACCCAGTTCTGATCCACCACGGCGTTCTGGATGTTCACACCGAAGCCGCCTACGACGGGGGTGAATTGGGCATTGAGCGCGTCACAGGGGTTCCCTTCAGCATCCGTGACCACTACCGCCTGGCAGGTTTCGAACGAGCACCCGTTGTACAGCCCCTTGAGGCAAACCTCATAGGTACCATTCGCCACGAACAAGTGTTCCACGTTGGTGATGGTGCTGGTGGTCCCGTCACCGAAATTCCAGAGGAATTGTGCGTTGCCCTGCTGAGAGGAACAGTTGTCGAAGAAGTAGACACCATTGCCCGATACGTTGGTCACGAAGCAGGCTTGGAGACCACTGCAAGGCGCACCTTCCACAACGACGATCTCACAATCCTCGATCCAACAGGTGTCCCCTACCAGCTCGTTGAAATACCAGCCTGAAACACACGCGGCATAACTGCCGGCTTCAGCGTAGGTATGCTCCACGAAGGAACCTTCGGCCTGTTGTCCATCGCCGAAGTACCACACGAAGTTCGTATTCGGAAAGGTGGAGGTGGCCACGAAAACCACATTGCCTTCACCTACGTCGTCCCAATCCATGGCCACGACGAAATTGGGGCTGCAGATGGGCTCGGGCCCCACTTGCACCAATTGGCAATGGATGTCATCGCAAGTGAACGGTTGTCCGTTCGGCCCTTCTACGATGGTGACCACGGTGAGGCAGACCTCATAGGAACCGTAAAGACCGAAGTCGTGCGTAGGCTGTGGGTCCTGGCTGGTGGTACCGTCTCCGAAATTCCAGAAGAAGAGCGTTCCAGCGCCCGCGCCACTGGTGGAGTTCGAGAACTGGACCACCGCCCCGTTCACTTGTGCCGAGAACCCGGCCTGTACTTGGTCGCATGGTCCGTTCTGGCCGATCAGCATGTAGGACCACAAGGTGAAAAGTGCAGCGAGTAGAATGCGCATGATGGTGGGCGGTTATGATGACATGACGTTGGATCACCCCCAGAAGGATGCTTCCACCCCGAAAAACAGCATCCTGCTTCCGACAGCTCAGTTGCTAAACGGACTCATCACCCGTTACACGAATGGTCACATGCAGGGCAACGGTCCAACGTACTGTGCCATCTTCCGAAGGTGAAGTCCCTCGTGCACGTCGTTCCCATGGTCATCACCTTCTCGGCAGGTGCACAGAACCTTGTCCCGAACGGCGACTTCGAGGACTACACCCAATGCCCGGATTATGTAAGCCAGATCGACCGGGCTTCGGGCTGGTTCCGCCCGACAGAAGGTACGAGCGACTACTTACACGCATGCCTGGGCGTGCCTTGGAGCCTGAGCGTGCCGGACAATTCCTTCGGGAACGAGACCGCCCATAGCGGGCAGGGATATGCTGGTTTCTACTGCTTCTACTCGAATGATACCGCCGGTGTACCGGGAGACGATGACCGCGAATACGTGACACATGAGTTGTCGGAACCGCTAGTACCGGGAACGACCTATGCCGTGGAATTCTTCGTGAGCTTGGCCGATGTATCGAAGTATGCGGTACGGGATATCGGTGCATTGCTCAGTATGGCCCCACCGCTTCGGAGCGACGAGTTCGCCATCGAAGTTGTTCCGCAGGTGAGGAACAGCACCTTGGCCTTGCTGGATGAAAAGGACGGATGGATGCGGATCAATGGCTGCTTCGTAGCCGACTCGGCGTATGGGTACATCACCATCGGCAACTTCAACCCCGCAGCAACGACAGCCTACAATGAAATGCCCACGATGTACCCCCTCACCTTCTACAGCTATTACTTCGTGGATGATGTGAGCGTGAGGATGACGACAGCACCCGATGTTGGTCCCGATCGTGAGGGCTGTGAGGCCATTGAACTGGCCGTATCGGACCCGCTCGCTGAAAGTGACTACGTGTGGAGTACCGGCGAAGCCGGAAGCAGTATCCTAGCCAATTCGACCGGGATCTACATCGTCACCTATTCCAACGGAGGTTGTACGCTTAGCGATACCGTGCTGGTGGAAGTGTTCGACACGATCGCCCCCCTTCTTCCGATCGACACCATCGTGGACCTATGCCGCAATAGCAGCGTGCTGATCGAAGCGGGCGGACTTCCTCCGAATGCCACTGTACACTGGAACACCGGAGCAACAACTCCCATGATCACGGTACGCGAAACAGGTACATATACCATCACGGCCGAGGCACCGGACCATTGTCCGGGAATGGCCAACATCACCGTCATCGATGGTTGTCGAACACCGCTTTATGTACCGAACTGCTTCACACCGAACGGAGATGGTGTGAACGACCACTGGGGACCAACATGGATCGCGAAGGCGGAAGTCACGCTTGAATTTTGGGTTTACGACCGGTGGGGACGACCTGTGGCGTTCCTGCGTGAGCCCGAAGCGACGTGGGATGGCACGATCGATGGCGCTCCGGTGCCGGATGGTCTTTATGCCTGGGGATGCAGGACCACCGGTCCCGACCAAGGCATCGAGCGGACCTACAACGGTCACGTGCTCCTCATGCGCTAAGCGGGGTTTCACTACACGGTCGCGAAACCGCGCAGGATCGTTCGGTTGAACGGATATACTTGCCATATTTGGATCATGGCCGCACCATCGAAAAGAAGTCCTGGTTCAACCACGACTGGAACGCCTGTCAAGCTCCTCGCTGGCGGCAACCCGCAGATCGGCAAAGGCTATGGCGATGAGGTGGTCCAAAGCTATCTACAGGCCATACCCGATTGGAAACGCGAGGTGGCCATGCGGTTGGATGAGTTGATCACCCGCACATACCCCAGGGTGCAGAAAGCAGTGAAGTGGAACACGCCGATGTACGGCACGGATGAAAAGACCTTTTTCATGGGCTTCCACATGATCACCAAGTACGTGAAGGTGGCTTTCTTCAACGGCGCGCATCTGAACCCGGTGCCACCTGATAAAAGCACCCAGAAGAATGTTCGGTATCTGCATATCCACGAGCACGATACGCTTGATGAGAAGCAGTTAACCGCATGGGTGAAGCAGGCAGCGAAGTTGCCAGGGGAAAAGATGTAGGCGTTCATATCCGGACTTGGCTCGCTATTTGCCTGTAGAAGCCGACCTTCCAATACCGCTCTTTTGCGCCCCTTCACGCTGTCCCTCTTGCTGTTGGGCCTACACGGCTGCTCCACCTCACAGCCCTCCACTTCCATCCCCTTTGGGCCCCTGAGCGCACCGGATACGGTACGATCGCAAACGGCACTGAAGGCGCTGGAACGGACTTATCAAGTCGTATTCCACGAACAGCGACGGTTCAACACCGAGCCAGAGGGAGATCCGTTCGTGGGTGCCAAGCTCGTGACGGCTCAGGAGGGTTATTGGTTAGTCTACGACCTGCCGGTATGGTACAGCGCACCCCAAAACGACTACGCTATCGATGGATTTAGTGAGGATGGTCGATACCTGCGGCTGATACAGCGGTCGAGTAACCTCATCAGGGGACACGAGAATGTCACTGTGGACCTGTACTGTGTGGACCTTGCGCGTGCCACCTATGCGACCATTACCGTCAGCACGTTCGAGCAGCACTGGGATACAGATGGCACGGGCACGGATACCAAGGGGCATATCACGATCGATTCAGCGGAGGTGACCTTCGCCGGGGCCTATGTGTACATCACCCGCGGATGCACCGTTGACGGCCGATCAGTCCCTTGCGAGGATCCCGGGGGCGCTTATCGGATCACCCCGGAAGCCCTCGTGCTGGATACGACGATCTCAGTGGCACGAACGGACGTTACGCGCCACGAACCTCCACCGCCGTTGACCGCGATCGACCGGGCCGGTTTCGTGCGGCTGCCACGGCTTTGCCCAGGCGATGCTGGAACACGCCCCGCGCTGAGGCAACTAGATGATCCTGCACGGGAGCGATTGCTCCAAGACCAAGCTCCGCGCTATGCGAACTGCGCCCTCTCCTACGGTTGGTTGTTGAAGGAAGGACCGCAGACACGCATCACACTCCTCTCTGACCGAGATGATGATCATGACCTGCTCTGGCTGGCCTATGACGATAGTGGACGACTTATCGGGTTGGATACCCTGTCCTCCCAGTGGGGCGATGGTCAGTTGATCCGTTGGGAATGTGCCAACGTGGACCCATATGGCAACCTCCATCTAGAGGTGGTGGAAAAAGAAACTTTGCGAGATGAAGGTGATACCATGGCCTACCGTCGGGACACACTGGTCTACTCCATCCGTAGCGAAGGAACTGGGCTATTGGATGAACAGGGTGAGATCCGGTCGCACTATCTGCTGACGCGACACCCCGAGGACCTGACACGGTGCTGGGTGGAAAAGCATGCCACAGCAAAAGGCCCACCGCACCCGTGGAGGTCCCTACGTGAGGTGATCCCGGATGATCGGATCGTGTTCCAACACGCGATCGGCGACTTGAACAAGGATGGCGCGCAGGACCATGTGCTCGTGCTGACCAACGAAACAGATGACGGGCCTCGCGACCTGCTCATAGCATTCACCGCCCAGGATCGGGGAAGCTACATGCGACACGTACTCTTGAAGGACTTTCTTCCAGCCAGGAACAGCGGAGGCTTCCACGACCCGATCGGTGAGGAGGGGATGAGCGGGATCTCGATCCAAGAGGACACCCTGGTGATCACCCAATTCGGTGGAAGTGCGTGGAAGTGGACCAGTACGGACAAGTACGTATACGATGGCACGCGCAACGCGTTCTACCTGGTGGAAACAGGGGGGCGTAGTTTCCATGCGGCAGGAGAAGAGGGCATGCGAGAAGAATTGAATGACTTGGAAACTCTGCGGGAACGACAAGAGCTCTCCCCCGAACAGAAGGTCCGCTTTTCCGAACTGAAGGAACTTGAGGACAAGGCCACCTGGCGGTCAACACGGTATGCATTGGGCCAAAAGCCGATGGTGCGGTGATCGACCTCGCAGGGTTTCGGTCTGCTCCTTACTCAGTGGTGCACTAGGGATGCGCATCCTCAGCAACGAGGACCGGAACAATGCCCCACCTCATGGGATCAACGGCCGTGCGGCTCCATGCTAGGCCAAGGCGAACCATCACGCACGTAACGGTCCAGGAAATCGCGCGTGGTTTGGTTGGCCTCGAAGCGGAACTCGCTTAGGCCATGATCACCACCTTCGAAGAGCACCATGCGGAATGGTCGCTTGAGCGCGTACAGGCGATCGGCCATGTCCATGGCGTCGCGCGGAGAGACGCGCCAGTCAGCAGTGCCATGTAGAAGGAGTATTGGCGTCGTGGGACAAAGTCGACCCGCCCATTGCACCGGTGATCGTGTGGCCAGCACCGAATCGGGGTTCGTTCCATAGCCCGGTATGACCTCAGCGTAGACCTTGGTGCCCATCTCCGGGCGTTCGGCTACGCTGCGCACGGCATCCGTCATGCCGGCCAGCACCACTGCTGCCTTGATCCGGTTGGTGCGTGTAAGCGCGAGGTAGGTCATGAGCCCACCCCGACTTCCACCGAACATGCCGATGCGAGCGGTGTCGGCCGACGGAACTTGTTCCAGCACAGGCAACAGGTTGAGCACATCGTTCACATCCGCACCGCCGAACTCCTCCTGCCCTTCGCCCCCATCGTTACCGCGGTATTGGCTGGCCACCACCACGTAGCCCCAGCGCGCCATGTTGACCACGTAGAAAAGCAATTGACCCGCGTTGATCTTCCCGAATTCACGGTTGCCTCCACGATTGTAGATGATGCTCGGGTAGCGACCTGGCTTTGTTGGCTCCGCGAGGAAGCCCTTCACCTTCAATCCATCGGAGAGGTAGGTGATGCGATACACCTTCACGGCGGCGAGCACGCTGTCCACCTCCGGCATGGAGGTGCGCATATCGTCCACGAAATCCTTGGGCCATTCGAAGGGTGTACGCTCCAGCAACCGACCATCCTGCGCGGCCAGTGGCGTGGCAGCTGCAAGGCGCAGGTAGAGGAGGATGAACAGCACCGGGCTTTGCATGAGGACAAAGTACGAAGGCCCTTAGCAAGTGTGTTCAGGAGGTGCGTTGCGACCTTTAGGACTTAGGAACGTGCGGAGAATAGCGGACCTATTCTCCGCAGAAATTGCGGACATTCGCCCGCGTTAATTCATCATCATCCGATGAACACACCGAACCCCAAGGTCGACTGGTTCTTCGAAAAGGACGGACAATGGAAGTCCTCCTTTGCCAAACTGCGCGAATTGGCGCTGGACAGCGGACTCACGGAGGAATTGAAGTGGGGCCACCCCTGCTACACGCTGAAGGGCAAGAACGTCTTCCTGATGCACGGCTTCAATGACTACTGCGCGTTGCTCTTTTTGAAGGGTGCCCTGCTGAAGGATGACCACAAGATCCTTGTCCAGCAGACCGAAAGCGTGCAGAGCGCCCGGCAGATACGCTTCACCAGTGCGAAGGAGATCGTGAAGTTGGCACCGGTCGTGCAGGGCTACATGCAACAAGCGATCATGGTGGAGCAGTCCGGGAAAAAGGTGCCTTTGAAGAAGACCGTGGAGTTCGAGATGCCGGAAGAATTCAAGCGCGCGTTGAAGGAAATGCCTGACCTGAAGAAAGCGTTCCATGCACTCACTCCGGGAAGGCAGCGCGGCTACTTGCTGCACTTCGCTGCGGCCAAGCAGAGCAAGACGCGCGAAGCCCGGATCGAGAAGAACGTGGAGCGGATCCTTGCGGGCATGGGACTGGATGACTAGATCGAACTTTTCTCCCATGCTCACAACCATCATCCCCAAGCTGCCCATGCGAGATCGGGCACGTACGCGCCATTATTACATCAACCACTTGGGCTTCCACGATGTGGGAACGGTCCACTACGACGAATACCTCTTGGTCGCTCGCGACGGCGTGGAGTTGCACTTCTTCCTTCATCCGGACCTCGACCCGAGGAAGAACTACGGCCAGGTGTACCTCCGCGTGAATGACATCGATGCGCTCTACAACGGATGGATGGAACAAGGCGTTCGGATCCATCCCAACGGTGCGCTCAGCGACAAGCCTTGGGGCCAGCGCGAGTTCGCCTTGCTGGATCCGGACCACAACCTCCTGACCTTCGGGCAGGCCTTGTGAGCATGGAACCGAAGGGAGCTTCGAAGATGCTCAACGGAGGAATTCGGTTCTCTTCGGTGGCCGCCCTGCTCGACTTCCTCCCCGCCGACGAACGCGCTTTGACCGAACAATTGCGCGAACTGATCATCTCTGAAGCACCTGACCTGAAGGAGCGCCTGAGCTTCAACGTGCCCTATTACAAGGGTCGGCGCGACGTGTGCTTCATCTGGCCTGCATCGGTGCTATGGGGCAAGACGAAGACCTATGAGGGAGTACGCTTCGGGCTGAGCTATGGGAGCTTGGTGCCTGGCTGCGAACCCTACTTGCAGCGCGGGGATCGCAAACAAGTGTGCTGGCGGGACCTACACCGGTTGACTTCAGCTGACGAACGCATGATCCGCACCGTATTGCGTGCAGCGATCGATGTGGATATGGAACGAACAGGCGGACTGCGTTGAGCACGGATCGTTCAAGCCTCCCAATCCGATCCGTCACCTACTTAGAGTCGCATCAGCGGAAGGCTTAGGACCTCCATCCCCTTGATCGCTCGCACGCGATAGAGACCCGGCTTCACACCGCTGAGGTCTATGGTGGTTTCACGGCCCGAGGTGGATGTACGCAATACCACTCGACCCATCGCATCGATCAACTCCATAGGTAGGCTGGCCTCTTCCATGGTCCGCACAATCACCACATCGGAGCTCGGGTTCGGGAAAATCTCGAAACGGATGGCGTCCTGCTGCGGCATAGCGGTCACAAGCCCTTGGGTGACGAGGGGTTTCCAATGGGCACTGGCGTAACCATGCTCATTATCGAAGAAGTACAGATCATAGATACGGCGTGCGCCGTTCATGCCTGCGGTGGAGTAGTTGAAGCCCCAACTGGCACCCCCGTCACTGCTGGAGAGGATTATGCCTTCGGAGCCATCGGCCCGGTAAGCGCTGGCGAAGCCCAGGCCATCGTTGCGGAAGACCACGCTGGTCAATACGAATTCACCGGAGAGGATCACGGTCGCTTCCGTCCACGTATCGCCACCGTCGGTGGTGCGCAGGATAACACCATCATTGCGCGTTGCCACCCCGATCTCCGCGGTCTGGAATTCAACATCGGAAAAGCCCGTGACGGTGCTGCTGTGCACCTGCTCCCAGTCCATGCCGCCGTTGGTACTGCGGTAGATGGCGCCGCTGTCCGGCTGTAAAAGGCCATTGTTGAACAGGCGACTGTACCCACCCGTGGCCGCGAAGCCCAGTTGGTCGTTCACGAAATGCAGGCGCGAAACGGGTTGGCCGGGCAGCACAGCGATGTTGGCCCAGGTGCTACCGGTATCCACGCTCATATCAATGATGCCATCACCCATGGAAGTGCCTCCGGCCGCGAAGGCCACGAGGTCGTTGCGCATTCGGATGGCGCGGTAATAACGGCTAGTGCCGGTGCGAACGCTATCGAATTGCAAGGGGTTGGGGCTGCCGAGCGTCTTGCGCACGACCACGCTCCGGTTATAGAGCTCATGTCCCGCCGCGATGTACCAGGGCTTTCCACCGGCCATCTTCACATCGATGTCCTCCAGGAACATGGAGGGCTGATACCAGATATACCCCCCGCCGCCACTGGCGCCATCGGTGGTGCGGATGATACCGCCTTCGGTAGCCGAAGGTGAAGGACCTGGGTTGTTGGCCCCGTAGACGAAAAGCCCGGTATCCACTTGGTGGAAGGCACAAGCACTGAAGTGGTTGGTGATCGCCAGGATGCCGCTCGCCTCCCATTGGGCCTGCAGGCTGAAGGTTGCTGAACTGAGGACCGTGGCAAGGAGGAATGATCGGGTCATGAGGGGTCGTGCTTTTGTGGTACTACACGCACGTAACACGTACGTTCAACCACTACGGTTGGGTGCGACGCGAAATAAAGTGTCGGGCCTATTCGAGCACCACGATCCCGCTCACATCGGCCTTGCCGTTCTTCAGGAATTCGTAGGTCAAGCGATCGGCCGTGCAGTCCACGAAGCGGATGTGCTTCAGGCGTTGGCTCTTGAAGAAGGTGTTGTGGAGCGTGGCGTTCTGGAAGGTCACCCGGGAGAAGCCGCAGTTCTCGAACGTGCAGTCCTCCATCGCGCCCTCGAACAGCACATCGGTGAGGTCCGTGTCGCGGAAGGTAGTGCGCACCAGCACGGCATTGGTCAAGGTGTTCTTCTGGAAACTGCTCGACCGTACGACGACATCCGTGAGATCGGCACCGGACAGGTCACAGCCTTTGAGCACAGTTTCGGTGAACTCAGCCTCCATCAGCCGACAATCGTTGAAGCGGGTGTTGGCGACATGTGACGCACGGAACCAGCTGCCGTTCAGGTCCGCCCCGCGGAAGTCGCAGCCTTCCACGTGGTTGTTCTCCAAGAGCACCCCGGCAAGATCCGAGTCGATGAACTTGCAGTTCTTCAGCAATGAACCGCTGAACTTCTCGTGGAGATCCTTCAGCCCGGAGAAGTCGGCATCGGCCCATTTGAAGCGGGACATGTCTCGGGTGGGCTTTGGATGCTCCTGCACCGGCGTAGCTGCCACCGTGCGTTCCACCGGCAATTCGACCGGAATGGGTGCCGGGTTCGATGAGCTTCGTTCGGAGAAGTAGTTCAGGTCCACTCCGAGCACATCGGCCAGCTTGCCCACGGTTACGATGTCGGGGATGGACTCGCCCCGCTCCCACTTGCCCACGGCTTGTGGGCTGATGAAAAGTTGTTGCGCCAGTTGCGCTTGCGACATGTTCTTCCCTTTGCGCGCTGTGGCGATCCGGGTGCCTGTGAAGTTGGTTTCCATGTGTGTGTACGTCCCTTTAATCTGGACGCCGCAAAATTGGAGGGGCGCAATTTCGCGTGGTTCGTTGGAACGGTTCTTCCTGGTTGTATTCCGCTACCCTTCGTTGTATGGCGACAACCTGTAGTAGCTTGACCCTGAACTCTGATCAACGACAGCCTAGGATGCGGCACGAAGCACGACCTGGACCCACTCGTACCGGCGGCAAGATATCCGGTTCCGGTAGGCCACATGGAGCAGCGGTATTGGACCTACCGATCGGTTCGGGGTGTTCTTCCGACATCCGGATCAGTGCTTGTTCACATTCCACCACACTCCCCGATAAGAGGAAAACACACCGGAAGATGAACCGCCCCTCCTACCTGTTGATCGGCCTCAGCGCACTCCTCTTCTCCTGCGGCGAAAGCGGCGAGAACACCATGGACCAGTACGGTCAAGCCCAGGACCCGCGCATGAGCGAACTGGAAGCGCGTATGGCCGAGATCACCGGCCAACCCGTGCCTGACGGCCAAGGAACGGGTAACTGGGAACAACAAGGGGCCATGGAAGGTGGATCGGGCTTCGGACAGCAACCCTCAACAGCAGCCGGTATGCGCACGCATACCCTGAACAGTTCCACCTACAACGTACCATTCGCGCAGTTGGATCTGCCCGCCCATTGGAACGTACAAGGCATGGAAACGGGCGACTGGACCGCGACTGCCCCCGGCGCCAACGTGAAGAACACGAAGCCGGCCAGTTTCATGATGGTGGGTGGTCAGCTCGGTCAATTCTACCAAGCGAACGGCCAGCAGATGCGTGCGCCGGTATCGCCCGAACAAGTGGTGATGCACGACCTGGCCCCGCGTATGCGCCAGCAGGGTTACGAGCTGGTAGGACAGGCACCGGCCCCCGGTGTGGAACAGGTCGATCAGCGCGGCATGAACGGTTTGTACGTATCGGGTCAGGCACAGAAGACCTGCAAGGCCAACCTGAGCGAATGGCGGCGTGGCGACAAGCGCTTGGCCGTGGTGCTGCACTGGTTCAGCATCAGCAGTGCGGATATGGCGAACTGGGGCTACTACACCACCGAGCTGGAGGCGACCGAAAGCAGCTATGAACGCGAGAAGAGCGGATTGCTCAGCGGTCTGTCCACCATGCGTTACAACCCCTCCTACTTCGCAGCCCAACACCGCCAAGCCAAACAGAAGGAGCAGGAAAGCATGGCCGCACATCAGCAACAAATGCAGAACAACCAGCAGAGCTGGAATGCCCACAACGCCCGCATGCGCAGCAATCAGGCCGCCTTCGATGCCAGCCAGGCCGCACACCGCGACATGGTGAACAGCGTGAACAACTCCCAGATGAGTATCTACAACAACACCAATGCTACCATGGACCGTATGCAGGATGCCACCATCAACGGGATCCGCGGTGAACAGAACGCGTGGAACCCGCAAACGGGTGAGCAAGGCAAGGTGGAGGCTGGCTACAACAACTACTGGGTGAGCGGCGATGGCCAATACTTCGGCACGAACGATGTGATGTATGACCCCAACGCGAACGGACAGTCGGTTGACCAGTGGCAGCAGATGGAGACCGAGCCTTGATGGTGTTCCAGGTTCAGCCTGCGGGTAAGTGACGAACTTCGCGGCATGTCCGCAATGTCCTCGATCATCATCCCGAAGTCGACCTTCTCCTTCCTCTCCGAGTTGGAGGCCAACAACGAGAAGCCGTGGTTCGAGGCGAACAAACCGCGTTATCAGGCTGCACACGCGAACATGGTGGCCTTCGCCGAAGCCCTGTTGGAACGCATGCGGATCCACGACAAGCTGAGCACTCCCAGCGGCGCGAAGAGCCTGATGCGCATCTACACGGATCAGCGCTTCCACAAGGACAAGCCGCCCTATGCCCCAAGGTTCGGAGGTCGCTTGGCACGGGTGAAGCCCGCCTTACGCGGTGGCTACTTCTACCGGATCCAGCCCGGTGGCCGCTCGCATATCACCTGCGGCTTCATGGGTCCCGAAGCGGACGATCTACGCTTGATCCGGCAGGACATCGATTACGACCATGCTACCTGGCGGAAGATCTTACGCGGCAAGAACCTGCGTGCCCATTTCGGTGAACTCTTCGGCGAAGAACTCGCCACGGTCCCGCGCGGCTATGCGAAGGACCATCCGGCTGCCGATCTCTTGCGGAAGCGGCAATTCCTCTTGCGCCGAACCTTCACGGACAAGGAAGTGATGGCGCCGGGCTTCCTGGATGAAGTGGTGAAGACCTACCGCGCGGTGCGGCCTTGGTTCGACCACATGACGGCAGTGCTGACCTCGGACGGTAACGGAGCCTGATCGATCGTTATTTGCCTGCTTGAGAGCGGCTGAGGATGCGCATTTGCAGCACATCCACGAAGAAGGCGAAGGCCATGGACCCGTAGATGAACCCCTTGGGGATCGGATGACCGGCGCCTTCGGCCACCAGTGCCACACCGATCACCATGAGGAAGCTGAGCGCAAGCACCTTGAAACTGGGGTGCTTGGCAATGAATCCAGCGATGGGTTTCGCCGCTACGAGCATGATCACCACAGTGACCACCACGGCCACGTACATCATCCACAATTCGTCCACCATCCCCACCGCTGTGATGATCGAATCCACCGAGAAGACCAGGTCAAGCAGCAGCACCTGGATAAGCAACTGGTTGAAGCTCGTCGCTTTGGTCTGGATCGCCGGGTTCGCTCCATGCTCCCCGCTCAACTGGAAGAGTTCGCGCGTGGCTTTGTACAGCAGGAACACACCACCCACCAGCAGGATCAATTCCTTTCCACTGATGCCCTGTCCGAAGATCGTGAAGAGATCGGCGTCGAGTTTCATGATCCACGAGATCACTGCAAGCAGCCCGAGGCGCATGACCATGGCCAGGCCGATACCCAGCTTGCGCAGCTTATCGCGTTGGGCCTCGGGCAGCTTATTGGCCAGAATCGAGATGAAGATGATGTTGTCGATACCCAGCACCACCTCCAAGGCGATGAGCGTGAGCAGTGCGATCGTGATATCGAGAATCTCCATGGTCTTCAGGTCAAGGGCTAAGGGAGCCCATCCGGATACACCGATCAGGCTTTCTTCACGAATTCACTCTTCAGTGCCATGGCCCCGAAGCCTTCGATACGGCAATCGATGTTGTGGTCGCCTTCCACGAGTTTGATGCCGCGCACTTTCGTCCCCGCCTTCAACGCTTTGGGGGCACCTTTCACTGCGAGGTCCTTCACCATCACCACATCGTCGCCGTCCTTCAGGATGTTCCCATTGGCGTCCTTCACCACCGGACCAGCCGCTTCCGCCGCTACTTCCGCCGGGTTCCACTCATGGCCACACTCGGCGCACATCTGGGAAGTACCCGTGGGATAGGTGATGGTAGAGCGACACTCGGGGCAGGGATGTGTATCGGGCATGGTGACCGCGAAAGTACCGGTCTTCGTTGGATGTGCACCGTTCGAATGGGGATGGAAGGTGCGATCCGGAGCGAACTCTTCTACACGGTTCTTGGTTCCTTGCATCATGAACCAAATCCTAGCCATCGCTTGTTGGTGCCTTTGCGCGCTACCGGTTCTCTCGCAAGAACCGTTGGAACACGTTTGGGCCCGGCGTGTGGGCAGCTCGAATGAGAACGAGAAGCTCTGGCGTATGGCCGTCGACGAGGCCGGTAATGTCTTTGTAACGGGCTATTTCCGTGGCACGTTCGCAGAACAAGGTGTTTCGGTCACCAGCGTGGGTGGTGCCGATATCCTGCTGCTGAAGTATTCACCACAAGGTGAACTACTATGGGGCCGATCGGCCGGTGGCCCACTTGGGGATGGTGCCTATGGCGTTGATACGGACAAGGATGGCAACGTGTACATCACAGGCACATTCTCCGGACTGGCCGTCTTCGGCGATACGATCCTGGTAGTGAGCCATCCAGAAGAGATCGACTTACCATTCAGTTTCGTGGCTCGGTACTCCCCTTCCGGCGAGTTGGTCTGGGTGCGCGCGATGGAAGCGGAAATGGTAGCGGGTAGTTATCCCTTTGGACAGAGCTATGCCTTACGTGTAGGACCCGGTGGCGACCTTATCATTTGCGGCACCTACGCCTCCACGGACGCATCGGTCGAGAACCCAGCGCTGAGCACGCTCACCTTCGGAGGACAGCCGTTCAGGACATGCACTGTTCCGTACGAATCCACCTACGTGATGCGAATGGACACCTTGGGCAACACCGAATGGGTGCACACCGTAGGAGGCCTTAACGGACAAGGGGTCTTTCAAAGCATCGCCTTCGACACGGGAGGGAACATCTGGGTGGGTGGCAACGTCGTTTCCAACGCCGGATCCCCGTACGTGGATGGTCCAGTGAACCTGGGAGTGAGCACGACGACGACCTACACCGGCGGGGTGATGCGGCTTAGCGGAACCGGTGATCCGATCAGTGGCTTCCTGCTTTCCAGCACCAACACCAGTAACGTGGAGGACCTCATCGTTGCTGGAAATGGTGATATCTACCTCAGTGGCTGGCACCGCGGTTCGCTGTTCAATTCGCCCTCAGCCACACAGGTGGATGGTTTCCTGATGCGTGTTTCCAACAGCGGGTCACCGATCTGGACCAAGCGGCTTACCGGCCCTGGCAGCGACTTCTTCAGCGGGATCGCCACCACCACTGAAGCCAACGAATTAGTGGGGGGGGCATATTACTTCTTCGATGCGGACCTGGAAGGTGCTGATCTGGCCGCCAGCCCAGGGAACACGAGTGCATTGGTCCGCCTCGATACCATGGGCACCGTATTGGAAGTGGTCCAGCCCGAAGTGCTCGCGGGTTACAGCCTGATCGCGGATGTGCAAAGCGACCTCTTCGGGAACTTCTACCTCTGTGGTGATGTTGGTGGTGAGGTGCGCTACGGACCCGACACCATCACATGCCTATCCCAAGACATGTACGTGGCCAAACTTTCGCCGCAAGTATCCACCGGGGTCGAGCCGCAGGTGATCAACGACCGCTCCCTGCTGAACGTCTATCCGAATCCGACCGAAGGCCCTATCCGCATCAGCGGCACTATCCGCGCAGGTAACTTGGACTTGCTGGATACACGTGGCGCACTCGTCAGACGCTTTGCTCGGCCAGGTCATGACCCAGTTCTCGACCTGAGCGGCCTGGCTCCAGGCATCTATGTGCTAACCGACGGACAGGGAGCGACCACCCGCATCGCGTTGCAAGCCATCGACTAGATCCCATTGATCGATCGTAGCACAATAGCATGCCGAGCGGGACGTTCGGTACACCGTGCTGCGCCTCATCGAGATCCTTTTTTCCACTGCCCTCATCCACGGTTTCTGGTTGTGGTGGATGCTGGACCACGTAGGCCATGGATATCCACCGGAAGGTGGCTTCCTGCGCTGGTGGCATGACCTGGAAGGGCAACCGGAGTTCTTTCTGCTCCTTGCCCAGTTGGCCTATCCGCTCTATTGGTGGCTGAGCCGCAACGTCAAATGGTCGGCGTTCTGGCGCACCTGGAGGACCATCCACTTGTGGCTTGTCCTGCTCTTGTTACTCGCTGTGGGTATCGGGTGGTTGGCAACACCGGACCTCGGTGGTCATTGGGGTTGATCCGTCACGGTACAACGAACCGCAAGGTCTCCGAGCGGCTTTCATTGCGGAGGATGGCCACGTAGACACCGGTGACCGCACCGCTGAAGTGGCACTGCCCATCGACTAGCACACCCGATGCGACACGCCTGCCGCTGTGGTCATGTACGATGACCTCGTCCCAGCCGGTACCGTGCAGCACGACACCATCACCAGGCAGAGGTTGAGCCCAAGCTTGGGCCGATGCACGATGCTCGATCGCCACCGGACCATGGTAAGCCACCATACCATCAAGGTCCACCTGAACGAGCCGGTAGAAGGAAAGTCCATCCAGTGGTGCCGGATCCGTGAATGTGTAGTCGCTTACCGCTGCGCTGAAACCCGCTGCCGGCATGGTGCCGATGGTGGTGTAGGCCGCGCCATCGCGCCCGCGTTCCAATTCGAAGTGGCTGGTGTTGCGTTCGGTGGCCGTGGTCCAATCCAGGTGCACCAAGGTACCTTCATCCGTACCCGTGAATGACAAGAGCTCCAGGGGTAGGATACCGACGGACTCCCACACATAGTCCTCCGTTTCGCCCAGTGGTGCGGCCATGTACGGGAAGGTAACGGCCATGCTATCCACGGAAAGTCGCAGGCGGATATAGAACAGCCCGAATGGATTCGCGAAGGGCGGCACGGTGAAGTGCATCAGGTGTGAGCCGAGCCCGCTGAAGGGCAGCTTCACCACGGTGTTCGATGAACTCTCCAAGGAGTCCAGGAAGTCACCGTCGGCGTTCCAATCCACGAAGGCGTGGAGGAAACTCTCCGTGGCGGTGTTGTTCGTCGAGCGTATCTGCAGATCAAAGGCACCACCTACCCCGGGCCACGGCGCGGTGTACGGATTGGTGAGCAGCGCATCCTCTTCGTTGCCATCGCCATCGGCCATCAAGCTGTTGTGCGCGAGGGTCTCCGTGGTGGGCCCTGACAGACCCAATACCAGACCGCTGAGGAGCGTGGAGGCCGCTGCCGGTGGCTGGTAGTTGATGTTCATATCGTATACGACCGGTGCATCGCCATAATCGTATTGTACGTTGGTGATATCCACCTGGCAGCTTTCTGTGGCATCGCAACCACTGGCGCTGAGTGCGGTGAGGCTGATGGCGACGAAGCCATTGGCGACATCGAGCGGTGTGGGCACGTAGGTGAGCGTCGGGCTGGCCAAGGTCCCTCCGCCGGTGAGGGCCGAGACTGTCGTGCTCGCCCATTGCACCGCGGCAGCGCCGGTTACGGAGATCCCTCCGAAGGTGATGTTCCCACCCGCGTTAATGGAACCCGGGCACGTGAAGTTGGCGATGACCGGGACCGTGAGCGCCGACACACCCGAGGCATCGCTGGCCGTATTGCTGAGTCCACTGGCATTGATAGCGGTGTGGATATTGACGACCTGAACGAGTAAGTTGGTGAGCGTACTGCCGATGTTGAGGTCCACTTGGAAGGTGCTAATTCCCGGTGGGATGGCGAGGATGGGCAAGGTCGCCGCACCCGACTGCGCGTTGATAGCGTAGATCACAAAGGGATAGGCCGGGTCGAGTATGTTGGGTGCGGCAAGGTCCAAGCCCGCGCTCAGGTTGTAGGGTTCTCCCACGTAGGTGGCGCCGACCCCCACCAGGTTCATGTCGAGATCCGCGCCGGTGAGGGTGATCCCACTGGTGTTGGTGATGGTGATGGTGGCCTGCGCATAGTTGCCGTTGCCACAGCTGCTGACAGTGGGGATGTTCACGCTCACGCTGATCTGATCACCGGTTGCACACGGGCTACCGGCAACGGGGATCACCGCATTGTCGCTCGTGTGAACAGCACCATTGAAACCACTGATGTCCACGAAGGTGCCTGCATTGAAATGCTGGTCGGGCATGATGAGCGGCGCAGGATCACCTGGGGTGTACACCGAAGCGGTGAGCCCCATGCTCAGGTTGTACGTACCCGCACCCAACGCGCTATAGTCGTAGATGTACTGGCGCACGAAGCATTCGCCGGGGAAGAGGATACGCGGCAATTCATGTTCGCCGAACTTGGCCAGATAGGCATCGTCGTTATCGTTGTTCACCGTTTGGTGAGCGCCTGTGGTGGCCACATCGACCAAACTGGCAGTGAGCCCGACCACATACACATCTCCCGCTGGATCAACGGCCACGGCGTAGTTCTCATCATCATCCTCACCGCCGAAATACGTACCCCAGAGCAACACACCAACGTTGCTGAACTTCATCGCGAATGCATCCCGATTCGTTCCATCGATCGACTCCTTGAACGACCCGAAGGTGGAGATGCCGATCGTGCTCTTGGTGAAACCAGCGACGGTGACCTTTCCCGCGGCATCCACGGCCAGATCGTTCATCACTTCGTCATCTTCACCCCCCACGTACGTGCTCCACAAGGCAGCGCCTTCTGCATCGAATTTCGTCAAGAATCCATCATCACCCCCGCCAGAGAAGGATTGGTACGGTGCGTTGATGTCGATCACATCCAGGCTGTTCGTGGTACCGCTCAAGAAGATGTTCCCACTGGGATCACAGCCCACGGAGGGGAAAGTCTCCACACCGGTGCCGCCGAAGTAAGTGGCCCATTGCCGCACACCCGCGCCATTGAAACGCGCCAGGTATACATCGTCGCCATTGATATTCGGTTGGAAAGAGCCTGCTGTTGCGATACCCGTAGTGCTCAACGTCTGCCCCACCAAGTGCACGTTACCGGCGGGATCACACACGACGTTGGCCAGGTCCTCGGTGTCGGTGCCACCATAGTAGGTGCCCCATTGCCGCACCCCCGCACCGTTGAACTTCACCAGGAAGTTATCGCCCAAGCCTGCGTTCGCCACCTGATGCGCACCTGCTGTGGCGATGCTCGCCGCGCTTTCCGTGGTGCCTGCGAGGTACACGTTGCCCGTGGCATCCGTTGTCACCGAATAACCGATATCGGCTCCCGTGCCGCCATAGTAGGTCCCCCACTGCCGTACACCCGCTCCGTTGAACTTCACCAGGAAGGCATCATCGCCACCACTCAATGCAGCCTGGTGCGAACCCACCGTGGAGATACCTGTGGTACTCGAAGTATAACCCGCCAGGTAAACGTTGCCCGTTGCATCAGTAGCTACCGAAAGTCCGATGTCGTTACCCGTGCCTCCATAATACGTGGCCCATTGCCGCACCCCTGCACTGTTGAACTTCGCCAGAAAGGCGTTCCGCCCGCCTGGTGCAGCTACGAGGTGCGCACCTGCAGAAGAGATCGACCCCGCGCTGCGCGTGAGACCAGCGAGGTACACGTTGCCCGCTGCATCTGTCGCCACGGCCTGGCCCTCGTCCAATAAGGTACCGCCGTAGTAAGTGGCCCAGTCGAGGTCGGCGGCATAAGTGCCTATCTCATTCAGATTGGTCACAGGCACCGCGCCGGGCACGGAAATGGGCAGCGTGGGAACGATGTAGGCCGCGGCATCGCCGGTGTTGCAGATGCTCACATCATATGGCACGAGGTCGTCACAGCCCACGCCCAGGTTGACGATAGTGGCGGACAGGAGCGCTTGCGGCGGACAGGTCACCGGATCGTTCACACGATCCATGCGGGGGCTTACGTTGTTGAAGGTGGCCCATTCATCCGGGGCGAAGGTCTCGCTCGGCGGGATGTAACCGATGGGCGGCGCGTGGCCTACTACCGCTCCGTTGAAATTCACGATGGCGTAGAGCGTTGTGGTGGAAGCGAGCAAGGCACCGGATAAACTTCCGCTGATCGTGGCGCCTGCGGCCAATGATACCGTTCCGAGGTGCTGGGTCGTGAGGAAGGCGCTCGAACTCAACGCGGGGTCACCGCTGTAGAAGGAGATCATCAAGGGACCGTTGAAGTCCGTGGGCGCATTGTTGGTCACCGTATAATTCGCTTGGAACGATGGTGTACCGGAGATACAGCCCGATGCAGTGAAACTGTCGAAGGTGATACTGAGGTCGTAGCTGGGATCGACACCCACGCTACAGCCTGCATTGATCATGGCTTGCACGAGTTGCACATTGGCCTGTACGAGCTGAGCATAGGTGGGTGCGCTGAAATACGCACCTGGGCTGGCGACTTGCCCTCCCATGAGCGCCGTACAGTAAGAGGCTGCCTCGATGGCGACCACCACGATGGTTACGCCGGAGTTCTTTATCTGGGCAGCCAACGTCGTCAATCCGGCAGGCACCTGGGAGCAGTCCGCATCGGTCATCAATACGATGATAGGCTTGGCCGTACGTCCCGCGATCGGGGCCTGACCGATCTGCTGGAAGGCCCGCGTGAGCGCTGTCACCGGGTCGGTCCCGCCGAGCAAGGCACGTGGCGCGTTCTGGTAGGCGAGCACATCGCTCATCTCCGTGGTGTAGCTGGCCCCGACCGATGGGAAGCTGAACTGCTGCCACACGTTGGGGCTGTCCCAATCGGCAATGGCCATGCGGCTTTCCCCAGCACCCGTGCCCCACGGTTGCATACCTAGGAAGAGGGCACTGATGAACTGTCGGCTCTGCGTGTTCTCCAAGGCGCTCACCGAGCCGCTTTGGTCGTTGGCCACGAACACATCGAGCGCACAGAGCTGCGCTTGGGCCGTATTCGTTCGGATGAAGAAAAGGGCGAAAAGAACAGCGGCGGACCTCCACCACAAGGATCCGTAGCTCGTAGTGGTGGATCCGATCAGGGGCATGGTGTGGTGGCTTACGCACCGAAACTATTTCCATGGAACTGACCACCGGGGGACGAAGCGGACGAAGCGGCAATACCGGATGCCGAATCGGGCGATCGAAGGATCCGGACTTCACCCCACATGGAGCACCCGGAGGCCAGGCCCTACCTTTCGGGCATGATCCGACCTGGCCGCACCCAGTTGCTCCGCATCCTCCGTCGCACCCGCGAAGGATTGGTGCTGGGCGATGACGATGCCCTGGAGGTGGTGCTCCCATTGAGCGAAGCCCCCCGCGAAGGCAGCGACGATGGACACCTCCGCGTGTTCGTGCACCCCGGCGTGGATGGCAAGTTGACCGCCACCACCCGCTCGCCGAAGATCGAGGCGGGCACCTTCGCCAAGTTGCGCGTGGTAGCCATCCGCGGCGCTGGTGGGCACGTGGATTGGGGCATGGAGACACCCCTGCTCATCCCCCACGACGACCAGAAGAAACCCCTGGAAGAAGGGCGTTGGTACGTGATGGGCGCCTACTACGACAAGGAGGCCAAGCGTCTGCATGGCAGTACACGGATCGAAGAGTTGCTCGACAATACAGAGCTCACCGTGGCCGAAAAGGCCAAGGTGGACTTGCTCGTTTTCGGCAAGAGCGATCTGGGACTCTCGGTGATCGTGAACGACAAGCACCAAGGTCTCGTGCATGCCAACGAGGTGTTCAAGCCCGTCACCGTGGGCGACCGACTCACCGGCTTCGTGAAGACCGTTCGACCGGACAATAAGCTGGACATCGTACTGCAGCCCATCGGCTACCGCCAATACATCGATGCCCACACCACCCTGTTGGCGAAGCGGCTCGAAGCCAAAGGCTTTCTTGCGCTCACCGACAAGAGCTCCGCGGAAGAGATCTACGAGGAGTTCGGCATCAGCAAGAAGGCATTCAAGAAGGCATTGGGCGCGCTCTACAAGGAGCGTCTCGTGCGCATCGGCGAGGACGGCGTGGTGTGGATGGGTTGAGCCATCGAGCCGTTCTGGAAGATCGATCGTCCAGGCTCCAACTACCAAGGGTCACTGCAACTCGTGTTCTGGCCTCGTTCGAACCGGCTGTAGGCAAGGAATCCCGAACCAGGCAACCTGAGGGCTCTTAGACGTCTTCACCGTATACCCTGGATGATCCATTCACATGCGCCAACACTACATCTTCGCGTTCCTGCTCGTCGGTTCAAAGGTGCTTGGGCAATGCGGCCCCTATAAGGCTCATCCGGTGTGGCCCGATGCGCTCGGCGCGGCCTATGTGGTGCCCGGAGACTGTGGGTCTGGCCAGGAGATCACCGCTGCACTTTGGGACAATGGCGAAACCAGTTGGGCCACGGATGGGTTGACTGTGGGCACCCACACCGTTGTGCTCTACGCAGGTGCCGAGCCAGTGGAGCAGTTGACCTTCGAGATCGAGCAATTGGCCTGGGAACTGAACCAGAACGTTCACATGTACGCAGGGGACGTTGCTGTAAGCGTGTATGCTGAGGTTCCTTACTGTCCCGGACTACTGTTCAACGGACACCACTGCCCGGTGCAATCGGATTCGACCATTATCCAACTGCTACAGGATGGTGTGGTGATCGACAGCGTGATCCAAGTTTCCTGCTTGGGAATGAGCCATGAATGGAATGGGTTGCCCTGGGGGCATGTCTACCAGACCCTACTGGTGGATCGTTCCACCTGTGGAGCCTACGCTGCTGGTGAAGAGGTTCAGACCTATTCCCTTGAAGAGGCCTCCTTCATCCTTTCTACGGATCCTGTGGTACTTGGCGCCGATGGAAGCTTGACCGTATCAGCCGTAGTCCCCGATCCGGAAGATCCAACATCTCCACCGGTACCACTTTCTGGTTCTCTTCAATTGTTGACGTGGCCGGATAACGTGGAACCGATCGGTGCACCGCAATCCGGCACCTCGGGTAGCTGGGTGGATCTCGAACAAGGTCAGTACCTGCTTTCCTTCTTGCCGGACAACCTATGCGGTCCGCTGGATTCGGTGATCACCATCGCACTCAGCACACGCGTGGATGAGAACGATACCGATACTGATATCCGCATCTGGCCTGTACCGGCAATGGATAGGATCCGGTGGTCCAATAGCGTACCAACACAGGCATGGATCACCGACCAACAGGGCCGTATCCTGCGGTCCACCGATCGTGCGTTGGAAATGGATATCGCAGGTTTGCCTGCGGGCGCCTACTTGTTACATATCGAAGGCGGGATACATCGTCGCTTCATGAAGGAATAAGTTGGCCGCACTGGGTCTGAACATGGCCCGATAATTGGCTGGTATCGCGCATGTGATACCACCCACCATGTTCCGCTCGGCCCACCACCTCTTGTGCCTCGTCGTATCCACCGCTTCCTTCGGTAGTGCCTACACCGATAGCCTCCGCCTTGTGGCCGATCGTTTGGGTGAGCGATCGGCGCACGGCGGACATACCACGGTCGCGGTCATCGGCGTGAACGAGGAAGCTGCACCGGCCTTGAGCGCCGAGATCGTGAGCGAGTTGACATTCCACTTGGTGAACCAACAGAGCGGCACCAACGTGGTGGAGCGCGCGCAGCTTGACGTGCTGTTACGCGAGCATCAATTCTCTGCCGCGGGCATGACCACCAGCGCTTACGCCTTACAGCTCGGTGAATTGGCCTGTGCATCGGCCATCATCACCGTTCAGGTGCAGCCCAAGGACAAACGTCAAGTGTTGGTGGAACTCAAGTTGCTCAACACCACCACCGGTTTGCTAGAAGGGATGGAGCGTGTCCTGGTCGCCGTACCTCATGGCTTTGATGGACCCGAGCACCCGAGCGGATCCAACGAACAGCACCCGAGAAGGACCCTTGATCCACGCCGGGGTGGCTTCTACATCGGTGGGGGTATCGGCGAGTCATACTGCGGAATTCATCCCTTCGCTCAAGTGGACCTGCTTACACGCGGGGAACGGATCGCGCTCGGCTTACGCTTGCGGCTCATGCCCGAAGCTGCCAACGGTATTCCCACCCGTGTGGACCTCGGAAGACTGCATTCCAGCGGGCCCCTCGCGGACCCCTTCGGTGTTGCGCTTGTTCCGTCGGCGATAGCCGAGGGTGGCGGCGATGCCGTGCACTTGGTCACTGCCAACGATCCGACTTTTGGCGCATTGGCGGTCCTGGCCGAACTCGACAAGGGTGCCGCGAAGGCTCAATGGGAACAGATCAAGCCGATCGAGTTCAGCGCGACACGCTGGAGTTTTATGGCGCCTATCCGGTTGTACTGGGGCCCACGCACCCACCATCGTGGACCGGTGGTGCACACCGAAGTTGGGATCGGCGCAGACATCTACTCCATCAACTCCACCTATGCGGTCACGCGGATCATCGGCACCAAGGTGGGCGGTGAAGCTGAGTTCCTGGTGGACCGGTACAACAGCAAAGGACCCTTCAACGACCAACGGTCCAACACCGCCCTCTTCTGGAATGCCGCGTTCGGTATCGGTGTGGAATGGGGCCGCCTCGGAGTTACCATGGGCGGTCAGCGCTCATTGCATCGCACGTTCACGAACACCTTCACCGACCCGTTCATGAACAGCTCCAATAACGCCAAAGTGGTACACGGCGATCCCATCGCCATTGCCCTGCTGAATGGTGCGGCACTGGACGAAGCGTATACCACAGGTACCATTGCTCGCGATGGCTCGGTCCTCTTCGGGACCATCGATGCCACGGACCTGAACGAACGCTTCTCCACGATGGAAAGCCTCTTGGACCGATGGCAATGGAACGCCACGCTGGCCATCCGGTTGTTCTGAGAAGTCGGCCGAGGCAACGTTGGGGTCGTGGGTGGCGGGGTGGCCGTCGAGATCATCGACCACCGGTGTACAGCAGGGTCGATATTGGCTACGTTCGCAAGGCCAGCTGCCCTCGGTGATGCATGTCGTGATGTGAGCTGATCGCCTGCATCAGGTACCTTCGAACGCATGAACGTCGAGGAAGCGCGCAGCATCGCATTGGAGCGGTTCGCAGGAGATGAATACGATCACTTCGGCAAGCCTGCTTACCGCATAGCGCCGAAGAAAGCAGGCGGCAAGCCAGGGCGGACCTACATGACCTTGTGGTTGAACGAAGGCCATGCGGTGTTGATGCTCGATGTGGAACTACAGGCTCGCCTCTTGGAAAGCGGCGGCCCAGGTTTCCGCCCCCATCCAAGCAAGTGGGGTGCGAAGGGGGCCACGATCGCGGATCTGCAGGGCTTATCCCTGAAGGTCTTCTCAGAGGCACTGGCTATCGCTGTGGAGTACGCCCGACGATAGTGCCAACGGTCGTTCTCCGTGAAGCGTGATCAGTGGAAGAACTGCATCACCTTGCTCCACAACTTCCGCGTCACGAGCAAGGGCGGTGCTTGCAGGCCGTTCAAGCCCCAGGAGGCACGCACCTCGCGGTTGGCCTTCAGAATGTGTTTCACGCTGCCATTGCTCATGCCGCCCAGGCGGAAACGCACCAGCACCTCGCGTAGGTGGATCGTGCGGATCTCGTGTTTGTAGAGCATGCGCAAGAGGATCTCGTAATCCGCTGCGATGCGGAGGTCGGTGTTGAAGTGCCCGAAGCGGTCGTAGGCGCTCTTGCGGATGAAGGTGCCCACATGCGGAGGCATCCAGCCCTTGCGGAAGTTGGCGCGGTGGTAGGTACCGCTCAACCAAGTGCGATGCACCTTGTGGATGTCGTGCTCATCCACCATGATGATGTCGCCATACACGGCATCCACATGCGCGCGCTGGAAGGCATCCACCACCTGGGCGATCACCTGCGGCGTCATCAGCAGGTCGCCGGCGTTCACGAAACCGATCACATCGCCTGTGGCCGCACGTAGCCCTTTGTTCATGGCATCGTAGATCCCCTTGTCCGGCTCGCTCACATAATGCGCCAACCGGTCGCGGTACTGCTCCACCACCTGCTGGGTGCCGTCGGTGCTGGCCCCATCGATCACGACCACCTCGATATCGGCATGCGTCTGCGCGAACACGCTATCCAACGAAGCGCCGATGACGGTCGCTGCGTTGCGACATACGGTGATGAGGGTGACGCGCATCGGTGCAAAGAACGGGATGGGCGGGGGAATGTTGGATGGGCATAATGGGAACTGCGTTCAGCCATGTCTACAGCAGATGAACGTGGGGCTACGGCCAGAACGAACGGTCCATCCGTATCCATCAGGGCTCCGCTGGTCATCCCGCACGGGACACTCAACTGGCCGCACTGTGGACCGTGTGCTGAATTCATTACCTTCAAACCACCGGACACGCTTTACGATCACCTGAAGCCCCCACCATCCCGATGCTTCAGTTTATGAACGAACATCCCTTGGCGAGCAGCGTTCCATTGGTACTATTGATCACTCGGGTGATCAGCTCCGCCATGAAGATCACGCCCCCATGAAGCCTGCGGCGCTGATCATCGGCTTGGTGCTCTTAGCGGCGAATGCCAGCAGGGCCCAGTCCAAGCAGAACTTCAACTGGATGATCAACAACTCGGGGCTTGGCAACCAGCCCCTGGCGGCCGCGCTGAATTTCGAAAACTGCATACCCACCGTGCTCAACAACACCTTGGGTTCCGGGTTCGAGGGCCAATCCTCCATTTCCGACAGCCAGACCGGCCAACTCCTGATGTATACCGATGGGCTGAAGCTATACAACGCGATCGGGGAGGTCATGCAGAACGGCCAGCTGGTGGGGATCACGAACTCCCAAGCGCAGAATTTGATCGTCAAGAAACCGGGAAGTGCGTCCATCTTCTACATGATCAGCCCGGACACGCAGGCCGGGCTGGTCGTGAACACCAACTTTCCGACCGCGTCCGGACTGAAGTACGCGGAAGTGGACATGAGCTTGGACGGTGGGCTCGGGGCCGTCACCTCGGCCTTCAACGTCCTCAAAGCGCCTGGCAATTGCGAGATGATCACGGGCGTGTACCACGCTAACGGGCAGGATATCTGGCTCATCGGCCACGAATACGGCAACAACAACTTCTACACCTTTTTGCTCACGTCGGCGGGTATCAACCCCGTCCCCACCCTCACGGCCGCCGGCCCCGTGGTGTTCACGGCACCGCCCGGCATTCCCGCCAATTCCAACTTCGACGCCATTGGCGAGCTGAAGGCTTCGCCCGATGGCAGCAAGCTGGCCTTCACCACCTTCTTCAACGGCTTCACCTGCCTGGTGGATTTCGATAACGCCACAGGCGCCATCACCAACCCCATCGAGTTGTCCATCGATGGCGGCGGCTACGGAACCTCCTTCTCGCCGGACAATACCAAGCTCTACTTCACCGGCTATGAAAGCGAAGACCAGCAGTTCAACGTGAACAATTCCATCTACCAGTTCGACATCAGCTCCAACGATGCGGTGACCATCCAGAACTCGCGCACCACCATTTTCACCGATGTGGCCGGCTTCAAAAGCCTGAAGCTGGGACCCGACCGCAAGCTCTATGTGGCCCGCGCCACCCTAGTGCAGCTCGGCAATGGCGCATCCTACATCGGGGTGATCAACGAACCCGACAATGCCGGCCTGGCCTGCAATTATGTGCATGACGGGGTGTTCCTCAACGGACCCTATGGATCCTGGGGACTGAACAACAGCATCGAGGACTTCTTCGACTGCGACGACCTGCAGTTCACCTTGGGGCCGGACACCGTGATCTGCCCAGGGGACAGCGTGGTGCTGACGGCCATCGCGGACCAGACGACTTACCTCTGGAACACCGGCCAGGCAACAAGCAGCATTACCGTGGACCAGCCGGGCACCTATTGGGTGGAGGTGAGCGGCCCCGACGGCACGGCCAGCGACACGGTGGTGGTGGGCAACCATGTGTTGGCGCTCCTGGGCATCACGGGCCCCTCAGCGGTCTGCCCCGGAGCACCGGCAGCGCTGCTCGCCACTCCTGGCTTTGTGAGTTACCAATGGTCCACGGGATCCACGGCCAACCCACTGCTGGCAGGCGCAGGGGCGTGGTCCGTTACGGCCACCGACACCAATGCCTGCCTGAGCACGGCTTCCTTCACCGTAACGGAATTCACCTTGGCTGGGCTCAGCATAACAGGTCAGTCGGCGGTGTGCGCAGGGCAGGTTACGGAGCTCGTAGCATCGGCCGGTTTTTCCGGTTATGCCTGGAACACGGGTGCCGATAGTATTGCCGTGTCAGTAGGACCTGGGACATGGTCCGTTACGGCCACCGACACCAACGCCTGCCAGTCCACGGCTTTCTTCACTGTAGCGGAATTCGCCTTGATCGGTCTCAGCATAACCGGTGGAACGGCGGTGTGCGCAGGGCAGGTGACGGAGCTTGTGGCATCGGCCGGTCTCTCCGGTTACGTCTGGAACACGGGTGCCGATAGCATCGCCGTCTCCGTAGGGCCCGGGCTCTGGTCCGTATCGGCGGTCGATACCAATGGGTGCCTGAATAGCGCCCTGTTCGAGGTGGCGCAGCTGGACGCCCCCCTGGCACGGATCATCAGCCCCGATGAATTCTGCGATGGAGAGCCCGCCTTCCTGAGCGCCGAGGACTTGCCCGACCAAGACCTACAGTGGAGCACGGGCGCGACCGAGGCTTCCATCGCCGTGGGTTCCAACGGCACCTATGCCCTCACGGTCTCCAATGCCTGCGGCACGGCTTCGGACTCCATCCGGGTCAGGTTCGACAACTGCGAATGCGGGATCTACATCCCGAACGCGTTCACGCCGAACGGTGACGACAACAACGAGGTGTGGCAACCGGTGGTATGCCCGGCACTGGCCTACGAGGCCGCCGTGTACGACCGCTGGGGCATCCGCATCTTCCAAACTACGGACCCGAACGAACCCTGGACAGGAACATTTGGAGGAGGCGACGACCCTGCACCTATCGGGGTGTACACCTATACGGTGAACGTGACGGTGGAACAAGGCCTACCGAAAGCGCTGGTCGGCCACGTCACGCTGGTGCGGTGATCGGCATGAGTTGGTCTTGAAGGTGAGCAGTTGACCAGTTGCTTCAAGGTTCCATATGAACGGCCATAAATGACACGCTTGAGCGGTGTGTGCAGCTGCAGGTTCATCTCCACAAGCAAGGCTGCTTTCAGGAACGCACCATGCTACGACCGTAAGGGAGCCTAGCTCGACCCATCGATCACGATCAGCTCAATGTCGATATGCGCCTGGGCAAACGTTATCCAACAAAGCGCCGATGTCGGCCGCGGCATACGGTGATGACGGTGACTTTCATGCACCTGCAGCTCTAACTCCTTCCGTGCGAAGATGCGAGTCTGCACGGAAGCCCCGAACCGCCCACCACTCCCCACGAACCAAGACCGACAAGCTGCTGTTCGACTCTGCATAATGCCAACGCTACGCGGTCTCCTACCCCTCCTCCTCTTCGCGGGTTCGTCCCCCACGTTGGCGCAGGTCCGACACCCCTTCCGCCTGGGCAGCAACCGCGAGATCTCCGCCGCCCGGCTTCTTATCGCAGGCAGCAACCAATACTCGGACAACATCCTCGACCGCACGCGCGGTGACGCCACCTTCATCGGCGCCAGCTACCTGCTCGGCGACACCACGAACCACGGCCGCGGTATCGGGCGCTTCGCCGTCGGGCTCGGCGCAGGGGCCTTGCTCTGGGAAGGCATCACGCTGATGCCTCTCTACGGCCAGGTCAACTGGTACCCCTTCATCCGCCGGGCACCATGGGCCGGTATCCACCTGAACCGACTGGGCATCGCCATGCGGTTCGGCGGCATCTTCGGCGCCTGGAAGCCCACCACCCGCGGCCAGCTCGCCGGACACACCTACACCGATCTGGCTTTCAAGTACCCCGCCCACCTTGGCCGCCTCAACCTGAGCGTTGATGCCGGCTTGGGCATGGTGCTGATGCGCGGCCCTTACACCATCGCCGAAGCAGATGTTGTGGAGGATAGGCGCTTCGCCGAGTTCATCTATCCAAGACTTGGGTTCAGTGTGGGGTTCTGAAGGATCATCCGTCGAACCGTCTTACCAAACCTCGCCGCGTGCACTCCGTCGCCCCTAGCAGAACCGCAAGCACAGTGAAGCGTCTAGAAATTGAACCCCACGTGCATGCCCGGTTCACCGAATATGAATTTGGACCACTTGTCGTCCAGCTGCTTGAAGCCATCCGGCAAGCGGGTGTGGTAGGCACGGTGCGTGATGGCGATGGACGGCTGGAAGAAGACCCTGTCCTTGAAGAGCTTGATGTGATAGCCAGCCCGGTAGGTATTGAATATCTGGAATCCATCGTCGATCTTCTTGCCCTTGTCATTGTAGAAGTCCTGCAAGGTGGGCATCACGTTCAG
>Ga0075154_10000561_pt1 | contig 30687 bp, 26 predicted proteins | sample JI71714BDNA_FD_70965 | JGI IMG/M metagenome (GOLD analysis project Ga0075154, IMG submission 70965) | Wastewater effluent complex algal communities from Wisconsin, to seasonally profile nutrient transformation and Carbon sequestration -... | ecosystem: Engineered > WWTP > Effluent > Algae...
GGCGACGTCGCCGCCCTGTTAAATGTGCATGGCCGCAAATTAGACGGTACCTCGTCAATTTTCCGCGCCAACGTTTTCACCAAGGGCAGCAATGGCCTGAACAACAACTACGACCGCGATAGCGTGGCCTACAACGAAGGCGATAATAATTTCCAGAAATACGATAACTTCGGTGCGTCGTTAAAGCTGGATGTCGACCTGAGTGGCGGTATGACTTTTACCTCGATCACGGCACAGGAAAATGCCGACGGTAAAGGGAAAGGCGATATCGACGGCGGCACTCCAGCTGGCCCAGGTTTTATTCCGTTCCAGGCCGTGACAGAAGATCAGTTAAAAGACTTAGAACAGTTCACCCAGGAATTCCGTCTGGCCAGCGACACCGCAAGTGACGTGGACTGGCAAGTGGGTGCGTATTACTTTGATTCGTCGTTTGGCGTCACCAGTGTCGACGGTTTCTTTGGTGCCACCACGGTTTACCATGAAAACAACAGCTGGGCGCTATTTGGCCAAAGCACTTACAACCTGAGTGATCGTTGGGATGTCACTGCTGGCGTGCGTTACACCTATGACGAGAAAGGCTTCACTGTAGGTGAGCAAAACGTCAATGGTTTCGCCTTAGTCATCGGCGCTGCGCAAATTCAGCAGTATGCTCCGGTCAATGTCGACGATGATGAAATCAGCTGGGAACTCGCGACCAACTACCGCGTGACCGACAACTATTCAGTATTCGGTCGCTTGGCACGTGGTTTCCGTGCTCAGTCGATCCAGGGCCGCGACCTCGCATTTGAAGGCAACCCTTCGGTTGCAGATTCAGAAACAATTGACTCTGTTGAGTTCGGCGCGAAAGCTGACCTGCTGGGTAACACACTGCGCTTAAACGGTGCGGTGTTCTACTACAACATCAACGACATCCAACTGTCGGCGATCGGTGGTGCCTCACAAGGCAACGCACTGTTAAATGCGGATAAAGGCACCGGCTATGGCTTTGAAGTGGACGCCGACTGGCGCGCCACGTCAAATCTGACTCTGGGTGGTGGTTTCAGCTACAACGACACTGAACTGAAAGATGCCAACCTGCTGGTGGCCACTTGTGGTTCGGGTGCCTGTACGCCAACCGACAAACTCAATGCGCAGGGCCGTGCTTATGTCGACGGCAACCCATTCCCACAAGCACCAAAAACCATTCTGACCCTGAACGGTCGTTATGACTTCCCGGTGCAAGGCGGTGAAGTTTACCTGTACGGCGATATCGCCTTCCAGGGCAAAACGAATCTGTTCCTGTATGAAGCCAAAGAGTTTGCGGTCGATGACAACCAGGAAGCCGGCCTGCGGATCGGTTACCTGAACTACGACAACAACTATGAAGTGGCGTTGTTTGGCCGCAATATCACCGACGAAGACAACGTCAAAGGTGCGATCGACTTCAACAACAACACCGGTTTTGTCAACGAACCACGGATCATCGGCGTCGAATTTAAGAAGAACTTCTTCTAAATCCAACCCGCTGCGATAGCCGAACATTGCCCAAGCCATGTCGGCATGGCTGCGATCTAAACACCTCAAAGGAGCTGATTTCAGCTCCTTTTTTACAGACAGCAAGCACTCTCCCGCCAGATAGCGCGACTCACCACTGAACAACACCCAAAAATCACATCCACTTAACAACATATCAACCAACATGCTAGGCTGAAGCATTTGTTTATGTTTAACGGGTTATGCGATGAAAAACTTGCCGATGTTATTGGTCTTATTGCTGATGTTCGGTCAGTTAGTTGCCTGTGGTGGCGGTGGCGAGCAGGCGGGGAGCGGTGTAGCACAACCACCAGTGAGCACCCAACCGGCAGATCCCGGCCCCGGCGCCACGCCGAATCAGGCGGTGCCGGATAATCGCCAGCTGAATCCACTGCAAATCCTGCTGTTTGGCAACAGTCACTCGGGTAGCCACGATCTGCCGGGCACCTTGCAACAGTTGTTACAGCAAGGGACCGGCAAAAGTGTCAGTGCACTACGGGCCAACGGCGCACCTTATCTGGACGAACGGCTGAGTGACCAGATTAGCCGACCGTTACTAGAATCCGACAAATGGACGCATCTGATTTTACAGGCACAAAAATACTCGACCTCTGGGCTTTTCAACTATTCAACCGAGGGTGCGAAAACCTGGATCGCGCTGGCAAAAAGCCGCGGCGTGACGCCAGTACTGTTCCCTGAACACCCAAGGGCGGGCAATCTCGAAGAAGGCATGCGGATCTTCCGTTTACATCAGCAAATTGCCGCTGAGCAGGCCGCTTGTGTCGCTCCGGTCGGCCCAGTATGGGATCAAGTCGTACTGCAATGGCCGGAGTTAACGCTGCACAGTGCCGATGGTAATCATGCAGCCCCGGCCGGTGCCCTGCTGACGGCTTATATTCTGTATGAAGTCATCAGTGGTCGCCCAGCTGACGCTCTACCTGATCTCCCTACGTTGGCGGTGCCGGTCAGTACACAGCGCATTTTGCGACAAGCTGCATCTGCGGGGTTAAAACAATACCCGGCCTGTTCCTATTAGGCTGTAAAGACAACGCGACCAGGATCTCGCCCAAGCCAAAGTTTAAATCTGCGTTGGCGGACCGCAGCGGCGCAGAAGCACGCTATAGTCAGATCATTCCCCATTGCGGATAACACATCATGAGTATCCAACCAACCGTCAGTAGCGCCGCCAACCGTTATCAGGCCAACAGCAGCCCGGTTGAGAGCACAGACAAAAAGCCCAGCGCCAGCGAGTTGTCTGAGGCCAATAAGCGACAGCTTAATCAAACCATCCTCGACAATCAGCTGTCGCTGAGCCTGCGATCTGATGATAAAGCGATGAATTTGCTCTATCGCGCCATCAGCGACGCGGTGGAAAAACGCCTGGCGGCGCAGGCGCCAGCCGCAGGATCCGCGAATGTTGGCGCAGAGGCCACCGCAGAGGCAGGCCTCAATAAAACCTACAACAACGAAGACACCTCCCCACAAGCCACAGCCGATCGGATTGTGGCCTTTGCAACAAACTTCTATCAGGCCTTTCGCGAACAAAACCCGCAGCTGAATGACGAAGACGGCCTCGAGCAGTTTATGCAGGAAATCGGTAAAGGGATTGACCAAGGCTTCACCGACGCGCGCGATATTCTGACCGGGCTGAAAAAGCTCGAGGGGAAAGTGGCAACAGATATCGACGAGACTTATAGCCTGATCCAGCAAGGCTTGCAGGATTTCAGAGAACGGATGCAGCCGGCTAAAGATCAGGCGGCTGTCAGCGCGTAACTGGCAGCACGGGGTCAGTCACGGCGGTTGCAGGTCCCGCTGTCGCAGCGCGCCTGGCCGGTCAGCCAATAGGAAACTCGATAGCGGTTGGCGGCAAACCAGAGGTAGATTTTATCAGCAAACCAGCGGATGAGCGGCCAACGCAGAAATGCGGTTCTGTGGCCTTTGCCGACCGCAGTCCAGGCGGCATGCGTCGAGTCTAATCCGCGCAAAATCCGGCCATCAGCGGTCAGCGACAATAAAATGCGACCGGCTTCGGCTGCGTCGATTTGCGGGTAAAGCCTCGGCATATCGGCCTGCTGAATATCCACCAGAGTCAGCGCACTGCCTTGCGGGTCCAGTTGACGCAGCTGCGCCATCTCCCGCACACAGAGCGGACAAAAACCATCATAAAAAATCGTCAGCGTCGACATCGGGCTATTCCAGAGCAATGCGGCAATCACAGCGTGATCTGAATACGCCAGGTCAGGCAGAGCGATCAACAGCACCGTGAAAAAACAAAAAGCCCGCCTCTGCAGCAGCACAAGCGGGCTTTGAGCATCAACGCCGGTTAACCGGAGTTGCGCATCCCGGCCGCAATACCGGCAATGGTCACCATCAGCGCGCGCTTGATGTTGTCATTGACAGTCTCCGGCGCATGCCGCACCCGTTTGAGCAATTCCACCTGCAGAATGTGCAGCGGGTCGACATAAGTATTGCGCAGCATGATCGACTCGCGGATCCAGGCTTCGTTCGCCATTAAATCCGGTCGGTCGATCAGTTGCAGCAACAAGGCGGTATCTGCAGACAGCTGATTGCGTAACTGCTGGCCAAGACCTAGCAGATGTTCCGGCACCAGTTTCTCATCGTAATAAGCGGCAATTTGCGCGTCCGCTTTCAGATAAACCATTTCCAGCATCGACAAACGGGTAGCAAAAAACGGCCACTGCGCGCGCATTTCATGCAGCAAGGCAGTTTTGCCCTGCGCGACGGCTTCAGCCAGCGCTGAACCAGCACCCAGCCAAGCTGGTAACATCAAACGGTTTTGTGACCAGGCAAAAATCCACGGAATGGCGCGCAGACTCTCAACGCCACCGTTTGGATTACGTTTTGGTGGCCGGCTACCAAGCGGCAGTTGTCCCAATTCCAGCTCTGGCGTGGCCGCGCGGAAATAAGGCACAAATTCCGGATGATGCCGCACCACTGCGCGGTACGCCTCACAGGAGGTCGTCGCCAGCTGTGCCATCAAGGCGCGCCATTCTGGTTTTGGCACCGGCGGCGGTAATAACACCCCTTCCAGGACGGCAGAGGCATATAACGCCAGAGAACGTTGCGCCAGTTTGGACAAACCGAATTTAAAGCGGATCATCTCACCCTGCTCTGTCACGCGCATGCCGCCGGCCAGACTGCCCGGTGGCTGCGACAGGATCGCAGCATGGGCCGGGCCACCGCCACGACCGATAGTACCGCCACGGCCGTGGAACAGCGTCAGCTGAACTTTGGCCTGCGCACAAATCGCCACTAAGGCTTCCTGTGCACTGTATTGCGCCCAGCCCGCCGCGATGGCTCCGGCGTCTTTGGCCGAGTCGGAATAACCGATCATCACTTCCTGTTTGCCCTGGATATAACCGCGGTACCAGTCAATAGCCAGCAGTTTGCTGACACATTCCGGCGCATTGGTTAAGTCAGCGAGGGTTTCAAACAGCGGCGCTACGCGCATCGGGAAAGTGATACCGGCTTCTTTTAACAACAGCTGCACCGCCAGCACATCTGAAGGTTTGCCCGCCATCGAAATGACGTACGTCGATAGCGCTTCAGCACCATGGCGCGCAATGATGTCGCAGGTATCCAGCACTTCGCGCACTTCAGCACTGGGCTGCCAGTTGCGCGGGAATAGTGGCCGTTTGCTGGCCAGTTCATTCAGTAAAAATGCCTGTCGCGCCGGCTCTTCCCAATGCGCGTAGTCGCCAATGCCAAGATATTGCGTGAACTCACTGAACACCTGAGTATGACGGCCGGATTCCTGCCGTACATCCAGCTTTAACAGCGTCAGCCCAAAGGCATAAGCGCGGCGGATCGTATCGAGCAGCAAACCATTAGCGATGACATCCATTTTGCAATCGCGCAGCGAGTGGTAACACAGCAACAGCGGTTCGAGCAGTTGCTGGTTATGCCACAGCAAATCGTCAGGCCGCTGCAGGCGGTCATGCTTCAGGGCTTCGGTCAGCCAGTCGCGGGTATATAACAGCTTGCCGCGTAACACTTTTAACAAGTCGCGGTAAGGTTCGGTGGAACCCGGTACTGCCGCCTGCAGGGCAGCGTTGGCCGGATTCATCGACAGTTCGTTGCCAAGCACATCCAGGTCCTGAGCAAATAAATCCGCTGCTTTCCAGCGACTCAGTAACAAGACCTGCCGGGTCACTTTGGCCGTGACAAAAGGGTTGCCATCCCGGTCGCCGCCCATCCAAGACGAAAAACGAATAGGAGCTGCATCCAGCGCCAAGCCATGGCCCAGCACCGGTGTTAAGGCTTCGTCCAGTTCGCGGATAAATTCAGGAATAGCCTGCCACAACGAAGTTTCAATCACAGCAAAACCGGATTTGGCTTCATCAACCGGCGTTGGGCGTTGTTCACGGATCTCGTTGGTATGCCAAGCTTGCGTGATCAGGTCAGTTAACCGTGCATCCAACCGCGCTAGCTGATGGCTGCTCAGGTCCATTTCACGCTGAGCCAGACAATCAGCGATTTGCGTTAGTTTATAAATGAGCGTGCGACGCGTGACTTCGGTCGGGTGCGCAGTCAACACCAGCTCAATCGATAAATCGGCCACCGCCTGACGGGTCTTTTCGACATCAACCCGCTGAGTTTTTAATAAGGTCAGCAGTTCCTGCAGCGGCTCCGGCTTTTCGATCGATGCTGCACCGGCTTTACTAATAGTGTGATGTTGTTCGGCCAGGTTAGCCAAATTGAGGAACTGCGCAAAAGCCCGCGCGACCGGCAGGATCTCATCATCAGTGAGCCCGGCCAGAATTTGTTTGAGCTGCTGGTCTTGTTGCTCTGTACCGGAACGGGCCTGTTTGGCCAGCGATCGGATTTGCTCAATCCGCTCCAGTAACGCAGGTCCCAGCTGATTACGGACCGTATCCCCTAACTGTGTGCCAAGCAAACCCACGTTTGCTCTTAAGGCAGCATATTGCGACATCTTCCCACTCTCCTCGTTGCATTGCCTGCCTTGTTGCCCGCAGCCGCCTTAAAGCGCGCTTTGACGTTTTTTTCTGCAGTTTCATCTCACCCTAACCCGATTTTTGTTGGTACTCAACACTGACAGATTACAAAATCAACAACAAAACAGACTTTTAGGTGTTTAGATGGCTTTATGGGAAGATGTTTGAACATTTTTTTGCAAAAATTGCGGCGGGCTAACCGGACAAACCGAAGCGACTTAGCGCTGCCAGCACTGCAGCTCGGCCTCGGTTTGCAGCTGCTCCAGCTGTGGTCTGGCGAAAAAATAGCCCTGAAACCAATCAATACCCTGTGCTGACAAATAATGCAGCTCGGTCGCTGTTTCAACGCCTTCTGCCAGCACTTTGCAGCCTAACAGCGCACATTCGGTGAGGATCTGCTGCAATCTTTGTTGTTTTTCAGGCAATTGATCAATATCGCGGATCAGCGCCATATCAAGCTTCAAGACGCGCGGTTTGAGGGTATGTAACCAGTCTTCATGGGCAAAACCAGAGCCAAAGTCATCGATGGCGGTGATAAATCCACGAGCGGCATAACTCTGGAAAATCTTTAATAAATGATGATGGTTGAGGATTTGTTCCCCTTCGGTCACTTCAAACATGATGTTGCGGATATCAAAGCCATAGAGATCTGCGGCCTCGATCGTCGCACGAATGCAGGTCTCCGGATTGTACACCGCATTTGGCATAAAATTGATACTGAGCAGCTTGTTCAGCCCCAAACGGGTTGCGGTTTCTATCGCTTTGACCCGGCAGGCCTGGTCAAAATAGTACTTGTTTTGCTCGTTGATACGCGCTAACACTGAGGCAGCGCTTTCGCCCTCACTGCCCCGCACCAGCGCTTCATAACCCACAATCGATTGACTAGTCCATTCAATGATCGGCTGAAACGCCATCCGGATCTGAAAACCCAGATCGGCGCCACTTAAACAATCGCGACAGCTTTGTTGCTGTATTTCCACGGGAAATTGCATAGTTGCTCGCTCCTGTTACTCTTGGCGGCTATGGAATCATAGCAGGAACATCGCCCAACTGTTCAAGTTGTTTCGCGACGACAAAAACGGAGCTGGAATGCCGGTTCCTCGCCAAATTGCCAGCGGAAGTCGGCGTCAAAAGGCAGTTCCAGCACACCGGCAAAAGAGCCGGTGATGAGTAACTGACCAGCTTCCAGCGCAATGCCTTGCGCGCGCAGAAAATTGACCAGCCAGCACAAAGGTGCCCGCGGGTTGTCATTGGGATGTCGGGCAGCGTGCGTGACCGGCGTCTGACCAGCCAGGGTCAAAGTCAGGTCAAAGCTGGCCTGTTCCAGCCCAGTCAGGCTGGGCCCGAGCCACAGGCCCTGATTAAACAAACCGTCTGCCAATTGATCAGGATACAAAGCACCGGCGTCGGGCTGATACCGGCTTTGGATCAATTCGAGGGCCAGATACGGCACGCCGAGCAGTGCTGCAACGTCGGCGTCGCTCAGGGGCGCCACACCCGGTTCCACATCCGCCAGCAGCGGATACGCATATTCAGGCTCAACCCGGGCCAGTCCTTTATTTGACGGCCAAAGCTGACACAGCGGGCCTTGTTGTAACTCGCTCTGATATAAAGGCCCGAGCACAATCTTCAGCTGACCGTTCGCATCGACCGACGGTAAACCACATTTCCAGCCAATCACCTTGCTGTACTGCCTGGCGACCAGCCATTGCACCGCCAGCGCGTCAGGCAAAAGCATAGGCCGGCACGAGTCCGATAACAGCCCCGCCGGCCGGCCGTCGCTGCGCCGCCGCAGCAGTTCATCTGCCGCAGTCTCCAGTTGAGCTGGGGTAAAAGTCGGAGTGAACGGCAATTGGGTTGTCACACAGAGCTCCTGCGGGCAGACAAAAACAGCAATGGTCAGACACTATAACGACGGAACGGAAAAGGAAACAAGGGTTGTGAAGATTGGAGCGGGCGATGGGAATCGAACCCACGGCACCAGCTTGGGAAGCTGGGGTATTACCATTATACGACGCCCGCTTTGAAGAAAGCCGCAGCAGTGTGGCAAAAATACCGGCGCAGTTCAAGCGCTTGCGATCCACTCAGCGATACAGAACAGCTGGTTGGTGATAAATTGGGCAAGTGAGGCCATTTTGTGGCAGCGGACAGGGCGTCCCTTATCCATGATAACTGATACGAATAACCTTGACCTAGCGCAACACTGGTCTGAACGCCATTGGATACGCTCAATACAGAAGACCTGCTTACCATTCCAATAACGAGGAGATTGTCATGCAATGTTTTAGCAATATTTTAATTGTCTGTGGGCGCGAACATGAGCATGATCATGCGCTTGAAGCTGCTTTGCAGATCGCCGAGCAAAACAATGCTGCTATCACTCTGTTGCAGGTTATTCCGCCGTTAAGCGCGTTGCAAACCATGGCAAAGCCGCACACTCCGGAACAAATTGAACAGTCCTACCTCAACTTCTATCACAACAAATTGCAATCTTGGGCTGCACAATACTCAGAAAAAGCGCTGATACGCTGCAAAGTTGTCATTGGAACCGGCTTTTTCGAAACTATCCGAACTGTTCTGCGCAATCAGCATGATTTGGTAATCAAAACAGCAGAACCCGCCAGCTGGATGCAACGCCTGTTTGGCAGCAACGACATGCACTTGTTACGAAAATGCCCCTGTCCTTTATGGCTGCTGAAGCCTGGGGCGGATCTTCGCGGCGGCAGAGTGATAGCGACTGTCGATCTGACTCCAGCGCAATTCAACCGAGACGAAGATGCTTTGAATCAACGTATTGTCGAACTCGCGGCAGCAACTGCGACAGCACAAGGTAGCAGTTTGCAGTTTCTGCATGCCTGGCAACCGATGGATGCAGGTGCAGTGTTGATGTGGTGTGAGAATCCGGAGCAAGCCGAGGCAGAACTTGAACAAAGCCTGTATCAAAGCCAGCAAGCCGCCATGCAACAATTTCAGCAACAAGTACAGAACTGGCTGGGAGAGCACACTTTTTCTTATCTGAATCCGGAATTTTCAATGCTGCGGGGAGATCCCGGTCAGGTACTGGCAGCAAAAGCGCGTGAACTTTCAGCGAAATTGGTCGTGATGGGTACAGTGGGACGCTCCGGTATTGCCGGATTCCTGATTGGCAATACCGCAGAAACGATTCTGGAGCAGCTCGATTGCGCAGTGCTTGCGATAAAACCAACCGGCTTTATCTGCCCGATCACTCTGGATGATTGACGGTGCAGCCAGCGCCACATAGTGCCCACATCAATATCAGCAGGACGCAACTATCATCTTGCTGTGTGAAAGCACAACACATGCACGTCAGACTGAAGAATAAACCTTCGCACCTTGCTTAAGCAGTGCTGACAGAGGACACAAATATGCATTCAGTATTTTCTGAATTCGCGCTTTTACTGCTAATGGCAGCGGTGGCCGGAGCGCTGGCGTTGCGCATGCGCCAGCCTGTTTTAATTGCCTACATTGTTATTGGCATTATTGCGGGACCTGCCGTCCTCGGTGTTGTGACTGCTCACGATCAAATCGACTTACTTGCTCAAGTCGGTGTCGCCATCCTGCTTTTCGTGGTGGGCTTGAAACTGGATCTTCAGCACATTCGCCATATCGGACCGGTGGCGCTCGCCACTGGTCTGGGCCAGCTGACATTCACGATAGTCATTGGTTTTTTACTCGTACTGGCAATGGGCAAAGGCTGGATGGAGGCGTTATATGTTGCGGTTGCTTTGACGTTTTCCAGCACGATCATTATCGTCAAATTGCTGTCAGATAAGCGTGAGATTGATTCTCTGCATGGTCGGATTGCGGTCGGATTTTTGATTGTCCAAGACCTGGCTGTTGTATTGGCCATGATGGTGATGAGTGCCATGCGCAGCGACAGCAGCGACGCTTCTGCATGGACTCTGCTTAGCTCTCTATCGCTGCGTATCTTCATCGCAGCAGGTGCTATGTACTTGTTGATGCGTTTCATTTTGCCGCGCATAATCGCTCGCATGGCACAATCTCAGGAATTGCTGCTGATTTTTGCCATCGCTTGGGGTACCGGACTTGCCGCGCTCGGCGAGTGGGCCGGATTCTCAAAAGAGGCCGGCGCTTTTCTTGCCGGATTTTCATTGGCATCCACCCACTACCGGGATGCCATCAACGCACGACTCACCGGTATTCGCGACTTCCTGCTCTTGTTCTTTTTTATCGATCTGGGTTCAAAACTGGATTTCACCAGTCTGGGCGAGGAACTCTGGCCAGCTATCGCGTTATCCTTGTTTGTTCTGATAGGGAACCCACTGATTGTTATGGCGATAATGGGCTATATGGGTTACCGGAAACGCACGGGCTTTCTCTGTGGGCTTACAGTGGCGCAAATCTCTGAATTTTCAATAATCTTTGTCGCTATGGGCATTTCGTTAGGTCATGTGGGTACTAATACTCTTGGATTAACCACTTTGGTGGGTTTGATAACCATCGCGATGTCGACATACATGATTATCTATTCTCATCGGCTGTACGACAAATTGGCACCTTGGCTGGGGTGGTTCGAGCGTCGAACACCTTTTCGCGAACTAGCGGTTTCGTCACAGAATCAGGATGTCAGAGAAGCTGACGTTGTTATTATTGGATTGGGCCGATACGGCAGCCAACTTGCGTTCAAGCTAAGAGCCAGTGGCCTGAGCGTGCTGGGGGTCGAATTTGATCCCGAAGCTGCCCGCCAAATGCGTAGTCAAAACATGCCGGTTCGTTACGGTGACGCAACAACTAGCGAGTTTCTGGAAAGTATCCCTTTAAAACACACGCCATGGTTGGTCAGTACTCTGCCTGATTTGAATGCAAACCGTGACCTGCTGCGCAGTCTGCGCGAACTCAACTATCCTGGCGAAGTAGCGTTGGTGGTGCGGCACGAAAGCGACAGCGATGCATTTCAGCAACTTGGCGCTTCGAAGCTGCTCTACCCGATGCGCAATGCCATTGATTATGCCGCAGAGGTGTTAAGTACGCTGATACCAAGAAAAACAGAATCAAATGAGAAGATATGATTCAATGTTGAACTCAATCCAGCTAGCCCGAGCGTTTCCTGTATGAACATGACGCTAATCACCGCCTTAGCGCCACTTTTATTGGTTCTGATCCTGCTGATTGGGTTTCGTGTCAAAACCGCAGTGGCGATGGCGGTATCCTTTGCGATCAGCAGCCTTTTAGCTTTTCAGTACTGGAAAATCCCGCTGATAAACCTTGCTGCTGCCACGGTCGAGGGCGTCATTATTGCGAGCACCGTCTTATGGATTATGGCGGGAGCCCTGCTGCTATTGGCGTATCAGCAGCAAACTGGTCAGCTTGAGGTCATTCGGCAAGGTTTTGCCAAGTTAAGCCCAGACCCACGCCTGCAGCTGCTGTGGGTCGGCTGGTTTGGGGTGGCTTTTCTGGAAGGGATTGCCGGCTTCGGCACACCGGCCGCCATTTTGGCACCATTGCTGGTCACACTCGGCTTTTCCCCGATTGCTGCCGTGGTACTGACGCTGATTGCGGATTCAGCACCAGTCAGTTTTGGCGCTTTGGGCACGCCACTGCTGATTGGCATCGCCCAAGGTGCGCAATTAGCAGAGCCTGAACTACTGGCGGTGGCTGGGCAGCTGGTGTGGATCGACTTGTTTGCGGCGCCGGTTCTGCCGGTCCTGATGTTAGTGCTGTATTGCCGGCTGTTTAATCCACAGCTTCCACTAAGACCCGCATTACCCCATGCACTGGTGGCAGGCTTTGCTTACAGCATCAGTGCCTGGTGCTGGTTAACGCTCGCCGGTCCGGAATTTCCATCGGTGCTGGCTGCCTTGTCTGGTTTTCTGATTAGCTATCTGTATCAACGCTTCCGGCCGCTGACCGGCGCAGCAATAGCGACCACCACCGACAGCAGCAATGGCGTCAGCGCAACGCAGATCTGGTCGGCACTGGCGCCCTATCTGGTTGTTATTGTGCTGTTATTGCTGACTCGCTTGCCCTGGCTCCCATTCAAAACCACGTTGTTATCTTACCAGTGGTCTTTTAACAGCTTGTTTGGCACCGACATCAGCACGCAGGTCAGCCCGTTGTATCTGCCCGGTACGCTATTTATTCTGGTGGTTTTGCTATTCCTGGCAAATCGAAACAAGCCTGGCGCTCTGTTATTGGCCTGTTGGCAAGATTGCTGGCCTAAGCTCAGTGGCGCGGCCCTGACGCTGCTGTTTGCGCTGCCGCTGGTTCGGCTCTTTGTGCATTCGGACATCAACAGCGCCGGATTGCCCGGGATGCCCGCTTATCTGGCCACTCAGGCAGGGAACTCTCTGGCTGAATATTGGTTAGGCTTTAGTGCATTATTGGGGGCACTTGGCGCTTTTATCGCCGGTTCGGCTACTTTCTCCAATCTGTTGTTCGCGGAAATGCAGCTCAATCTGGCAACCCAAGCTGCGCTCGATCCAACCCTGGTGCTGGCACTACAGATGCTCGGCGCCAATGCCGGCAATATGATCTGTTTACTGAATTTAGTGGCCGCAGCCAGCGTGGTTGGTCTGCAAGGGCAAGAACGCGCCTTGCTGAAACTGACCATAGGCCCGATGCTGATTTATCTGTTGCTCAGCACAGTGGTTGCCTGGGCATTCTTTACCTGATCACGAATGTGCCAAGCGGATAAAAAAAGACCGGGAAAACCCGGTCTCAATAGGTGCCTGCCTGTTATTGTCTGGCATAGCCAGCGCTGAAAAGGATAACTGCGCTTAGAGTTGTGACTGCAGATAGTTTGGTAAGCCAAACAGTTTGATCTGCCGCAGTTGCTGCTCCAGCCAATGCGCATGATCATTTTCGGTGTCATCCAATAACTTTTGCAGCATGGCGCGGGTGACGTAATCCTGTTGTTGCTCGCATAATGCGATAGTTTGTTTCAGCAGTTTACCCACGGTGTATTCAACATTCAGGTCATTTTGCAGCATGGACGGGACATCAGTACCAATTTGCAGCGCATCGCGCTTGCTCATGTCTGGCGTGCCTTCGAGGAACAAAATCCGCTCGATAATGGCCGAGGCATGGGCTTTTTCGTCGGTCACTTCGTGATCGATCCGTTCGTACAACTTGTGCAGACCCCAGTCTAAATACATGCGGGAATGGATAAAATACTGGTCCATTGCACTCAACTCATTGGCCAGCAGCACGTTCAGTGCATCAATAATCGCTTGTTTGCCTTGCATGCTGCTTACTCCCCACTCACTTTGCTTTGCAGATAATTTTCAATGCCCATCGCACCAATCTGGTACTGCTGCGCATTGATCCAATCGATATGTTCTTCTTCGTGTTCCAGGATTTCCTGCAACATTTCACGGCTGACGTAGTCCTGCTTTTGCTCACACAAAGCGATAGCATTTTTCAGCAATGGTATTTGTTCCAGTTCGAATTCGAGGTCACATTGCAGCATTTCTGCAGTGTCTTCACCAATCCGCAAGCGGCCCAGCGCTTGTAAATTTGGCAAGCCTTCGAGGAACAAAATACGTTCAATCAGCTCGTCGGCTTGTTTCATGTCGCGGATAGATTTTTTATAACAGACATTATTCAGTTCTTGCAGGCCCCAGTTTTTGTAGATACGGGCATGCAGGAAATATTGGTTGATCGACGTCAGTTCAGACGTCAGTACCTCATTGAGGATACTCAGTACAGCGGCATCACCTTGCATCGCCGGGCTCCTTTGGTTGCTAGATCTGGGCACTAAAAAAGGGAAATTGTTGAGCATTGTAGTCGGGTTTACGGCGGGGGTCGAGTTTTAGATTTCAAAAAATATCAATCAAATCATAAACATGCAATTGAGAATGCTTCGCTTTAATGCCAGAATTCTTGTTGAAAAAACAATCATTGCAGAATCATTTAGTTAGGCTGTGGCAACTGCCACAGCCACAGCCACTTTATTTACAGCCGGCGTAACTGCCGATACTCGGTAAACGCCAGAACCAACAGCACCACTGCAGTTGCCAATAAAACGTAATAAATGCTACCGGCGGCATGCGTCCAGAACAGCACGGCTTGATCGGTTAACAGTTCCGGCTCAGTGAACAACCCGCCGGTGAACGCCATCGCGGCAAAAATCGCTGCGAAAATCAAATGGTCGGCGATGTAAGCCCACTTGCTCCAACGCTGCCAACTGAGCTGTGTGAGGCGATACAAGGCAAAACCAGCTGACAACATGGCAAAAACGGTCAATAAATAGCGCCAGTATTCCATCCCGTCCGCCAAGCGCACTGGTAGCTGTTGTTGCGCTTCAGCTGACAACCATAACGGCGTCCATAACAGCAGCAGCAGGAATAAGGCACTGGTTAAGTCCGTAATGCTGTCCGACAGTTTCATCCGCGCCAGCGGATAACGCGGTAAACGGGCCGGATGCCATTGGCGTTGCCGCCATTCTTTGGTCCAGCCGGCACGACCACACAGATAAAACACTGCGGTCACCACCAGCAGCAACGTCGCAAAGCTGTCGATAAAGTTAAAGCCTAATTGCAGCAACAGCCGCACCGGATTAATCGAGTCGGCCAGGATCAAGCCGCCCAGACTCTTGAGCAGTGCAATGACAGCCAAAAGCGCTGCGCCATGCCACAGCACGGTTTTGTACAGCGACATATCTTCACTGGCCACCAATGGCGCGCTTGGCGCAAAACGTTGGGCCATGTCGACCGGATGCCCTTGCTGCAATAACAGTTGGCTGAGCTGAGCGTCAGTCAGCGGGCCGTCCTGCTGCAGTGCGTCGATTTGATCGAGCAAATTGGCTCTGAGTTCACGGATAATGTCTTGTTGCTGCTCAACCGGCAGTTCTTCTGCCACCGCAGCCAGATAACGTTCGAGTAATTCCATCATTGTTGCTCCAATAAGGTCGCCAGGCTGCCATTGAGTTGCTGCCACTCGGCGCTCAATTGCGCCAACACTTCAGCTCCGCTGACCGACAGCTGGTAATAGCGCCGCTCACGGCCTTCCGCCATTTGCCACTGGCTGTCGAGTAATCCTTGTTCCGCCAGCCGACGCACCAACGGGTACAAAGTGCCTTCATCGATGTCAATTCCATTGTCATTCAACTGTTTGCGCAGTGAATAACCGTATTGCGGTGTGCGACTGGACGCCAGCACGGCCAGCACTAACACGCCCCGGCGCAGTTCCAGCCTGAGTTTGTCGAGCCTGTCATCGTTCATATTCAGTTCCATTGCTTCGTTTACGCCGATACTATGTGCCACATACTGTGCATCACACAGCAAATACTATGCGTAACACAGTATAAAAACAAGCCAGTGCTTGAAAATTAATCTTTGATCGCTAGCGAGTGACGGTAAAACTACGGTTTGAGCAGGCAAAAACGCACGGAACTACGGCATGACAGCGGGATTTAGGGGACAAAAAAAGCGCCGATTGGCGCTTCTTTGCATGCTAAGTCAAGAACTTAGCTATTTGGGTGTTTCACCACGGTGACCCGTTGCGCACCATCACGGATTTTCGTGCAGACGTGGTAGCGCTTGTTCGAGCCCATCACCGCAGCCTCGTTACGGCAGGACATTTTCTGTGCCTGAACGCCGTACAATGCAATCCGTTTTTTGATTAAGTCATCCAACATGGCTTTTTGATCATCGGGCAACTTCGCCGTGATGTTCTCAAAAGTCCGTTGCCATTCGGCGGTGCGTTGTTCCAGCGCGGTTCCAATCCAAACCAGACCTTCAGTCGGGTTGGCGTCAGTGCCGATACCAGACAAGTAGAAAGTACCGACCATATACTGCGCCAGTTTTTCACCATATTTGGCATATTCTAATAACACTGGGAAGGCTTTACCTTTGTCCGAGTGTTTAGTCTGACGCAATGCCAGCTCATATTTGTTAGTGTATTCAAAATCGTTAATGACCACTTCTTCCGGCGTGGCAGCCAAGACCTGGCTGCTCAGCAGCAACGCAGTCAATGTCAGCAACATTTTCATTGGGAACTCCTGTTATTTGGCTTGATGCCGAGTCTCCATGACCTGTCCGTTTTAGGCAATCAATAAATCTTAACAAATTATTTCCTGGTTACATTTTGAATAATGGGATTGCGCCGCTATCAAAATTCGCCAACTCTGGCAGCAATAGACGCTGTGTGCTCTGATCGGCGCCAAACCACTGCGCCAGACTGCCAAACAGCTGGCTATTCGACAGCGCCGGGATTAACCGTCCAGCGCCCATATCCACCGGACTGCCCAGTCGTTGCGGTAACAACTGTCCATATAAATCACCTCCGTTGACCGCGCCGCCCAGTACCAATTGATTGCCGGCCCAGCCATGGTCGGTACCGTCACCATTGGAGCTCAGGGTGCGACCAAAATCAGACATCGTAAAGCTGGTGACTTGCTGCGCAACACCGAGTTCCGCAGTGGCCTGATAGAAGCTGTTCATCGCTTCCGCGACAGTCCCTAACAACGCCGGTTGCACTGTATTTTGTGCATCGTGTGTATCAAAGCCACCGATCCCAACAAAAAATACCTGCCGTCCAACGCCCAGCATTGATTGCACACTGATCAATTTGGCGACCATTTGCAGCTGCAACGCCAGTGGATTGGCGTTATTGAACGCTGTCTGCAACACCGGCGCCTGCTTCAAGGCCATCGCAACCACAGCACTGCGGCTTTGTGCCTGACTGTGAGAGAGCGCGAATTGATCGGCCAGCGGATGCATCTGCGTGCTGAACAAACGGCTCTGGATATCTTTGAGCATCTGCGCCCGTTTACTGGTGCCTTTTAGCGCGGTTAATTCCGGCACACCCGCTGCCGACATGCCAAACGGACTGACAGCCGCCCCCCGTTGCCACAAGTTCGTCCCGGCCAGACTGATACAACTGCTGAAATCCGGCACGTCGTACATTAACTCCAGCAAACGGGCCCCCCAGCCGCTGTCCGGACTTTGCGGATCTTGCCCGCGCATCCAGGTCGCTTGCTGGTCGTTGTGTGAAAACAAATTTTTCGGCAACAGCGCTTTGCCTGCCTTGACCTCAGCCAGATTGGTCGGGCGGATTAATGCGCCAACCCCCGCAGCAAAAGCCAGCGCCCCCTGACTGAACAAAGGCTCCAGTGCAGCCATCGCCGGATGCAAGCCCACACCGTCGCTCACGGCTTTGCGCGGATTTAACGCAATCGGATTTGCCACCGCCAGACTTTGCCGAGCGGCCTGATAATCTCGCAAACTTTGACCGGATAACGGCAGCAGCATATTCAGTGAGTCGTTCCCACCATACAAAAATACGCACACCAGCGCCTTGTAACCTGCAGGAGTTGCCCGCCCGGCCGCAAGGGCCTGCGGCAACAACCCCAGTTGCACAGCGTTGAGAGTTGCCAGACCAAAGCTGCCTTTTAATGCCAGCTTTAACCATTCACGACGATCAAGATGACGCATGGCAATCTCCTTACTGCTGAACCGCATACTGCGGCGAAATCAAAATGAAGTACCACAAAAATGCCGCTTTTTGCGCCGGGACTATGTTGCCAAGTCCTGCAGACAAATCAGTCAGCAACAAGCGCAGTTCCGCCGGCATAGCACCGCCAAAAGCCAGCAAGCTGTATTGGTCTAACAGTGCATTCAGCCCTTGCCGCTGCAGCACATCAGCAAAGGGACTAAACCGGGCCAGCATCTGAAACTGTGACGGGTTCGCCACCATTCCTTCGATACTGCCGACGCTCTGGGTATACAGATGATTCTGCATATTCAACACATTAGAGGCCGTCAGTAGTTGCAGTTCCGGCGCAACCAGGCCCGCCTGTTGCAGCTCGGTCGACGGACTGAATTCTGGCCGGAAGAAATTAAACACGGACGGACTTTGTAATGGCGCCTGATTGTGGCTGTCCGCCAAATTGCGCAGATGGATATTGCCGGACAATGAAGCAGACTGCGTCACTCTCCAGCTGTGCGCCGTTTTTAATAGCGGCTCACGAATTTTACCAAAGGGTCGGGCTACGCCAGAAAAACCCGTGCGGGCCTCTTCATCCAGCAAAATGGCTTTGACCACAGCCGCCAAATCACCCCGCACACCTTGGCCATTATCAACAAACACATGCGCCACCCGTTCGATGTAGGCCGGCGATGGATTACTGGTAACCAGCCGCTGGATCAGCTGTTTGCTGATAAAAGGCGGCAAACTGGACTCTGCGAACAACAGATCCAACGCCTGCTGTAAATTTTGTCTGGCCGTTTGCCCAGCAGGCAGCACAACCCCATTGATTAACCGCTTTTCACCGGGTTCGTGATAGGCGGCAAAGGGGATCATCGGTTTGATGTAATCTGCTTTGGGTTTGAGGAAATTGGTGGTGCCTGCGCTGGTCCAGCCGGTAAAAACCCGGGCAAAACCTTCAATGGCTTTCTGATCATAAGTTGGGATTGGATTATCGCCGGCATCAAGCTTTTTGCTGCCATCCATATTGAGCTGGTAAATGCCAATCGTGAACAGCTGCATCAGTTCGCGGGCATAATTCTCATCCGGACGGATATTATTCTGCACATTGGCTTTTTGATTACCAAAATGGCTCAGGTAGATCCCCATCACTGGAGAGAGCGTGACCTGTTCCAGCAAGTCACGGTAATTGCCAAAGCTATGAGCCAGCAACAAATCATAATAATTTGCCAGCGCGATGACTCTGTTATTGAGGCCATTGCCCTGATCTGACACCACCAGAATTTCCGACAACGCAAAGGCGACACGCTGACGCAACTGATCCGGCGCAGTCAGTGCAATGCGCCACCAGGTTTCGAGACGGCTCAGCGCTACCGGCGTGGTTTGCCCCGGTAAGGTTACAATTTTATCGGCGTGGGTGGTCGCGGGCAGGCTCAACTGCCAGTCAATCCATTGTTCCGCAGTCATCTGACTGGCCGCGTCAATGTCTTGCAGCGTTGGACCAAAACTGGCCTGTTGGAGCAATCGTGCCGCCTCAGCTTCGCTCAAAGGTAACTGCGCGGCATGAAGCCCGCAGAGCGGCTGCAACAACAGCGCGCACAGCAATAGTCGTTTTGGTATCTCTCTGACGATAAACATCGGCAGTACTCCCTGTGGATCAGTCATGGCCGATTAAGATTAGACGCATCTTATAAATGTGCCCAACAAGAACAAGTAAAGCTCTGGTAAAGATCTGGTCAACTGTGACCGGACCGACCAGCCCTACTGGGCGTTTTGCCGGGTTTGTGGTACAACAGCGCATCCTAGTTGTTCCGGAATTTGTAGTGATGACACAAAACGCACCGACGGCCCCACAACCGCAAACGGCCGGTAATTTGTTTGCCAATCTGGCGTTTAATATCGTATTGCCAGTGCTGATCCTGAGCAAATTCAGCACTGAAGAATATCTTGGGCCCGTTTGGGGGCTGGTGATCGCCTTGGCCTTTCCGGTTGGCTTTGGCCTGTGGGAACTGAAAAAATCCGGCAAACTGAATTTTTTCTCTGTGGTCGGCATTATCAGCGTGTTATTGACCGGCGGCATGAGTCTGTTACAGCTCGACCCGAAATATATCGCGATAAAAGAAGCGGCTATCCCTGGTCTGATTGGTTTGTTAATTCTGTTCAGTGGCCGTACCCGTTTCCCGCTGATCAAAACTATCTTAGAAAATATGCAACTGCTGAATCTGGTGCTGCTGAGCGAAAAACTCAGTGCCCGCGGTACAGCGCAACAATTTGAAAAAGCACTGGACCATGCGACCCATATCATCGCCGGCTCGTTTTTTCTTTCGTCGGTCATGAACTATCTGTTGGCAAAATGGCTACTGGTCAGCCCACCCGGCACAGCGGCTTATAACGAAGAGCTGGCAAAAATGACCGCGCTGAGTTATCCGGTGATCGCTATCCCCAGCACCCTGATTATGATGGGAGCAATTTGGTATATCTTTAGTCGGATCCCAAAACTGACTGGACAGCCATTGGAGTCTTTTTTCCACGAACAGTGAGCTGACGATTCAGTGCCACAACACAGCTTTGTGGCACTGACGCTTTACTTAGCATCAGATGGATATCTGCTTCATTGAGGTGAAAGGGCAGGATTTGCAGCACAGTCTTGTCTTTGCGTTCTGCCAAATCTACTTCGACCGCTTCGCTGTCAGCAATAGTGTAATCAGCCCTGCGGCCTGCGACTAAATCCAACCGGCGTTCCGGTTCATACACCGCCAGACTGCGTTGTTTTACCGCAGGTTGCTGTTTGACCTGCTCGAAACTGTCGCCATAAAAACCAGCAGGGTTATAAGCGCCCACCAACTTGCGCTGCGCCAGCGCCAGAAACGCATCACGCTGACGTAACTCCGGGTATAACTCCAATGTTTGCGGGTGAACCAGCACCACATTGTATTCCTTGCGGTACGCATCGCTAAACCAGGCAAATTCAGCGCGCTGTGGCGTATAAGATGCAGCAAACAACAAATCCACCTTGCCTTGCTGCAACATTTGCATCGCCCGTTTTTCCGGTACAAATTGTAGCAGCAGACGACTGTTCACTTGCGACAGCAGCTGCCTGATCAGGTCGATATCACGGCCTTTGACGGTCTCATCGGTCACTTCAACATAGGGACGCCAGCTGGCATTGTACGCCATACGAAGTTGAGCCGGGCATTCTGCCGCGAACAGATGTTGGCCTGACAACCACCACAATAAACACCACAACAGCGGTTTGCACAGACGCATCGGCAGGTTCCGGTAACAAGGCTAAAACCTGACTATAGCGCATATTTTTTAGCGGTAAATACCTTGCTGTTTACTGTCCCGATGATGCCTGCAAACGAGCGAAAGCCGCGGTTAAATCTGCGATCAGATCTGCCGGATCTTCCAGACCGATATGTAAGCGGATCAATGGCCCCTGATAGGGCCACTTCGTTGCGGAGCGCAGCGCCTGCACGTCCAGATTGGCCAACACCAGACTCTCGTAACCGCCCCACGAAAAGCCCATTTTAAAATGCTGCATACCATCAACGAAGGCGGTAACCGCCGCCAAATCACCTTGTTTCAAGACAAAAGAAAACAGGCCGTTACAACCGGAAAAATCCCGTTTGAAAATGGCATGACCGGGATGCTGCGGTAAAGACGGATGCAGGATAGCCGCCACTTCAGGCCGCTGCGCCAGCCATTCGACGACCTGTAGCGTATTGCGTTCATGCTGTGCCAACCGCACGCCCAGCGTGCGCAAACCACGTGCCGCCAGGTAGACATCATCGGCCGAAGCGCAGTACCCGAGTAAATAACTGTACTCACGCAGCTGTGGCCAGTGTTTGGCGTTCGCGCTGGCAGTACCGAGCATCACATCAGAGTGCCCGCAAATATATTTAGTGGCGGCCTGAATCGAAATATCGACCCCCATGGCAAATGGCTGGCACAAAATCGGCGAGGCCCAGGTATTGTCCAGAATCGTCAAAATGTTATGTGCCTGTGCCACGGCACAAATCGCCGGCACGTCCTGCACCTCCATGGTCAGCGAACAGGGCGATTCCAGATAAATGATGCGGGTATTCGGCCGGATCAATGCCGCAATGCCGGCGCCAATCAACGGGTCATAGTAGGTCGTTTCAATCCCAAGCGGTTTCAACACCTTTTCGCACAAAGCGCGGGTTGGCTCGTAAGCCGCATCCACCATCAGCAGATGGTCACCGGTTTTCAGAAAGGCTAATAAGGCGCCACTGATCGCAGCAGCACCGCTTGGATATAACGCGCAACCGGCACCACCTTCCAGCGCGCAAACCGCGTCGCTGAAAGCAAAATGGGTTTGCGTGCCACGCCGGCCGTAATAAGGCACCTGCTCCCAGCGATTCCGCACCGCGTGTTTCATCTCCGCCATGCTGTCAAACACGACGGTCGATGCACGCACGACGGGGACATTGACACTATAACCAGCCCATTTGCGGTCTCGACCCGCGTGGATAATCCGTGTAGCAACTTTCATGATTTCAGCCTTAGACATCTGGATGTCTTATATTAAGAGAATGCAGTCCGCTTTGACCAGAAAAATTACTGCACCTTGGGCGCTTCTGGTTGGTCATTGCTGCTGTCGCTATGCTCAGCATACACTGTAGATTCTGCTGAGCAGATCACAGAATGTCTTGATGCGCGAGCGGCGGCGGGGCAAGCCACATCCCGTCCACCAGACAATTTTTTGGTACTGGCTGCACTAAAACAGCCCAGGCCCCGTAAACCAGCACAGCAATAGCTCTGTGATCTTGCATACTTGCTTGGCGAGCGCAGGCTTCACTGTATAATGCCGGTCCATTACCGGCACCTTTTCAGCAGGTCCTGAATGAAATACAAAGACTTACGAGACTTCATCGCGCAACTGGAACAACGCGGCCTGTTGCATCGCATTAGCGCCGAAATCGATCCGGTGCTGGAGATGACCGAAATTGCCGACCGCACACTGCATGCCGGTGGCCCAGCCTTATTATTTGAAAATCCAAAAGGTTACGATATTCCCGTACTGGCGAACCTGTTCGGCACCCCTGAGCGCGTCGCGCTGGGGATGGGCCAGACTGAAGTGTCAGCGCTGCGTGAAGTCGGCAAATTACTGGCATTTTTAAAAGAACCGGAGCCGCCAAAAGGCTTAAAAGACGCTTTCAGCAAGCTGCCGATTTTTAAGCAAGTGCTGAATATGTCGCCCAAAGAAGTGCGTAAAGCGCCTTGTCAGCAAGTGGTAAAAAGCGGTGACGCGGTCGACTTAACCAAATTACCGGTGATGACCTGCTGGCCTGGCGATGCCGCGCCGCTCATCACCTGGGGTTTAACCGTGACCCGAGGCCCGCACAAAGAGCGGCAGAATTTGGGCATTTACCGCCAGCAAGTGCTCGGTAAAAACAAAGTCATTATGCGCTGGTTATCACATCGCGGCGGCGCGCTGGATTTTCTCGAGTGGCAAAAAGCCCATCCGGGGCAGCGTTTCCCGGTATCAGTGGCCTTAGGTGCTGATCCGGCGACCATCTTAGGCGCGGTCACGCCGGTACCGGATTCGTTATCTGAATACGCTTTTGCCGGCTTGCTGCGCGGCGACAACACCGAAGTGGTCAAATGCATCAGCAATGATTTGCAGGTGCCGGCCAGTGCCGAATTTGTGCTGGAAGGTTATCTGGAACCGGGCGAAATGGCGCCGGAAGGGCCTTATGGCGACCACACCGGTTATTACAATGAAGTCGATTCATTCCCAGTGTTCACTGTCACGCACATCACGCACCGCGAACAGCCGATTTACCACAGCACTTACACCGGCCGGCCACCAGATGAACCGGCTATTCTGGGTGTGGCGCTCAATGAAGTGTTTATTCCGCTGCTGCAAAAGCAATTTCCGGAAATCGTCGATTTTTATCTGCCGCCAGAAGGTTGTTCCTATCGCCTCGCCGTGGTCACGATGAAAAAACAATATCCGGGTCATGCTAAACGCGTGATGATGGGCGTTTGGTCTTTTTTACGCCAGTTTATGTACACCAAGTTTGTCATCGTCTGTGATGATGACATCAACGCCCGCGACTGGCAGGATGTGATCTGGGCCATTACCACGCGGATGGATCCGGCGCGCGATACCACGCTTATCGAAAACACGCCGATTGATTATCTGGATTTCGCCTCGCCGGTGTCCGGCCTCGGCTCGAAAATGGGCATGGACGCGACCAACAAATGGCCGGGTGAAACCACGCGTGAATGGGGCGAACCTATTGTGATGCGCGAAGATATCAAGCAGAAAATTGATGAGATCTGGGATTCGCTGGGTATTCCGCTGCCAGTGCAGCCACGAGGATTATACTAATGACAGACAGCCGATTTCAGGTACGGATTGAACCCGCCGGCATCACCTTCACGGTCAGCCCGGCAGAAACCTTGCTCGAAGCGGCTTTAAGCGCCGGTATCGATTTTCCGCACCGCTGTCGTCAGGGCGTTTGTACCTCTTGCGTCTGCCGGTTAAAAAGTGGTGAAGTGCGTTACGACGAGCCGTCGCCGCTGAGCCCGGCCGATATCGAACAAAAATTTGTGTATGGCTGTCAGGCCTTTGCCGACAGTGATCTGGTGTTGCACCATCCATTTATCCGGCCCTAAGCCGTCAGAGACAAAAAACCGATGTCAGAACAGTTTTCAGCCCATGCCAGCAACAAAGTGCTGGCCGACGTGATCAGTATCGAAGCCTTAACCGCAGGCGTGCGCCGCGTCCGGTTAAAACCACAGGAAGCAGTGCATTATCTGCCCGGTCAGTATTTACAGATTTTTTTGTCGGACAGCGATAAACGCCCCTTCTCGATTGCCAGCGCGCCGGGTGATGAATACATCGAACTGCAGATTGGCGGCAACGTGACAGATGCTTATGCCGGTCAGGCGTTAACGCACCTGCAGGACAACCCAACCGTCCTGATCCAGGTTGGCCTCGGCGAAGCGTATTTGCGCCCGGGCAGCAACCGTCCGGTGATCCTGCTGGCCGGCGGTACCGGTTTCTCCTACGTTTGCAGCATTGCCAAGGCACTGGCCCAGCAGCCGGACGGTCGCGCCGTGCAGCTGTATTGGGGTCTGCGCAATGAATCGGCCTTGTATTATCAGCAGGAGCTGGCTGAATTACAGGACATGCGCCGGGGTTTGCAACTGGTCACTGTGCTGCAGGAACCTGGTCAGGACTGGACTGGACGCACCGGACTGGTCCACGAAGCTCTGTTGGCAGACATCCCTTCGCTGGCGGGTTATGACATCTACATCGCCGGGCCTTTCCCGATGGTCAAAGCGGTACGGGATGCTTTCCTGGCTGCAGGTGCTGAGCGTGGCCATATGTACGCCGACGCTTTTGCCTGGATTTAACCTGCCATTGTGATGCGATCAGCCTGGCGGCGATGTTCACCATGGCTGCTGGCTGGCTTGGTCGCGGGTTGCACACCGCCCGCCCCGGTCCAGCCGGCGCAGACCTTTTCCCAACATGTCTATATCTGGCAGCGCGTCTGGCGGCCGGCCCATGCCGACGTGTTGCAACAAAGCCGGCAAGATTTCTCGCAGCTGCGACTGCTCAGCCTGCAATTTCATCTCAGTGCTAGCGGGCCAGTCTGGACCCGCGCAGCCCCCGATTGGGCCTTATTGGCGCAAGACCAGCGCCCGGTCACTCTGGTGCTACGGTTGGACGGTCAGCTACAACAACTGCCGACCGCTGCGCAGTTGTGGCAACGACTACAACCGGAAATCGCCGCCGCCCAGCAGGCTGGCGTGACACTTTCGGCCATCGAAATTGACTATGACGCTGCCCGCGGTGCATTAAATGCGTACCGTGAGTGGCTCCAACAACTGCGCCTGCAACTGCCCGCCTCTTTGCCTTTGCAAATCACCGCGCTGCCGGACTGGTTGCAGTCTGCGGATTATCCATCCTTGTGTCAGGTCGCCGACCAGCTAACCATGCAACTACACTCAGTGTTATCGCCCGCACAGGGTTTATTTGATAGCAGCAAAGCCAAACAATGGACCCAAAGCGCTGCAGCGAACACGCCCTGCCCGCTATTTCTGGCGCTGCCGGCCTATCATTCAGCGCTCATCCCCACGGCTGATGGCGGCCGGGTCGAAAGTGAAACGCCGCTGCCGATCGCTGGGCCGCGTCAGGCCCTGCTCAGCAGGCCGGAGGCCGTGGCGGAATTTTTAAGCTGGCTCCAACAGCAGGCCTATCCGCAAATAGAGGGGCTGGTCTGGTTTCGCCTGCCGTTGCCGGATGACCAGCGCAGCTGGCCTTTAAGCACTTTACAGGCACTGGTGCGGGGCGAAGCACTGGTCGCTTCGCTACAGACTGAGCTGACACAAGAGCAGGGCCGTTTTGATATTCAGCTGCGAAACAGCGGTAATCTCAGTGCGACATGGCCTGACACCCTGCGCTTTCACGGCGTACAATGTTTAGGTGGTGATGCGCAACATGGTTATCAGTGGCAGCAACAAGGCACTGAATGGTGGTTAAAGCGCGAGGCAAACCCTATCGACGCCCCGCTCATCGCGCCACAACAGCTGCGGACACTCGCCTGGTTACGCTGTCAGCAGTTACGCAGCATCAGTCCCACAACGGATTAAAAGGATGTTTATGACGCATGTTCGTTTTTCCGCGCTGGCATCGGCTGTCTTGCTGACCCTCAGCAGTGCCCCAGTGTACAGCTGTGGCCCGGATTTCCCGCTGCAGCTATTGTCCGAACGCGCTACTCATCTGCAAAACTTGCCAGAGCCGGAATTCGCGGTGCTGGTGACACAATTAGCCAGTCTACCCACGTCCTGGCCGGTGCCGGAAAAAGTCTTCCAAAGCCAATATGACTATCAGACCGACCGGCTGGTCAGTGCCACTGAGCAGGCGGAACAGCAACTATTGCCGGCGGCAGAGGCCACACTGGTCGCGGCGATGCGCCAGCAACCGGACGCCGCGGCAGCATTATTGGCCGGCAAAGATCTCAGCGACGAACTGCGTTTCTACACAGCAGGCGCGGTGGCATTTTCACCAGACCCGAAAGCGGCCGCAGCACTGTTTCAGCAAGTACTGGCTTTACCCGCCGCAGCACAAAGCCAAAGACGCAGCTGGGCGCTCTATAGCCTGGCCAGATTACAGGCACAAAATGCACCGGAGCAGGCTATTCAGCTGTGGCAGCAACTGCGCGCTGAAGTGAGCAAAGGGCTGGCCGATCCGCTGCAACTGGCCGTCGCCAGTCTCGGTGAAGAAGCACGGCTGCTGCTGGCAGAGCAGCAGTGGCATCCCGCGATTGGCTTGTATGCGACGCAGGCGCAATACGACGCTTCTGGTTATGCCTCTTTACTGCAACTGAGCCGGCAACTGCTCGCCATGCCGGATGCGGAGTTGCAACCACTGTTGCAGCAGCCCGCCGTCAGCCGTTTATTGAGTATTTATCTGCTGAGCCAGTTATCCGGTTTGCAATACAGCGCGCCGCAGCAGCTGACGCGCTTATTGCAGCTGTTACAACAAACACCGGAACTTCAGCTCGCCAATGCGCTGGAACTGGCCGCCGTCAGCTATCAGCAAGGCCAGTATGACAGCGCCGCAACTTTGCTACAGCAAGCCAAAGACAGCCCGCTGAAATGGTGGCTCAGTGCCAAGCTGGCAGTGCGCAGCAACGACTTAGCCGCCGCCGCATCGGCTTACGCCAAAGCCAGCAAAGCCTTCCCAACCACGCTACCTGCCCCGGCGAAAACGCCTGAATATCAATATAACGAAGCTTTTAGTCACCAAATCAGCCGCAAACAGCTGCAAACGCAATGCCGGGTTGAAGCGGAAGCCGGCGTGCTCGCGCTGCAGCGCGGTGAGTATCTGCAGGCGATGCGGTTACTGTATCAGGCTGGTAGCGAGTTCTGGCAGGATACCGCCTACATCGCCGAGCGGGTGCTGACCACGGCGGAACTGCAGCAGTTTGTCGATACGGAAGTCCCGGCGGGCACGCCTAAAGCCGAAAGCCAGTGGTCCTGGTTTGGCGATACCGAACCCAACACCTTATTGCGGCAATTACTGGCGCGCCGGCTGTTACGCGAAGGTCAGACCGACACTGCGCAGCGCTACTTTGTCGAGCCACAGCTGCAACAGCTGGCGCAGCAGTATCAGCGACTGAAGCAACAGAGTCAGGCCGGTGCGCTGCAAAGCACGCTGGAAAACATCGGTATCCGTCTGCAGCTTGATTTGGGCCAGTTAGCGCGGGCCGATGCGTTGTTCCAGCTCGCCCGGCTGACCCGCCAGCATGGCCTCGAACTACTGGGCTATGAAGGCGCGCCGGATTATCAGGTGTTTTATGGCCAATATGAGCTCTATCAGGATGATACGCCGCCGCTTTGGCCTATCCCTGCGGCAGAACAGCAGCGGCTGACGCAAACGGCCGCAGTACCGGATAAACGTTATCACTATCGTTATGTCGCCGCCGAACTCGCGGCGCAAAGTGCTGAATTGTGGCCACAGAATAGCCAGGCTTATGCGGCCAGTTTGTGCGCAGCAACCACTTGGCTGATTAACCGCGAGCCACAAATCGCCCGGCAGTATTACCAGCGTTACCTGCAGCACGGCGCTTATGTAGCCTGGGGTGCTGATTTTGGTATCCGCTGCCCGCAGCCTGACGCGGCCAGCGCGGCAAAGCGGCTGCAAGCGAACTTCAAAGCCAGCTTGCCACGCCAACGCGACCTGGCAATCGCCGGCACAGTCGTGGTGCTGGCGCTGGTCGGATGGTGGGCGTGGCGGCGGCGGACTAAAAGCTTGGGATCAAACTGATTGCCGGCGCCCGGCATTTTCTGCACAATGCGCCGACACAGGTCCAACCAGAGAGCAAGGCATGCCACATCTGACACAGATTAAAGTCCGCGGTTATCATTTAGATATTTATCAACACGTCAACAACGCGCGTTACCTAGAGTTTCTGGAAGAAGCGCGCTGGGCTTATCTGGAAGATTGCGGCGACGTCGACTATTTCACCAGTCAGCGTCTGGCCTGGGTCATCGTCAATATCAATATTAATTACCGCAATGCCGCCACCAATGGCCAGACGCTGCAAATCGCCACGCAGTTTTCGAAAATTGGCAGTAAAAGCGCGGTGATCCATCAGGTCGTCACCGTTGCCGGCACCGACACTGTGGTGGCTGACGCCGACATCACTTTTGTCTGTCTGGACCAACGCACCGGCAAAGCCGTGGCGATTGAAGGCGAGTTACTGGCAAGACTCAGCGAACATTTATCCGACTGAGCCGCTTTATCCAAAGTGCCGCTGTTCCGGCCTCGTAAAAACTCAACGGGTTGGCTGATTAGCGGACAGGTAAAAGCCCAGCGCGAAAATCTTCTTTATAGCGGCGTGACAGCGGCACTGTGACGCCGCTTTTTAAGCGGATCTCACCATCGCCGCTGGGTTCATAACTCAGCTCTGCCACAAAAGCGTGGTTCACGGCAAAACTGCGATGTACGCGGCCAAAACCCTGAGTCCCGAGTTGTTCGATCAAATTCGCCAGCGTACTGCGCAGTGGATAAATCCGGCCCTGACTATGCAGATTGACATAGTTGCCGCAGGCCTCCAGATACTCGATGGCGCTGACTTCCAGTAAAAACTCTTTATCGAGCTTTTTCACCAGCAGATGATGCAGTGGTTTGGCTTGGGGCTCGCCTGCTGCGGGCCATTCAGCAGCTTGCGCCATGGATTCGGTTGGAGCCAACACCGAAGCTTCCCCGCGCACACGCCGCCACACCATCGCAATCAGCTGATAAGTCACTAGCAGATTCAGATAACCCCAGACATCTTTGCGGTATTCATACCAGAGCTCCCGTGCAATCGGGCCGAAGTCATAATCATCCCCAGTCCAGCCATACACCAGTTCCCGCATCCCGACCATCAACGTGACATGTGCTAAACAAAACACCAAAGACACGCCAAAATGCCAAACACATTGCTGCAGAGGTTGGCCAAAGCGCAGCGGCTGGCGGTCGAAACTTAAAAACAGCAGCGGCGCCAGCAACAAAGTACTGAAAGCACTGCTGATCTCCCACAACCAAGGCTCCCACCAATCTAATGTATTCAGCGGGTCGCGACTGTGCTCCAGCCAGACCGTATTGGCTTCGATACTGTTATTCAGCAAGAGAAACACTGCATAAATCAGCCAGGCATACAGCAGTGGCCGCCGGCTTAAAGTCTCAATCCACCAGTGCTGCTCACGGCGCGCAGCAATAGTCTCTAAATCAACAGTTTTCGTCACAGCAATCCACCTGTTATCCCTGAAATCCACCACAAACCTATTGCCCGATGGTGTCTGCGCACAGGTTCAGCTGCAATAGCGCAAATCTTGGACCTACAAATTTTGGACTTCAGCATGACACAACCTTATCAACAGCGTCGAGCCGATCTGGACTGGCTGCGCATCGGCGCTTTTGCGCTACTTATTTTGTATCACTGCGGCATGTATTACGTGGCGGACTGGGGCTGGCATGTGAAAAACAGCCAGACTTACGAGTGGCTGCAGGATCTGATGAAACTGACCAACCCATGGCGGATGTCCCTGCTGTTTTTATTAAGCGGCATGGCGCTGGCCCTGGCCAGGCCTAAATTCAGCGGCTGGACTTTGTTGCGGGTGCGAAGTAGCAGATTACTGGTGCCGCTGCTGTTTGGTATGTTTGTTGTGGTGGTGCCACAGGTCTATTTCGAAGCGCGCAGCCAGCAGCTGATCGAACCGGGTTACCTGCAGTTCTGGTGGCAATATATCAACCCCAATA
>Ga0075154_10000568_pt1 | contig 30404 bp, 31 predicted proteins | sample JI71714BDNA_FD_70965 | JGI IMG/M metagenome (GOLD analysis project Ga0075154, IMG submission 70965) | Wastewater effluent complex algal communities from Wisconsin, to seasonally profile nutrient transformation and Carbon sequestration -... | ecosystem: Engineered > WWTP > Effluent > Algae...
GGTGGCCCATGGTGTCGTTGACCTGCTTGAACCGGTCGAGGTCGAGCATTAGCAGGGCGCAACTGCGCTTGGCCGCCTTGTAAGCACCTAATGTTGCATCAAGCCGCTTGGTCATGCGGTGGCGGTTGGCAAGACCCGTCAGCGAGTCATATTCGGCGAGTTTGGAATCGACGAGCTTGCGCTCATATTCGATCGTGATGTCTTTGGCGCTGCCGCGATAACCCAGAAAATCGCCATTGGCATCGAGTTTGGGCAGCCCCGAAATCGACCACCACACAGATTGCTTCGACTCGCTCGCTTTGCTGCCGATGATGCGCACGGTCAGGTCGCTCAACTTGTTGTGCATGCTCAGCTGGAATTTGAAGGGGCGGTCGGATCGTTCATCAGGGTTGTTGGGATCGGGCTCGAACAGCGAGGTCAAAGGCTGGGCTAGAAACTCATCGCTGGTCATCCCCAGCTTGTCGATCGCGCTTTCAGATAGGTAAATCAGGCGGCCATCGGCGTCGCTCGCCCACAGCCAGCCCATCGCTGCACGTTCAAAATCGTCGAGAAGTTCAAGCCTGCGTTGGGTATCCGCCGCTGTAATCACCCGGGTCGTGCCGGAATCCGAACGTGACTGATCCGTCGCCAAGCGACCACCCAATCCGCGCAGGAAACCCTGTACTGCCATAGACCCATTCATCATTCGGACGGAGGCTTGATGCCTCAGACCCGTCGATAATTGGACCAATTTGGTTGATAATCTGCTAATATCGGTGTCTCTATAACCTTCGATTTACCAGTTTCGCACACCAAAGCAGACTGGGTGGCGTTAACCACCCGGGCAATGGTCAGGGTGAATGCGATTTTGACCGGGAATCGAAGGCAAATCAGGCGGAGCATTATGCGGCAGGCAGAATTCCATCCCAAGATCCTTACCGTCTGGAAAGAGGGGCTGTCATCTGCTGTCGTCAAGGGCGATATGCTTGCGGGTCTGACCGTCGCCATCGTTGCGCTGCCGTTGGCGATGGCGCTGGGGATTGCGAGTGGTGCCTCTCCGGACAAGGGGCTGGTCACTGCCATTGTCGCTGGTTTCCTGATCTCTTTGCTCGGTGGCTCGCGGGTGCAGATTGGCGGGCCGACCGGCGCCTTTGTCGTCGTGGTTGCGGGGGTAATCGCGGCGCACGGCTATTCGGGGTTGGTGCTGGCGACATTGCTTGCGGGGATCATTCTTGTGGTCGGCGGCTATGCCGGGCTTGGCCGGTTGATGCGCTATATTCCGATGCCAGTGGTGACCGGTTTCACCAGCGGCATTGCGGTGATCATTGCATCGAGCCAGATTGGCGATTTTCTGGGGCTGAACGCTGGCAAGCTGCCTGCCGAGTTTATCGCAAAATGGGGCGCCTATTTCCAAGCACTGCCCTCAACAAACTGGACGGCGCTGGGCGTTGGTGGCGCGACGCTGGCCTTCATCCTGATCCTGCGGCGGCTGGCACCGCGAGCGCCGGGCTATTTGATCGCGATATTGCTCGCATCCTTTGCGGTCTGGGCGTTCAAGCTGCCGGTCGAAACCGTCGGTGACCGCTTTCCCGCGATGCCAACAACTCTGCCCCTGCCGCACATCCCCGCCTTCAGTTTTGCGATGGTGCAGGATGTCATGCCCTCCGCCTTCACCATTGCCTTTCTCGCGGGGATCGAAGCCTTGCTGTCGGCGGTGGTTGCAGACGGAATGACCGGATATCATCATCGCTCCAATCAGGAACTGGTCGGGCAGGGCGCTGCCAATATTGCGTCGGCCTTGTTTGGTGGCTTGCCCGCGACCGGCGCGATTGCGCGAACAGCGACCAACATCCGCGCTGGCGGCAAGACACCGCTGGCGGGCATATTCCATGCGCTGTTCCTGCTGATAATCCTGCTTCTGGCAGGAAAGCTGATCGCGCATGTGCCAATGACGGCCTTGGCCGCGATCCTGCTGATCGTAGCCTGGGGGATGAGCGAGGCCGAGCGGTTCCGCATGCTGATCCGCACCGGCGGCGGAGATCGCGCACTGTTGTTGCTGACATTCGGACTGACTGTGATGGTCGACCTGACGGTTGCTATCGGTGTGGGCGTATCAATCGCTTCGCTGCTGTTCATGGCGCGGATGAGCGAGCGGGAGGATCTGGTCGAGGCGGAGACCTATGCCGACGATCCCGAGCAGCGCGCGCGACTTCCGGTAGGAGTCGAGGTGTTTCGTTTGCGAGGACCGATGTTCTTTGGTGTCGCAGGCGAAATGCTCGAGGCATTGAATCGTATCGGTCGAACGCCGAAAGTGCTGATCCTGCGCATGGATCTGGTGCCCTATATCGACGCGTCGGGTGCAGCGGTGTTGGAGTCGTTCGTGAAGCAGGCGAAGACAAGCGGCACGCAGGTTATCCTGTGCGAATTGCGCGATAAACCCTGGGCCTTTCTTGCGCATCTGCATCCCCGTTTTTCGGGCGCGGCGCGGACATCCAGTTTTGACCGGGCTTTGGCCAGAGCCGCCAAATATCTGGCAGCCTCAAACGCTTAAGAATTCAATGCGGCGGCAATCTGTTGCCTGAGCCAGGCCGAAGAAGCGGCATCGGCAAAGCTGTGCGATGCGGAATCGATCCGCTCCAGATGAATGTCAGGTCGCGACCTTACCGCTGCAAAGTCGGCACTAGCCCAAGCAGACAGAAAGGCGAGAGCGGTGCTGTCGCGCTCGGCAATCAGGATTGTCGCGGGCGTGGTGCTTTGGCCGAGTGCGTGCGCCAATCGGGCAGCAAGCTGCGATGGCGCGTCGTTTGTCGCAGCCGTTTTCAAACCCCGCGCCAGTTTTCTGAGATCGATCTTCCCCGTCAGTAGATCGAGCAGACTGCGCGGATTCTTGAGCCGCGCCCAATAGCGCGCACGCACTGCGGCGGCACTGGGGGGCGTTGGTTCGTCGGCCGTCTGGCCGGATGCTTCGATCACCCACGGGTTGGCGAGGAGCAGACGGTCGATGCCTAGCCCCGCATGAAAAAAGGCGAGCGACGTTGCTGCGTCGCAATTGCCAAAGGCGATGATGCGGGTGACATGCGGAGCCTCGGCGCGGAAAGCTGCAACCGCTGCTGAAATGTCGGCGGCGCTTGCCTCGAATCCGCCATTTTCGCCCTCGCTGTCGCCAATGCCGCGTCGGTCATAACGAAAGACCGGATAACCAAGTCCGGCAAAATGCGCGGCCATTGCGGCCTGTCCGGCATGGGCGCCGCTGCGGATTTCATTGCCACCGCTGACGATCAGTAGCCCGGGAGCGGCATTGCCTTCGTCGAGTGTCGCTGCGCACCAAGCGCCCTCGCAGGTGAAGCCTGTCATCCGCCGCATGATGCGCTCCATGCGGCGAAATCTGTGGCGATTGCTGCCGACATCGCCGGGTCATCCTGCGGCTCGGCACGAAGCCAGAGCGGGCTGCCTATGATGCCTTGTCCCAATGCGCGTACGGTAAGCACAGGCAATTCGCGTGCCTCAGCAGCTGCCAGTTGCGCCACCATATCCGGCGCGAGGAGGTTGCCCGCGAGTTCAATCGGGCTGGCCTTCGCGGCCTCAAGAAGTTCGGCCTCGGTTGTGGCCTTGCCCGCTTCCTTGTCACCGGCAATGCGGGTGCGGATCATGGTTTTGAGCAACGACGCGCCTTTGGCCGGGGCCAGTCGCCAATGCGGCAAGTCGGCCTCACCATCATCAACCAGCGAGCCACCGCGCAGCGATACGATATGGGTAGCGGCGCATTGCCCAGCGCATTCCCTGACAGCATGTCGCCAATTGTCGAGCGACTGTTGCTGAAGGCCTTGCCGGCTCTCATTACAGCCGGGCAGGTCGATTAACAGACTTCCAACGCAAGCCTGATCGAGAAAGCGCATCGTCTGCACCAACATCCGCCTTGTGCGATTGGCTTCATCGAACAGCGGCGGGACAATCAATATCTGGCGGGCATGGCCGATGCCAAGGCGCATGACGCCTTCGTCATGGCCATTGACCGAATAGGATTGCCAGACCGGGCGCGATGTCACCCGGCGACCTTAGCCTTGGCAAAAGCGACCAGACTGCCGAAGCTTTCGAACAGATCGCCATCGACATCATCATCGTCGATCATGATGTCGAGCCGGTCCTCCATTTCGGTAAGCAAGCCCGCGACCGCCATTGAATCGAGCTCGGGCAGCGCGCCGAAGAGCGGCGTGTCGTCTGTCATCGCGGCGACCGTTGCAGGGGCAACGCCCAGCACATCGACCAGCAATTCGCGGATCGCGGTTTCAGTCGGGTCGGCAACAAAGGGCATATCTTCCTCCTCTATTTTGCGGCGCGATAGGCGCGCAATTTGCGGATGGCAATGTGCGGCCAATTCGCCGGGTGATTGGGCCAGAACATGTCGAGCCGATAGCGCTCGCGCACCTCCTCCATCCATTCGGTTTTATAGGCATCGTTGCCGGTGCCAAAGTCGATCAGATCGACATGGTCGACATCAATGACATGCTGGAACAGCGCCGCTGACAGCAAAGTGCCCGGTGACGCCTGCATATGCCGTTCGTCATGCGCCAGCTTGTGGATCAACGCCGTGCCATTTTCGCTGGTCCAATATTGTGCGGCGACGGGCTCTCCGTCGATATAGGCAAGGCCTAAGCGCAATGCACCAGATGCACCTTCACGCTCGGCGATTTGTCGCAGAAATTCCGGGCTGCCTTCGCTGGGTTTCCAGCTGCGCGCATAAATCCGTTCGTAATCGCGCCAGCTTTCGGGGTCGAATTCGCGATCGACGCGGATTGAAACAACTCCGGTCTTGGCTTTGCGTTTGACGGTGTTTTTCAGGCGGCTGGGGCGATCCTGCCAATAGGCATCAAAGCTGCGACCGCGGACATTGAGGATATGGTTCTGGTCGCAGGTTTCGCGGAATACCACCCAGCCCGATTGCTCGAAGGCGGTTTGCAACAAGGACGCGCTGTGATCCTCATCGGGCAATGGCGACAGCGTGATCCGTCGTGCATGATTCGGTGCCGTTTCTGCCATGGCGCGCAACAGTGCCAGTTTCTGCACTTCATTGTCGGCACCGTTGAATATCGGTCGCCAGCTGAAATTATACCAGTTGGCGAGCGCCATCAGCTGGCCGCCACCGACTGTCATCATCGGCATCCAGCATTCTTTGCTGTCTTCGCTGCCGCGCAGCAGCGCAGGCGTGCGTTCGCGCAGCGCCATGCGGTGCAGGGTCTCAAGCCAATCGAGCCGGTCAAACAGGCAAGGCTGCGCCTCGCGGTCAAGCGCACCGGCTGCGGCGGCTTGCGCAGTCAGGAAATTATCGTGATATTCACACTTAACCGGCAAAAAAGCCCCCAATATTAACCCAACTGTTCAAGCAAATGGCCCAATGACTGACGATTTGCCAGCCTTTCCACTCGACCATCTGCCTTTGCGCGGAGCGCCGGATTCGCCCGCGCTTCGCTTCAAGGACCGGGTGTATAGTTATCAGTTGTTAAATCATCGTATCGGTCGGCTGGCGGCGATATTGGCAGCGCATGATTTTACAAAGTGCGACCGCGTCGCCACTTGGCTGCCCAAAACCGAACTCGCTTGCCTGATGCCGCTGGCGGCAGTGCGCGCGGGGCTTGTGCATGTGCCGGTCAACCCGCTGCTCAAGCCTGCGCAGGTGCGGCATATCATGGCCGATAGCGGGGCTAAGGTGCTGATCACGGCGAAGGGGAGAGCGGAGCAATATCTTTCTCACTATCCGTTCGCATCGAGCGAAGTCGAGATGCCGAAAGATCACGCATTGCCGCTGGGTGTCTCGACTGCGCTCGACACGAACGGAAATGCTTGCTTTGCCTTTCTTGACGAAGCCACTCTCCTCACCGAAATCGACCAACCGGGCGATGTCTTGCCGCCACTTCCCGCCGATACCGAAACTGACACTCTTGCCGCCATTCTCTACACCAGCGGTTCCACCGGTCGCCCAAAGGGGGTGATGCTCAGCCACGCCAATCTGACGCTCGGTGCGGTCAGTGTCGCCAGCTATCTGAAGCTCAAAAGCAACGATGTGACGCTGGCGGTGCTGCCATTGAGCTTTGACTATGGCCAGAATCAGTTGCTTTCCACATGGCAGGCGGGCGGTTGTGTTGCCCCGCTCGATTATCTGACGGCGCGCGATGTGATAAAGTCTTGCGCGCGATACGGTGTGACGACACTCGCCGCTGTGCCGCCGCTTTGGGTGCAACTGGTTGAACAGGATTGGCCATCGGAAGCGACGGTTGCGATGCGGCGATTGACCAACAGTGGCGGGGCTCTGACACCGACCTTGGTCAAAGCGCTACGCGGGATATTTGGCGCGAAGACCGATATTTACGCGATGTACGGGCTGACCGAAGCATTTCGCTCGACCTTTCTTGACCCATCGCTGATCGACGCCAACCCCACCAGCATGGGAAAGGCGATTCCGCACGCCGAAATATTGGTGGTGACAAAGGATGGCAGCGAAGCAAAGCCGGGAGAGCATGGTGAACTCGTCCATGCCGGACCGCTGGTCGCCGATGGCTATTGGAAGGACCCGGAGCGCACGGCGCAACGCTATAAACCAGCGCCCGCATTTTCGCGCTATGGCGGAATGGCGGTGTGGTCTGGCGATACCGTCTGGCGCGACGATGAAGGCTTGCTTTATTTTGTCGGCCGCGACGATGCGATGATCAAAACCAGCGGCAACCGCGTCTCACCCACCGAAGTTGAAGAAGCTGCGATTGAAAGCGGGCTGGTTGCCGAGGCCTGCGCGCTCGGTCGCAAGGATGAGCGATTGGGCGAAGCTATTGTGCTGTTTGTGCGGGCGAAAGGCGCGGTCGATGAAGAAGCTCTGCGCGCGCATATGAAGGCCGCACTTCCCAATTTCATGCAGCCGTCGGACTATGTCTGGCTCGATGAATTCCCCCAAAATGCCAATGGCAAGCTGGATCGCGACGGGCTGAAGGAGCGGCTGTAGCTACCCAGCTTATTTTGAGGCAGGCAGTTTGCCCCGCCGTGCGGCAAACCATTGGCGCAACATGGCCTGGGTGCAACCGGTAAAGCCGTTTGAGCCGACCACTGAACAGCTGTTGGGGCGTTCTGCTCGCGCATAATTGTCCAGATTTTCAACTGCCGATGACCATGAACCGCCCGCAAGATCGGGCTCTTCTTCCTGACGCAATTTCTTTGGGATGCGGTAACGGTCGCCTTCTGGCGCGTTCGCGCAGACCACGATCTCCTCGCCTTCGGTGGGCGGGCATTCCTCTTCGCCAAAGGTCGCCAGAAAGGAAATGCGTTCGGGCGGGGTGCTGACCACTTTCAGGCTTTCGCTATCCTCTGCATAGGCTGCTGTTGGCAGCAACGGAGCGATGGCGGCGAAGGCAAGAATGCGAAAGAACAAGGGCGCGTCCTGAAAGCGAGAGAGGGTTGGGGCTAGGCAGCTTCATGTGAATGCGATGTTAATCGGCCCGCTGCAATGCATTATCGAAGGTTTTACCCGATGGTGCTATAGACGCGTTCGATGAAACCGACCGGACCGATCCCGCCTTATTTCACTACGCTTGATGGCGAGCTTGCCATTGGCGGGAAAAGCGCGTCGGCGCTGGTCGCTGAGGCTGGTGACACCCCGCTGTTTGTCTATTCGACCGACGCTCTCACTGCGCGCATTGAGGAGCTGCGCGCGGCCATGCCTGCAAAGCTCGCAATTCATTACGCGATGAAAGCCAATCCTTTTGCGCCTTTGCTCGAATGGATGGGGTCGCGCGTCGATGGTTTCGATGTGGCGTCGGGAGGGGAGCTGGAACTGGCGCTGGCGGCAGGTGTTGCGGCGGACAAGATCAGCTTTGCAGGCCCCGGCAAGCGCGACCGCGAACTCGAATTTGCGATTGCGCAAGGCGTGACCCTCAACTGCGAATCCGAAGGCGAGGCTGAACGTGCCTTTGATATCGGCCAGCGCTTGGGGATTGCACCCAAATTGGCCGTGCGCGTGAACCCCAGTTTTGATCTTAAGGGGTCGGGGATGAAAATGGGCGGCGGGGCAAAGCCTTTTGGCGTTGACGCCGAACGCGTGCCTGCCCTCGTCCAGCGTATCATAGCCGCCGGTGCAGACTGGCGAGGATTTCATATTTATGCAGGCTCGCAGGCACTGGATCCGCAAGCGATCATTGCAATGCAGGCGCAGACATTGGCGCTGGCGGCGGAACTGGCCGAGGCGGCAGGGGCCGCGCCGCCGCATATCAATCTGGGTGGCGGCTTTGGCATTCCCTATTTTCCGGGCGATACGGCCTTTGATCTGAATGCGGTCGGCGGCGCGCTGGGGCAGACATTGTCGGCGTTACCCGATAGTCTCAAAGACACGCATTTCTGCATTGAGCTTGGGCGCTATCTGGTGGGTGAAGCCGGCGTTTATCTTTGTCGGGTGATCGACCGCAAGGTCAGCCATGGCGAAACCTTTCTTGTGACCGATGGTGGTCTGCACCACCAGCTTGCCGCCTCGGGCAATTTCGGAACAGTGATCCGCCGCAATTATCCGGTGGCGATTGCCACGCGATTCGATGCACCTGCCGATGAGGTGCAGAGTGTTGTCGGCTGCCTGTGCACGCCGCTCGACCGGCTGTCGGATAGCGCCTTGTTGCCGCACGCGGAAGTGGGCGATCTGGTCGCGATTTTCTGCGCTGGGGCCTATGGTGCAAGTGCCAGCCCCGCTAATTTTCTGGGGCAGGGTGCAGCGAAAGAGATGCTGGTCTAAGCCACCTTGGCGTCGGCACCCAAAATCAACGGATCGTGGCCACCCATATCAACCGTTGATTTCAGGATATTTGGCCCGCGACTGGCGCGGTGCTTGAACTGGCCTTCGACCTGACCGCCGGGCGCAATGGTCAGATTTTCATACAAAACATCGCCAGCGATACGTGCGCTGGCTTCGATCACCAGATCGCCTGCTTCGATCGAACCTTCGACCTTGCCTGACAGGCGCGCGCTTTGCGCGGTTACTTTTCCGCTGATCAGGCTGCCTTCGCCCTGCACCAGCGAGCCGCAGGTGACATCGCCCTGAACTTTGCCATCTATGTGCAGATCGACCTTGGCCGACAGATTGCCGACGATCTCAACATCGGATGCGATGATCGAAAATGTATGCCCCGAACCTCCGCGCATATTATTGCGCGCCTGCGGACTGGCCTGTGGCGCTGCTTCCGGCGACGGCTTGGATTTCGAGAACATCGGGATTTGCCTCCAGGAATTTCATCGGATTGATCGCGCTGCCATTGACGCGAACTTCAAAGTGCAGGTGCGTGCCGGTCGAACGTCCGGTCGAGCCCATGCGCGCTATCTGTACGCCACGTTTGACGTCCTGGCCAAGCGAAACCGTAAAGCCGGACAAATGGGCGTAGCGGGTAACAAGGCCATTGGCGTGGGTGATTTCGATACAATTGCCATAGCCACCCTGCCATCCGGCGAAGCTGATCTTGCCATCCGCTGCGGCCAGGATCGGGGTCGCGTGCGGGCCTTTGAAATCAAGACCGCTGTGCATCGCGCCACCACCGGTGAAAGGATCGGAGCGATAGCCAAAGCCGCTCGACATCAGGCCAACCGCAGCGGGCATGCTGGTCGGAATGCCGGCCAGCGCGCGTTCCATAGCGTTCATCTGATCGAGCGCGGCAAACATCCGGCTGAAGCGCGGATCGCGAACCTGTTTCTGCTTTTTGCCGAAAAAAGGAATGAACGGACCGCCCATGCCCTCTTTGGCCTCCACCGCGAGCGATTTCGGATCGAGCCCGAATTCGCGGATCGCAGCCGCTGCCTTTTGTGAGCGGATGGTGGCAATGCGCGTCATATGTTCGGCCAGCGCAATTTGCCGTGCTTCGATGCTCGCGAGTCGCTTTGCTTCTGGAATGGCTGCGCCGATTTTGTCGGCGGTTTCGGCGCCCGTCCCGGTTTCGGCAGCCGGTGGCAGGTCGCCACCAAATTGCTCGACGGCATCTTCAACCATTTTCTGACGGGTTTCGAGGTCGTCGGCGACTTCGTCAATCGACTCGCGATATTTGGCGACGCGCTCTTCAGCGGATTCAACGCGTTCCTGCTTGGCAGAGAGCATTGATCGTTCGAACGACACGCTCAGCTGGTTGACCATCATCCCCAAGGTGATGATCAGCCAGACGCCGACGACAGAGCCGACAACGGTTGCGACACGGCGCTGCAATTGCGCGGATATCCTGATAAAGCGGACTTGTCCGTTCGACCGCATGAAAAACTCGCGATCTACGAACCAGCCTGCCAACCGACTTTTCCAGTCGGCCATTTTGGCTTTTAGCGACACGACCCACCAACCCCGTTTTTATTTATGTTGGCGCGGTTAGCAGAGTGGGGCCGGTTTCGCGAATCGACTCGGGCGCAGACGTGACGAGTCGGGCGAGTCGCGCGATGAATTGCAATCGATGCAACAATTACGCTGACCCACCACACAGACGCAGATGTAACGATGTGTCACGCAATTCAGAAAAAGTCCTGTAATCATAGCTTTAACCGATTCGATAAGCGCTGGCGGTACAACCGAGCATAAAAGCGCTGCCGCAACGGCTTCCGTTCTGCGCCTGCCATGCTTAGGAGGACGGAAATGAATGAAGATATTCAGCCCTTGATAGACGCCATGACCTCTCGGGCGCGCATTGCCGCGCGGGCGATTGCAGCGGCGAGCGATGCGGACAAAGCCGCCGCGTTGCGCAGCGCAGCCGCAGCATTGCGAGCGAGCCAAACCGCCATACTCGACGCCAATGCGCGTGATATGGAGGAAGGCGCCAAGCGCGGTCTTTCTTCTGCAATGCTCGACCGGTTGCGGCTTGACGAAACCCGGCTCGGCGGGGTTGCCGATGCCGTCGAGCAGGTCGCAGCGCTTGCCGATCCGGTGGGTGAAATCATCGACCGGACAGAACGTCCCAATGGGCTGATCATGGAACGAATCCGCGTTCCCATCGGCGTGATCGCGATCGTTTATGAGAGCCGTCCCAATGTCACGGCGGATGCTGCGGCATTGTGTTTGCGCTCGGGCAATGCGGTAATTTTGCGCGGCGGCAGTGAGGCTGCGAACAGCAACCGTGCCATTCATCAGGCGTTGGTTGAAGGGATAGTCGCCGCGGGGCTTCCCACCGACGCCGTGCAACTCGTCCCGACGCAGGACCGTGCCGCTGTTGGCGCATTGCTACGCGCGCAGGGCAAGATCGACATGGTGATTCCACGGGGAGGGCGCTCGCTGGTTGAACGGGTGCAGGAAGAGGCGCGTGTGCCGGTGCTCGCGCATCTCGACGGCATTTGTCATATTTACGTCCACGCCGATGCCAATCCGGCAATGGCTGAAGACATTGCGGTCAACGCAAAACTGCGCCGGACAGGGATTTGTGGCGCTGCCGAAACGCTGCTGATCGACCAGAATTTCCCCGAACCCGCACGCCTCATTGGCAAGTTGATCGACGCCGGCTGCGAAGTCCGCGCTGACGACATGCTGATGGAACTCGATCCGCGTACGGTATCGGCTGAAGAAGCCGATTGGGGCACCGAATATCTGGAACCGATCATCTCGGCGAAAATGGTGTCGGGGGTTGACGATGCCATCGACCATATCGCCCGCTATGGCTCGCAGCACACCGAAAGCATAATCACCGCCGATCAGGCCGCTGCCGATCGCTTTCTGGCCGGAGTCGACAGCGCAATCGTCATGCACAACGCCTCAACCCAATTTGCCGATGGCGGCGAATTCGGGCTTGGTGCCGAAATCGGCATCGCCACCGGTCGCCTGCACGCCCGCGGCCCGGTCGCGCTCGAAGGGCTGACCACCTACAAATGGCTGGTGCACGGCACCGGGCAGATCAGGCCATGAGCAAAGAGACAACATTATGGCGACCAGTTGGCCCAGACGAATTGAAGCTAATTGAATTGAGCGAAATGCGTGCTTTTCCTCCACGTCTTCCGGAGCAGCCCATATTCTATCCCGTAACGACAATTGAGTATGCGATCAAAATAGCGCGGGACTGGAATGTACCAGCATCGGGAAGCGGATTTGTGACCGAGTTCGAGGTAGAAAACTCGTATCTCGACAAATTTGAGATACAGCAAGCTGGTGGAAGAGATCATGAGGAATATTGGATTCCTGCGGGAGACCTAGAGGATTTTAACAGGGCAATTGTGGGGAAAATTCGTGTAGTGGCATCTTATCCCGAATGACCACAACGGGCCTCCTCGGCGGATCGTTCAATCCTGCGCATGGCGGGCATAGGTCGATCAGCCTGTTTGCCATTGGCGCGCTGGGGCTTGACGAGATGTGGTGGCTGGTGTCGCCCGGCAATCCGTTGAAACCGGCAATTGATATGGCGCCGCTGCCCGCGCGATTGGCTTCGGCACGCAAAGTGACGCGGCGTACGCCAATTCGGGTGAGCGCGATCGAGCGGCAAATGGGCACGCGCTACACCGTCGATACCCTGCGAAAACTGCTCCTCCGATACCCGCATCGCCGCTTCATCTGGATCATGGGGGCCGACAATGTGGCAAATTTCACACGCTGGCGGCGCTGGCGTGACATTGCGCGGATGATGCCGATTGCGGTTATCGCCCGACCCGGCTATGATGATGACGCTGTTGCAGGTCCTGCAATGGCCTGGCTCAGGCGTTTTGTCCGTCGTCCGGACCAGCGAAGCCAATGGACTGTTTGGAGTACGCCGGCGCTTGTTTTCCTGCGCTTCCGTCCCGATCCCCGCTCGGCAACGGCGATCCGCCAAGCCGATCCCCACTGGTATAATGCTTATGCCGGACGCGCAGTCCGCGATGGCGTTACCCACAGATTATTGCGTTAAGGAGCCATTTTGATCGATCCCGAAACCGTCCCTGCGGCCAAATCCGCTGCACGAAAGGGACCCGGTCTGGATGCGGAAGCCCTGCACCAGCTTGTCCTCACCTCGCTCGACGACGACCAGGCACAAGAGGTCGTCACCATCCCACTCGCAGGCAAAAGCAGCATCGCCGACCATATGGTCGTCGCCAGCGGTCGTTCGAGTCGTCAGGTGGCAGCAATGGCGCAAAAACTCGCCGAGCGAATCAAACATGCCGGGCGCAATGCGCGGATCGAAGGGTTGCCCAGCGCCGACTGGGTGCTGATCGATGCCGAAGATGTCATCATCCACCTGTTCCGTCCCGAAGTGCGCAGCTTCTACAACCTCGAACGGATGTGGGGTTTTGGCGACGCGCCCGAGTTTGCGAACGCCTGAATTACGCAGGCCTGAGCTGGGGGGTTTGACAGATGCGCCTGCACATCATCGCGCGCGGGAAAATCGGGCGCTCCCCCGAGGCCGAATTGGTTGACCGCTATCTCAAACGGATCAACTGGCCAGTAAAATTGACCGAATTGCCTGACAAGGGCGGCACTGCTCCCCCGGCGGAACGCAATAGCCGCACCATCTTGCTCGATGAAAAAGGCGACCAGCTAAGTTCGCTGGAATTCGCAAAACTGCTCGAGAAATGGCGCGATGATGGCGTCACCGAAACGCGGCTGTGTCTGGGTGCTGCCGATGGCTTTGACGATGCCGACCGTGCACAGGCGGACCGGCTGATCGCCTTTGGCAAAGCGACGTGGCCGCATATGATGGCGCGCGCAATGCTTGCCGAACAACTCTACCGGGCAACTTCGATACTTGCCAACCACCCCTATCATCGCGAAGGGTAGCGGCATGCGCATCGCCATGCTCTTTCTGACCCTGCTGCTCTCGGGCTTCTCGCTCAACATGGCGTTGCAGGGACAATCGAACGATGGCGGTGTTGCTGAATTGCGAGACGCTAAGGCGCGTGCCTTGAAGGCCGAGCGGCGGGCAGAGGCTTTGCGACAAGAAGCCGCTAGCGCCGACATGGCAGCAGAGCGGCTGGTGGCGCAGAGGGCGGCATTGTCGGCGGAAATGGAAGCGGCATCGGCGCGAATCAGCGCAGCGCGCACCCGGATGGCGATCGTCGCTGGCGAACAGCGCAAACAGGCGGCGTTGCTGGGGAAGGCCAATCAGCCGCTTTTGAACCTCAATGCTTTATTGCAGAAACTGACGCGGCAACCGGCGGCGCTGATGCTGGTGCAAACCCGCGATCGGCGCGACTATATCCATTTGCGCGCCACGATGTCGGCGATCGCGCCGGTTATCGAGCGGCGCACCGCTGGCTTGCGCCAGAAAATGGCACTGCAAGGTGAATTGCGCGCGCAAGAAGCCGTCGCGATCAAGTCGCTACACGATGCACGCGGGGCGCTGTCCGAGCGGCGCGCGGTGCTGGCGGAACTCGAACATGACAATCGCGGGCAGGCCGAAAGCCTGACAGCCGATGCTGCGGTCGAATATGAACTTGCCATCGGTCAAGGCGAGCGCGCGCGTGATCTGGTCGAGCAGATGGATGCCAACCGCGAAAGCGATCAGAACGCAGCAGAATTGGCGGTCTATGACGGGCCGCGACCGAGACAAAGCGAAAGCAATTTTCTTCCGGCAGGCAAAGCCTATATGTTGCCCGCCAAGGGAAGAGTCGTGTCGGGCTTTGGCGAACTCAACCCGACCGGATACCGCGAACGAGGGCTGCGGCTGGCGGTTGCGCCTTCGGCCCCGTTGGTTGCACCAGCTGCCGGGACAGTCAATTTTGCCGGACAATATCGCAGCTTTGGCAATATCGTGATCATCGATCATGGTGGCGGCTGGTCAACCTTGGTCACCAACCTTGCCGAACTGGGGACGCAAAAGGGCGCAAAGATCGCCCAGGGTGCGCCGATCGGCAAAGCGGCCCCTGCTGACAGCGAAATCATGGTCGAATTGCGCCGGCATGGCCGTACATTTGACATAGCGGCTTTGCTCTATTGAACGTGTTTGTCGCAGCTGGTCTGCAATTCGTGGTAAATACGCTTTCACCAATGCAGAGCGATCCCTATATCGCATAGTCTGACTTATTGGGATATTGCTGCCATGAAGACTTTGCCCTTCGCTTTTGCCGGTCTGGCGTTGCTTGCCACCACAGCGATCCCGCTGTCTGCGCAGAACTCCAAAGCTGACTCGCTGCGCGAAATGGACGAATTCATTTCGGTCTATAAACGCATCAAGGGCAGCTATGTCGACAAGGTCGATGACAAGCAGCTGATGGAAGGCGCGATCCAGGGCATGCTCAACACGCTCGACCCGCACAGTGCCTTTTTGAACGAAAGCGATTTCCAGTCGCTGCAAACCCAGATCGAAGGTGAATATGCCGGCCTCGGGCTTTCGGTGACGCTGGAAGAGGGCGCGGTAAAAGTCATCGCACCGACCGCCGATACCCCTGCGGACAAGGCCGGGATCAAGTCGGGCGACTATATCACCCATCTCGATGGTGAACTGATTGTCGGCGGCACGCTTGACGAAGCGGTCAACCGGATGCGCGGCGAACCCGGAACCTCGATCCGCGTCACCATCTTCCGCCCCGGCCGTGACGAACCCTTTGATCTTACGCTTACCCGCGCGATTATCGATCTGAAACCGGTGAAGTGGGAAGTCAAAGACAAGGTCGGCGTGATCACCATTTCGGGCTTTTCCGAAGATACCGGCGGCGACGTCGTCTCGGCGGTGAAGGCGATTGAGCGCAAATTGGGTGCGAAACCCACCGGCTATATTGTCGATCTGCGTTCGAACCCCGGCGGAATACTGGACGAGGCCGTCAAGGTTTCCGACGCCTTTCTGGACAAGGGTGAAATCGTTTCCGAGCGCGGCCGCGACAAGGTTGTCGTGCAGCGCTGGTTTGCTGAAAAGGCGGTGCCGGGCGATGTGACCGGCGGGCGTCCGGTGATTGTGCTCGTCGATGCCGGTTCGGCTTCGGCTTCTGAAATCGTCGCGGGTGCCTTGCAGGACCATCACCGCGCGCTGGTGATGGGCGAACGTAGCTTTGGCAAGGGATCGGTGCAGAATGTGCTGCCGCTTTCACGCGAAACCGGGCTTCGCTTGACCGTCGCCCGTTATCACCTGCCTTCGGGCCGGTCGGTGCAGGAAGGCGGGGTGAAGCCCGACATCGCGGTGCCGCAGATTTCCGACCCCGATTATAAAAAGCGCACCAAATTGCGCGAATCCGACCTGCGTCGCCACCTGATCAACGAAGGCGCGGCGGTCGATGAGAAGAATCTCGAGGACGACACCGTCGATGATCCGCGCTTTGCAATGTCGGCGGAAGAGTTGAAGAAGCAGGGGATCGAGGATTTCCAGCTGCACTATGCGATGCAAACGCTCGAACGGCTCGGCAAAAAACCGCTGAAGCTGGCGGATACCACTGCAAAGGCTGGCGCGCGTAACTAAGCATTGCTAAAGCGCGAGGCATGAATAATTTCATTCGCGCGCGCTGGCTGGCGCTGCTTGTTCCCGTGGCTCTGCTCGGCGGGGCCTATGGTTCGCAGCTGATTGGCGGGCTTTACCCTTGCGAAATGTGCTGGTGGCAGCGTTATCCGCATTTTGTCGCCATCCCCTTTGCCTTGATCGCGTTTTTCATTGGCAATCCGGCGGTGCAACGCAGCTTTGTTGCGCTGGCGGCGCTGGCAATCCTGACCAGCGGGTTGATCGGTGGCTATCATGCCGGTGTCGAATATGGCTGGTGGGAAGGGCTGACCAAATGCTCGAGCACGGCGGTCGGCACGGGTGAAGATCTGCTCAAATCGATCATGAATGCGCCACTGGTGCGCTGCGATGCCGCGCCGTGGAAGCTGTTCGGGATTTCGCTCGCCGGCTATAATTTCCTGATTTCGACCGGTTCCGCCCTCATCACCTTGTGGCTCATTTCGAGGAACAAATCAGCATGACCGGAAATAGCCCCTTCGCTTCGATGATCCGCGTCGATCAAGCCGGCGAATTTGGTGCCAAGCGCATTTATGCCGGGCAATTGGCGATCCTTGGCAACCGCCATCCCGCCTCGCGCAGCATTGCGCATATGGCCGAACAGGAAGCGCGGCATCTGGACGCCTTCGACCGGATCATGGCCGAACGCGGTGTGCGCCCGACGGCGTTGCGCCCCTTCTGGGAGGTTGCGGGTTTTGCACTGGGGGCGGCGACCGCGGCTATCGGCCCTGAGGCAGCGATGGCCTGCACCGTCGCCATCGAGACCGAAATCGACAATCATTACCGCGAGCAACTGCGTGAAATCGGTGACAGCGACACCGAGCTTGCCGAGATGATCGAGGAGTTCCGGCAGGAAGAAGTCGAGCACCGCGATACCGCGCTTGCCGCAGGGGCTGAACAGGCTCCGGCCTATCCGCTGATCAGTGCCGCAATCCGGCTGGGGTGCCGCGCGGCAATCGCACTTTCCAAGCGGATATAGCTATGCTTTTCATTGCGCGTTCAGGATGAAGCGCGCATGATCGGGTCGAAATATTGGAGATGACAACATGATCGCCCTTTCGAAACTGCTGATCGCCGTACCGGCGCTGATCGCGTTGGCCGTGCCTGCCATGGCGCAGGAGAGCGAAGCTGCGGCGACCGCTGCCGAGCCCAAGATCAACACTGTGATCGTCTTCGGCGACGATACATGCCCGGAAAGTTCGGACGATCAGATTAATGTCTGCGCGATATTGGTCGAGGGCGACCGTTATCGCATCCCCGAAGTGCTGCGCGATGTACCCAATGATCCGCGCAAGGAAGCCTGGGCCAACCGCGTGCTCGCTTATAAATATGTTGGTGCCGAAGGCACGATGAGCTGCTCGGCAACCGGTGCGGGCGGTTTCACCGGTTGCGGATTGAAAGAAATCGACGCGGCCTATGCCGAGAAGGACCAAGATCCCGGCCTTGCCTTTGGCCGCATGATCGCCGCCGAGCGCAAGAAACGCCTCGCGATGATCGATGCCGAGGCTGAGGAAGTCGAAAAGCGTGTGGTGCAGTTCGAAAAAGAACGTGCTGAACGCGAAGAACGTGAGGCGCAGGCCGCCGCCGGACAAGGTGCCGATGACGGGGCACTGCCTGAGCCTAAGTGATCCCCTCTCCTTAGAGAAGGGAATCAATCTTCACTCGCCTAACAAATTCTGCTTCCAGAAGACCAGCGACGCCAGGAATTGGTAGTCGATATTTTCCTTCTTGGCGAAGCCATGCCCTTCGTTGGTGCCGACAAGGTGCCATGAGGTGGCACCCTTGTCGCGGATGGCCTTGACGATCTGATCGGCCTCTGACTGCGGGACGCGCGGGTCGTTGGCGCCCGTGACGACAAACATCGGCTTTTCAATTTCGGCCACACGGGTCAGCGGAGAGATTTCGAGCAGCTTCTTGCGCTGTTCGGGCACACGCTCGTCGCCATATTCGACCCGGCGCAGATCGCGCCGATAGCTTTGTGTGTTCTCGAGGAAAGTGACGAAGTTCGAAATCGCGACGATGCAATTGGTTGCGCGCAGCTTTGCCTTAAACTGCACCGCCGCCGCATAGCACATATAGCCACCATAGGAGCCACCAGCCAGGCCAAAGCGGCTGGCATCCAGCCCGGGGTCTTTCGCCAGATGGTCGAGGAAGGCACCCATGTCCTTCACCGAATCCTCACGTTTGAACGGTCCGTTATCAAGCCCGACAAATGTCTTGCCATAGCCGGTAGAGCCGCGGACGTTGGGGAAGAATATCGCAACGCCCAGTTCGTTGAGCAGATAATTGTTGCGGCCCATGAAGCCGGGTCGCGATTGTGCTTCGGGTCCGCCATGCACGTTCATGATCATCGGCCGTTTGCCGGGGAATTTCGCCGCATCAGGGCGGTAGAGGAAGCCCGAAACCTCCAGACCGTCAAAGCTTTTGATCGTCATGAATTGGGGTTCGACATTCTTGCTGACATCGAGCCCGCCGGTTTCGCTTTCGGTCCAGCGGGTGATTTTCAATGTCTTGGGATCGACCGAATAGGCGTCGGCTGCGCTGCGCGCCGAGGTGAAGGTCAGCCCGATTTCGCCCCATTCGGAAATCTCCAACCCGCCAATGGTGCCAGCGGGCAGACCATCAACGACGCGCACCTTATCGGTCTTGGGATCAAGCAGCTTCAACTTGCTCATCCCCGCTTCGTTGGTGATATAGGCGATGAAGCTGCCGTCGGGGGCGATGTCGAAACTGTCGACATCCCATTTCTCTTTGGGTCCGCGCGGAGTGAAGACCCCGCTTTTCGGATCGAGCGTGCCGAGCCGCTGGAAGTCGGATCCTTCGTCCGACGTCACCCACAGCTTTCCGTCAGGGGCAAATTCCGCGCCGCCATAGGCGATGTCTTTGGTCGCATCGCCAATAGGTGACATGCCGCCACCCGCCAGATCGATGCGGTACAGATCGACGTTGGTCACCGACTGGTAATTGGATGCAACGACACTGGCCTTGTCTGGTGCAAAAGCGTTGATCCCCCAGCCGCCGCCTTTGACTTCGGCGACCATGCGCGCGGTTGAGGGATCACGCGGGTTCATAACATACAGATCATTGTCGGTGCCGTTGCGCTTGGTCGAGCTATAGGCAATCAGCTCACCATCATCGCTCCAAGCGCCCCAGCCGTTGCGGCTTTTGCCGTCGGTCAGCATCGCCAGCTTGCCGTCTTTCAGCGTATAGAGCTGGTAGAATTCATTGCCGCCAATATCCTTGCCGGTGACAAAGACATCGCCCTTTTTGGGGGACCAGCCGCCGCCGGTCACGGGCTCTGCTTCGAAGGTGACTTGCTTGCGCGCGCCCATCGGCATTGTCACCTGATGCAATTGCGCGGTGTTGCCAAAGCGCGTGGCGACTACCATTTTGCGCTCGGTTGGGTGCCAGCCGACAAAGCCTGCGGTTCGGAACTCCATATAAGGCCGGGTTTCCGCCGCCATTTCTGCGGGAATGGCGGGCAAACCATCGGCAATCAGCGCAGCTGGCTTGGGCACCGCGTTGGCCGGAGCCGCCTCTTCAGCAAAGGCAGGAATAGCGGGCAGGGTTAGCGCGGCAATTATGGCCAGACGACGCATGGGGTCTTCTCCTCAAAATCAGATCATGCGTGGATGCTAGGCAGCATTGCGCGCAACGGCAACCGGTTCATTCGACGAACGGTTGAGGGGATTCGATTGAGGGGTTTTTACCCCTTCGCCTTCTCCGCCGCGATCCAATCTTTCACCATCGGTTCCAGCACATCGAGCGGGATTGCGCCTTGGCCCAGCACCGTATCGTGGAATGCAGCCAGATCGAATTTCGCGCCCAGTTCCTTTTCCGCAAGGCCGCGCAGCTCGCGGATTTTCAGCTCGCCAATCTTGTACGCCAGCGCCTGGCCGGGCCAGCTCATATAACGGTTTACCTCGGCCTCGATATTGGCATCGGTCAGCGCGCTGTTGTCTTTCATGAACTGGATTGCCTGTGCCTTGCTCCAGCCCTTGGCGTGGATTCCGGTGTCCACCACCAGACGGCAGGCACGCCACATTTCGTAGGACAGGCGGCCCATGTCCTTTTCGGGTGTGTCGTACAGCCCCATTTCGATGCCCAGCCGTTCCGAATAAAGCCCCCAGCCTTCGACAAAGGCGGTGAAGAAGGCACCGTTTTTGCGGAAGTCGGAAAGCTCCAGTTCCTGCTGCAAGGCGATCTGGTTGTGGTGCCCAGGGACAGCCTCATGCACGGTCAGCGCGGGGATTTCCCACAAGGGGCGCTGGTCGAGTTTCGAGGTGTTGACATAATAGGTGCCTGACACGCCAATGGCGGGTGAGCCGGGGCTGTAATAAGCAGTGGTCGTTCCTTCGGCGATTTCCGCCGGAATTTCACGCAGGCCATAGGGCAGGCGCGGCAGCCGGTGGAACAGGCTGGGCATTTTGCCGTCGATAATCTTGGCGACGCGCGACGATTTTTCCATCAGCTCTTCGGGGCTTTTGGCGAAATATTTGGGATCGGTGCGCATCGACTGGATCATCGCTTCGCGGCTGGGATAGCCGGCTTTGGTTGCTACAGCCTGCATTTCGGCGCGGATACGCGCGACCTCGGATTGGCCCAATGCATGGATTTCATCCGCGCTCTTGGTCGTGGTGGTGTGGCTGCGAATCTGGAAATTATAATAGTCGAGCCCGCCGGGTTGCGCCGAAACACCGGGCTGCTTGGCGCAGGCAGGCAGATAGCTGGTGCGGTACCAGTCGAGATGTTTTTGCAGTGCCGGATGAATGACAGTGGCGATGGTCGCTCCTGCTTCGCCTGCCAGCGCGTAGAAATCTGCCTCGGAAATGCTGTCGGGACGCGGTTTGTGGTACGGTGCCATATAGCGCGATTTGCGGATGTCGGCGTCCGCGACAATCAGTCCCTTTATTCCCTTTTCATAACCGTTCAGCACTTCGCACGGCAGCGTGTATTTCCCCTTGATCGCGGTGTTGGCGACGGCAATCGATTCATCATTGGCGCGGGCATATTGTTTGAGCCGTCGGTTATAGCTTTCAAAATCAGCCTTGGTTTTCAATGGGATATTGTCGGCCAACCCTGCAAAACTCTGGTGCCAGCCTGAATAGGTCGAAAAATTGATCGCGCGCTGGCCAAAGCGGTTGCCCTCGACGGTTTCGGCCAAGGTGCGTTTCAATATGCCATATTCGATGCGGTCGGATGCGGAGAGCGGTCCCTGCGGGATCGCGTCGAGCCGCTTGAGATAGTCTTCGGCGGACTTTGCCCTGCGGTCGGAGGCGGCAAGGCTGTAATCGCCAATCTCGTTGGCATAGCGATCGTCCCCCAGCGAACTGGCCAGCACCGGCGATTCCTTGAGTACGCTTTGCCAATAATCGTTGACCAATGCCTTCAGGTCACTGCCCGCGTCGGCATGGGCATTTGTTGAGGCCAACAGCAGCGCCAGTGTGATCAGGGGTTTGCGCATTATTGTCTCCGCTCCAATGGGTCAGATGCGCACCCTATCGCCAACAAACTTTGTTGAACAGGACGCATTTATCGCTGTCCTACACGAAATGCTTTTGACATGATGAAGGCATGACACATGGCGCTTCTCCCACGACCAAACTTCGCCCTAACCGGCACCGCTTCATCCTAACTTCGCTTTTGCGTCCCATTACCTTTATTACCTTAAGCGCGGCATTTGGGCTTGGTGCCTGTTCAACGCCGCCGCCGCAAACCGCGAGCGATTCGCCTCCGCCCGCAAGTGCGCAAGAGGCGCTTCGGCCTTATTATGCCGGGTTACAGAGCAAGCTGCCGGTTGCGGCACCCAACCGCGCTTTGGCTGCCGACACCACACTCACCCGCATCGCCTTTGGCGCAGGTCAGAACGAAAACCGTCCGATGGCGGTCTGGGATGTTATCGCTGGGCAAAAACCGCAGGCCTTTTTGCTGATTGGAGACACTATCGATGGCGACGCCGGCACCACCAACAGCGCCGAAATGCCGACGCTGATCGCCGGTTACAAGAAATTGTCGACCCGGCAGGAATGGGATCGGTTCCGCCGGTCGGTGCCAATGATGACGGTCTGGAACGATCAGGATTATGGCGCGAAAGAAGCCGGTGGCAGCTTTGCCTTCAAGGAATGGGCGGAGAAGATTTACGAAAATTATTGGGAATCCTCTGCTGAGGTAAAGTCGCGACCCGGTGTCTATGAAAGCCGCATATTCGGGCCAGAAGGCAAGCGGGTGCAGTTCATCTTGCTCGATACGCGCTATTTCCGGTCGGACCTCGTTCCCTTTCCTCTTAGCGACGCCGCATCGCCGCGCGGATCGTATATGTCGAGCATGGACAAAAAAGCTACCATGCTGGGCGATGCGCAGTGGCAATGGCTGGAGGCCGAGCTGTCGAAACCCGCGGACCTGCGCGTCATCGTCTCGTCGGTTCAAATGCACAGCAGCGCGCACAAGCATGAAAGCTGGAACAATTTCCCGCGCGAACGGGCGCGTTTCTACAAATTTCTCGCTGCCAAGAGTGTGAACAATGCGTTGCTGCTGACCGGGGATCGCCATGCCGGGGCATTGTATAAGGCGCAGATTTCCGGTCTGTCGCAGCCTTTATGGGAATTCACTTCAGCCTCGCTCAACGTCGCTTTTGGAATGGGTGATGAAGGCGCGAAAGAACCCGATCCGCTGCGCGTCGGTGGTTTTTGGACCATACACAATTTCGGTCTGATCGACATAGACTGGAATGCCAAGACCGTAAAATTGTCGCTGCGCAAAGATGATGGCAGCGTAATCGAGGAGCATATGATCAGCCCCTTTGGTTGATCTCTGAAAAATCCACCGGAGCAGCAACCGCCAGCACCCGGTCGCGGATTTCGCGGGCAGTGGAGAGCGGCATGGCGATCATCTCCAGCTTGCCCCCTGCGACGCCAAAGCGAAGCGCAGCAAGCCCCGAAGCGCGGGCCAGCGGGCCTTGCGCAATCTCGACCGACTGCACCCGCAACTGCGGCAAAATGGTCAGTTTCTGTCGCCACCAGCCACGCCGCTGATACAGCTGCGACCCGTCCTCGCCATGCCGGTACAGCCGCCATTCAAACGCACCGATCAGCAGCATCGCCATCGGGATTAGCAAAAACAGCGAAGCGCGGGCCAAGCTGGTATCGGCAAGGATCATCACCGCCGCCATTGCCGCAAAGACGATCGGCAGCACCACGGCAAAGCCATTCAACCACCAGCGAAAACGCCCGCTTTGCATCGCGGCAGCATCGCCCGGCGGGGTAATTCCGGTCTCTGCGATAATCGGCCAGATTTCGTCGAGTCTCGCCAGCGGGGCGACCATATGATGGCTTTCCTGCTTGCTCTCTTGCGCCAGGCTGACAAATTGCAGCGCGTGCCAGCCGCGCCATTTGCGCACCAGGCCAGTGCTGATCACCGCAGCCTGCACCCGCGACACGGGCATCACTATGTCGGTCCGCGTCAGCAATCCGCGCTGGCGGCGAAATCCCTTCGCCGTGCGATCAAGGCGAAATCCATAATCGGTCAGAAATGTCCGGATAACGCCGCTGGCAACGCCGATAAGGATGAGTGCTGCGAGCGCAAACAACGCACCGGCAATCCGTGCGTTCCAGCTTATCGTCTCGAGCACAACCCCGCGTTCTTCCGCCATGCCGATCCAATGGCGCAAATCCCACAGGTCAAAGGGCAGCAGGAAATCCAGCTGCTGCGCCGCACCGCCAAGTACGGCGAAGATCACAAGGCTGAACGAGTAAAAGCCGAGCGTCACTAGCCGCCTTGTGTCCATCGCAAAAATAGGCGGGGTGTCGATAGCATCCTCAGTCTCGGCATGGACTGCTCCCACCCCGCTTTTGCGCGCACGAATGGTCTCGCGAAGCCGGCCGGCCTCCTCCAGCGAAACAAAGCTCAGCTTGGCATCATCGCCTTCGCCACCACCGGTTTCAAACTTGACCTCGCCTAGCCCGAACAATCGGGCGAGCGGTTTCTGTTCGATGCTGACATCCTGGATGCGGTCATAGGGGATGGAGCGTGCAGTACGGCTCAATAGGCCGCGTTCAACGCGGATGTCGTCCTCGCCAATATGATAGTGCGTGCGCAGCCATGCAATCCATCGGAAGAGCAGGCTGGTGAACAGCACAATGGCAAACACCGAAACAGCACCCAGCCCAGACTCGCTGTTGCGCACGCCGAATAATGCAGCAAGGATCGGAACAATCAACTGGGGTAGGCCAGAAACGAATCCGATAATCAGTCCAAGCGGATGCAGGCGTTGACCTTCACCGGTGCTTTCGTCGGTCAGCGTGGATGGCTCGCTCAACCCTGTGCTGCCTTGATATAATCGCGGATGCTCTCTCGCATCGCAATTGCGTCGTCATGACGCAATCCGGGCAGGGCAACGCTGCTGTTGTGATTGCCTGCGGTATGCACTGTCAGCGTCGCCAGATCATGACTGCGCATGATCGGCCCTTGATCGACATCGATATGCTGGATGCGGCCAAGCGGTACCACGGTGTCGCTGTAGAACAAATAACCACGCACAATCCGCAATCGGTCGCTGCCCAGTTGATAACCCCAGCGGGCATAGCGTCGACCCGGAACGACAAACACTAGCCACGCAGCCAGCAAGGCTGCTGGAATGATGAATAGTCCGGGCACCGTCAGTTGTGACAGCTCTAGCACCAGCGCGCCAATCAACGGAAAGGCAGCGAATATCGCATTGCTGATCCGCATCACCCCGACATATTCGGGATCCAACGGCATAAGCGGTTCGGGTTCGTCCATGTGTCGATATATGCGGAGGCCGTGTTGCGGATGCAAGACAGTTTGCATTGTAGCACCTGCGTATAACACAACACCGCAGCCCTGAGCCTGTCGAAGGGCGTTTCACAGTTTAGCGTAAACCTTGAGGCGTGCTTCGACAGGCTCAGCACTGCGGTTTTAATCCGAATCGCTATCGGGATTACCGCGCCAGCGCTTCCTCCGCTTCGGCCACCAAAGTCGCGATGATCTCAGCGACAGGCTCTTCCTTATCGACCATCCCGACCGATTGCCCTGCCATGATCGAGCCGCTTTCGACATCACCGTCGATCACTGCGCGGCGCAGCGCGCCTGCCCAGAAATGTTCGATCTCCAGCTGTGCTGCGGCCATATCCACTTCACCCCGGTCGAGCATCCCTGCGACCTGAATCTGCTTGGCGGTGAATTCCTCGGTGCCCTTGTTCTTGAGCGCGCGCACCGGAATCACCGGCAGCCGCGGGTCGATCTGCACACTGGCAATGGCATCGCGGGCATTGGCGCGGAAGAAGGCTTTTTTGAAATCGGGGTGCGCAATGCTTTCTGTCGCGCAGGCAAAGCGCGTGCCCAGTTGCACGCCTGCCGCACCCATTTCCAGATAACTGGCGATCATTCCGCCCTTGCCGATCCCTCCGGCCACAAACACCGGCACTTGCTCGCAAACCTCAGGCAGGATTTCCTGCGCCAGCACCGATGTAGCCACCGGCCCGATATGCCCGCCCGCTTCGCTGCCCTCAATCACCAACGCATCGACGCCAGAGCGGATGAATTTCTTGGCGAGCGTCAGCGCGGGAGCAAAGCAGATCACCTTCGCGCCAGTCTCCTTGATCGCCTCCAGCGCACCCTTGGGCGGCAGGCCGCCTGCGAGCACGATATGGCTGACGGCATGCTTGCCGCACACCGCGATCAGATCGAACAATTGCGGGTGCATGGTGATCAGGTTGACGCCAAAGGGCTTGGTGGTCATCGCCTTGGTCGCGGCGATCTCTCCATCGAGCAATTCCGGAGTCATCGCCCCGCAGGCAATCACGCCAAAGCCGCCTGCATTGCTGATCGCGGAGACAAGGTTGCGCTCCGAAACCCACGACATCGCGCCGCACATTATGGCAGTTTCGCACCCAAGAAATTCGGTGCCTCGGAACATGAGGTGAGAGAGTTTGGTCATAGATTCCAGAATTCCAGTTTTAGTCCTTCAATGTCGGCGAAGTCGTCGCCATTGGAGGTGATGAGGGTGAGGTCGGCCGCCATTGCCGTAGCTGCTATCATACGGTCGATGATTTTGCGGCGGTTAAAGCCCGCTCGCGCAACAATTTCCCCATAAATTTCTGCCATTTTGTCGGTAAAATCGATAATGTCCAAAGTGTCCAGCAACACATCCAGCTTGGCACGGCGCAGCGGCATCAATTCTGGAATAGATGCGACACCGCCCTCAAGTTCGACGCGTGAAATTGACGACAAAAAGACTTGCGTTGTCACATTGGAAATGCGCTTGCCAATGACGCCGCCATCGTCGCGCAGATGGATTGCGATGCTGGTGTCTAGGAGGATAGCCAAGGTTCAATAAAGGCCGGGGCGGTCTGGGAATTCGATGCGCCCATCGTCGGGATTGCCTCCGACAACCGGCCCAAGTTCGTTCAGCTTGCGAACCATTTCAGTCAACCGTGCCCGCTGCTCTTCTGGATTAAACTCAGGGCGAATTTCGATCAACGTCCCGTTGCGCTTGATTTGCAGCACGTCACCTTCCTTGATGCCAAAAGCCTTGGGCAGACGCACAGCGACACTGTTTCCACTTTTGAATGCGTTGGTTTTGACGGTCGCGTTCATGGTTATGTATATACGGGATATACGATCAAGCATCAATCGATATTGCGCCGCCAAGGATGGCGACCTCGCAACCCAGAAATTCCGTGCCGCGTTTCATGAGGTGGGCGAGTTTGGTCATGGCGCTGCTCTAACTGTGGCAATGCTTTCGAGGCAAGGGAATTGTAAAAATCCTTTCTACTGCGTAATTCGGTCACCATCTTGGATTTGATGATGGCCCAAACTGATTTTTCTCTATCGCTGGAACTGCTAACTGGCATTGATGTCGGTGACCCCGAAGACCTGGAAAATGCACCTACACCATTAGTTAGGGACATTTTGAGGTCGTGGAAAAAGCCTTTGTGCCAACTGACCGATTGGGAAATCGGACGCCTTGTCGCCCAGCACGACGGATATCCCTATGTTCTCGACCTCGTCTGGCCAAAGCTCCGTGTTGATCCGCTGTTTGAGGGAGCTTATTATCCTGGGGACGTGCTTTCGTTGTTGATACAAGCCGATCTAGAAATTTGGGCCGACCGGCCTGGATATAAGGCCGAACTTGGTATCCTATACCATAGAGCCTTAAAGCGTCCCGCTGAAGAAAATGACACTTTTCGTAAGACGCTTAACCTGCCTGATTCGGACGCAACAGTTAACTAAAACTTCAATCCGCATCCAACCCATAGGCGGTATGCAACACCCGCACTGCGAGTTCGGTCTCATCCTCGTCAATCAGCACCGAAACCTTGATCTCCGAGGTCGAGATTGCCTGAATGTTGATCTTGCGATCCGCCAGCGCGGTGAACATCGTAGAAGCAACGCCGGCATGGCTCTTCATCCCCACGCCGACGACCGAGATTTTCGCGACCTTGGTATCCGGGATCAAGCGATTGTAGCCAATGGCTTCGCGCTGGTTTTGCAACACATCGGTGGCGCGCGCCAGATCTGCTTGGGGGACGGTGAAGGTTACGTCGGTCTCACCCTTGTCGCGGCCGACATTCTGGATGATCATATCGACGTTGATATTCGCCTCTGACAGCGGCGCGAAGATATGCGCCACCGCGCCGGGGCGGTCGGGGACGCGGGTCAGGGTGACTTTCGCCTCATTCTTGTCGGCGGCAATGCCGGTGATCAGCTGGCGTTCCACGTTTGCATTCTCCAATTCTTCGTCGGTCACGATCATGGTGCCGGGGATGGTGTCGGCGGCGGGGGCGTTGTCGTCGATGAAGGAGGACAGCACCTGCACACGCACCCCTTCCTTCATGGCGAGGCCCACCGAGCGGGTCTGCAAAACCTTCGATCCGACCGAGGCCAGTTCGAGCATTTCTTCGTAAGTGACGGCTTTCAACTTGCGCGCGCGTGCGACAATGCGCGGGTCAGTGGTATAGACGCCGTCAACGTCAGTGTAGATGTCGCAGCGGTCGGCCTTGACTGCAGCAGCAACCGCTACCGCCGAAGTATCCGACCCGCCCCGGCCCAAAGTGGTGATGCGGTTGTCGTCGGTCAGCCCCTGAAAGCCGGGGATCACCGCAATCGTCCCGCCCGCCATAGAGGCAAGCAATTCTTCACTGTCGATCGTGCCGATGCGCGCCTTGGCATGCGCGGTGTCGGTGTGGACGGGCAATTGCCAGCCGAGCCAGCTGCGCGCCTTGCAGCCGAGCGCTTGCAAAGTGATAGCGAGCAGACCCGAGGTAACCTGTTCACCCGATGCCACCACGACATCATATTCGGCAGGGTCGTAAAGTGGGTTCGCCTCTCGGCAAAAACCGACCAACCGATCGGTTTCGCCCGACATGGCCGAGACCACGACTGCGACTTCGTCGCCGCGTTCGGCCTGACGTTTCACAATCTGCGCGACCCGCCTGATCCGCTCGGTCCCCGCCATCGACGTGCCGCCAAATTTCATTACAATGCGTGCCATGGTTTGGCTCAGCCCCTTGGTCGTTTATGGCTTTGTTGCAAACTGCGGCGCTGATAGGGACAGGATATGACAAAAGCAAGCATGGCTCAGGCAACAAAAACTACTATCGACCCAAATGAAGCCGCGCATTTCGGCGCGTTGGCGGCAGACTGGTGGGACCCAATGGGTTCGAGCGCGATGCTGCATAAACTCAACCCGGTGCGGCTGGCTTTCATCCGCCGCGCGATCAATGCGCATTTCGGCGCTGATGAGCGATCGATGAAACCTCTGGCGGGCAAAAGCGCGCTCGATGTCGGTTGCGGTGCGGGGCTGTTGTGCGAACCGCTGGCGCGGATGGGGGCAGCTGTGACCGGGGTTGATGCCGCAGCAGAGAATATCGCTGCGGCAAAGGCGCATGCAGCTGGGGCCGGGCTTTCGATTGATTACCGCGCAGGAGAATTGTCGGCGCAGGGACTTGGGCAGTTTGATCTGGTCACCTCGATGGAGGTGATTGAGCATGTTACCGATCCGGCTGCCTTTGTCGCGGAACTGACGGCGCACTTGAAACCCGAAGGGCTGATGATACTGTCCACCCCCAATCGCACAGCGGCATCAAAGCTGTTTCTGGTCGAGGCGGCTGAGCGGCTGGGGCAGGTTCCGCGCGGTACGCACAATTGGGACCAGTTTCTGACGCCCGAAGAATTGACGGCTTTACTCTCTGATGCCGGGCTGGAGGCGGTCGAGTCTGAGGGGATTGGCTTCTCGCCGCTCAAGGGATTGCATCTGAGTGCGAACAAGGCGCTGAATTATATATTGGCGGCACGGTTCGCCTAATCCTCCTCTCCCCTGAGGGAGAGGGTTTAACTAGTCATAGCCCTGATCATAATTGTCATCGGCCAGATCGCTGAACTTGGTGATCTTGGCTTCAAACTTCATGCGGACTTTGCCGGTCGAGCCGTGGCGCTGTTTGGCGACGATCAGCTCGGCGACCCCGAAGACGCGCTCCATTTCCTGCCGCCATTTTTCATAATCCTCGGTCGCCTTCACATCGCCTTCGGCGCCATGTTTGGGCTCGCGTGCGGCGACATAATAATCCTCGCGGAACACAAACCAGACCATGTCGGCGTCCTGCTCGATCGAGCCAGATTCTCGCAAGTCGGACAGCTGAGGGCGCTTATCCTCGCGCTGTTCGACTGCACGGCTCAGCTGCGAGAGCGCGATCACGGGAACCTGCAATTCCTTCGCCAGCGTTTTCAGGCCGCGCGAGATTTCGGAGATTTCGTTGACGCGGTTGTCCGATGAACGACCGGAACCTTGCAACAGCTGAAGATAATCGACCACGATCAGGCCGATGCCGTGCTTGCGTTGCAACCGTCGTGCACGTGTGCGCAGTGCGGCGATGGTCAGGGCAGGCGTGTCGTCGATATAAAGCGGCAATTCCTGCAACTCACGCGATGCGCGCGACAATTCGCGGAAATCGTCGCGGCTGATCTTGCCCATGCGTAGCGATTCAGACGAGATTCCCGACTGTTCGGCCAGGATACGCGTCGCCAGCTGGTCGGCGGACATTTCGA
>Ga0075154_10000571_pt1 | contig 30338 bp, 24 predicted proteins | sample JI71714BDNA_FD_70965 | JGI IMG/M metagenome (GOLD analysis project Ga0075154, IMG submission 70965) | Wastewater effluent complex algal communities from Wisconsin, to seasonally profile nutrient transformation and Carbon sequestration -... | ecosystem: Engineered > WWTP > Effluent > Algae...
GGTTTACCATTCGAGGGCAAAAGTGATCGGCTTGCGATGCTATTGAGCGATCGGCATGGATGTTATTACATGATCGGCATGAATGTTATTGGGCGATCGCCATGCGTGGGAATACGCACAAGGGTAACGGTTTGACCTTTTAGCGGCGACTCGGCACCGCTGCCTTGCACTGCTGAAATTAATGTTACAGATTCACCACAGTTACCATGTTGATATTTGGGAACTTCAACAACGCCACCGGCTTGTCCATTATACAGGCCGAGATCGCTAAAATCGTCACGGTCGGCACCATTGTATTCCGTCGCCGGATCAAAAGCGTCATTCACAATCACATCACCTGTCGTGACCGAATTTTTACGACGCAATGATTTATCTAATGATGAGGTTAATCCTGTACCCCACGCCGGCTTTGGTTGCTCACCGACACGGCCGAAACTGTCGACGACAACGCCATTTCTCTTCAAGACTAACGCATCGTCACCGTTAAAACCTAAGCCATTTAATAGCTGTGATTTGGTTTTGATGGCATCCACAGCACTACTATGACCAATCACGAACGTGGCCTTCGGCGCTAAGTTGCCAGATAAGGTTAACACTGGCGTATTGGCGGTGGTTTTACCATTCGCGTATGTTTCTAGTGTGTAGCTTGATAAATCGACGGTGCTGTCGGACAAGTTCACCAACTCAATGGCTTTGTTATTACTTGAACCTTCGATGTATTCAGAAATAATCACATTGGCATGTGCGCTGGTCGTCAATACATTGGCCACGGCCAACGCGGCAAGCGATAAACGGAAATTGTACTGCATTATATTTTCCTGGTCAGAGGTGTTTCATTGTTGTTATAGCCATAGCAGCATACTCAGATGGACACCGCTTGAAAATAACAACTTGTACATATTTTAAGCTTTAGAACACGTTTTTTGTACAAAGTTGCGCATTTGCTTAATTAATAAACACTACCATAACAAAATGACAGTTTTATGTCAGTGTCAAATATTTGTCATGCCACGGTCACACTCGATGATTCCCCCTCCGACGCCGACCGCAAACACCAACGCCATCCGTCCGGGGTTCACAGCTCCCATCCGCAGATCTAATTCCAACCTGACACGTATGCTCCAATGATCCGTAAATCTTGTTGCATGGCTTATTGCGTATTTCTGTCCTATTTTTAATGGGCTTTTTCGTTATTGCTTGGATTTTGAATTACTTATTGTTGTGTTCTATGGCTTTGCCGTACCAGCACTCATGTATGGTACTTTGGTTAATCCTCACGTCTTCTAAAGTGACGTGACAGTCTCATGGTTTGTTCTCTAAAGCAAAACAACCCGATATGTTCGTAGCCGGCGGCGTAAGCGATTCACTTGACCAAGGAGGCACAATGACCGACGTTCACTACCCGTCATCTGTGACAACGGTGTCCCGTTCAATGCTATTGTTATTACTTTCCGCTATGGCCATCAGTGCCGAACTATCACGCTTATTGGCACCGGAGGGGCAGAACTTCTCGGTCATATTTCCGCCATCAGGTATAGCGCTGGCCGCGTGTATTGCCTTCGGTTGGCGAGGTTTAATTGCAGCCAGTGCCGGCTTACTGCTGTGGAGCTTTACCATGCCCTCAGAATGGCCGCACTTATTACCCGCGTTACTTGGCATCATGCTAGGAACCTATATTGCAGCACGTTGTATTTGTCGAACCTGGCAACGCCCCACGGCGACTACCCGTAATTTAACCTTGAATCATCTTCCGCTACTTTATGGTTTTGGTGCCGGATTAGGTTCCGCCATTGCCGCCTTGCTGGGAACTATCGGTTATGTGCAGATGGCGCCGGAAAGTTTTAGCTTTCTTGCGATATGGTTGATGTATTGGTTATTTGAAGCGTTAGGTGTCATTTTATTTACCCCCATCGCACTGCGTTTACTACTGCATCCAACGCAAGTATCGCAAGCGCTGCGTGAAGATAGCCTAGATACAAAACTACGTTATTGGTTGTGCTTAGTTGTCATTTTATTCGGCGTGAGTCTCTGGCTTACCCTACATCAACGACCACAAGACGCCAGTCATTTAAGTTTGCTGATTTACCCACTGTTATGTTGGTTTGCCTTGCAGGCTCGCGCCCCGAGTGTTGATCTGGTGGTGCCGCTTTGCGCCTGCGCGCTGGTGTTTGTAAATATCAATGCGCAGCAATTTTATGCCGCCGTGACACCTGAGATTTTTCTTCAAGTATTGATCCAAACTGGTGTTCTGGTTGCGATGTCGCAATTGATCGCACTGACCAATCAAAGTCGCTTGGCGCTCATCGCGCACTTACGTGGCGAAGCCGCCACTGACTTATTAACGGGTTTTGCCAACGAACGTGGTTTTGTCGCACAGTTACAGCAACTCAAACGCACACAGCCGCATGCCGTGGCGGAACAACACCATTGGCTTTGGTATATTCGGCTGCAAGATTACCCCATTAGTAAATCGCTACTCGGTGTCAGTGCGGTCAGTCAAATGGAACAACAATGGGCAATCAAACTTCGTGCCAATTGCCCATCGGATTGGCAATTGGCACGGATGCAAGAAGGCGACTATGCCATTTTGCTCACGTTAGGCAAGACGCATGACGTCGAAAATGGATTAGATATCACGAGCCTTGCGGCACAAATACAACGTCAGATGTCGAGCCTGCAATTTGATAATCAGCAACTTCGACTGCGCCCCTTGCTCAGTTTAGTGCCATTAGCACAACAACTGCCAAGTGCGGAGGACTATCTGACGGTGGCACAGCAAGGCTTGCAACAAGCCAAACATTCTGCGCGTCAATGGGTACTCGTGCAACAGCCGCAAGAAGTGTTGGCCCAAATAGCCGATACACGCTTCCAATTCCAACGATTATTAATTGCGATGGAAGACAGCCGCTTGACCTTATTTGCCCAGCCCATAGTGCCGGTGGTTGCACCTGCCCCGCAAATAGTTGCTGGCGCCTCCACAGAACTTCGCTTTGAAATCTTATTACGGCTGCGTGATCATGATGGGCAATGGGTAACGCCTGGCCAGTTTTTACCGGCGCTGGAAGCTTACGGTTTTATGCCCGAGCTTGACCGCTGGGTCATCAAACATACCTTTAAAACGCTCGCCCAAACCCAAGCTATCAGTCAAGTCGTCAAATGCGCGATCAATTTAAGCGCCAGCAGTTTTTCTGACCCTGAATTGCCTGATTTTATTCAGCAACAGTTGGCCAACTATCAGCTATCGCCTGAGATATTTACCTTTGAAATCACTGAATCGGAAGCCATTAAACAACCCGATGTTGCACAAAATTTAGTGCATCGTTTACATCAACTTGGGGTCAAACTGGCGCTTGACGATTTTGGTACCGGTTACGCGTCGTTTCAGGCACTTAAACTTTACGCCTTTGATGAATTGAAAATTGATGGATTCTTTGTCCGCGAGCTATTACACAACGAGCAAGACCAAGCATTTGTTGCTGCGATTGCAACTATTGCCAACAAAATGCAATTAACCACCGTTGCCGAGTTTGTGGATAGCCAAGCCACATGTGATTTACTGGCGCATTTAGGTGTTGATTTTGCGCAAGGGTATGGGGTGGGCAACCCCATCCCCCTGACGCAATTGCTGTTACATGCCCCGAATATAAACGACGTCACAACAGCTACTTAGTTTGACTGGCAGCCCCTCGGATCACTGAATCGAGCTGAGACACACTGACAGGACGAGCCAGAAAAAAGCCTTGCAGGTAATCACATCCCGCTTGGCGCAAAAAATCGCATTGAAATGCCGTTTCCACGCCCTCCGCAACCACTTGGATCCGTTGTTGATGCGCAATGCGTAGCACTTGCCGCAACATATATTGGGTTGCCAACGAATGCTCTAAATTGGCAATCATGCGATGCCCTAATTTGACAGTGTGAAAACTAAACTGCGCCAACACTGAAAATCCACGATAGTCCAAATTGATATGACTAATCGCGATGCGAATACCATGTTGCGTCAGCGTCTTCAGCGCTGGTGTGGCGGTGTCAGCATGTCGCTGTAATTGCGTGACATCCAGCTCTAATTCAATTTGGTTTGGCAACACCCCATAATGGGCCAATCGTCCAAGCAAATGCGGTGTAAAATCGGCTTGTAGTAAAATTGGAACTGAAATATTCAGCGCCAATCGCGAAATACCGGACTTGACCACATGAGCACTGACCAAGGTTTGTAAACTTTGCTCCAAAACCCAGTGATTAATCGCGGCTATTTGACCGTCATGTTCTGCGATTGGGATGAAAATCGCTGGCGAAATCGTACCCAAATCCGCATGATGCCAACGAAGTAATACTTCGGCATCATGACAATCCAAATTACCGCCCCGAAACTTGGGTTGTAGGACTATTTTCAACCCGACATTATCTACCGCATAATGAGGCGCAAGGTTAGGCTCTGTGGTTATTTGACTTGTACTGGCAGTCGTACCTGTCGTTGCCTCGCCACTCGCCATGCCAAAATCGGCCACCGCCGGCCTTACCGCAGCTTGATAAGACAACTGATCTAAGGCTTGAAACAACGCATTGCTAATCAAGGTTTCATGCCGTCGGGCGGATTGAAAACGACTATCGTAACGCAGAATTAAATCTGGCAATGCAGCGCGATCTGACCGTGCTGCTTGTCGCGCTTGGTGCAGTAGCATTTTGGCGTCGGTACTGTCTTGTGGTGCCACGCTGTAGCCCAAATTAAAGTGGGGTTCAATGGCGTGTCCCGCTAGAATCATAGGCTGCTGCAAAGCGGCAAGCCACTGATCTACCTGAACAAACAACTGCACTTCTTGCGTTAAATTTGGCAATAGCAAGACAAATTGATCCGCAACCAGATAGGCCAACTTGCTGTTTTTCGGTTGATAAGCGTCGAGTTTTTCGCATAACGTGGCCACCAAGGCGTCGGCCGCTTGATAGCCAATCTGCGTATGAATATCGGCAAAGTTTCGCACTTCCAGATAGACCAATGCCACCAGCTGCGTATGGGTACCACTATCAATGGCGGCTTGGGTTAACTCTAATAGCTGACTTTGCGACAACATCTGTGCCGACAACACCGCATCTTGCGCAAACGCAGTTTCAAATTGATGGGTAGGTTGAAGCCTCAATAACCACAAGCGCTCATCACTCCACTGATGCAATAATTCAAAACTTCGACCATCGGAACTCTGTACCGTGCGACTCCAATGGCCATCATGACCATGTTGCTGCAAGGTCAACGGACTCACATCGACAAATAAAGTATCCAGCCGCGCATGATCAAGCTCCAGTGCCGTGCTATTGAGCAAGGAAATAGCCGCCGCGTTATAGCGTAACAAGGTGCCATCCTCGGCAAATTCAAGCCAAGCATCGCGACTGCCCATCAGCAGTGTTGTGCGCCAACGCTCCTGAATCTGCTGCTGTTGATGCACCATGGCTTGCTGAATGTCCTGCAATAACTGCGGTTCTAACCAAGGTTTTTGCAAGAATTTAAACGCCAAGCCATTATTGAGTACATCCAACACCGATTGAAAATCGGTATAACCACTTAAAATCATGGCCACCGCATCGGGCTGCTGTTTTTTGGCGAGCTTCAAGAATTCCGCACCATTCATGACCGGCATGCGATAGTCGGAGATGATAATTTTAATGTCATGTTGTTTGAGCAGCTGTAACGCAGTGGCAGCATCTGTACTGCTATACACATCGTAATCTGCACGACGCAGCACACGTTCTAAGGCACGCAAGATATTAACTTCATCATCCAGCAGTAGAATTTTAGTTTTCATCAACGTGGCTCCATCATTTACAACCGCCTACGCACGCTTGTTGGCCTCGGTATCCTTCATTGAGCCTAGCACAGCTTTCAGCGCGTGGTGATATGCGTACCACCCCGAGCGTGGTATGGCGAGTTCGTTAAACCTGCGTGTCGACACGCGTTCCTGAACGAACTGACGACTGCAACGATGTGTTGTGATGTTGTTGTGTTGCGTTGCGTTGTGCCCCAGATTTTTGCGGTCATCCTCGAATTTTCAGTGTTCCCCGTTTCCTAGTTGGCGATTTTCCACTACGCTGGATGAGTCTCCGTTTTGCTTTATTGCCGTTCGCGAGGTATCTATGGCTCCGCCAATCTCTGACGCCTTAATAGATGATGCATCTCACAGTATGGCCCCCACTTCGTCTGAGCCGGCGCTGACCGAGTGCAGTGGCACTGCATCACCGCACCTCTTGGATATCAGTTTAAGTCCCACCAGTATGAAAGCTGTGTGTGCATCTGAACTGCTACAATGGCAGCAATGTCGTGATGCCAGCTGGCTGGTTAGTCAATTTCTTGCGGTTGCCCAACGTATAGTTCCATCACATCAAATACACCTGTTACAGCTGCAGGCGAAGCAAAGTTTATTATTGGGCTCCTTGCCCGTATTAAGTGTCAGTGCCTTGTTACCCGTGATGCCACTACCAACACAAGCCTGTACCTTAGTGAAAACGCAAACCGGCTTGGACCATCCAATTTATGCGTTATTTCGCCGCAATTGCACCACCCCTATCTACCAAATTCCATTTAGTGTGGCCCGTCCAGCGTATGTGTTAGCCTTTCAACCAGCCGCGGACAACGTGAGCAGTGCGGCGCTCACCGAATTACTGGCGATGTTTGCGATGACCTGTAATCGACTGGACCAACTGCAACAACAAAGTGATGTATTGCTGCTACATCGACAACATAACCGAATGGCGCAAAGTTTGGAGAGTCAGGAGAAAATGGCCGCACTTGGGCAACTGGCCGCCGGTGTCGCGCATGAACTCAACAACCCACTGGGTTACATCCTTAGCAATATCAGTACCTTTAAAGCCTATACCGAACGTTATCAACAGGTGGTGTCATGTGCCGAACAGCTACTGACCCACCCACCTAGCAGCGCTGAATTTAATACCCAATTACAACAATTGGCGCAGCTGTTAGGCCAACATGATTTTAAATTCATGCATAAAGATAGCCTTGAATTGGTAGAGGATTCATTAGAAGGCGGCCTGCGTCTTCGGGACATCATCCAAAGCCTGCGGCGCTTCGCTCACCCTGATACCGGCAATTTAGAAGTGTTTGATATCAATGATGTTATTCAAAGCACGTTAAAAATGCTGGCCAGTGAGCTTAAACCGAAGATGCAGTTGCAATGTCATTTGTCCGAGTCACCCTTATTGGTGCAGGCGAATCCCAGTCAACTACAGCAAGTCCTGCTCAATATTGTGATTAATGCCATTCAAGCCGTCACCGCCGCTACGGGCGTGCTTCGCGTCGAGTCATACGCGGTGGATGCACATGCGCATATTCGCATTGCGGATAATGGCCCAGGGATGTCAGACGCGGTACAAGCTCGTATTTTTGAACCATTTTTTACCACCAAAGATGTTGGTAAAGGCACGGGATTGGGTTTATCACTGAGCAAAGCGATGATTGAGGAACAAGGTGGAAAAATATGGGTGCATAGTAGCCTTGGCGCGGGCGCAGAGTTTTTTATCCAGTTACCGCTGATTTTTAATAGTGAGCTCGCTTTGGAACCTGAGCCCTAATTCAACAGCGGGTTGCCGTGGTGTTGCGGCTCGTTTTTGCGAGCATATGCCGCCATTGTTTTGTTATGCGTTTTGTTATGCGTTTTGTTGTGCGTAGTGTGATGTATGCCACTCCATAGGTATCAAAGCTGTTATCTTTTAGTCATGTCCAGCCTGACTATGGGTTACAAAACTGACAATGCATGGGATCAGCAACTGTGGTCTTTGTACTGATCTGCTGCTGATAACCACAATGCTGACATTGATATATCAAGGTTTTGACTTGCTGTGTCGGTAAATCACATGCGGCACACGGCAAACCTTTGATGGTGTCGGTGACCACAAAACCTGGCGTCGCGCAGCAAGGACAGGTTTGCGTCAGCCGTTGTGCCAAATCTTTTGCCGCACTGACGATCACCTGTTGTCGGCGTTGACTACAATGCGCTCGATAATCATAACTGACCTCGACCGAGGCGCCGATCTGATGCAGTTGCAGCCATGCTTGGCAAAGTTCCGCCTCATTGCGGATCCCTTTCACGATAGGCACTGAGGGCACAGCGTCGCCGCCATCGAGCACTTTCATCTGCAATGCTTGCTGCTGGTAGTCATGTGACTGCCACTGCGCTTGTAAACTGGCAAGATCGGTTGCAATTTGCACGCGACTTTGTGCAGGGGCATGCGCATAGCCTACCACCGCCCATTGCAACGCCTCATCCCACCACGCCACCATTTCCATGTGATAGGGAAACCAAGCGCCGGCAGGGCCCGGCGCCACACTTCCCTCACTTCCGACGCCAATCCGGCTCCCCCCCAAGATCGCGGCTAATTTAGCTTTCAAAATTGCCGTGTCAAACTGGCTATGAACGCGTGCGATATCCCCGCTAAAAGTCCCCAATTGATCGGTATCATACTGATCCAATAACTGCCAAGCGCTGTGCTGCCAAGGCATAATGCGCTTTGGGATATCCGCGCCTGTGCTCGTCGTTATATCGGCGGTCATTGCATTGACTGGTTCATGGTGGTATTGCATCAGCGCACTGGCAATCAATGGTAATTTTTTATGCTGGGTTAATAGACTTATCTGCACCGCATTGGCATCTGTCTGCTGCACCGGATCTGCAGGTACAATAGCTGAGGTTGCTATCGGCGGATGTACTGCGTCGTGGTTGGGTTCATACGGCTGATAAAACTGTAATAGGGCTGCACGCAGGTGAAGCTGCTGTTCAGCATCCATGCCTTGATCGTATGACGCCCGCCATGCTGCGCGTCGTTCAAGCTCGGCGATGGCATGATGCAAATCCAAGCCTTGCCGCGCTTGCGGCTGTTCTATACCTATGTTCTTTGTTTGCTCTGACATGGTTCACCTGGATACAACAAGACGTGGCTTTTGGTTTGGATAATGTCGTCGCCATCGCCTTTGCTACGAGAGGCAGCAATATGGCAGCTAACTGCGGTAAATTTTGTCGCGCAGTGTAGCTGTTTTTTGCCATGTCCTGATAGCAAATTTGTGCGCATATTTGCAGGCTATATTGCTCGCCCAGACGAAGTTACTCGCCTAGACGAAATTACTCGCCGCTGACAGGCCAAGATGACTGGCCGAGCTGCCGCCATTAACCGACATACGGCAGTTGCTGCCAACTGGTGGTATAGGCCGGTGATAATAACTGTCGTTTCATTTGCCAATCGGGATCCATGCCTTGACTGGCGAAAAACAACTGGCCGCGCTGGCGCTGATTCAAGCTATCCATGACTTGCATTAAGCGTTCACTCCGACGCTGATCCACGTGAATGTCACGGTTGCCATGACGGCCATCACCGCGCACGTCACCTTTAGCATGTGAGGCCACAGCGCGAGCGGTCGCAGTGTTGGAAACGTAGTCGGCCGAGGGTTCAGCCACGGTATCCGCTACCAGCGCCAACTGCAGTTGCTGCACATGCTGTGGTGTTAAATCTGCCAGCATCACCCCCGCTTTGGCGTACTGATAACCATCGCGCCAAATCCGCGCTAAGAGAGTGATGGCATGCGCCAATAACACCCGCGTATCGGCACTTGCTTGAGGCAACATCATGCTGGCGCTGTTGCTGTAATACGGCATATTGGCAAACGCACTGGTTCGAATAAACACCTGCAACATACCGGCTTGTAATTGCTGTTGCCGTAACTTTTCCGCCGCTCGACTGATATATAAGGTGATGGCTTGTTGCATGGCATCCACGCAGGTAATTCGCTCACCAAAACTGCGACTAGCAACGATCTGTTGCCGTGGTGGAGGCTCCTGCTGCAACGCCAGACAAGATACACCACGCAATTCCGCAGCCGTCCGTTCTAGCACCACCGAAAAACGCTGCCGGATCCAATCCGAAGGCGCCGCCGCCAACTGCGCCGCCGTTGTGATCCCCAATTGCTGTAACGCGCGCTCTAATTGCCGGCCGACGCCCCACACTTCCGCGACCGGCGTGATCGCTAACAATTTATCGCGCCGCTGTGGGGACGACAAATCCACGACGCCGCCTGTCGCGGGATACTGCTTAGCGGCATAATTGGCTAATTTTGCCAAGGTTTTGGTCGGGGCAATACCCACACAAACTTGAATACCAGTATGCTGCATGACCCGCTGTCGCACCTGATGCCCATAGCCGGTCCAATCCGCTTCTGTCAGCGTTGCCAAATCTAAAAAAGCTTCATCAATCGAATACACTTCGACCTGTGGACACAGGCTGTCCAAGGTTTGCATCACGCGTCGGGAGATATCAGCGTAGAGTGCATAGTTGGACGAAAACACCGCCGCCTGATGCTGCTGCAATAACGCTTTCACCTTAAAATAGGGTACGCCCATTTTGATGCCGATCGCTTTGGCGATTTTGTTGCGGGCAACAATACAGCCATCGTTGTTGGATAACACAACGATGGGCTTGTGCCGCAGATCTGGCCGAAATAATGTTTCGCAAGAGGCATAGAAATTATTGCAATCCACCAAGGCAAACCGCGTGTTACACGGTGATGCGGAGACTGGAGAGACTGCGGATATAGCCTCGTTGCAGGATTGAAAGGCAGCTGCGGCCTCTTGTGCGTTCATGGTGTGAAGCCTCGCAAGTGACTATGCTAACTGATTGATGCTAACTGATTGATGCTAACGGGTTCATGCCAGCTGATGGATACCAGCTACCCCATACCTTAGATCGCTCGGCCACGTAGGGCATGAATGACAAAAGTGACAACACCAAAAATTTGTACATCGCTACTGGCCGCAAGCACGATCGGTGGGTAAGCCGGATTGGCCGGCCGCAATTCCAGCCGAGGCTGGGTGATCAGCTGTTTTACCGTCATATCGCCATCCACCGCTGCAATCACAATATCGCCATGCTGTGCATCTAAAGCACGGTCAACCACTAAAACATCATGCGGATAAATGCCAACGCCAATCATGGATTCCCCCTTGGCACGGACAAAAAAGGTCGCGGCCGGATGCTTCACCACCAAGTCATGCACATCCAGTTGTTGTTCAATATAATCGTGCGCCGGCGATGGGAAACCTGCCGCCACCGCACTGCTAAATAAGGGAATTTTACCATGTGCGCTCTGAAGATCGGGCATCGTTGCCATGACCAGCTCCACAGGCAGTAAAACGTCATCCGTTTGGTGTAACCTTGCACATGCAGTAGATGTCGTCCCATGCGCGCTATGCTGGGATATGTTGGATATGGCCGGTCGTGTGACATTGGACATAACACCTCCTATGACCGCCTGCCGCGCCATCATTAAATAACGCGACAGTGTATTGCAAAAGACTGTATATTTATACAGTAACTCATAGTAGCAAGTCAAAGTGCAAAATGCCAGTCCGGCAATGAAAAACAAAAAGCGCGACCTAGGCCGCGCGTTATCGAATATCAAGCACGAAAGCTATGGTGGATTAGGTGCCGCAGAATGTGCGATAAGGCTGCTTGGTCGCAGGTGGGTCTTGCCATAGTTGGCCGTCGTCACTTTCCACAAACGGCTGCTGCAACAAGGCCAAAGCATGGTGGAATGGCCGTAGATCGCCCTGTTCGATGGCGGTTGTTAACACCGCTTCGAGCGCATGGTTGCGGGGGATCCGGGCCGGATTAACCGCCAGCATTGCTGTTTGAATATCCAGGACCGTTCCCCCGGTCAGCTGCAGATGCTGCTGCAAACGTTGCTGCCACGCCGTTAACCATGTTTGCACCGCAGCGGGATCACGCCAGAGCGCTAACCAACGCGGTGCGGCGGCACTGTCGACCACGACCGAAGAGGGATCTGAGGTATTCGCGACCGATAACACCTGCGGCAACCGTCGAAATTGCGCTGTAAAATCAACCTCTTGCTCTTGCATCAACTGCAACAGTTGTGCAATTAATTGCTGATCAGCCTGCGCCTGCTCCGTTGTCTCTGCCGCACTAAACCCAAGCTTCGCCGCAAAACGTGTGCGCCAAGCATGCTGATATTGCGGTACAAAATCATTTAGTACCGCCGTCGCACGTGCAATCGCACTGGCTTCATCCGCACCTAAACATGGCAACATCGCCTCGGCCAAACGGGCAAGGTTCCACTGTGCAATCACCGGTTGCTGCTGATAGGCATAGCGGCCTTGTTCATCAATACTGCTAAACCACTGCTCGGCATGATAATGGTCTAAAAACGCACAAGGGCCGTAATCGATGGTCTCGCCGCTGAGCGTCATGTTGTCGGTATTCATCACGCCATGCACAAAACCGATACTCATCCAGTGTGCAATCAACTGCGCTTGCGCCTGACACACCGAGGATAACAGCGCGACATAAGGTTCGGCGGCATGTGCCGCCGCCGGATAATGCCGTGCGATGACATAATCCAGCGCCTGTTGCAGCTCATGCTGGGTTAAATGCCGTGCCCAAAATTGCACAGTCCCCACTCGCACATGACTTTGCGCGACACGACACAACACGGCACCTGGCAAGGCCTGTTGCCGATAAACCCAATCGCCGGTTAGCACCGCCGCTAGCGCGCGGGTGGTTGGCACGCCCAGCGCCGCCATAGTTTCGCTGACCAAATATTCACGCAGCACCGGCCCTAACGCCGCTCGACCATCACCACGGCGCGAATACGGTGTCGGTCCAGCGCCTTTGAGCTGCACATCGACGCGTTGGCCGTCATCGCACAACAATTCTGTGAGTAACAATGCACGCCCATCGCCCAGTCGTGGCGCCAAGTGGCCGAATTGATGACCGGTATAGGCCATGGCTAAAGGCTGACACCATGATGGCAGCTTATTGCCGGCAAATAATGCCAAGCCCGCCTCAGTAAAACCATACTCGCTGGGCCATGGCAAGGCCGCCGCCAGCGCTGTATTAAACGCCAACCACTGTGGTGCCGATACTGGGGTTGGCGCACAATCGCTGTAACACATGGCCGGCAATTGCCGGTAGCTACAGGTAAATTGCGCTTTTTCTTCGGTGCTGCCTGCGGCGTTCGACATCATCACTCCTAACATTACCTCACAAAGACCGAGACATTACGCTGACATGCGGCCGCCGGATTTATGCCTTGCCCTAGGCGCAAACAAACGCGTCTTGGTGCACGCAAAAATCCACACCAAGAACCACGAAAAGTTGCACGCAAAGTTCCACCAAGACGCACAAGGATAAAACGACGCAGGCCTGTTCTGTCACACCCATCACACAAGCATATGACTGGCTTCAAGGCATCGCTCTTTACAGTGTTCCAGGCTCAGCGCCCGATGGGTAAATAACAGTTTTGCCACAGCAATGGCTGGTGCGTATGGGCGTGCAGTTGCACATAACGACCGTCGACCGTATCAATCGGCAGACAATCATCAATATCCCAAACCGCATCGGTATGCGGTGAACCCCACCCCTCTGGGCGCCGCTGTTTGGCAAGCATGCGGGCCGTTGCAAGATCGGGTGCGACGAGCAGCAAATAGCGATGATCCTCACCAAACACCTGCGGCTGATAACCACCTAAATTGATGAAAAATAATCGTAAATCGCCAGCCTTAGGCGCCACATCACACAAACGGACCTGATAGCCATCCACGCCATCTACCGCCATCCAACCATCAATATGCAAGGAGTTGCCGGTACCAAACCATTGCTGATGCAGGCTATCATAAGCAGACTGCAGCAGTAGACCGGCATCGACGTCAACACCCGTCGCGACCGCGTCCCGCGCAGTGACATCTGGCGCTGGCGCATCGACAAAGAGTACATCATGCAGTTCAATTTTGGCGCGGGCATGATGCCCACCGACTAAAACCATATATAACATTAACATTCCTTATGATTCGGCAATACTGCCTGAGTTTAACGCACCATGGATGGGGGGCGGTCCCAAGCCCGGACACGGTAAGAACAGCCGCCCAACCAATACCTCGTTGACGCCGCGACCTCATTGCGCACCTGTGCCGCCTCGCCGCTTAAAGTGGCGCGAGACGCCAACCGCAGCCAATAGCTATGGATTCTGCGTTTGCCAAATGTCAGCTGCAAGCGCTACGGCCGCTTGATGCCGCGGATGGCTAAGCAGCGCAGACCACGACAGTGACGTTTGATGCTTTAATCGTGCTAATCGCGCCGCGCTATGCTGATAATACGCAGGCGAAAGCGTATCAATCACCTCAACCGCGCCAGCTCTGTCGTTACAGACCAGAACCATGTCACAACCTGCCGCAAAGGCTTGCGCCGCACGCTGCTGGTAGTTACCCGCTTGATGGGCACCGGCCATGCCTAAATCATCACTGAAAATGACACCGTCAAATTGCATTTGCTGGCGCAGCACCTGTTGCAACCAATAGCTGGAGAACCCCGCCGCTTTGTCACAAAACGCCGGATACACCACGTGCGCAGGCATCACGGCATCGAGTGCGCCCTGGGCGGCCAACTGCCGAAAGACCTTAAGATCCAGTGCTTCGATGTCTGCCTGACTGCGCCGGTCAATCGGCAACTCTAAATGCGAATCTTCTTTCACACTGCCATGGCCAGGAAAATGCTTCCCTGTGGTTTTCATACCGGCTTGATGCATGCCCTTGGCAAAAGCGCTCACCATGGCAATCACAGGCTCGGCATCGGCATGGAAAGCACGATTTTGGATCACATCACAGCAGCCCCAGACATCCGCGACTGGCGCAAAACTAAAATCAATATCGTGCGCCAATACTTCGCTCGCCATCAGCCATGCCATCTCGGTCGCGATCGCTTGCGCTACACTGAGCTGCTGCTGCGCTTGCGGAGCGAATGCGGCAACCTGTTGCTGAATTCGGGCATCGGCCGCTGCGGGCCACAATTGCCCCATCGCTGGGACATGCGTAAACTGGTGACGAAAACGTTGTACGCGGCCACCTTCGTGGTCGACAGCCAACAGCAGTGGCTGGCGTGATGCGGCCCGGGTGCTTTTTACCAAGGCTTGTAATTGCGCTTGGTCATGATAGTTACGACTAAAATAAATCACCCCGCCCACGGCTGGATGTTGCAGTAATTCTTTTTCTTCCGCAGTAATTTCATAGCCAGTCAAATCCAACATGACCGAGCCAAATGCTTGTGTATCTGTGGTTATCATAAATGGGGATTACTCTTTTTATTATGCGATCCAAGCCGCGCTTCATAGGTCATCAACAACACCGGCGCAAAGGTGGATCCAGACGGCATTGCTCAAAGCGCACTACTTTACCCGATGCGATCGGCTAAAAAAACAAAAAAGCCAGCAATCGCTGGCTTTTTCTATGCGTTTATCCGCTGAACGCGTTAGCGACCTTGGACAACATTGCCTTCTAGGATGCCAGGCGCAAAGCTATCAACGCTAATGGCACTAAAGCGTAAGGTATTCATGCGCTCCAGTTGCTGCTGCTCGTCAGCACTGATGACTTGCGCGGCAAACGCTCGGCTGATCAGCTGATCCATCGGCAGTTTACGCGGTAAACGGCCTTCTTTTTGCGCCAGCGCCATTTTCTTCATCAGCGGCTGCGCGGCGTGCAGTGCCAAGAATGCCTGCTCCATCGAGCCCGTTGGGTCATCATCGCCCTCACCCAAGTAACACAAGTGAGTCAGACGATCACGCACCACCGATGGTTGTAATAACGCATCGCTGATTTGCATTGAAATGTCATCAGCTGGCATTTTGTAACCGATGCCAAATGGGAAGACCAGCGTTTTTAAGATCCGGCCCACAGCCGCACTTGGGAAGTTGGCAAAGAAGCCATCAAAAGCACGACCAATTTCATACAAGTTACGCTGGATGCTGTAGTGTACAAACGGCAGATCGGCAACTTGACGACCATTATCTTCGTAGAACTTCAACACGGCTGATGCAATATACAGATGACTCAGCACATCGCCTAAACGGGCAGACAGCATCTCTTTACGCTTCAGATCACCACCAAGCATTAACATCGACACATCGGCACTTAAAGCGAGTGCTTTTGACATGCGGCTTAACTGTTTATAGTACTGCGCCGTTGCACCAGACACAGGGGCAGAATTGAAACAGCCACCGGTTAAGCCTTGGAATAAGGCACCGAAGGTATTGCCCACCGCAAAGCCGACGTGCTTTAACAGCAACTCGTCAAATTGTTTTAAACCAGCTTCGGCATCTGGGTTGGCGGCCGCTTCTAATTCTTTTAACACGTACGGATGGCAACGCGTGGCACCTTGACCAAAAATCATCAAGTTACGGGTTAAAATGTTGGCGCCTTCGACGGTAATCGAAATAGGCACACCCATATAACCGTGCGCTAAATAGTTTTTCGGACCACATTGGATAGCACGACCGGCATGAATATCAAACGAATCATTCAGCAAGGTCCGTGACATTTCGGTCATGTGATACTTGGCAATGGCGGTGACAACGCTTGGGCTAAGTTTCAGATCGATAGCACCAGCGGTCATGACGCGCATGGCTTCTAAGCTATAGGTTAAACCACCAATGCGGCCCAAACCTTCTTGTACGCCTTCAAACTTACCAATGGACAAACCGAACTGCTGACGAATGTAAGCGTAAGCACCGGTCATCCGCGTGGCCAAATGGCCTGTGGCAGTGCCTAATGCCGGTAAGGAAATACCACGTCCCGCCGACAAACACTCCACCAACATACGCCAGCCGCGACCGGCATACGATGGACCACCGATGATCCACTCCAGCGGGATAAAGACGTCTTTACCGTAGGTGGTACCGTTCATAAACGCCATATTCATCGGGAAGTGGCGATCGCCAATCTGCACCCCAGGGTGACTGGTTGGGATCAGCGCGCAGGTAATACCCAGCTCTTCTTTACCACCCAATAAACCTTCTGGGTCATATAATTTAAACGCCAAACCCAGCACAGTGGCCACTGGCGCCAAAGTGATGTACCGCTTATCCCAGTTCAGACGAATACCCAGGACCGACTCGCCGTTAAAATCACCACGACATACCACGCCAGAATCAGGAATACCGCCCGCATCTGAACCGGCTTCTGGGCCTGTTAAAGCAAAACATGGCACTTCGCTACCATTGGCAAGGCCTGGCAACCAACGATCTTTTTGTTCTTGCGTCCCATAATGCATCAATAACTCACCAGGGCCCAACGAGTTAGGCACCATCACCGTCACCGCGGCCGTTAAGCTGCGTGTGGCAATGCGCGAGACGATGGTCGAGTTGGCAATCGCTGAAAACTCACGGCCACCATAGGCTTTTGGAATGATCATCGCGAAGAAACCTTCGGCTTTGATGTAATTCCAAACCTCCAGTGGTAAATCACGTTGCTCTTGCACGATTTTGTAGTCATCGAGCATCTTTAACAAGGTTTCAACTTGGTTATCCATAAAAGCTTGTTCTTCGGCGTTTAAGGTCGCCTTTGGAATAGCATGCAGCTTTTGCCAGTCTGGCTTGCCTTTAAACAGCTCACCGTCCCACCAAACATCACCCGCTTCCATCGCTTCACGTTCGGTGTCGGACAGCGGTGGCAGGATTTTCTTGAAAATAGCAAAGATGGGCTTGCTGATGAAATTCCGACGAATGTCGGTCACACCGAGCAAAATCCCTAAGGCGACAAGCAGTAGTATTAGAATGGCCATAACGGCTCCCTCAACGGTAGTTTTATAACAAAGTTTTATAACAAAAGTTTAGTAAAAAAATTTTAGACAGAATGTCTTTCAAGCTGTCTTCGCAGGCCCTTCGCGGTGTTTGTCTACACCATCTAACTTATATCGCTTGGACCTTCACCGTAGCAGGTGCGGCAATGCCCGCAGCTAAATACGGGATCAGCCGATTGATGACACCTTCAGTTTCCACGGTTTCGTCAAAATCCGCTTCAGCGATTTCTTTCAGCGCCACATGCGATGCCATGGTAAAAACGATAGTGCCCAGCGAAAAATGCAGCCGCCAAAACAGCTCGCTGGCCGGTAAATCTGGGCAACTTTGCTGCACCAGTAACACAAATTTATCCAAGGTGCGGCCATAATGCTGCTGAAAAAACCAACGCAAGTGCCCTTGTACGTCGGTGTACCCTCGGCCTAATAACTGCAAAAATAAGGTCGTGCCTTGGGTTTGCACCTTGGAAAGTTCAAGCAGTGGTTTGATAAATGCGGACAAAGCGGCATCGAGCGATACCGCTTTTTGCTGTGCTAACAACTGGGTAAATTCTTGATCAAGCCGCGGCATCAACACTTGCAAATAGCGCTGTAACACCGCTTGGATCAGCTCTTTTTTTGAACCAAAGTGGTAATTAACCGACGCTAAATTAACTTCAGCTACACTGGTAATTTGCCGTAATGAGGTGGCGGCAAAGCCTGTTTCTGCGAATAAACGCTCCGCAGCATCTAAGATTTTTTGTTGCGTTTGTTGTTTTGCACTCATCAAGCAGGCACCAATTCAAACAGATGTTTGAAATGTACGTTTGAATTTATCAGCTGTCAAGCTTAAGCCGTGATGTCTGCGCACTTATGTCTGAGACGTAATGTGTTGAGACAACCAAGCAGCCGACACCACAGGGATAGTGTCAGCCTTGATATCGCCTACGGTAGGCGAAAATAGCGCAAAGTTTGGATGGCTATTTCGCACAAACGCTAGTCGTCGTCGTGGCTTTACGTTAAAATGCGCGCCCGATTTCTGATAGGTGTTCAAACATGTCCCAACCCAAAGTAGGTTTTGTCAGCCTTGGCTGCCCGAAAAACTTGGTCGATTCCGAGCGGATCCTGACGCAGCTAAAAGTGGAAGGCTACAATATTGTCCCCACCTATGCCGATGCCGAATTGGTGATTGTGAACACCTGTGGTTTTATCGACAGTGCGGTACAAGAATCTTTAGACACCATTGGCGAAGCCATGGCTGAAAATGGCAAAGTGATTGTCACCGGCTGCTTAGGCGCGCGCGAAGACGAAATTCGCCAAGTGCATCCCAATGTACTAGGCATCACAGGCCCACACGCCTATGAAAACGTACTGGAACAAGTGCATCAATTCGTCCCAAAACCCAAGTACGATCCTTTTATCCAGTTGGTGCCTGATCATGGGGTGAAACTGACGCCAAAACACTATGCCTACTTAAAAATCTCTGAAGGCTGCAACCATCGCTGTACATTCTGCATTATTCCTTCGATGCGTGGTGATTTAGTTAGCCGGCCTATCGGCGACGTACTGGATGAAGCTGCACGCCTGAAAAACGCGGGCGTGAAAGAATTATTGATCATTTCGCAAGACACCAGCGCTTATGGTGTGGATGTGAAACATCGTACCGGTTTTTGGAATGGCCAACCGGTAAAAACCTCAATGCAGGCGCTGTGTGAAGCCTTGGCGGACTTGGGCATTTGGGTGCGCTTGCACTATGTCTACCCTTACCCCCATGTGGATGATGTGATCCCACTGATGGCGGCAGGTAAATTACTCCCTTACTTGGACATTCCATTTCAACACGCCAGCCCGCGTATTTTGAAATTAATGAAACGTCCAGGCCAAGCCGAGCGGACCTTAGAGCGCATTAAAAAATGGCGTGAGATCTGCCCAGAGCTCACCATCCGTTCAACCTTTATTGTCGGTTTCCCCGGTGAAACGGAAGATGAATTCCAAGAATTGTTGGATTTCTTAGAAGCGGCACAGCTGGATCGCGTTGGCTGCTTTAAATACTCACCGGTGGAAGGTGCCAAGGCCAATGAATTGCCAGATCCGGTTCCGGAAGAGGTCAAAGAAGAGCGTTATCACCGCTTTATGGCAACCCAGCAACGCATCAGCGCTGCGCGCCTGCAAGCCAAAGTCGGCCGCACTATTGATGTGTTGATCGATGAAGTTGACGACGAAGGCGCTATCGGCCGTAGCTTTGCCGATGCCCCTGAAATTGACGGCGCTGTTTACCTCAATGGCCTGACCGACGTTAAACCTGGCACTGTGGTCAAAGCGGTCGTAGAGGCGGCAGATGAGTATGATCTATGGGCGACCCCGGTAGCTGCAGAATAAAAACCACGCAGTGATCACGACGACATAGCTATCACGACACAGTCATGACCACATGGCTATCACAACATAGCTATCACAACATAGCGATCACCGGCGCCAGTCAATGGACGCCGGTCAATGCACGAGGCGATCACTAGATCGCCTTTGTGGTTTTAAGACGCTGTTGTATCGGCGCTATTGCTTCGACTCGATAACAGCTGCGCCACCGCCGATACCAAAGCGCCAAGCGCAATCTTGGCAATGTCATATGCGGTTTGCGCTGAATCTTCAATGTTTTTAATGCGAGTACTTTGAAAATCAATCAGTTTTTGCGCCAACTCAGGACTTGTCGCCACCGCAGCATTGGCAGCCGTACCTTGTGAAGCCCCCTGTGAAGTAGCATGTAACGCAGCGTCATTGAGACCTGTCAGCAAATGTGAAACACCCAGGGATGCTGCGGATAAATCCATATAAACACCACAGCCAAAAAAGAGCCCGGTCAGTAGTGTTAACAACAATACCAAGCCAAGTTCACGCGAACGGCTCGCCCGGGGTGGCAGGTCAGCACCCTGACCTGTGCTTTGATCCTTGCTATCCTTGGCAAGACGCAGATCTGCATTCTGCAGCGCGGCGCTGCCAGCTAACATATCGGTTGAAGCCATATGCGTTTCCTTATTTACACCATGAGTTATACCATGCGTGCGCATGGACGATAATGCCGCTTTAGCATGTGCCATGCGCGGCAGCTTTAATTGCAACATAAGCCCTCTAAAGCCACCACACGGAGGCTAAACCGGCAAAAAAATATACCCTTTGCGGCGTTCAGAGCTGGACGCCAAGCAGCTGCGCCGTCGCCGTATCGAGCACGCCGGTGACAGCCAGTTGCTGCGCGGTTTGGTATTGCTGTAGTGCCTGCACCGTGTGTTGCCCCGACCAGCCATCTACGCCGCCGGTGTTGTAACCTAGATAGGTCAGATAGGCTTGTGCCGCACGCAAAGTAAAATCGATAGGATGCTGTAAAAGCTTGGCGTATTTTTCGGCTAACTTTTGATCGTATTGATTTTTTTCAAAACTAGGGCCGTTATAACCGCGCGCAAAACTGCGCCAGTCTTGTTGCTGCAAAGCGCCGTCGAGCTGATTGGTGTTGATAAATTTGGCCATCCCCAGCAACTGCGCCGCCTCCGAGTTGACAAAATCATTCACCATATCCTGCACGCTGGGGTACCCCATACTCTGAAAATTGGCGCCCATGATTTGCCCGATGCCCCAAGACGCACTTTGCAAGGCCGCCGTTTCATCAAGCGCGAACGCTTGTGCCAAACGATCATATTCCGCCGCACCGCCTTGATAACCGCCTGCACTGGGTGCGCTGATGTCAGGCGCCGTGCTATCAAAACGACCGTCCGTCAGCCGATGAAAATAATGCCGTTCAAATAAAATTCGCGGCCTGCGGTCAGCTAAAAAGCCAAAGCCACTGGTTTCGACCATCACCACTGTCCATAACACTGTTGGTTCAACCGCGATCAGTTGGCTGGCGTTGGCGCAATCAGATGCGGTTAATGGTGTTGCCTGCGCTTGAAAATTCATTGGTCACCTTCCTGTTGTTTTCATTGAACGATGTTTAGATCATGCTTTTGTGCGCGGTTCTGTTTATGGTTCAGTTTATGGGTATGGCAACCACGCCGAATATAAGTGTTTAAGGTGCAGGTGTTTAGGATGCCTCCACTGCTTTTCCGATCGCAGCAAAAGCCGCTTTATCAAGCCGTAGTCGTACCAGCGGCATCCGCTTAGATGACCATGGCTGCGCTGATGATCGCTGTAAACAAAAATCGAATTCCAGCTGCGGTCCCCTGCCCGCTAAGGCGAGCTGTCCCTCCCCATGCGCCACCATGCGTGCGACAATATCCAGCTGCCATAGCTGGGCTTTTCGCCGTTGCCGCCATGTTGGCGTTCCAATCCACAACATGGGGGCAGCCACCTCCTCCGACGCAGCCGCAACAACCAAGGCTGCGCTGGTGCCTGTGACAGTAGCGTTAGCGAACTGATGCGCATCTACCCAGGCCGCGATATCAACCTCACTAAAACAGGGCAGACGAAGTCGGCAATAGGTCAGCTGCAATAGCTGTGCGGTCCTGTCATGGCTTGTGAATAAAGGGTTTGCAAAAAAAGAGGCCGCGAAAAAAGGTGGTATTGAGGGCTGTGCCTCGCCTCCTTCGCGCCTTACATCTGATGCAGTCACCGCCGCTGCAGCACCTGATACATGGTGAGATTGAGTGGCGAGCGCATGCAGCTGCTGCGATAAAAATAGCTGCTGTAACCACAGGCAAAGCTCACCCACCTGCCAGGTAGGGATACGAGCATCGATGGCAAGTTTCGAGCGCCATAACCACCGCTGCGAATGACGCTGCCACAGTGCTTTGCAGTAGGCATACCACCCCTTGAACCACCGCATTAGTCGTCCTGCTGCAGCCAAAGTGGCTTGCGTTCAAAGCCAATGTTGTAGACCACATACTGCAGCACTACTTGATGCTCGCCGATGCTATAAATGCCAAAGTTCTTTTCCATACCAATGACAAACCCACGTGGGCTTTCCGATAAACAGCGATTAACCAACGCCATCGCCTCTTGTGTCTCAGCCTCAGAACGAGGGTTGGTGGGCGAATCATTGCCCACCACAATGCGTTTGATAAAACGCACATTTGCCAACTGAAAATGTGCTGTGCTCATGCCCACACTCCTATCCTCACCTGTCGAATAAGGTGCCACTGCAACCCGGTGATACCGCACTTTGCAGTGGCATCTATCGCACTCAGTGTGCTGTCACTTCAAGCACATCTGCGTACATCATCCCCCTGTGCCAGGTGTCGCTGGCGCCGCCGCTTTTACCGGCGGTGGCGTGATCGCTTGGTGCATAATATCCAGTACCCGCGCTAAGCCTTCTGGCATACCGGTATCTTCCGCCAATACATCGACATGGTATTTGGCTGAATTATCCGAGCTGCGCGTATTGCTCTGATGCGAAGATACCGAGCCTTGCACATGGACTTTCATGGAGAATGGTCCCCAACCGACCGACGCATCCGCGCTAAAACTGCCGGATTTGTCCTCTTCGGACGTACTGGCGGTGGAGGATTTCACTTCCATATCAAAGGAAATATTCACTCTGGAAATGGCCAAGGCTGGGATTTTTACAATCGCCAACAACGGCACATCCAATTCCACTTTTTGCGTATCCGCGGTGCCATCGGCTTTTAAACCCACAGTGCGGTTAAAGGCAAATTTCGCAGTGCGAATATCGCCGAGGGTCGCGGTTTTATCGGTGGGAGGCAAAAAACCAACGGCTTTGATAAAGTCAGCCGTGGCACTGGCTAACTTAACTTGCGAGTCACACGCGGCTTGCAATGGCGACCCAATTAAGTCCGCCATCGGTAAGCCACTAAACTGCGACGACATATCTACTAATCCACTATCAGCCATAATAAATCCCTCTGTTGTTGCAGATCATCAGCGCTCTGATGATCGGTCAGCGCTAGCATCCCGTCATTCCGCCTTGCGCGACATTCGCCGCCCGCTACAAGAGCGAGTCGAAGAATCTGGTGCAAAGACATCGTGTGAAAGACACTAACGATTGAGCAGCACTGCTCAATCTCCGCCAAGCCATCGCTTGGTCATTACAAGGTGCGCACGATATTGATATTTTATGAGACCTACTGATAACCACGATCGGCATCCGCGGCGTACCATCGTATGACAAGCCCACGTGCTATCGCATGACAAGCCCCCGGGCTTGGCTCGTTATGAACTTGGACGGTCGGCGGCTGTCGTCGATGACGTGGCTGAGTCAGCCCCCGAGCTGGCCGTGCTATCGGAGCGACCGGATGTTGTCGGCGAGGCGCTGACGCGGCCTTGGCTTTTCATCAGCTCGGCAAGTAGGCGGGCAATGCCTTCTGGCACCTCAGCTGCCGCCAGTTTTATCGAGATGCTCGCCACATTGCCATCATTGGCTTTGGCGACGCCGGCTTCAGGGTTGATGGTCAGTCGTGGTCGAATGGGTGCCTGACCTTGCATGATGTCGGTTAAATCCGGATAGCCAGATTCAGGCGGCTCTTCTTGCTCGATGCTGCCAATTTCGACATCCAACTCAATCTCGGCTTCTTTGATCACCAATGAGCTGTGCGGCACCAGCGTAATCAATGGCACATGATAATGATCAAATACGGCTTGGTCGGGATGATGTTGTAGCGATGGCACTTTGACATCCACACAAATGGCTTGCCCGTCTTTATCAAAATAACTCCGTAAATTTCCCAGCTGGGCTTTTTCCGCCAGATTTTGCGCTTGGATGATGGAGCTGGAAATTGCATGTACTAAACGTTCAAGTGAAAACGCAGCCATATCTCGACCTCTTTGTCTGTTGCCGCCTCGTCGCGAGGTGTCATCACTCGCGGCAAAGCTGCGTCCTTAAAAATGGAGCACAAGAACCATCAGCGCTCGGCGGCCTATTTTCCAGCGTCAATAGCAAACATCATCACTTCATCATGCCAATATCAACGATTTATCAACACCTAGGATTTCACGGTTTTTAGTCACAAATAACCGACATTTAGCCGACATTTCACTTAACTTTTGCCAGCAAACGCCTATAAAAATACTCACAGATTTATAGCGGTAAAGGCTGCGGAATGTATAAGATGCGCGATGCGAGAACTAAAACACAGCAGAAAAAACAAAGGCCATTTGAAGGCCATATGAAGGCTAAATGCAAAGAAAGCGCGGCGACCATGCGGACGTTCAGCGCCGCAGATCAACCCAGTTGTGCTCGTGCGCAGCGCGCCGAGCCGTGCTTTGCCGTGCCTGGCTCTCCATAAAAAACGGCGGTGTAAAAACACCGCCGTTACAGGGTAAATTGCAGGGTACGCGGTTAGCGGAAAAGTACTTTTTCGCGCTGGAACCAGTGCACACAAAAAGCAATCATGCCGATGGCAATCACGACAGTGGAGACCAGTACGGTGAAAAATAGCGGTAACTCTAAGGTGCCTTTGACCAGCTCTTTGAGCGCTAAGGTGGTATTGAGCACCGGCACTAAGGCCGATTTCATATTAAGCTCCATGCCCGGCATCATCGCCATCATCGCTGGGATAATCACCACAAAGGTTAAGGGCGTCATGTAGTTTTGCGCTTCTTTAAAGCTGCGCGCATAAATCGACAAACTCAGTACCAGTGCAGAAAACAGCGCCGCAATCGGCAGCAGCAACAGCAAAATCCACAGCAAATCGGCACCACCAAGCGTCGACATTACTTTTTGCACCACATCAATACCGATGATCGAGCCTACCAGATAGCCCCAAAAGCCAAGACTACCGACCGTCAGCATCACCGACGCCAGCGCGGCCGTTAGCACAGTGACAAACTTGCCAAGTACGATGGTGACCCGTTCGACAGGGCAAATCAGTAAGGTTTCCAGCGTGCCGCGCTCTTTTTCACCCGCGCCAATATCTATCGCTGGGTACATGGCGCCCGCGAGGATAATCGGGATCAGAATGTAGCCAATAATACCGCCAATCTGCTCGCCGATATTTTCGCGCTGCTCTGCACTGGATACCTTTTGAATTTTCACTGGATCAAGCACCGCAGACATTTGGTTATCCTGCACGCCAAGCGCGGTTAACTTCGCTTGTTGCAGTGTTTTGCGATAATCCGCCACCGCACTTTCCACACGCCGACCAATCATGTCGATTTGCGACGCCGTGTTATACACCACCTTCCACTGACTTTGCTGTAAAGCGTCCGCCGCGGGGTTAAAGTCGGCAGGGATCACGATCACCACATCGACTTTATCCTCTCGCACCAGCTGTTTTAGGTAGGCCTCATCATTGGCTTGTTCTGCCGTGATGTTCAGATCAGACTTTTTAAAACTTTTGTGATAAAACAGCGCATCGGCAAAGGGTTTCGCCTGCTCCGCGTTGACCAGAATATAGCGATGCTCTTTTGCCGCCGCATCTTTAGTCGCCGTAGATACCACCAGCCCCATGATGGCAAAAATCAAGGGGAAAATCACAATCGGCAGTAACACCACAAACATCAATGTTTTACGATCGCGGGTGAGCTCTAGTAATTCCTTACGATAAATCTGCCACATTAGCGTGCGCCTCCTTTAATCACCGACATAAAGCTGTGCCGTAAATCCCCCTGCGGTGATAACTGCTGGAACTGCGCAATACCACCATCAAACGCACTGATGCCTTGATCAATAATCACCACTCGATCACAGAGCATGGCCACTTCATCCAAATGATGGGTCGAAAAAATAACCGGCGTACCTTGGGTTTTTAATGTTTGAATAAACTCCATCACCGTCTGTGTGGTCATGATGTCTAATCCGGTGGTAGGTTCATCCAGCACCACCAGTTTAGGTCTATGAATGACAGCGCGGGCAATGGCCGTTTTTTGTTTCATACCGCTGGAAAACGTCTCGGCACGGCGTGCGGCGAAACTGTGCATATCCAGCAGAGTAAAAATTTCATCGATGCGCGGCTTCAGCTCGCTCTCGCTCATGCCGTGCAATCTGGCAAAATAAGCGACATTCTCATATGCCGTTAACCGACCATATAAACCGGTACTACTGGATAAAAAACCAATGTGTTTGCGCGCCATCACCGGCGACGCCAACACATCGTGGCCATCAATCAAAATACGCCCAGCATCAGGCTGCAAAGCGGTTGAAATCATCCGTAAGGTGGTGGTTTTACCCGCGCCATTGGGGCCAAGCAGCCCCAGTACTTGGCCTTGCTCACAGCGAAAACTGACCTGTCGAACCGACTGGAAACTATCGCCTAAAAAGCGCGGATCTTGCCGCTCGGCATCGGTGAGTTTGTGTTTTTTATCAAGCGCAAAGGCTTTGGCTAGCCCTTCAATTGCTATCATCACGGCTCCTTGTTGGGGTAATTATCATCAACTCGCTACAGGGGTTCCTATCGCGGCGCAGGTTTGGGACGAAAATAGCCGGTGTCCAAATACAGTGCTTCCGTTTGACGTTCCGCCCACCCTGGCACACCGAGTAGCGGCAAAGGTGACATACACTGTGCCATAAAAACATCGACGTTAGCAATTTGTTGACTAAAGGCAGTATCAATAAAATCAAGTCGTTGCAACAGTGGCCATTGCATAAAATCCGCCGGCACAGCCAAAGGCCACATTTTGCCGGTTAGGCCACGAAACGGCGCTGTCAGCATTTCCAAGTTGGCGTGCCCGACGATAAAGGCACTGCACCAGGGGGCTGTGTGATCTTCAGCGCTATCGTGGGTCCCGGTTGATGGCGGCTCAACTTGCCAAAAATCTTTCCAGCACAAGCGCTGCTGCCACATGGCCGTCAGCCACTGATGCTGTTGCAGTTGTTCGATAAGGATCGTTGCGCCAGGCACCGTCGCGGGATAGAGCAATAACACGCCACACTCATCCAATTGCGTTAAGCGATGCCGACGTCGGCTGCGCTGTTTGAGGCCATCGCGGGCTATATCCAAACAATGTGCTTCATTCATGGCCGCTTTGCTGCGCGGCAACAAGGCCCAGATTAGATTGCCAAATAAATCATGCCAATTGCGCTGACGTGTTGGAATTTGCCCCGTTGCGGCGATAAAGGCTTCGTAATAACGCCCATCTGCCGTCAGCGTGTCGACCGACACAGCTCGGCGTATCATGTGGTCGCGACTTTGCGCTAACCACTGGCTTTGCTGGTCTAGATCAGGAAAATCGTGGAAACTCGCCAGCTGAAAAAAACGCGCAATTCCGCTAAATACCGGTAACTGCCACAGTTGAGGTTGCCACTGCAAGGGTGCCGCAAACACCTGCTTGACAGCGGCGTTTGCGACGTCAGTCGATAGGATGTCTGATGTTGAAATCGCAGACGTTGGTATGGTCGATATCATTTCGTATTCATTCTGAAGTACTGGCATTGTAAGCACTGACATTGTGAAGCACTGACATTGTGAAGCGCTGCGTTCGCTCTGCGCTAACTTAGGCGTTGCTGCGCTATTGCAATTGCGCGTTATAACAACGAGCACCTGTTGCAACCACACATGATGCAACAACACATGATGCAATTTGCAGAGTTGCGATATAACGGATACTAATCACGGTAAAAACCAAAAAAACCGCTTGCAATTTTTTACCGCACTGGCATTGTCTAGTTGTGCGTCAGTGGACGTATTGACGTACATACTGCCAAATCACATGCCGGCGCGCGATCCATCGCGGCGCTGTGCATCACAATCAATGACAATGGAGTCTTATCATGTGTGCGATATTCGGGGTGCTTGACATCAGAACTGATGTTAAAGCCTTGCGCCAGCAGGCGCTACAGTTATCTAAATTATTACGCCATCGCGGCCCAGATTGGTCTGGCGTATGGAATGATAATAATGCGATTTTGGTGCACGAGCGCCTGGCAATCGTGGATACTGAACATGGCGCGCAACCTCTAGTGAATCCCACACGAAATCACATTCTGGCAGTGAATGGCGAGATCTACAATCACAAGAATTTAGCGGCGAATCTGACCGAACCCTATGCATTTGCCACCAAATCCGATTGTGAGGTGATATTACCGCTTTATGCCGCACAGGGCGCCGGTTTTATTGACCAACTGCAAGGCATGTTCGCGTTTATTTTGTACGATGCCAGCGCGCAGCGTTACCTGATTGCGCGCGACCATTTAGGCATTATTCCGCTGTATTATGGCTACGATGAACATGGTCAGCTGTATGTGGCGTCGGAATTAAAAGCGTTAGTGCCCGTGTGTAAACAAATGCAAGAGTTTCCACCGGGTCACTACTTTGACAGCACTGAAGGCAAACTGACACGCTATTATCAGCGTGACTGGCAATCCTATGATGCGGTAAAAGACAACAGCGCCGATTTACCAACCCTGCGCCACGCCTTAGAACAAAGTGTTAAAAGCCATCTGATGTCAGACGTACCGTATGGCGTCTTGTTATCGGGCGGTTTAGATTCCAGTCTGATCTCCGCCATTACCCAGCAATTTGCCCGCAAACGGGTAGAAGATGATGGCCAATCCGAAGCCTGGTGGCCTCGCTTGCACTCCTTTGCCGTGGGCTTAGCCGGCTCGCCAGACTTGGCTGCAGCACGCAAAGTGGCGGATGCGATTGGTACCGTGCATCATGAAGTGTTATTCACCGTGCAAGAAGGCATAGATGCGCTTCGAGATGTGGTGTACTTCCTCGAAACGTACGATGTCACCACCATCCGTGCCTCCACCCCGATGTACCTGATGGCGCGTAAAATAAAGGCCATGGGTATCAAAATGGTGTTATCGGGCGAAGGCTCGGACGAGCTATTTGGCGGCTATTTATATTTCCATAAAGCGCCGAATGCGCAGGAGTTTCATGAAGAAACACTGCGCAAACTCGATCGCTTACATATGTTTGACTGCAACCGCGCGAATAAAGCAATGTCGGCATGGGGCATTGAAGCGCGCGTACCATTTTTAGATAAACAATTTATCGATGTCGCGATGCGTTTTAACCCCGAAGCGAAAATGTGCGGGCAAGGCAAGATTGAAAAAGGCGCGCTGCGCCAAGCCTTCGAAGGCTTGTTGCCACCGGAGATCTTATGGCGGCAAAAAGAGCAGTTTTCTGATGGCGTCGGTTACAGCTGGATTGATAGCTTAAAAGCCTATGCCGACAAAGAAGTCAGTGATCAGCAAATGGCCACCGCCAGTTTCCGCTTCCCTGTGAATACACCGGATACCAAAGAGGGTTATTTGTATCGCACCATCTTTGAAGAGCACTTCCCGCATCCGGCGGCCATTGCCTGTGTGCCTGGCGGTAAATCCGTCGCCTGTTCCACCCCAGAAGCGCTGGCGTGGGATGCCAAAATGGCACAGCTGACCGATCCATCGGGTCGCGCGGTGCGCGACGTGCACGCGGAAGGTTATCAGTAATCGGCCTCACTACGCGGACGTACCAGCTGCGTGATGGCCGCATAAACGGCGTCTATCCAAAGCCGCGACTGACATTCAGTGGCGGCTTTGTGCCATAAGCGGTCTTTTGCCTTGCAGGCGGCTTGGTTTAGATCTCATGTTTTGCCTTGCCGGCGGCTTGGTTTAGATCTCATGTTTTGCCGAAGCGGCGACCTTTTTTTAAAAGCGTTTCGCCCCTTGGGCGAGATACTTTCTTTTGCGTTGCCAAAAGAAAGTATCCAAAGAAAAGGCAACCCGATTCCGCTCGAAAGCCCGCTGAAAATCAATAGTTTGAGGCGCTGGGGCAACTCGCGCGGCGCTAGCGTCGCCGCACTCAAACACTCCCCAGCTTAAAACCTCAAACCATTGATTTTCAACGGCTCGCTCCACACGGGTA